>ORMF010413619.1_pt1 | contig 12657 bp, 8 predicted proteins | sample 1779871 | NCBI WGS metagenome assembly ORMF01 (sample SAMEA104232316, study PRJEB22302) | groundwater metagenome | biome: forest; feature: aquifer; material: groundwater | place: USA | collected 2011-08-07 | depth 5.4 m | reverse complement strand
GCGCTCACCTCGACCTCGAGCGCATTGTGTCCCTGGTTCAGCCGGTCGTCGCCCTCGTGATGATGGATGACCGAGGGGAACTTCACGGCGCCAAACTGCTTGTACGGACCGAAGCGCGTCTCGTACAGCATGTCACCGAACATCGGGTTGGCGATGTGGGTCTGGATGAACTCGACCTCGTTCTTGTCGTTGATCGTCGCCGTCACCCGGTAATCACCAAGCGCGATGAACGATACGTAGGACACCTGCCGGCCGCGGGGCATCGACGTGACCGCTGTCGGGTTCGCGCCCGGCGCCAGCGCCGCTTTGACGAAGCCGTGCGGTGTCAGGATGATGTCGAGCTTCCGCATGTCGGCCACCGGCGTGCCGTCCATATAGCCTTCCCGGTCGAGTGGCCCGGCCCCGCCTCCTTCGATCGTCCACGCGGTGTCGCCGTTGATGGCGACGTCGAGCCGCTGCTGGCCCTGGGCTGGAACGCCCTGGCCGCCGCCGAGTCTCGGATAAGAACCCCATTGGCGGACGATCAGCTCACGCAGGTAGCGCGCGTTGAAGTCGATCTCCTTCTGATAGCCGGTCAGTTCGAAGCGCGGCCAGTCGTCGGCCGGACTGTGGGCCGCGCCGGGCGCCGAGCTCCACCCCTTGGTGCCGGAGATCTGCAGCGTCGTCAGATTGTCGGCGCCGATGTTCCTGGCAACCGCCTGCAGGACGGTCCGGGCATCCTGCTGCGCGCTCGTGCCCACGACCATCAGCGCCAGCAATGCCAACGCGGTAAGTAGCCTGGTTCTCACGTCCGCCTCCTTGTGCATTCGTGTGTTCGCTTGCCTCGCCGAAGCCTTGGCGGAGGCGGGCGACCTTCGTGGGATCAGAAATCGACCTGCACGGAGAGCTTGATCAGCCGCGGCGTGAGAACGCCGCGCACGCCCTCCCACGCGGGGCCGTAGCGCGTCACGATCGTGTGGATCGTGTTCGCGTTCAGGGCATTGTGGAGCTCGATGCCCGGCTGCACCCGGCTGCCGCCAAAGGAGAACAGCCGCGTCAGCGCGACATTCAACTGGTTCAGCGAGCCCTCGCGGTGCAGCCGCTGTGGCTCGAGCAGCTCGAACGCCGCCGTGGCGCGCGCCCCGGCCGCCGGCGGCCGCCCGAGCGCCGCCGCAATCTCCGCTCCCGAGACGACGTAGGTCGCCGTCGTCGCCACGCCCGGCACGTGCTGGAAGTTGTAGCTCACGCGCAGGTCCAAGGGCAGCGGATGGGTGCCAAAGAACTTCAACTGCGTCAGCGCCGACCAGGGCGCCGAGACGCGGCAGAAGCGCGAGGGCGCGTTGTTGGGCCCGAGCACGCTGTTGCTCGTCAGGGCGACGGTGGCGGCCAGGTTGATCGCGAGCTCCGGGACGTCGTCGACGATGTCGCACACGTCGGTGACGGTGCGACCGGTGGCGAGGCCGCCACCGAGGAGACCCCCGCCGGCAAGCCGGGCGTTGACCGTCACGTCGAGGCCGTCGTAGTGCTCCGACTGCCCGCCGTACTGGCTGTCGAGATTCACCATGTTGCTCACCTGGCCGAACTTCGCCGGCTTGATTTCAAGCAGCCCGCAGACCGGCTGGCCGCTGTTGGGCAGGCGGGCGTTGGCCGGCGCGGTGAGGCAGTACGAGTCGTAGTCCGACGGCGACACCAGCGTGTTATCGGTCACGGTGAAGTTGCCGTACCAGGTGCGGTAGTACCCGACGGTGAGGCCGACGCCCGTCGTGAGCTCGTGCTGAAATGACAGGGCCGTCTGCCAGTTGTAGCCCCGGTTCCCCCACCCGTGCAGGACGTCGTCGGAGTACTGGGTCGTCTGAATGGGGCGCCCGAAGTTCGGGTTCGACAGCGGCCCCAACTCGTTCTCCTGCGGCACCAAGTCGCCGTTGTCGGTCCACACGCGCGTCGCGGTGGTGACAATCCGGTTGGCCGGGTTGCTCGCAAACACGATCCCGCCGTTGGCTTCAAAGGCGACGAAGCGGCCGACGCTCGCCTTGATCGCCGTGCGCCCGGTGCCGAACAGGTCGTAGGCGAAGCCGACGCGCGGATTGATGTCCTTCCAGTTCGGCACGTTCTGGACTTCGTCGTAGTGCCGGGCGCCGACGTACGGCCCCGCCGGCACGTCCTGGGCCGGATTCCAGCCCTGATCGGAGTCATAGCGCACGCCGCCGTACAGCGTGAGCCGGCTGAGCGTCCACTGCTCCTGCGCGAAGAGCCCGATCTGGCGCGTGCGCATCTTCGCGTGCAGCGGCGCCGCATAGTACGTCACCGACTCGGGCACCCGCCCGGCGAACGTGTAGCTGGTCGCCCGCTCGAACGGCTGATACAGATCGCGGTACGACTGCAGGAACAGCCCCCCCACCTTGAAGTTGTGCGATCCGGTGACGTAGGACATCGCGCCCGACACGTTGCCCTGGCCCCGGGGCGTGCGCGCCAGGTTCTGCGTGAACGCGATCAGCGTGCGATCGGGGCTGCCGTACCAGTAGTTGGTCAGCCGGTCGAAGACGGCGATGTGATGGTCCGTGATCTCGTCGCCCAGCTTGCGCCGGTGCGTGCCGCCCAGAAACACCCCGCCGGCCTGGAACAGCACCCGGTTGGTCGCCGCATGGGTCCACGACGCCTGGCTCGAGATCAGCGGCGGATACCAGTTGTTCCCGGCCGCTTCGGGGGAGAATTGCCCGGTCGCGACGCCGAAGTTACAGTTGCAGTTGTATTCGTACCGGGTCGTCGAGGTGATCTTGTGCTGCTCGGCCGCCTGCCAGGTGATGCGAAACGCGAGCTCCTGCGACAGGTTGCGGTCGTAGGCCGGACGCGACAGGTCCGGCTCATACAGGAGCGGATTCGGCGACTTGTTGTAGTAGTTGCCGGCCTGGAAGTTCGAGGACTCGTACTTGCGCGCGCTCGCGAAGAACCAGACGCGGTCGCGCTTCAGCGGGCCGCCGACGCCGAACCCCACGTCATAGAGGTGCCGGATCGTGCCCGTCAGCGTCGCGCCCCGGGCTCGCAGGTCTTCGCCGATGTTGTTGCTCTGCAGTTCCCGGTGCCCCGCGTCGGCGCTCAGCGTGCCGTGGAACGCGTTGCCGCCGTCGCGCCCGATGGCGTTGATGATCACGCCGCCCGACTGCGCCTCGGCCGTCAGCCCGCCCGTCGTCTGGACGGCGACTTCCTGCACGGTGGCCGAGTTGACGCTCGCGGCGAAGTTGGCCGCATTGCCGATGTGCTCGCCGAAGTAGAGGCCGTCGCGAAGCTGGTACGTCTCAGCGGCGCGCCCGCCGTGCACCGAGAACGTCTGGGTGTTTTCGCCTTTGGTGCCCCCGACGTCCTGATTGGCCAGGTTGCCCTGGGTGGCCGCCGGGATCAGCGTGACGTAGACGCCCTGATTCTTGCCGATCGGCAGCGCGAGCACCGTCGCGCCGGAGAAGACCTGCTGATCCTGCACGCCCGTGACGTCCACGACCGGCGCCGCACCCGTCACGGTGATCGTCTCCTCCAGACCGCCGACCGCCAGGTCGGCGTTGACCGTGGCGGTGAACCCGGTCGTCAGCCGAATGCCGTCACGACGCAGCGTCCTGAACCCGGGCAGCGTGAAGGTGACCACGTACTCGCCCGGGCGCAGGTCGATGATCCGAAAACGGCCGTCGCTGTCCGTCGCGGCGACACGCACCTTCTCGATGAGCGCGGGGCTCGCCGCTTCCACCGTGACGCCCGGCAGCACCCCGCCCGACGCGTCCCTCACTACCCCCGCGATCGTCGCGCTGTTGCTGTCCTGCGATCGTCCCACGGTCGGAACGAGCAGGACCGCGACCATCACTACCGCTAGCCGCAGTCGCTCGACGCTCATCGTGTCCTCCCACCCTGATAGTCCACCAACGCAGGAAACGTACACGCAACGCACCGCTGCCGGGTTCCGTCGTTTTGCCTGATCTGTGCCTTGTGCCTGCCTTTACCGCTCGACCAGAGTGCCGCCAGTCGTGTTATTGCCCCTGCGGCGACCCGCCAAACAGCCGCTGCCCCGTACTGACCAGCGTGACGTTCTGCGCGTTGGCGTGGTTGCTGCCGTCGCGCGCGCCCTTCGCTTCCACTGTCACCACATCACCGATCTTCATCGAGTCACGCTTCCAGCCGGCCCGGAGCAACTGACTCGGGCTCGCCATCTCGAGTCCCCAGTTGGTCACCGAGCCGTCCGGGTTCTTCACGTCCATGAAGAACCAGATGTGGGGATTGGTCCACTCGACCTTCGTCACCGTGCCGCTGAACTTGACCGGCTTGTTCTCGTCGAACTCCGCCGCGAACGAATGGTGCGCCAGCGCCTGCCCAGACGCGGCGATCGAAGCAACACACATGAAAATCGCGAGTCTTGTTCTCATCACTGTCTCCCGGTAGTTGGTGGCTCCCGCAGACGCTCCAGGTCCCTGTTGTTCTCACAGAGATGCTCGAGCACCTCCGTGTCTGGCTTCAGGAAGAGGCGGATTATCTGTGACGTCCAGGGCCGTGAGTACGCCTTTGAGTCGTCGACGGTGACCTCGAGCTCCATGTAGCCGAAATTGATCCGGCGAAAGCGCTCGGTCGTGCGCAGTGCGTCGGTATGCGGATGGCCGCGGTTGTCGAGCCAGCTGCCTTCCTTGAAACCGGCGGAGTCGACGACGAACGTCTCGCCCTCCCACCGGCCGACCGAGTATCCGTACCACGCCGGATCCGGATCGACCGGCAGCTGCCGCCCGTCGGTGAAGACCTGGCGGTACTTATGGAACTCCTCGTACAGGTGAACCGTCACGCCCGGCGTCTGGATGATCTTGAAGGGGTGGCCGGCCACGAGCATCGCATCGGGCACGCCGTGCGGCATACAGAACGTCATCGGCACGTCGTAGCCGAGCGTGTCCACGCGCCGCTTGTAGAGCTCGGCCGCCCAGGGCAGCATCGGCGCCTCGGCACCATCGGGCAGCAGGTTGTTCACGAACCGGTAGCTCTCGGCGCCCCAGATGCCGGACAGATCCGGCTTGCCGTCCGCCGTGCGGGGCGCGGGCGCGTTCAGGTTTGGTTTTCCGTCAGGAGTACGCGGAGTTCCGGGAAGCGGCAGCGACAGCCACTGTGCGACGGCTGTGCCTCCCGTCGTGCAGACCAACGCGAGCGCGAGCATCCCAGCGCGCCAGGCGGTGATTTGGTAGATCCGCATCCTATCCCTCCAGGAGCCCGACGACCGACCTCCCACGAACCACGACGGCTCACATCTGCGTGGGAGCAAGGCGCGCCGCAATGCTATGAGCTGAACCTGAAGAAAGCCTGAAAAGGAGACCTCAGTTCACCGGAGTAATCTGCTTCCAGTACTCCCACGAACGGTTGGATCCACTGCCAGCTGTCGCTGCTTGAGCCGCCGCGGAGGCGGCTTGACCTTCGAGGTACGAGACCTGACCGCCCAACGCGAGGGCTTGTTGTTGGATTCTCGCGTTCAGACGCAGATTGTAGGCGCGGACGACGAGATCCTGCAGCGACGGTCCGGTTAGCGCGATCCCGTGTCCTTTCAACAGCACGCCGGGCGCTGTGCCCAATGCATCTGCCAGACTCCGCCCAAGTGCGGGGGTCCGGAAGATCGCTTCCCGCGGATCGAACTTGCGGATGTCGTGCAACGGCAGTCCGTCTCCGATGAACCTTCCCTGGTTGACGACTGGCCTCAGCGCGACGGAGCTGTCCGAAAACGCGACGAACTCCGACGTGTGGCTGTGGAGAACGGCCTTCACGTCGGGTCGCGCTTTGTAAATCTCGCCGTGCAGGTACGCCTCCTGGTATTCGTCCGGCCGTGGACCCGCAACCGGCTTGCTGTCGAGATCGTTTTCGATGATGTCGGAGGCTTTCACGACGCCGGCTGAGACGTAGCGGGAGATGTAGTAGCGATTCGGGTTGTTCGGGTCACGCACGCTGACATGCCCGCTCGCATCGAGGATGCCCAGTTCTCGGGACGACAGCATGCGATTGGCGAGGACGAGATTGTTTATCGTCTCCTGCTGCGCTGACGTGCGAGGCGAGTCCGCTCGTGGAATCCTGTTCGGGCCGCTGATGCGCGGCGTTACCCGCTGTTTCCAGTACTCCCAGGCGCGGTCGCTTCCAGAGCCTCCACCGGTCCCGTTCGGCACGACCGCCTGTCGAACGCCGGTGGTCGGTGCGTTCGGCGCAACCCGTCGCGGATTGGAGTCCCACGTGCCGCCCATCGAAATCAATTGCTGTTGCAGCTGTGCGCTGACGCGCAGCGCGTTGGCGCCGCTGACGACGCCATAAACGGAGGAACTCGCCACGACGGCGCCGTGGCCCCACAGCAGGACCGCATCGTCTTTGCCGAGCGTTTGTGCCATCGATCGGCCCAGTGCTGGCGTGTCGATGATGCGAAAGCGTCCGTCGTTGAACTTGCGGACGTCGTATACGGGCAATTCGCGATCGCCCGAGCGCAGGCGCACCGAGCTCACGCTGAACGCGGCGAGCTCCGGAGTATGCGAGTGCACGATCGCCATGACGTCAGGCCTCGCTTTGTAGATTTCGCCGTGGATGAAACGCTCCTGGTATTCATCTTTCCGTGCGCCGGCCACTGCGTTGCTGTCCAGATCGTTCTCGATAACGTCAGCAGCCGTCACGAGGCCGGGTGCGATGTAACGCGAAATGTAGAAGCGATTCGGGTTGGTGCGGCTCCTGACGCTCACGTGTCCGAGCGCATCCAGGAAACCTATTTCCTGGGACGCCAGCATGCGGTTGGCGAGCACCAACTCGTCGACCAGCGCCTTTTCAGTCGGCGACTTCGGGGGGACCTGGGCGGCCGTCGTGGCCAGCGCGACCACAGTGCCACAGATCGCCAGCGCTATACGCAGTGTGCGCATCTTCATCGTCTGATCTCCAGCGAAGCCTTCAAGCGGGCCCTCCTATCAGTAGACATAGACAGCGCCAGATGCACGAATGGAGTTGTCGTTCATGTTGCCGCCGATCCCGGCCGATCCACCGTCCTCGCCGAATGCGGCAATCGCCAGCGTGTTCCCATCACCGCTCAAGGCGACTCCCGACCCGAATTCATCGTAGGCGTCCGAATTGGGGGACTTGAGGTATGCCCGCTGCGTCCATGTCGTCCCGGTCCGCGTGAACACATAGACGGCGCCGGATTCCTCGGCCGAGAAGTCCTGCTGATTCGCGTTAAGACCCCGTCCGCCGCCGGCCTGGAGCATGGACGAGGCCACGAGCACGTTGCCGTTCGTGCTGAGAGCCAGGCGGATGCCGAACAGATCGTTGATGTGCGGATTCGACGACTTGATGTAGGCCTGCTGCGACCACGTGCCGTTGTTGTTGACGAACACGTACAAGGCCCCGTTCGACGTGGTCTGATCCTCCTTCCCGAAATACTGTTGGCCGTTGATGCCGCCAATCAGTCCGTCCTCGTCCGGGGCGTCGACCACCAGTGTCCGTGCGTCGCCGCTGAGCGCGAGCGCTGAGCCGAACGCATCCTGCACATGGTCCAGGTTCGATTCCTTGAGGTAGGTCGTCTGTTTCCAGCCCGCGGCGTCGCGGACGAAAATGTACGCGCAGCCCGAGCCGGCCTTCGAGTTGTCCGCCTCGTTGCCATTGATACCGGGCACGCCACCGTCCTCGTCGAAGCCGCTGATGGCGAGCGTGGCGGCGTCACTTGACAGATCCACGGCGAAGCCGAAGAGATCGCCCGCATCGGTCTGCGCACCTTTCAGGTAGGCCTGCTGCGACCAGGTCGGGCCCGACCGCGTGAACACGTAGACGGCGCCAGCATTGGCGAAGGAGTTGTCCGTCTGGTTGCCGTTGACGCCGCGCGTGTTGCCCTGTTCAGTCGGTGCGCCCACAGCCATCACATTGCCGTCGTCGCTGAGCGTGACCGACCAACCGAACTGATCGCCGGCGTCGGAGTTCGACGATTTCACGTACGCCTGCTGCGACCATCGCCCGCGCGTGCGCGTGAACACGTAGACCGCTCCAGATTCCTCGGCGCTGTTGTCGGCCTGGTTGCCGTTGATGCCGCGGGCGCTGCTGTCCTCGCGAGTCGCGGTCACGGCCAGCGCGTTGCCGTTGGCGCTCAGCGCGAGCGAGAAACCGAAGCCGTCGTACGGGTCCGTGTTCGACGCCTTGAGAAAGGCCTCCTGCGTCCAGGGCCTCCCTGCAGCGCCGCGCGTGAAGACGTAGACGGCGCCGGCGCCGCCGACCGTGTCGTCCTTCTGGCTGCCGTTGACGCCTTTGGCGCCGCTGTTTTCGTCAGGCGCGGCAACGGCGACGGTGTTGCCGTCGCGGCTCATGACCAGCGTCCGGCCGGTCAGCGCGCTGCCAAACCCGATCTTCGCATCGGACTTCGGGTTCGAGGCCTTGAGGTACGTCACTGGCGAGAAATTCCCCTTCAGGAATCCCGGATCGTTCGACCGTGCGCTCTGGCCGCGCATGATCACACCGTGCATGGACACGCCAATCACCAGAACCAGACCACACATCACTCGCTTCATTCAGGCCTCCAGCCGGCGCCGATTTTCGTGTTGAGCTTCTGGTCCGCGCACGCAGATGCGGGCGATTACTTCAAGAGAAATCTCTGCACGCGGTTGTTGGGATCGACTTCGCCCGTATACAGGTTTCCCTTCGAGTCGACCGCGACCATGTGCAGCGCGTTGAACCCACCGCCATTGCGTCCGAGGAAACCGATACGAGCCGTCACCTTGTCGGTGCGCCGGTCCACCAGCCACACCACGTTGTTCATGTGATCGGCGACGAAGAGGCGTCGGCCGTCCTTCGCCAGCGCGAGGCCGACCGCCGAGCCATCGCCCATCGTCTCGGGCGCCACCGAGAATTCGCGCACGAACTTGCCCTGCTTGGTGAACACCTGAACGCGGCTGGCCAGCCGGTCGGCGACGTACACGTCATTGCCGACGACCAGAATCGTGACGTGGCCGAGGAAGTCCTTGTACGTGGTGAGCGGCATCTTCGGGTCGTACTTCGGCCGGGGCATCGGCGCAATCTCGCTGAGCGGCTTCCCGTAGGCGCCCCACCCGCGCTTGAACGTGAACGAGTCCAGGTCGAACACGAGGACGCGGCCGGAGAGATAGTTGTCGATCACGAAGACTTCGCGCGCCGCCTCGTCGAACGACGCGCCTTCGACGCCGGTGACGATCAATTCCGTGCCGGCGGGGATCGCCGGTCCGGGCGGGCCGCCCCCCCGCGCGTTCGCGGGGCGTTGCGGAGATCGCGGGAATTCGGACACGAGCGTGCCGTCCTTCGTGAAGATGCGGAAAGTATCCGAACCCACCCAGACCCGCTCTTTCGAGTCGACCATCAGCACGTGGCCAGGCTGCGTATCCCAGGCGTGCACCAGGTTGCCACGCTGGTCGAATGCCAGGATGGCCGGCGCCTTTACGCAGCATTCGGCGATTGGCGGATCGAGCGACGCGAAGTTCTCGGTTTCGTTGAGATCGTTCGGCCGATGGGACACCCATAGCACGTCGTCGTTGTCGACGGCGAGGGCCTGGACGCCGCCAAAGGTCCACTTGTTCGGTAGCGGCAATTTCGGGAACGTGCTGTCAAAGGCGTAGTTCGAGGCGACGGTGCTCGTCTCCGTCGCGGCAACCGTGCCGAAGCCGAGCGCCGCGGCGCACGCGGCGCCCATGAGCCCAGCCGCGAGCGAGCGTCTATGTTGTGTTGTTGTCCGCATGCGTTTACATCCTAACCAAACCGCAGCGCCACTTCCGCCTGCTGACGGTTGAACGCCGTCAGAATGCGACCGAACGAGTCTGACAGCGCGTTAGTGAGCCGCGGGATACCAAAAGTTCAAACTGAAGAAAAGCTGAAAAAGTGAAGGGATGGGAGCGGATCACGCGACTGTCACGACCCTGTCGCTCACCAACACCCTCGGCATGCGCACCGTGAACAGACTGCCGCGGCCAGGTTCGCTCCGAACTTCCAGGCGTGCTCCCTGTTGCTCGGCGATTTGATTGGCGATTGGCAGGCCGAGTCCCGCGCCGCTTGCCTCCCTGGACCTCACCTTGTCGGCCCGCCAGAAGCGCTCGAAGATATGTGGCAAATCATCGGCGGAAATGCCCACGCCCGTATCAGCAACGGAAACCGTCACGGCGGACCCCTCCCTGCCCGCACTGAGAGTGACCGTGCCTCCGCTGGGCGTGAACTTGACCGCATTGTCCACCAAGATCAGAAGGAGTCGCCTCAGCTTCACCTCGCTCGCCCGGACCGGCAGTTCCTCTGGGGTGAGTTCCAGGTTGACGCGAACGCTCTTTGTCCCGCCCATGGCCGTTGCCTGCTCGGCCGCCTCACGCACGAGCGCTCGTGCATCGAGCACTTGCAGTTCGATGTCATCCCGGCCGGCATCACCCCGGGCCAGCAACAGCAGCTCATCGATCAACGCCGCCGTGCGCCGCGATTCGCGCAGAACTTTCTGCAAGCTGTCCAGCAGCTCCTCGCGAGTGCGCGGTCGCCGGAGCGCGTATTCGGCCGCGGTGTGAATCAGCGTTATCGGCGCGCGCAACTCGTGCGACGCGTCAGCGGTGAACTGTTTCGTGCGCATGAACGACTGCTCAATCCGCTCGAGCATTTCGTTCAGCGTCTCGGACAACTGCTGCAGCTCGTCACGCGAAGCGGGGACGGCCAGTCTCGCGGACAAGTTGCTCTCCGTAATCGCGCGCGCATGGTCGGTAATTCGCGCCACTGGAGCGAGCGCCCGGCGTCCGAGCCAGAAGCCGCAAAGCGTGGCCACGACCAAGACGACCGGGGCCGAAAGGAGGAGGACCGACGTAAACTTCGTCAGGACACCCTCATACTTAGCCTGCGGATCGGCTGCGCCCAGGATGAACGTGTGGCCCGCAATCGGCACCTTTTGCCACGCCATGCGGAGGGGGAAATCGCTCGGTCCACCATTTTCAAACCGGATCTCGAATCCGAGATCTTTCGGGGGACGAGGCGGCACCTTGTGGAGCGATAGTCGGTACGATTGCGCAACCACCACTCCGTTGTCGTCGAACACCTCGTACAGCTCGCCGAAGTGATAGATGTCCCTGAGCCTCGATGCGACCTCTTGATCGCGATCAGTATCGACATCCTCGAGATACTGGCGTAAGCCGATGAGACGGTACCGCAACCCCTCATCCCGCGCGGTATTCAGGCCTGAGCGTATGGCGAACCAATAGCCGGTCGCCGCGAGCGAGAAGATTGCCGTGACCGTGCAGAAGTACCAGACGGCGACACGGAATCGGAGCGAGCGCACGTTCACGGCTCAGGCCTCCTCAGGCGGTAACCGAGTCCGCGTTCGGTATGAATGAGGCTTGGATCTCCGGCGGCATCGAGCTTCGCGCGAAGGAAGCGGATGAATACTTCCAGGTTGTTGTGCGTCACTTCGCGCTCGCCCCAGACCTCATCGACTAGAGTGTCGCGCGGAACGACACGACCAGAGGCCCGCATGAGGCACTCCAGGATCGCAAACTCTGTCCGTGTGAGACCGATCTGCCGCGTGCCCCGCCAGACTTCACGTGTGGCCGTATCGAGCGTGAGGTCGGCGAATCGCATCCGTTGTCCCCGGTCACCACGAGTACGCGTGCGCACCCGAATCCGAGCGAGAAGGACATCGAGGGAAAACGGCTTCGTCAGGTAATCGTCGGCCCCCGACTCCAGCCCTCGAACGATTTCTTCCGGTGCATCTCGCGCCGTCAGGAGCAGAATCGGCGTCTGGATGTGCTGGCGGCGGAGCCGTCGCGTGACCTCGAGCCCGTCCAGGAAGGGCATCATCACGTCGAGGACGATGATGTCGAACGCGTGGAGCTCTGCGGCCCGCAGGCCGGCGGCGCCATCGTGGCATACCGAGACGACATGACCCTCTTCTTCAAGCGCCCGGCGGACGAACTCTGTCACCTCGACGTCGTCGTCGACCAGCAACATTCGCATTTCTGCAGCGCCTGTCAAGAATCGTTGCGCAACCTGAAGATTTCCTGAAAACACGATTTCAGCCGGATTTTCGACCGCTACTCAACCACGCGTTGATGCTGCTCGCCGAGGCCGTGGACGCCTGAGCGAACCTCCTGACCGGCGCGGAGATATGTCGGCGGCTTTTGCCCGAGGCCATTTGCGCGCGTCCACGGAATGGACAAGCCGATTCTGACAGCGTCGGGGTCTTTGCGGAATGCGCACGGCCACAGGCCCCTGGTTCCAGTACTATTGCCGCCTGCGCGATGCAGAAAGCGAGGAGGGACGATATGAAGTTTCTGGCAGCGCTCACGACGGTGTTGATCCTGGCTGTATATCTGGCCGCGACCGGGCTACCCACGAAAGTGACCTACGTTCCGCACGACAAGGTCTCCGCGACGATGACGAAAGGCGGCGCGATTATCGAGGACGGCGGCTTGCGCGTGCTGGCTCAGCGGCGCGGCTCAGGCGAGGTCGAAGTGCACGACACCACCAACCACGTCTTCATCATCGTCGAGGGCGAGGCGACGCTGGTGACGGGCGGGACGTTGGGCGGCCCCAAGCAGACGGCCCCGGGACAGGTCCGGGCCTCGGATGTCAAGGGTGGCCAGACGTACCATCTGACCAAAGGCGACGTCATCACGATTCCGGCCAAGACGCCGCACTGGTTCAAGGAAGTGCCGACCAAGACGGTGGCGTATT
>ORMF010474543.1_pt1 | contig 12659 bp, 8 predicted proteins | sample 1779871 | NCBI WGS metagenome assembly ORMF01 (sample SAMEA104232316, study PRJEB22302) | groundwater metagenome | biome: forest; feature: aquifer; material: groundwater | place: USA | collected 2011-08-07 | depth 5.4 m | reverse complement strand
CAGCTCGCCATGGGTGACCCGGCGACCGAGCTCATTCGAACCGCTGAGACACAGGACGTCGATCTCATCGCCATGACCACGCATGGCCACCGCTTTCTCGCCGACATCCTGCACGGCGCCACCGCAGACCGCGTGCGCCACCTCGTCCGCGTTCCAGTTCTGCTGCTCCGCGCGCAGTAGCGCGCGACCTGAAGGTTGGCCTACGGATTCGGTTCCTCTTTTCCAGAGAATGCGGTGAAGGACCCCGCCTCTTGCCATCCGAAACCGAGCGGGACGATGAATCGTCCGAAGCGCAGGCCGAACCATCCGGTCCGATAATCCACGTATGCCTGGCGAAGAGGACCCTGTTGAAACAGTGGGTCCAGCGCGATGAACTTGTAGTCGTCCAGACGCTTATCACCGTCGTTCTCACACGCTTCCTTAGAAGGGCCGACACGGTCGCGTCCAGCTACTCGAGGTCGTCTCCCCAGGGAGAAGGTTGCGGTCCGGGCACGATGCCGGCGATGTCGGGGTCGTCCGCGCCGTCCTGTCGAGGGCTCCCGGACCGCTGGACCTTGGCGTTGGCTCGGCGCTCTTCCTTCTGTTTGCGCTTCTCCTGGCGCGCGCGCTCTTTGGCGCGTTTCTCAAGCGTCGGTCTGGTCCGGTTTGCCATGGGCCCTCCTAGGCTCACCTGCACTTTATCATCGGCTTCGGCCATGAGACGCGCGCAGCCCATGTGAAAAACGAGGGCCGGGCATGGCGTCCTCGGTGTCTATGCTATCGTGCCGATGAATTGCAGACGATCGAACCCGATGCCCGTCGCCAAGTCGTGGATTGTCAGGCGTTCTTCGACAGGCTGAATAGCTTCTGCACGGTGCTGGCGATCAAACTCTATCGCCTTCAGCCTGACGCGGCTCCGCACGTGCCCACAATCCCCTGTCTCGATCACGAAGCCATGCTGCACGAGGGCATCGCGTCGCATGCGGCCGCGTACATTGAGGACCACTCAGGCGGCCTGCACGAGGTGGTCATCTTCCCCGACCAGCACCTCCTCAGCGTGGACATCGTTTCCACGATGGGCGAGTGCACGGCAGAATCGCACGAGAATCTGCTGAACGCGCTTCGGACGATGTTCCCCGGTCACCGCATCAGAGTAACGGGCGCGTCATGGCTGCGTGGAGACCTTCGCGTCGCGAAGGCGTGCCGCGCGCAGGTCACGTTGCGCGAGGTGCTGACGGGAGACAACCTCGACCAGACGAAGTTCGCGGTCGATCGTCTCCACACAATCAGCTCGCTCATGGAAAAGGAGTCGCGCGTCGCCTCGTGGGGTGCGCGAACGGTCATGACACCGCTTCTGGCCGTTGCCGGGTTTCTCACCTATCAGATCGCCGGGACATTCGTGCCTCGACTGGGATCGGACTCGGTGGCGTTCATCCGGTTTGCCCTTGTCGGCATCCTCGGCGCCGTCTTCCTCTACTACGGCCTCAAAGCCGTGCACCTTACGCGGATGGCCAACCGCGTCTGGAAGCGCGCCGCCGAGTACGGTTTGATCCTCAGTGAACGGCGGCGACTCATGCGGAACTCGTAGGCCCGACCTTCAGGTTGGGCGTCGGTTTACGCGGCGCCTCACTTCATTCGAAAAACCAGCACGTGGAACGACTCGGGAATGGCAGCCGGCTCGCTACTCTGGAATGATCCCGGGATACGGCACGAACGCGACGAAATGCCGCGCGACAAACTCCTGAATGACGATGTTCGGCTTCTCCCGCGCGATCTGATCGAAATCGAGCTCGTTCTGCCAGAGATAGGACGCGCGACTGAAGTGTTCTGACAGAAACGGGATCAGGCGCCCGGCAAACGAATCCCGATAGATCACGGCTGTCGGCAGAGATTTGTCGCGGTGCTCGGTCACGAGCAATCCGTCCTCGCCGTAGGGATCGGGGGAGACGGGCTCGACCACACGGTAACCCTGACCTCTTCGAAGAATCAGGCCAGGCATCGCCATCTTCCCCGGGTCGGTGAGTCCGAGCATCGTCGTCTTGTCTCCGGACGCCACTGAGTGGTCCGTGTCGAAATCGCTGCGATCCAGCGGCTGGATAGATGGAAACCACTGCCGCAGCGCGCGTGCGATGGCCTGGTAGCCCGCAAGACCGCCACGATCGTTCCAGTGGGTGTCGTATCGGTGATAGAGCTGCTCGGTTGGTTTCGCCGCAATGACCGCCTCACGAAGGTCGAGAATCCGAAAGTCAGGGGTTGTCCGGTGCAGATAGGCGACGAGCTGATCCGCGCGATAGTCGTCTCGCATCCGCTTCAGCGAAGTGGGCATGTACTCCGGGTAGATCATCTGTTTGTCTGGCGCGATGACGAACAGGAAGGGAATTCCTCGTCTGGCGAGGAATGTGCGGCGGCGAACGAGCGTCTCGCGCCACACCACGAGCTCGTCGAGCGTGAACGGCTCCGCCTGCGTCCAGTCACTGATCCCGCCGTCGTCGGCATAGAACAGCCAGCCGTCCTTGCCGGCGATGACCGCGTCCGACGCCGTCGTGCGCAGGCCGTTCCAGAGGAGGGACGATCGACAGTCGATGAGCCGCGCGCGCCACGTGAAGTGATCATCAAAGTACTTCTGGAACGCATCGGGCCACGCCGCCACATCCTTCGGCGACCACGACCACTTCGGCCATAGGGCCAGCTCGCGCATCTCGGATTCCGATAGCGTCGCACGGTCGATTCCCAAGGCGAGCCCAAGTCCGGGCACGGCGATCATCACAGTGAACAGCACCACGACGGCAAGGGCACCCGGCGGATGCGTTTGCGAGTCGCGAGCGGACGTCGGCATCAGAATCTGAAATAGATGAACGGATTGTAGGTTCTCGCCGCAATCTCGACGATGGATGCGACGAGGACCAATGCGATCGCACCGGCACTCGCCACGGCGAAACCCCAGGACGCACTGGAGTCTTCCACGCCCGCAAGGGTCCGCTCCCGCCACCTGTTGAGCAGCGGACCGATGGGCAGAGACCCGATGGTTCCGGCGGCCAGCGCCAGCCAGATGGCGGGCGTGAGATACCACTGCACCGTGAACGAGGTCGGCGCCGTCGCTCCGCGCCCGGTCATGGCCGCGAGAAACGACAGCGCGCCAGACAGGGTGTCCGCACGGAAGAAGACCCAGCCGGTCATCACGACGAGCAGCGCATAGAGGTGCCGAAGGGGACGCCAGAGCCCGCGCACGACTGCGGCCAAACCCAGTCGTTCGACAACGAGGAACGAGCCGTGGAACAGTCCCCAGATCACAAAATTCCAGCTCGCGCCGTGCCATAGGCCGCAGAGAAAGAACACGCTGACGAGATTCGCGTACGTGCGGACTGGCGAGACACGGTTGCCGCCGAGCGGGACGTAGAGATAGTCGCGGAACCAGGTCGACAGCGACAGGTGCCAGCGCCGCCAGAATTCCTGAACGGTGTCCGAAATGTAGGGCCAGCGGAAGTTCTCCGGAAAGCGGAAGCCGAACATCCGGCCAAGACCGATCGCCATATCGGAGTACCCGGAGAAGTCGAAGTAGATCTGGAGCGTGTAGCACACGATGCCGAGCCACGCGTGCCCAGGCGTCAGCTGGCCGTGCGGCATGCCGAAGATCTTGTCGGCCACCTCGCCCACGGTATTCGCGATCAGGACCTTCTTGCCCAGCCCCATGACAAATCGCCGGACCCCGAAGGCAAAGTCGTCGACTGTGATGAGACGGTGTGCCAGTTGGTCGGCAATGTCTCGGTACCGGATGATGGGGCCGGCGATGAGCTGCGGAAAGAGGAGCAAGTAGAGCGCCGTGTGCACCGGACTCTTCTTTGCGGACGCATCATGTCGGTAGACGTCCACGATGTAGGAGATCGCGTGAAACGTGTAGAAGGAGATCCCGATCGGGAGCAGTACACGCGGCGCCGCCAGCGGACTCATCCCGACCGCCGCGAGCACGGAGTTGACGTTATCGGCGAAAAAGTTGGCGTACTTGAACACGCCCAGCACGATCAGGTTGACGCCCACAGCTGCCGCCAGCACACGCCTGGCCTGGCCCGCCTCGCGAGTTCGATCAACCGCGATCGCCATCCGGTAGTTGAACGCGATCGAGCCCAGCATCAACCACGTGAATGCCCCTCCGCCCGTGGCGTAGAAGATCACGCTCGCGATGAGCAACAGCCAGTTCGCGTACAAGCCGTGTTCACGACGGAGGAAGTGCAATCCGAGTAGAACCGGCAGGAACAGGAACAGGAACGTGGGTTCGGTGAAAAGCATCAGGGACCGGGGCTAGAGGATCACGATAGCCCGGATTTGAACGAAGGAGAAGGGCGCCAGAAAAGCAACGATTGATAAAGAGTGTCACAATATTATATATGCAATCACTAAAGTAAGGTCGAGAAGGCGTTGGCTCGGTAAACAGCACCGGAGGTGGCGCGTATGCTTTAATGTCTCGCCTCGCGTTCGGATTCCCGATCGGAATGCCTGGAGATCCCTTGTGCCGAACCCCTTGCGTGTTCTGCGCTCTTCCCGGCCGCGCCTTCGAGTAGCGGCGGGCCTCACGTGCCTGGTATCGCTCACGCTCGGCGCCTGCAGTCAGCCGTCCGCCTCCGGGACACCGCCCGGGCGCGCGGGCGGTGGACGTGCCGGACGCGGTGCCCGCGGCGCCCAGCCGGTGGTGACGGCGAAGGTCAGCCAGAAAGACGTGCCCGTTGAGATCACCGCCATCGGCAACGTCGAGGCCTACACGATGATCGCCCTGCGCTCACAGGTTACCGGGCAGTTGCAGGACGTGCGGCTGCGCGAAGGCGATACGGTCAAGAAAGGCGATGTCCTCCTTACGATCGACGAACGGCCGTTCCGCGCGGCTCTACAACAGGCCGAAGCGAACTACGTCCGCGACCAGGCGCTCCTTGCCCAGTCCGAGGCGCAGCTCAGTCGCGACATGGCCAATGCTGCATACATGCAGCTCCAATCGGACCGACAGGCGATGCTGGTCGGACAAGGCATCATTTCCAAGGATCTTGGGGAGCAGGCGCGCGCCCAGGCCGACGCGACCGCCGCCACGGTCAAGGCGGACAGGGCCGCGGTTGATAGCGCGAAGGCCCAGATCGTCGCCCAACAGGCGGCCGTCGACAGCGCCAAGGTCCAGCTCAGTTTCTGTACCGTCCGTTCGCCCATCGATGGCCGTACGGGCGACATCACGGTCAAGGCCGGCAACCTCGTGATGGCCAACAACACGCAGATCATGACCATTGCACAGGTGCAGCCCGTGTATGTCACCTTTACCGTGCCGGCCACGCACTTGCCGACGATCAAGAAGAACTACAGCGATGCGAAGAGGCTCACCGTGACAGCGACGCCGCAGGACGCCGGCTCGCCACCGGTTGAAGGCCAGCTCAGTTTCTTCGACAACGCCGTCGACCAGGCGACGGACACGATCAAGCTCAAGGCCACCTTCACCAATGCCAATCGCGGGCTGTGGCCAGGCCAGTACGTGCGCGTCAATCTCCGTCTCGCGACTTTGGAGGGGGCAACGGTCGTTCCGCAACAGGCCGTTCAGACCGGACAGGACGGCCAGTTTGTGTTCCTCGTCAAAGAAGATTCGACGGTGGAGCAGCGCCCGGTCACCGTGGGCCAGCGCGTGAACGAGGAACTCGTCATCGAGAAGGGTCTTACGCCAGGCGAGACGGTCGTCACCGAAGGCCAGCTTCGGCTCGAGCAGGGCACGAAGGTGGATACCGTCGACAACGCGGGACGCGCGGGCAGCCGCGGCCAGGGTCGTGGGGGGCGTGGCGGGGGCGGACGCGGAAGACAAGGCGACCAAGGTGGTCGCGCAGGACAGTGAACGTTTCCGAAACCTTCATCAGACGTCCCATCGCCACCAGCCTGTTGATGGCGGCCATCGCGCTGTTCGGCGTGGTGTCGTATCGGGCGCTGGCGGTGGCCGATTTGCCGACCGTGGATTACCCCACGGTCTACGTCAACGCCGGATTGCCGGGGGGCGATCCGGCAACGATGGCGGCGACAGTCGCCAGTCCGCTCGAGCGCCAGTTCACGACCATCGCCGGCGTCGACGAAATGACGTCGTCGAGCGGGACGGGCAACAGCAACATCACGCTGACCTTTGACCTCGACCGCAACATCGATAGCGCGGTCGTCGACGTGCAGACGGCGATCGCGGCGGCAATGCCGCTGCTACCCTCCACGTTGACCTCGCCGCCCTCGTTCCGCAAACAGAATCCGGCCGACCAGCCCATCCTGATGCTCAATCTGACGTCGAGCAGCCTGCCCATGTCGGCTGTCGACGACTACGCGGAGAATGTGCTTGCGCCGCGCATCTCGCAAATCGACGGCGTTGGACAGGTGAGGGTGCAAGGCGCCCAAAAATACGCCGTGAGGGTGCAGCTCGATCCGAACAAGCTGCAAGACCAGAAGATCGGCGTGAATGAAGTCGATCGAGCGCTTCAGAACTGGAACGTCAATCAACCGACCGGTCAGTTGTTCGGACCAAGCTCCACGTACACCATCAGCGCCAACGGACTGCTGCGGAGCCCGCGAGGCCTGCTCAGCAGCGCGGAGAGTTTCAGGCCCATCGTGCTCACGTACCGACAGGGGCGGCCGGTCAGGCTTGATCAGGTGGCCAGCGTCATCGACAGCGTTGAGACGACCACGCAGCGTGCGTGGCTCTACACCAAGCGCGGCGTGCAGCGCGTCATCACGTTAGAGGTCCAGAAACAGCCCGGCACAAACGTCATCGAAGTCACCGACAGGGTGCGCGCGATCCTGCCGGAATTGGAGGCTCAGCTGCCCCCCTCCGTGCATCTGAGCGTCCGCCAAGACCGGTCGAGAACCATTCGCCTGGCGTTCAACGACATCTCGATCACGATGGTCTTCACGCTCGTGCTCGTCGTCGGTGTGATCTTCCTCTTCCTCCACAACGCATCGGCGACACTCATCCCGGCCCTCGCGCTGCCCTTCTCCATTCTCGGCACGTTTGCTGTGATGAGGATGCTGAACTACAGCCTCGACAACCTGTCGATGATGGCGCTCATTCTCTCGATTGGCTTCGTCGTGGACGACGCGATCGTGATGCTCGAGAACATCGTTCGGCACATGGAAGCAGGCGAGAAGCCGCTGGAGGCGGCGCTCAAGGGCTCGAAAGAGATCGGCTTCACCATTTTGACGATGACCACGTCGCTTGCTGCCGTGTTCATCCCCATCCTGTTCATGGCCGGGATCCTGGGTCGGTTGTTCCGTGAGTTCGCGGTCACGATCACGGCGGCCATTCTGATTTCCGGCGTCGTCTCTGTGACGTTGACGCCGATGCTGTGCAGCCGCTTCCTCAAAGTCACGCACGCCGATCGGGGCTTCGCCGGTCTCATCGATCGTGGGTTCGACGCGCTCCGTCGCGGCTATGGATGGAGTCTGGGCGTCGTGCTCCGCTACCGCGTGGTCATGATGGCCGTGTTCGTCGCTGTACTGGGAGCAACCATCTACATGTACGGCGTTGTGCCCAAAGGCTTCATCCCCGACTCCGACAACGACACGCTGAACATCAACCTGCGGGCGGCCCAAGGCACATCGTTCTACGAGATGGTCAACTACCTGGAACGGGCGGCGGTTCAAGTCAATCAGAACCCGTATGTCGACGCCATGATGGTCGCCACGGGCGGGGGGGGGCCGGGCGGCGGCGGGCAGAACTTCGGGCGGATGAACATTCAATTGACGCCTCGCGCGCAGCGTCCGGTGAACGCTTCGCAGATCGCCCAGTCGCTCCGAGGTCCGCTGGGGCGCTACCCCGGCTTCCGTGCGAGCGTCAACGTGCCGCCTGCGCTTCAAATAGGAGGCTTCCAGGGCAACAGCAGCTACAACTTGATGGTCGAAAGCCTCAACTATGAAGATTTGACGAAGTGGGCGCCGATGCTCGAACAGGCCATCGGCGAGGTGCCCGAAGTGCAGGACGTGTCGTCGAATCTCGAGGCGAGGAGTCCGCGCGTCGATCTCGTCATCGATCGCGACAAGACGGCATCGGTCGGCTTGACCTCGACTGAGGTCGCGAACACGCTCAGCACAGGCCTCGGTCCGCGGTGGTCCACGACGATCTACGGAGATCGGGCCCAGTACCGGGTTCTGCTCGAGCTCGATCCAAAATATCAGGAACAAGCCGACTCACTGCGAAGGCTGAACTTCAAGACGAGTGCAGGTAACCTGGTGCCGCTTGAGTCCGTGGTCAGCTTCAAGGAAACCGTCGGCCCCCAGAACGTGAACCACGTGGGGCAGTTGCCCGCCGTGTCGATTTCCTTCAACCTCAAACCTGGCGTCTCTCTGGGACAGGCCGTCGATAACGTCAGCACGGTGGCCAAGCGTGTGCTGCCGCCCAACGTCACGACCACCTTCCAGGGGACGGCCAAAACGTTCCAGAGGTCGATGAGCAACCTCGGGCTGCTCCTCTTCATCGCCCTGGGCGTTGTTTATATCGTGCTTGGCATGCTGTACGAGAGCTATATCCATCCGCTGACGATTCTCTCCGGTCTGCCATCCGCCGGTCTGGGCGCACTGGTCACGCTGATGCTGTTCAAGAACGAGCTGAACATCTATTCGTTTGTCGGACTAATCATGCTGATTGGCATCGTCAAGAAGAACGCCATCATGCAAATCGACGTCGCACTCGATCTGGAGCGGCAACACGGCAAGACCCCGCTCGAGGCGATCTACGAGGGCTGCATCATCCGATTCCGTCCGATCATGATGACAACGATGGCGGCGCTCCTGGGATCGCTCCCAATCGCACTCGGCTTTGGCGCCGGCGGCGAAGCCCGCCGCCCGCTGGGCTTGTCCGTGGTCGGCGGCCTCATGTTCTCGCAGCTCCTCACGTTGTATCTGACGCCGGTGGTCTACACCTACATGGCGCAGATTTTCAAAACGCGCAGGATTCCCAACGTCGCCACGAGTCACGCCACCGCATGAACATCTCCGAAGGATTCATCACGCGGCCCATCGCGACGAGCCTGCTCATGGCGGCGATCGCGCTTTTCGGGGCAGTCGCCTATCGGTCACTTCCGGTCAGCGACCTGCCCAACGTTGACTTCCCCACACTGCTGGTGACGGCGCAGCTGCCGGGCGCCAGCCCGGAAACGATGGGTGCCTCGGTCGCGACACCCCTCGAAAATCAGTTCTCGACGATCGCCGGCCTGGAGTCGATGACATCGGTCAACTCGCTCGGCTCGACGCAGATCACGCTCGAGTTCGAGCTGAACCGCAGCCTCGACGGCGCGGCGGTGGACGTGCAAGGGGCGATCACGCAAGCGAGCCGACTGCTGCCGCAGGGCATGCCGACGCCACCCACCTTCACAAAAGTCAACCCAGCCGACCAGCCGATTCTTTATCTCGTCATCACCTCCAGAACGCTTCCCCCATGGAAGCTCGACGAGTGGGCCGAGACGCGCATCGCGCAGCGCATCTCGCAGGTGAGCGGTGTGGCGCAGGTCCAGGTGCTCGGCAGCCAGAAGTACGCCGTGCACGCGAGGCTCGACCCCCGCGCGCTCGCCGCCCGGCAGATCGGGATCAACGAGGTCGAGGCGGCGATTCGCAACTGGAACGTGAACGTGCCGGCCGGCACCATTATCGGGCCCCACCGCGCCTTCACATTACAAGCGACCGGCCAGTTGATGAACGCCGACGAGTTCGGGAATATGGTCGTCGCGTACCGGAACGGAGCACCCATCCGCCTCGGGGAACTCGGCTCGGTCGAGGATGGGGCCGAGGATCCGCACACCGGCTCGTGGTTCTATACGAAAGACGGCGAACAGCGGGCCATCACGCTCGGCATTCAGCGACAGCCGGGCACCAACACCATCGCGGTGGCCGACGCGGTCAAGAACCTCATGCCCCAGTTTCAGGCCGAGCTGCCGGCCAGCGTCCACATGGACGTGCTCTACGATCGCTCCGCAACGATTCGCGAGTCGTACCGCGACGTCCAGTTCACGATGCTCCTGACGCTCGGCCTCGTGATCATGGTCATCTTCCTGTTCCTGCGGAACGTCTGGGCCACCGTCATCCCGAGCCTCGCACTGCCGTTCTCGATCATCGGCACCTTCGCGATCATGTACATGCTCGGGTACAGCCTTGACAACCTGTCGATGATGGCCCTCATCCTCTCTGTAGGCTTCGTCGTCGACGACGCGATCGTGATGCTGGAGAACATCTATCGGCACGTCGAGATGGGCGAGGATCCGCTGCAGGCCTCCCTCGTGGGATCGCGAGAAATCGGCTTCACGATTGTCTCGATGACGCTGTCGCTCGCCGCCGTCTTCATCCCCGTGCTCTTCATGGGCGGCGTGCTGGGCCGGCTGTTCCGTGAGTTCTCGGTAACCATCTGCGTCGCCATCCTGATCTCAGGCGTGGTCTCAGTGACGCTGACGCCAATGCTCTGCAGTCGTTTTCTGAGGAAGCCGAAGCACGGCGCGGGTTCGTCCAATCGGTTTTACGACGCGACCGAACGCTGGTTCCAGGCGTTGCTCAAGGGGTACGACCGCACGCTGCAAGTGGTCCTCCGGCATCGACCTGCGACCATGACCGCATTTGCCCTCGTGCTCCTGCTGACGGGCGCGCTGTTCGTCGTCGTGCCGAAGGGCTTCATCCCCGATCAGGACACCGATCAAATCGCTGTCACGACGGAAGCCGCGCAAGGCACCGCCTACGGCAAGCTGGTCGAATACCAAGGACAGGTCGCAGACATCATCCGGCAGGATCCCAATGTGGTTGCGCTCGTCTCGACCATCGGCGGCAGCGCCGCCAACACACTTGGCGGCCCGAACCTCGGGCAGATCGTTGTCACCCTGAAGCCACGGTCCGAACGGAAGGAGCTCGTCGGCGACATCATCAAGAAGCTGCGCCCCCAGCTTGCCACTGTGCCGGGGATGCAGGTCTTCATGCAGAATCCGCCGACGATCCGCATCGGCGGCCAGACGAGCAAGAGCCTCTACCAGTACTCGATACAGTCGCCGGACCGGCAGCAGCTCTACGCGGCAGCGCGCGACCTCGAAAAACAGCTCGCAGAGGTTCCGGGCCTCGAGGATCTGACGAGCGATCTTGAAATCACGAGCCCCCAAATCAACGTGGAGATCGATCGTGACAAAGCCGCGTCGCTCGGGATCACCGCCAGCCAGATCGAAAACGCGTTCTACGACGCGTACGGGCCACGATGGGTGTCGACTATTTACGCGGCCGTGAACGAATACAAAGTGATGCTCGAACTGGCGCCAGAGTTCCAGGCCGACCCGAGTGCGCTCTCGCTGCTCTACTTCAAGGGGAATGGACCCCTCGTGCCGCTCGATACCCTGGCGACCGCCAAGCAGCAGATCGGTCCCCAGACCGTGAACCACTACGGCCAGCTCACGTCAGCCACGATCTCGTTTGGCCTGGCGCCCGGCGCGGCGCTCGGCGGCGTTCTCAATCAGGTCAAGGACGTGGCGGACCGCACGCTGCCCGACGGTGTCAGCGGTCAGTTCCAGGGCGCAGCCAAGGCCTTCGAGGGCGCGCTCTCGAACCTGGCCATCTTGTTGGTCATCGCGGTGCTGGTCGTGTACATCGTGCTCGGCATTCTCTACGAGAGCTACATCCACCCCCTGACCATTCTCTCCGGTCTGCCGTCGGCGGCGTTCGGCGCCCTCATCACGCTGATGGTGTTCCAGTTGGATCTGAACATCTACGCGTTTGTCGGGATGATCATGCTGATTGGCATTGTCGAGAAAAACGCCATCATGCAGATCGACTTCGCGCTCGAAGCGGAGCGCCGGGGCATGTCATCGGAGCAGGCCATCTACCAGGGCTGCCTGATCCGGTTCCGTCCGATCATGATGACGACGATGGCGGCGATGCTCGGAGCCCTGCCGATCGCCGTGGGATATGGCGCCGGCGGTGAAGCACGTCGGCCGCTCGGCCTGGTGGTCGTCGGCGGGTTGCTCTTCTCGCAACTCGTGACACTCTACCTGACGCCGGTGTTCTTCATCTACATGGCCCAGCTCCAGGCCTGGCTGAAGACGCGCCGGATGGCAGCCGAGCCCCAGCCTGCCGCAGGAATGTGAACCCCATGTGCGAGATTCCATTATCCCCGTCGAGCCTCCCGCTGCAGCTCGCGGAGCATTCCCCGCGTCTTCACCAAGTGATTGTTGAAGATGCGTCGGGCCACATCGAGCAGGTCTGCGACGAGCGGGTCTCGCAGCGCGTACCGCACCGATAACCCTGCCTTCTGCCCTGTGACGATGTTCTGGTTCCGCAGGACCGCGAGTTGTTGCGACACGATTGGCTGATCCAGCCCCAACGCCTCTTGCAGTTCCTGCACCGTGCGTCCGCCGCGGACCAGGATCTCGAGAATCTTGATCCTGACGGGGTGCGCCAACGCCCGGAAAAACTGCGCCTTGAATGTCTGGAGTTGGCTCGTTGCCATCAGTTCACCGGCCTTCCCTCACGGGCCACACCCCACACAGGTGTGCCACACGTCTATAGCTCCTATAGCCCCGTCGCGCAGTTGACAAGTCACTGTCGGACCCGCGCCTCTCGAAGACCCATCGCCACGAGTAACCCGTTGAGAATGGCTTGCGGACGTGGCGGACAGCCGGGAATGTAGACGTCTACCGGCACCCCACGGTCGACGCCCCCCACAGCGGCAT
>ORMF012496260.1_pt1 | contig 12662 bp, 12 predicted proteins | sample 1779871 | NCBI WGS metagenome assembly ORMF01 (sample SAMEA104232316, study PRJEB22302) | groundwater metagenome | biome: forest; feature: aquifer; material: groundwater | place: USA | collected 2011-08-07 | depth 5.4 m | reverse complement strand
TGGCGCATCGCGCCAGCGGGCACGAATCCAGTCGCCCCACCAATTCCTCACTTCGTTCGGTCTGGTCGGCGCGACGTCTTCAGGCGTCGCGCGGCTCTCGCCGCGCTTGGCACGAATCCAGCCTGCCCTGAGCTAGTCGAAGGGTCGCCCCGACCACCTTCGGCACCAGGTGGCTCCAGGCCGGCGGCGATATCTACAAGCTGTCGAGGATTCTCGGGCATTCCAGCGTCGCCGCCACCGAGGCGCACTGCGTGTGCACACCTGCTGAAGGAAGACCTGGTCGCGGTCAGCAGGTTAAGATCTCCGTCGCCCCGAGACCGGGCGGCAAAGTCGTTAAGATGCGAACCGCGCGAGGGTAGGGACGGGCATGTTGGAGCCTGTCGTTCGCGACTGTCGTAGTCACGCTACGACGACGCTGAGTCATCCAAACGAAACGGGCGAGCGGTGTGGGACGGACGTGAAGGTCGGCGGGCCTGACTGAAGGGTCAGGCAGCCAAGCAGAATAGGGCGGATGGACTCAAGGAGCCGTCATCTCGCGCGCGTGGGTGATCTCGCGGCTGGTCACGGGTCGAACGCTAGAGGCCTCAACGGTAGCCACGGCGGCTGTGCGGCCGTCGAGAGTGGTGAACTCGACTTCGAAAGCCTTGCCATCGGAGTAGACATGGACCACGGTCCCCACATCGCCAATCTCCAGGCGTTCCTTGGGGACCGGAGCAGTCAGGACGACCCGTTCGTGTTCTCTGATCATGCCGAAGGCTCACTCCCTGCCCGGGTAGGCCGTCACCAAGCGAGGCGCGTCCGAACCTCGGTCGATGATCCAGACCGTCCGCACCAAGCGCCAGCGACTCTTCTCAGTTTGCGATGATACTCGTCCATCGACAACATATTTCTCGCCGTGGTTAGACTCGACCCTCTCCACGACTTCCCCTGTCTGGGCGACGGCGTGGAGAGCGCCGACCAGTAGTTCAGGATTCTCGTTCGTGAGGCTGAGCGATTCGAAAAATTGTGCCTTGCCGCTATTGTCTGGATGCGCGGCGTTCAGGAGGTACTCGAGCACCTTGTGTCGTTCGACGACGGCGAGGTGCGCGTTTCGAAGCTGCACGACCGGACATTGTGTCACGTAGCGGATCGCAGAACACGCGTGACGACCGCTGTAGACGGTTTTGAAACTGCGCGATTGGGCAGCTCCGCACCGCTGACATCATTGGAGTCGCACCGATGGAACTGACTACGGTCCTCGTCAACCAGTCGTCGTCGTCGGGGGCGAAGATCGCGCTGTTCCGATCGCTGTTCCGCGGTCGCGAGGATATATACCCGCGTCGATTCGAGAGCCGGAAGACAGGCAAGTCCGGGTATGCACCCGCTTGCGCGAACGAGTGGGTGCGTGGCGTCTGCGAGAAGCCGCGCATCAAGTGCGCCGAATGTCCCAATCGTCGATTCCTTCAAGTGACCGACGACGTCATTCGCTGGCATCTGTCCGGCCAGGATGCCGAGGGTCAGCCCTTCGTGGCGGGCGTTTATCCGCTGCTCCTGGACGAGACGTGCTTCTTCCTGGCCGTCGACTTCGACAAGACCGGCTGGCACGCGGATGCTGCGGCCTTTCTCGAAGCGTGCCGCCACCTGAATCTTCCAGCCGCCCTCGAACGGTCACGCTCCGGACGAGGCGCGCACGTCTGGTTCTTCTTTGAGGAGGCCATTCCGGCCGCGCTGGCCCGAAGGCTGGGATCGCACATCCTTACTGAAACGATGGAGGGGCGGCCGGACATCGGCCTGGATTCGTACGATCGTCTGTTTCCGAATCAGGACACGATGCCGCAAGGAGGATTCGGGAACCTAATCGCCTTGCCACTGCAAAAGGGCCCACGCAGGCAGGACAACAGCGTCTTCCTCGACGATCACTTCGTCCCTTGGGGAGATCAGTGGGCGTTTCTCGCGAGTTTGCACAAGATAGGCCGAACGCGGGTTGAAAGGATCGTCCAGGAAGCCGAACGACGTGGTCGCATCCTGGGCGTGCATCTGCCGCCACAGGACGACGGAGAAGAAGAGCCGTGGAAAGCTCCTCCGTCGCGTCATCGAAAAGAACCACCGATCGTCGGCGAACTGCCTCGGACGTTGGAGCTGGTCCTCGGCAATCAGATCTACGTTGCCAAGGACGGATTGCATCCGGGTCTCCGAAACCGGCTGCTTCGGTTGGCGGCGTTTCAGAATCCGGAATTCTACAAGGCTCAGGCGATGCGCTTATCCACATACGCCAAGCCGCGCGTCATCGCGTGCGCCGAGGATCCCCCGCATCACATCGGCTTGCCGCGAGGATGCCTCGACGAGGTTTGCGAGGCGCTGCGCGACCTGGGCGTTCGCGTGGCCATTCGCGACGAGCGCTACGCTGGCCACCCTCTCGAGGTGACTTTTCAAGGCGAGTTGCGGACTGAGCAGAAGGCGGCGGCAGACGCGATGCTGGCGCACGACACCGGCGTCTTGGCCGCCACCACAGCTTTTGGCAAGACGGTCGTCGCCGCCTGGCTCATCGCACAGCGCGGCGTGAGCACGCTCGTGCTCGTGCATCGGCGTCAACTGCTGGATCAGTGGATCGAGCGGCTCTCGGCATTCCTCGGCGTGCCTGCAAAGTCGATCGGACGAATTGGAGGCGGGCGAACTCGGCCGACTGGCCTGCTCGACGTCGCCGTCATTCAGAGTCTCGTCAGAAAAGGCGTCGTTGATGACCGCGTGGCCGACTATGGCCACCTGATCGTCGACGAATGTCATCACCTTTCGGCTCACAGCTTCGAGCAGGTGGCGCGTCGGGCCAAGGCCCGATTCGTCGTTGGGTTGTCGGCGACAGTCGCACGCAAGGACGGGCACCACCCCATCATCTTCATGCAGTGCGGATCGGTTCGCCATCGAGTGGACGCGAAGGCGCAGGCAGCACGCCGACCTTTCGAGCACCTGGTCCTCGTGCAGCCGACTGAGTTCCAGCCGCGTAGGAGCCCAGATTCCGACAAACGCGTGGAGTTCCAGGTTCTCTACCTAGACTTGATCGACGATGAACTGCGGACTCGTCGTATTTGCGACAACGTCGTGGAGTCGGTGAACAGCGGCCGTTCCCCGCTTGTGCTCACGGAACGGAACGATCACCTCGACCGCCTCGAGCACGGGCTTGCGGCAAGTGTCCGTCACCTCGTCGTCTTGCGAGCGGGAATGGGCAAGAAACAGCGGCAGGCCGTTGCAGATCGACTGGCCGCCATCCCTCGGGATGAAGCACGCGCCATCCTGGCTACCGGCAAGTACGTCGGAGAGGGATTCGACGATGCGCGTCTGGACACGTTATTCCTAACGCTTCCAGTCTCGTGGCGAGGAACTATCGCCCAGTACGCAGGCCGGTTGCACCGCCTCTACGACGGCAAGCGCGAGGTGCGCGTGTACGACTACGCTGACCTCAACGTACCCATGCTGGCGCGGATGTTTGACCGGCGCTGCCGTGGCTATGAAGCAGTCGGTTACACGATTCTCCTGCCGGCCAGCGCTATACCTGGATGGCCCGCAGATGTAGTCCTTCCGTCGGACCCGGCGTGGAAGCGCGACTACTCCGGCAGCGTTCGCAGGCTCGTCCGGGACGGCGTGGATACGCCGCTCGCGAGCCTGTTCGTCTACGCTGCTCGGACGGTGACCGCCGACGCCGACGGCGCCGACCGAGCGCGAAGTGCGACCGAAGCATTCCTCTACCGGCGCCTGGAGACCCTACCTGAGACCAAGGGACGTTTCCGCGTCAACGTGGCGCTGCCGATCGCGTTCGATGGTTTCGGAAACCTGGAAGTCGATCTTCTGTGTGCCGATGCGCGTGTGGCGGTGGAGTTGGACGGGGCCCAGCATCTCGCAGATCCGGTCGCGTACCGTCGCGATCGTCGCAAGGATCAGTTGCTGCAAGAGAGCAGCTACCTGGTGCTGCGCTTCCTTGCTGAAGACGTCGGCAAAGATCTGGACTTGGTGCTCGATGCGATTCTGAGAGCGCTCAGTCACCGCCAACCGGCCGCTCCGAGGATCGAGACTCTCGAGTTCGTACGGCGAGGCCGGACATGATATCGGCGATCGTCGCGTCTACCGGCTGCTCTCGCAGCAGTTCGATGATGCGATCGCGCGTGAAGCGTTTCGTCACGATCGAATTCTACGCTTGCCCAGGGTCGGGGTCAGGCGACCGAGAAACCGCAGACCTTCATGAATTCCTCCAGCGCCTTCTCGTTGGTCACGTGTTCGTCGAAACCGATGACGACGTTGTTCGCAGGATAGCTCGCGCTGACCCGTGACACGCCATTGAGGCCTCGGAGCATGACTTCCAATCCCACCGCGCACGTGATGCAGGTGAATCCCTTAACCTGATACGTGACGCTGCGGGTTTCCCCCTCAGCCGGCGTGCTGTCGTGCGCCTCTCGCGGAACGGCCACCGGGGCGAGTTCCATGCTCGCCGCGGCGCCCGCTGCAGCCGCCGCTGTGACCTGGCAAAGAAATCGTCTTCTATCCATGTCGTGCCTCCTTATCTCGCTGTTGCGCTACCGGCCTCGTACTTCCAGGCGGTCTGGATGCTCGCTTTGTCGGAGAAACGTAGGTCCGTGTACTCCTCGAAGTCGATTCTCTTGTCCAACACACCCGTTTCGACCATCAGGTCGACAACAATGTCAAAGTCCGCCTTGCGTGGTGCGAGCGGGCTGTACATGACACGGTCGAGCGGTTTCGTAAGCGCCCACTGCAGAAGCGCGGGCTCCTGGTTGTAGTAGTACCGGCCAACAAAATCGGCTGCGGCCTCTCGCTGTGGCTTGCCCAGTTCCAGCCATAGACCCGACCGGGCGATGCCATCGACCAGAAGTTGTACCGCTTCAGGTCGACTGTTGATCATGTCCTCACGTACCACCAGAACACAGGACATGTAATCCGGCCAGTAGTCTCGAGCCGCGAAGAGAACGCGGCCGAATCCACCCATTTCGGCCTGGGAGGGAAATGGCTCGCCCATCGAAAAGGCATCGATCGCCTTGGCAGCCAAGGCCCCGGCCACATCGGGTGGCGCCATCTCGACCATCTTGATCTCGTCGGGCTTGATACCCCACACCTTCATGGCGCGGAACAAGATGAGGCGCTCATCGGAGAAGCGACTGGGAATGGCGACGGTACGACCGCGCAAATCGGCGACTGTCTTGATCGGCCCGTCTTTCTGGACCACGACGGCGCTTCCGTAACGGTGCCCGAGGTAGACGATCTTTATGGGGACCCCTTGGGCTTTGAGGGCAATCGCCAATGGCGCAACGATGAAGCCCGCCTGCATCTGATTGGCGATGAGCGCTTCCTTGATTTCCGGAAAACCCTGGAACATGCGGGGCAGAAAGATCTCACCGGCTTCTGAGAACTTGGAGATGTAGTCGGTCACAGGACACGCCAGGTGGCACGTGACCGGAATGAACGCCACGTTGAACTTCCGTTGGGCAGCCGGAACGTAGTTGTTCACGATGGACGCCCAATTGACGTTGAGGTAGGCGTGCAAGCCGGAGATGAGCCCCAGCCAGCAGAACGTGAGCAGCAGGATTCTCTTCTTAAGTCTCACGGAACCCCCATCGGACGGATTTCAGCTTTTCCAGCCTGCGAAAACCGAGATCGAGCGTCAATCCGATCCCTCCGATCATCAACATGGCCGCAACGACAAGGTCATACCGCTTTCCGGAATTACGGGCATCGATGACCAGGTAGCCGAGACCGGAATCGACGGCGATCATCTCGGCGGCGACGACGACCAGCCATGCGATGCCAAGCGCAATGCGCAACCCCATGATGATCTGTGGAAGCGCGGCCGGGAACACCACCTTCGCGAGCAGCTGGGGAGGCGTGAGTCCGAAATTCCGGCCAGCCCGGCGAAACATGGAAGGCACATTGCGCACACCGTTCATGGAGGTCACGACTATCGGGAAGAACGCTCCGAGGAAAATCAGGTAGACGGCGGCAGCATCGCCTATCCCGAACCAGACAATCGCAAGAGGGATCCACGCGATTGGGCTGATCGGCCTGAGCATCTGAATGGCCGGATTGACGACCTGTGCAGCCACTGGGTACCACCCCAACGTCAAACCGAGCGGGACCGCCAGGACGGTCGCCAGAGAGAAGCCGATCCCGACGCGACGCAGTGAATCGCCGATGTAACTCCAGAGAAGACCTTTGCCCAACAACTCCGCCATGCCTCGTTGAACGTCGAGCGGTGAAGGGAGCACCGTTGAGGCCGTCCACTTGACAAGGAAATGCCACAGCGACAGGAACAGCGCAGATGTCACGACTGGCCAGAAGTACTTTTCCCATTTCCCAGGTTGTGCAAGCGAGTTCATACTTTGTGCGCGAGACCGATCTCTTCGAAAATGCTGTCACGCAATTCCAGATACCGTGGTGAGCTGATGTCCCGTGGGTGCGCGATGTCAATGTCGACGACGCGCTGAATTCTGGCGGGGCGGGCGCTCATCACCAGCACACGATCCGCGAGTTGAACGGCTTCTTCGATATCGTGCGTCACGAAGATGATGGTCTTTTTTTCCGCCTCCCAGATGCGGAGAAGCTCAACGCGCATGATGAGGCGGGTGATGGAATCGAGCGCACCGAATGGCTCGTCGAGAAACAGCATGTCCGGGTCAACCGCAAGTGCGCGCGCCACTTCGAGCCTTTGCTTCATCCCGCCCGAGAGTTCCAGCGGATAAGCCTTCTCGAATCCCTGCAGGCCCACGAGCTTGATGTAGTGCGCGATCTGCGCCTTGCGTTCTTCCCGTGACAACTTGAAGAGGCCGAATTCAACGTTCCCTTCCACCGTAAGCCAGGGGAATACTCCACGTTCCTGAAAGACGAAGATGCGGCGCGGATCGGGCCCGCGCACGATTTCGCCATCGATCCGTACCTCGCCGCCCGTCGGCTCGAGAAACCCCGCCACGATGTTCAGTATGGTGGATTTGCCGCAGCCCGACGGGCCGAGCAAGCAGAGAAATTCCCCCTTCGCCGCCTCGAGACTGATGTTGTCGAGCACCTCCGTGCTCTTCCCGTCGCGGCGGAAGGTCATAGAAACGTCTGTGGCCCGTAACTTTGTCTGCACCCTAATCGTCCGAATAACCCCAGCGAAGCGACCTGATTCTTTCGAGCGATCGCATCCCGATATCCAGGAGCAGGCCGATAGTTCCGATCATGACCATACCGGCGACCACGAGGTCGTAACGATTGCCTGCGTTCCGGGCATCGACAATCAGGAATCCCAGCCCTGAGTTCACGGCAATCATTTCAGCCGCCACGACCACCAGCCAGGCGACACCCAGCGTAATGCGGATCCCGACAATCAGCTGAGGAATGACCGCAGGATAGAGAACGCGATAGACCAGGCGAGCGGAACTCAAACCAAAATTGCGTCCCGCATTCACGTAGACCGATGGAATGCTCTCTACCGCGTTGATGGCTGTGAGCGTGAGCGGCAGCAGGGAGGCGATGAAAATGAGAAAAATCGCAGCCAGGTCACCAACCCCGAACCACAGGATCGAAATCGGGATCCACGCCAGCGGCGAAATGGGTCGGAAAATCTGGATGATCGGATTCAGTGCCATCTCGGAGCGGCGATACCAGCCGATCGCAAGCCCGCCAGGGATCGCGATCAGCGCCGCCAGGATGAAGCCCCATGTGAACCGGAACAGGGACGCGACGACGTACTTCAGGAGCAATCCACTCCGCGCCAGTTCGATGATGCCGCCGGCGACGGCCAGTGGAGTAGGCAGCAGATGGACCGGCTGTCGTGTGATGGCGACGTGCCAGGCCACGAGCAGAACGGCGATAAATGCGACTGGCCGTAAGCGAACCAGAAGTCTCACAGGCGGCATCTCGTCCTGACTACACTCAGACTCTCTCGCCGAGCGACCTTTGCACGGAGCCCGTCTTTGTTCAGCTATCGGCGAGCCAATTCCGCACCGCGGAACCGCGGACTCCCGATCGCGCACAGGCGTTCGTACGCAAATCCCGTGGCGTTGGCCACCTGCCAGAGCACCAAGAGCGCCAGCATTCGCACGGCCCGGTTCGGGCGCATGCGCGAGAACGGTCCGTGCAGGTTGCGCAGCAGCTGCACGTGGAACGGCAAGTCGTCGCTCATTCGTCCAGAGCCGCGCTGGGCACGCACAGCATGGTAGCGGAGCGCCCCGCGCCCGTACGTGAAATGCTGTTTGCAGAACGTGCGGAGTGTGAGCTGATGAAGGTGCTGGATCACGGCTTCGGCGTCGTAGGCCATCGCGTACCCATGCATCCGCCAGCGATCGCAGAACTCGCGATCCTCGCTTGCGGCCCTGAAGAAGCCGCGGTCGAACCCGCCCACCTCGTCGAACATCCGCTTGGGCATCGCGATGTTGTTCGACGCGAAGAAGCGCGCAGCTGTCGGGTCGCGGTTATAGAACGTGTACACGACATCCAGAATCAATTGACTTGCCGCGGAATAGCAATTGCGCGACAGCCTATTCACCGTGCGCCCGCCAATCATGCGGGCCGCATTCGTCCCAAATGCCGTGTCGAGCCTCCGGAGCCAGTCGCCCTGCGGGCGACAATCGTCGTCGGTAAAAGCCAGGTACTCTCCGCGTGCCACCGACGCGCCCATGTTTCGGGCGGCGCCCGGTCCGGCGTTTCGTTGGCGCAGCAGCGTCACGGTCAGGCGCCCGCGATAGGGGTCGACAGCCCTCTCCAACGGCTCCGGGCTGCCGTCGTCAACGACGATGACCTCGAACTGCTGCCGCGGATAATCCTGATACGTCAAGGCGCGGAGACACCCGCTGACATGTCGTGGCCGATTGTACGTCGGGATGATCACGCTGAAGGTCGGGGTCATGGCTTACACCACCTCGCTTGCCAGCGACGAAGGCTGCACCAACCGGCCGAGCGCCGAACGAAGCAGGGCGCGCTCGGCGGGGTTGAATTCACCGAGACCCAGGAATGCGAGCCCTATCACCGCGACACCGATCAGGTAGTTGGGCAGCAGCCACGAACCAGCTTCGGGCAGGGCGCTCGCCACCGCGAACACGAGGACGCTGACCGCCGCCGATCGGACGGCCGCGCCCACCGGCGGACGCAGCGCCCATGCGCGGTCCACGAGAAGCAAGGTCGCGATCGCACCGAGGCACGCGACGGTGGTCGTCGCGACGGCGGCACCGATGGCGTCGAACCTGGGGATCATCACGAGTTCCGCGGCGATCAGCGTCAGCCACATCGGCAGACCAATCCAGGTGCACAGCCTGGGACGGCCGATCGCCGTCAGAATGCTGGCGCCAATGCCTACAACGACGCGGGCGCAAGAACCAAGAAACAGAATGGCCAACAGCGGACCGGCGGCGTCAAACTGGGTGCCGAAGGCCACATGTACGGTCGCATTGGCCAACGCAGCCACCAATGCGGCGATCGGTACGAGCAGGATCGCCACACGCAGGCCCTGCCGGGCGATCAGCCGCGCCGCCTCGGAACGGCCGTTCGAAAGCTGATTGCTGAGGGTCGAGAGCAGCAGCGGCGCGAACGCCCCGGTGAACAATGCCGGCAGCAGCGCCACTTGCTGCGCCGCACCAAAGACGCCGGCTCGGTCCATCGAGCCGCCCAGCACGGGCAACGTCAGCATCAGCAAGTCCGTGCGATCGAACAGTCGCATGCTCATGGAAAACACGAACAGCGGGGCGACGTAGCCGAGCATTTCACGGACGGGAAATCCTTCTCGGCCAGACAGCGACGGGCGCACGAAGTAGCGATACACCGCGAGCTCCGCCACTGAAGCGCCGATCAGGCCTATCAGGGCGCCGTGCAGGCCGAAACCGAATTCAACCAGGACGACGATCAGGACCAGACGGACGATCCAGCGCGCCGCGGACGCGATCGCGCGGCCATGGAAGCCGCCGAGGCCAACCAGAATCACCTGATGCGCATTGGCGGCGCAGAAGATCGGAATGTCAATGGCAAGAAGGCCGAGCGCCCCGACGAGCGCAGACGCGTGAAGCAGTCGCGCCACTGGCACGGCAAGTACCGTCAATCCCAGCGCGGCGATCACACCGAAGAGAAGCTCCTGCCGCAGCACGGTCTGGCCGATCGGTCGCCAATCATCCGCCTGGCGTACGAACTTGATCGTGGCGCGGCTGAAGAACGTCGTGATGCTCCACTGAATCCACACGACGATGCTCACGCAGAGGATCAACGTCCCATAGTCCGCGCGATCAAGGCGACGCGTCAGGTACGCGGCGCTGATTATCGCGGTCAGCGGGAAGAGTCCCTCCGCAATCAGGACGCTGAGAGTGCCATCGAGGAGGTTGCGGCCGTCTCGGTCAGCCATGGTTCTGAACCGCCGGGCGTGGTGATTGCAACAGCCGCTCATACAGCGAGATGAACTGATCGACGAAGCGATCTTCACTGAAATGGGCCAGGGCGCGACGCCTGGCAGCCTTCCCGAATCGCTCGGTCAATTCGCGATCGGTCAGGAGCCGGCGCAGCGCGGCCGCCAGAGCGGGCACGTCGCCTGGCGGGGTGTGGAACCCGCCGTCGCCGTCGGCGACGATTTCCGCCAGCCCTCCGGTGGCGGTGACGATCGCCGCACGTCCCTGCATCATCGCCTCGGCCGCGACGATGCCGAACGGTTCGTCCCATCGCGAAGGCACGACTTGCACCCATGCAGGCGCCGCAACGCGATTCATCTGATCGTGAGGCACGTTGCCGAGCAATTGGACGCGAGCGTGCAGACCGAGTTCGCCGATCAACCGCTCGAGCTCCGGTCGTTCTGGACCCTCGCCGACGATGATCAAACGAGCCGCCGGTACGTCGCCCACAAGGGTGGCGAAGGCACGCAACAGGATGTCGATCCCCTTTTCACGAACCAACCGGCCGGCGAACACCGCCGTCGGCGGATCGGCGAGCGGCGGTCGTATGGGACAACTGGGCGCGCCGTAGTGGATCACCTCGACGTCCCGATAGCCATGCTCCTCCAGCCGCCTTCGCGTCGCGTGGCTGTTGGCCACGACGAGGGCAAACCCGGCGCGCCACCGGCGCAGCAGACTTGCCTGGAGCATCAGTGGTGCGTAGTCGCGCCAGGGCAGGCAGCCACCCCGATGGCACACGCGGCCCGGGGACTCCGTGCAGCGCGCTCCGTCCGGCAGCATCTTCGTTCCCGTCGGACACACGGCCTTGTACCATTCCACGTGCATCAAGCAGGGCGTGCCGCGCAGAACCGGCAAGATCGACGGAGAGAGCTGGGACAGAAAATCCTTGACGTGCACGACATCGGGACGAAAGCGCTGAAGCACACGTTGCAGAGTGATGGCCGAGCCGGGATTGAAGCTCGCGACAAGCGTACGGAAGCGGGAGGTCGTCCCGAAGCATGTCTCGTCGGCGAACGATTCTCCTGCGCCGGCGTCGGACGTGAACATTCGCACGTCCCAGCCGCGATCACCGAGCGCGTGCTGTAGGGTGTGCAGTCCGATTTCCGACCCCCCCAGCGGCACGCCGTAGTCGTTGACCAACAGGAGGCGGCGCTTCATTCGGCGGCCTCGAGCAGGCGGTGCCGATCATGCTCGGTCACGTGCTGGTCCCGCCGCCATTCGTATGCGGCCGCCTGGCGGTATGCGTGTCCAGCGCCGAACGCGTATCCGAGCATCTGGCCGAATCCGTCGCACGCGAGTCCCGCCAGGACGGCCGGCAACGCGAGACAAAAGCGCCCGAGCAGCGCGGGCGACCTCACGACCGCCCGGGCGACACGCGCCGCGCGGACCAGCGGGATCAGCGGGCCGAGCAGCACGTAGATGACGCGCCGGGCTGGTGACATCCCGCGGGAGCGCGAAGCGGCAAAAAGCCAGCCGTTGTAGAAATTCGCCGGCAGAAAGCTCGACCAGCGGGAGAAATTCGTGTGCGCGACTCGCGCCGTCGGTTCGAGAAGCAACCGTTCGCCTCGGCGCCGCAGCTCCCAGTGCCACAACGTCTCGGCTTCGAGCCAGCTCTCCAGACGCGCATCATCCTCGAGCAGGATCGCGCGTTTGTAGCTGCAGTTGTGGCCGGGAAGGAATTCGACTTCGCCGCCGGCTACCGGCTCGAGCCACGGGCCGTAGCCAATCAGCAGGTCCGCCCAGCTGGCACAGCTGCCTGGGTTGGCGTTACGAACTGCGGGGCCGACAGCCGCCCAAGGCCCACGATGCGCAACGATCAAACGCTCCGCCCAGTCGGGGTCCGGAAAGCAATGATCCTCCGCCAGCGCGACGATCGGGGCGGTTGCACGACGAACCCCTGCGGCGTTGCAGTGTGAAGGCGAACCGGCCCCAGGATGCTCGACCACGCACACGGCGCCAAAACCAGCCAGGAGCGATTCGTTTGCGCCCAGCCCTGCCCGATCCGGTGCCACGATTACCAACTCGATCGCGGACGCAGCGGTTTGCCGCGCGAGATGCCTGACCGTGGCCGCAATCGACGCAAACGTGTCGTGGGTGGCGAGGACAACGGACAGCAAGGGCTTCGATTCAGTCACGAGGCCCGGCCCAAAGCGGCGTCCGCCGCCGGCTCTGTAAGCTCCATGGGTCGTCCTGTCTCGGCCGATAACTCGGCGGCGAGCACGACTTCGAGGCTCCGGCGGCCGTCCGCCAGCGGCGGCCGCTCGGCGTTGCGCCGCCCCCGGA
>ORMF010299408.1_pt1 | contig 12663 bp, 12 predicted proteins | sample 1779871 | NCBI WGS metagenome assembly ORMF01 (sample SAMEA104232316, study PRJEB22302) | groundwater metagenome | biome: forest; feature: aquifer; material: groundwater | place: USA | collected 2011-08-07 | depth 5.4 m | reverse complement strand
TTGAAAGAAGCCGATCGCGTAGACATGTTGCGCTTGCTCCATTTCCACATCGGCTCGCAATTAACCGACATCAAGCGCATCAAGAACGCGATGAAGGAAGCCGCGCGCGTTTATGCGAAGGTGCATCAGATGAAGGTGCCGATTGAGTTGCTGGACGTCGGCGGCGGCATGGCCGTCGATTACGACGGTTCGAAGACGGCGTTTGATTCTTCCGCCAATTACAATTCGCAGGAATTTGCCAATGATGTCATCTACACAATCAAGCAGGTGTGCGATGATGAAAACGTTCCGCATCCGACCATCATCCAGGAGTCGGGCCGCTTTCTCTCGGCCTATCACGCGATTCTCGTGACTAACATCCTCGAGGAAATTGAGACGGTCGTCGAAGATATCACTCCTATAGAAATTGACGACGACGACCCGCAAGTCGTGATTGAACTCGGCGACCTGCGCGAGACCGTCACCATCAAGAACTATCGCGAGTACTATCACGACGCCCTCGAGCATCGGGAAGAGCTGTTCACGCTTTTCAACCTGGGACTGATCTCGCTGGAAGATCGAGCCAAGGGCGAAGTACTTTTCTGGGACGTCTGCGAGAGCGCCAACCGCTACGCGCAACAGGCCAAATACATCCCGGAAGAGTTCGGCGAACTCAGGCGTTTGTTGTGCGCGAAGTACCTGGCGAACTTTTCGGTGTTCAAGTCATTGCCGGACCACTGGGCCCTCGATCAATTGTTCCCGATTGTGCCGATTCAGAAATTGAATAAACCCCCGACGGAATTCGCGACCCTTTGTGACATCACGTGTGATTCCGACGGCGTAGTCGACAAATTTGTCGATCTACACGACGTCAAGCAGGTGCTCGAACTGCACAAGATCGATCCGGACGAACCTTACTTTGTGGCTTTCATGCTGGTCGGCGCCTATCAGGAAGTGATGGGCAACAACCACAACCTTTTCGGCACGCCAAACGAGGCCCAGATTCATATTGACGACGAAGGTTATCTAATCAAGAAAGTTATTCGCGGCACCACTGTCGGTGAAGCTGCGGGACGCGCACGCTATGAGCGCGGCCTGCTTCACGACGGATTTCGCCGCCAGGTAACGCAAAGAATCAAGAATGACGAATTAAGCGAGGCCGAAGGCGCGGAATTGGTAAATTTCTACGAATCGCGTTTCGATGCCTACACTTACATTACACTTAACGGTAACCGAACGAAGGGCCGGCGGCGTCATGACTATTAAGGATTGTTCGACAAAACAACCTCCAGCCGCAGTGGCCCGAAGATGAGGTCAGTACTACCTGCGTCAGCGGGTGGATCAGACACTCAATTGGTCGGTTGACCGTTCGACCCACCCGCTTATGCGGATGGTACTGACTACGCATCGGCAAACTAAGTTTGCCGGACATTTGAAAGAGGTTAACACGAGCTTATGGTGACACAGCGAAAACCAAAACCCAGCAAGTACCTGACGATTCCCACGCGTCCTGTGCAAGTCGACCGGGACCGTTCAGTGGCCGGCCTGCTGGAAAAAATGGAAGGCACCGGATTCGGCGGACGCCAATTGGCCGAAGCGCATCGCATCTGGCTTGATATGCTGGGCGATAACACGACCATCATGATGGCGGCTTCGGGAGCATTAATTCCCGCCGGCATGCGAAGGCTTTTGGCTTATGTGGTTAAGAACCGGTTTGTCGATGTGTTGGTGCTGTCCGGCTCGGTGATCTTCCACGATTTGCATGAGACGCTGGGACGGCATCATTTCCAGGCCCATCCGAATATGACCGATGCCGAGCTTGAGTCGGCCCAGATCAATCGCATGTGGGACCTGCTGGCTAGTGAAGAGGAATATCACGAAGCCGAAGAATGGGTCGGAGGGTTTGCCAGCCAGCTCGACCAGTCGCGGCCCTATTCAACGCGCGAGTTTCTTCATTTGCTCGGGCGTGAACTGGCAGAGATTGCCGCGGAGGACGGCGTGTTGACTGCAGCCTACAAATCCCGTGTGCCGGTCTTTTGTCCGGGCATCACCGACAGCGGCATCGCCGTGGGCATCGCGGGCTCCCGGTTTGAAAAGAAAAACAATTTTCAGTTCGACATCGTTCAGGACGTTTTGGACATGGCCCAGATCGCCATCCGCGCCCGCGTGTCAGGGGTGATAAATATCGGCGGCGGCATCACCAAGAGTTTTCTGCGCCAGACCGAGATGTCCGCGCACATCTTCAAGCAAATGATCCACGGCCATAAGTACGCGATTCAGATCGCCGCCGACGCGCCACACCCCGGCGGTCGCAGCAGCGCCGTCGCATTCGATGAATCTCTGGTGTACGGCAAGCTGGGGCGGGGAGCGCTGACATCTTACGTCAACTGCGACGCGACCATCGCCCTGCCGATCATCATCACCGCCCTTTCACAGACCGCCGCAAAATACATGAAAGGCCGTCGCCGCCCGAACTTTACCTTTGGCGGTAAAGACTTGATCATCGAAGTGCCTTGACGGTGGCGTGTAAGCTGCGCATTTTTTCGTTGCAAATACTCTTACCTATTTCCTCCGCTTTAAGAGGTATACAATTAGGGCGTGAATGTTTTTCTCAGCTATGCCGTCGCGCCATTCGATACTCCTATTGCTGCGCGGTTACGTGCAGTGGCAGCCGCCTATGACATCTCAATCCTGTTACCTGACCGAAATCAAGTGCTCCAAAACGGACTCTCCCTTGATACTCAAGCGAAGATCAAATCAAGCGATGCGGTAATTGCCTTAATCACCACTATGGCGCCGAGCCACTTGGTTGATGTTGTCAATCTTGAATTGCAGGCCGCAGCTCAGTCCAATAAACCGGTTATTGCTTTGATTGAACAGGGCGTTCAAATCCAGCCCGCGCCCGGCACTCAGATTGTATATTTCAACCGTTTCGAACCCGCCGCTCACGAGAAACCGCTGGTCGATGCCCTCGCGAACATCCGTCAGCAACAACAATGGAAGCAGAGCCTCATCGCGCTCGGTTGGGTTGCCGGAATTGCACTAGGAATGATCGCGCTGAGCGAATTGGTTAGCGATAAGAAATAATGCCCCGTTCTCCCAGCAAACGGGGCTTACCTCTCGCCGTCATAGATAACACTCTGCTGTCTCGTCTGATTGACCTGGAGCTCGCTGAGTCTTTGCCCTGGGTTTTCAAATTGATCCTGATCCCTCCGGAAGTGAAACGAGAGGCTTATAGAACGCGGCACGGAGGCCGGCGCCGGTTGCGCAATCTTATTCGCGAGTCGTCAGGTTTTTTTGTGAATTGCCGCGAAGTAGACTCCTCGATCAGAGATTTTCTCAAGGCTGACCTTGACGACGGCGAAGCAGCGGCAATTGCACAGGCAGATTTTAGGGACGCCGTACTCTTGCTGGATGAAGAGCAAGGTTTCAAACGCGCCACAAGAATGCAAATCACAGTAGTTAGAACCCTAAGATTGCTCAATATGTTGAAAGACGCTGGAGCAATTTCTCACGTACGACCGTATCATCAGAAGCTACATAGACTCGGCTTCTATATCTCTTCGGAAGATCGCAACCAGTTGCTGCGTGAAGCGGGAGAACTCTAGTCCTTGACCACTACTTCCGCTGCAATTCGACCGGTAGTGCTAACCGAATCAGGTCAATCTCAAGACAAGACTATTTGATGCTCAAGCCTTGTGATCTCCCGCCGGGCTCACTTACGCGTCAATCCTGATTTCCGCGCCACCTGCCGCAATTGGCAATTGTTGTTAGCCCTCGTTGGCTTCTCTTCCCCACCTTCGCTAAACTCCACCCATGACGGAGTCACAGTCTCTACCAATGAACTTCGGCGGCATCGCCGAAGAAGAGTTTTCCAGTCTCGACAATTCACGCATTCTGGTCTGGCCGATCGCCTACGAAGGCACAGTCTCGTACGGCGGCGGCACAGGCCGGGGCGCGGAGGCGATCATCGATGCCTCGCGCAACATGGAACTTTATGACGATGAGACTGACGCTGAAGTCTACCAACTGGGCATTCACACGCTGGAGGAATCTTCATCAATCGATCCTCCCGATCGCATGATGGCTTCGCTTTACGATCGCGCAAAGGAACTGGTCGGAACCGACAAGTTCGTCGCGATGATCGGCGGCGAGCACTCGGTGAGTGGGCCCGTGATTCGCGCTCATGCCGAGAAGTATCCCAACCTTTCCGTCTTACAAATCGATGCGCACGCGGATTTGCGCGACACTTACGACGGCACGCCGCACTCTCATGCGTCAATCATGGCCAGAGTGGTTAAAGACCTGCGCATACCGGCGGTTCAGTGCGGCATCCGTTCGATATCAGCGGAAGAAGCGCGGGCTTTGGATACCCTGCCGACCCGTATCTTCTGGGCCAGGGACATCGTCGGACGCAGCGATTGGTGGGAGGACGCGATGGAGGGCCTGACTGAGAATGTCTATCTAACCATAGACATCGACGGGTTGGATCCTTCTTTGGTTTCAGCCACCGGAACACCTGAACCAGGGGGTCTCGGCTGGTACGAAACGATTGGACTGATCCGGACGCTCGCGCGCAAACGCAACGTTGTCGGAATGGATCTGACAGAATACTCGTACGTCGAAGGACAGAGTGCGTCGGCGTTTCTTTGTGCGAAGTTAATTTATAAAACGCTGGCGTTTGTTTTTGAGAAAGAGACGACTCGTGTTAGGAGTTCCTAAAATACCCGCGATCCTGGCTCCCTCAGGAGCCAAATGTTTTATAGGGGCGAACCGGATATTTCGATCGAGCTGCGTTAGGAGCAACATATATGATGCCGCTCATAACGGAGCTCTCACAATTTCAAATCCAAATCGAGCTATAAATATTTCGCGCCCAACGGCGCTTCAACACCAATCGCTGTTCGCGCTTCGCGCTCAATGCGGGCAAGGATGCCCGCGCTCCGCCGACAGGATGTCGGCGCTCCTCACGTCAGTTTCTTCTTGAACGCTTCCTTCAAACCTGACTGTGCCTGGTCGTGAGCGTCGTACACATTCGGCCTTGCCAGCACCGTGCGATATTGCTTCATGGCGTCGTTCCGCTTGCCTTCCAGATCGAGCGCGCGGGCCGCATACAGATGCGCCATTGTCGCCAGGCCCTGCTGGGCACCGGGCACTTCAGCGGCCGCCAGGAACTCTTTCGCCGCGCGGTCATACTGGCCGGCGGTCATTAGCGCCTCGCCATATTTGAAATGAATCAGGTCAAAAGCGCGCGCCGCGGTATCGCGCACCGCCTTGTCTTTCAGCAAAGAGTCAAAGGTAGCAAAGGCTTCATTCTCAATGGTCGTAGCCGCGGTGGTGGTGTTCTGGTTCGCGGCGCGCTCGAGCGCGGCTTGATAGACCAAAGCGTCGGCCGCCTCCAGCCGGTAAAGATAGTTGCGCGGGTATTTCGCAGCCAGCTCCTTTCCGATCGCGGCAGCTTCAGCGTAGCGTTTCTCGCGCGTGTACAGGACTATCAGAAGGGTGCGCGCCTCATCGCGGACCCAGCGTCCTTCCCTGGTCACGCGCTCAAGCGTTGCCAGTCCGCGTTTTGTCGAACCCCGAAAGCCGGCTACTCCGGCAATCAGCTTAACCGGCAAAGGCAACGATCCTACGGTAAAGTCATAGAGACCAATCGTAATCTCGGCATCATGGTAAGAGGGATCGAGCTTGATCACTTCACGATGTCGATCCACCGCGTCCGAGCCGTCCTTTAACGCGGCAAAGTGACGGCGCTCCACTGCTTCCTCAAACGTAGCCTTCAATCCTTGAATCGCGCCGAGAAAATAAAGGGCCTCGGGGTCGCGTGGGTTTTGTTTCAAACGCGCCTCGGTAAGCAAGCGGGCTTGCCGCGTCAACGTACGAAATTGATCGACGATAGCTGGATCGGCTTTGTCGTCGCTGGTCGAATAAAAGGAATCGTCACCGCCATAGAGCGAAGACTGCAAGCGCCGCGTCTGGTAAAGAGTTTCGATCCAAAGGCTGTCAGCCAAAAACTGCGGGCCCCCGGGATAATTGGGAAACGCCTGCGCCATTTCTTTAAAGCTCTTGCGCGCCGTTTCGTAATCCAGATTGAACAGCGCTTCCGAGCCGGCGAGGCGCAGCGTTTCAAACTTCGCGCGCTCGCTTTCGGTAAGCCAGGGAGTTGCGGTTTGCTGGGGATACCCAGGCGAAGGCGCAGCGAGCAGCGCGAAAAAAGCAATTATGCGAATAAAATGTCTCAAATCTCTCCTCCGTATACCTAGTTCACGCAACGTCTGCTGATCAGACATATAGCCATAATCCCGAGAACCGCACCCCCAATTCCCAACGCAATCTTGCTGTTCCTCCCAAACCCGGTCTTTGTTTCTTTTACTTGCGCATAGTCCACGCTGATTGGCTGACGACCGCGCCGATCAGTGAGCATAAAGTGATCGTCGAACACCTCCGCGATATAGCCTTTAACTTTACTCCCATCCTGCAAGCTGACCGTAATAGGATCTTCCGGGTTCCAGCGCTTTTGAAAGGCGACTTCCTTCTTGATCTTTTTAATATGTTTTTCCTCCCTGTTGGGCTGTTGCTGAGCCCGGACGGAAGGAACGCAAATATTCAACAGCAACGCTGCGAGTAAAGATGCCAAAATCCTTTTCATTCGAACTCCCCTCAGCGGCGTTTGCCGCGAGTTGAACCTCGAGCCGGAACGGTTTCCGCAGATCCCCGGTGGCTCAAGGCGTTTTCCCAAAGGGTCTTGTCCATCCTTCATCGCGCTAATCCTTTAACGCGGGAAGTATTATGAGAATCGGAACCACGATCGCGGCCAAGCCTATTGCCAAACCGATCCTGTGTTTGCGCGGTGGAATTCGCCGCCCATAAATATCCCGGCTGTGGCCATAGCCGCTTTCCATCTTTTTGACTTCGGTGTATTTGAACTCCACGAGCTGTTTCAGATCCACTTCGTACACCTTGAAGTTGTCGTCCTCAAGGTTTTGTATTGAACCGTGATAGCTGTCACCATTGCTCAGCGTGACGGTCGCTTCGTGGCCCGGCCCAATCTTTGCCACCTTTGCTTTGATTTTCTCCGTCCGCGAATCTGTCGCGATATTGCCCTGACGTCCCGCAGGCACAGCAGCCTGTCCCAGTGCACTCAAGGGTTGTGTGGCCGTCAGCGCAAAGGCAAGCAGCACAAATAACGACGGTGATCTATCAACCATAAGTCTCCAGATACTTGATGCCGCTCCCGGTATTGAACAGCACGATCCGCTCGTCCTGCTTAACCGATCCGTCTTCCAACAATCTCTTTAGCGCCGGCAAACAGGCTGCGCCTTCAGGTGCGCAAAAAATCCCCTCGGCCGCGCCGATCTCTTTGGTGGCGGCAATCAACTCTTCGTCGGTGACGGCAATCGCGGTACCTCCGGATGCTCGCAACGCATCGATGATCAGAAAGTCGCCAATCGCTTTGGGCACCCGCAAGCCGGAAGCAGTCGTATGCGCGTTGGGAAATTCCTCGGCAAAGCGCTTCCCTTCCTCGAACGCGCGCACAATCGGAGCGCACCCAGCCGCCTGCACCGTAACCATGCGCGGTCTCTTTGATCCTATCCAGCCCATCTGTTCCATCTCATCGAACGCCTTCCACATCCCTATCAGCCCGGTCCCGCCACCGGTCGGATACATGATCACATCCGGGAGATCCCAATCGAACTGCTCAGCCAACTCATAGCCCATCGTCTTCTTGCCCTCGATTCGATATGGTTCTTTCAAGGTCGAGACATCAAACCAACCTTCGGCTTCCTTGCGGCGGCCAACCTCTGCGCCACAGTCGGTGATTAGCCCCTCCATCAAAGTCACGTGTGCTCCAGTCTGCTCGCATTCGATCACGTTGGCCCGCGGTGTGTCGCTGGGCATAAAGATGTGTGCTTCCATTCCGGCCCGCGCCGCATATGCGGCCAACGCGCCCGCGGCGTTACCTGCGGAAGGCACCGCCAATTTCTTGACACCCAACTCCCTGGCCATCGAAACCGCGGCGGCCATCCCCCGGGCTTTGAAACTCTGGGTCGGGTTCTGTCCCTCGTCTTTGATGTAGAGCCGCGTTAGCCCGACTTGTGCGCCGAGTCGCGAGGCCTCCACGAGCGGAGTGAATCCCTCACCCAAAGTAACGACATTCTCGTCTTGCTCGACTGGCAGGACTTCACGGTAGCGCCACAGATCGGGGGCGCGATCTCTCAAACTTTCTTTTGTCAAAGAAGCCGCCGCGCGCGCTAAGTCATAACGAACCAGCAGCGGCTTTCCGCATTGCGTGCAAAGGTTGTGCAACCGTCGTGCCTCGTGCTTTGTGCCGCAGGCTGCGCATTCAAGATGAGTTACATTCATTGGATTTTCCTTTGTGATTCTTTTAGAAGTTACGATAGACCCGGCCTACCAGTGACGAGCCGACAATGATAGCCGTTTGTGGGCTAATGCGTCAGGTGGAGCGAGAATCTTGCGGGGGGAGTCAGAACCGCCTGCGGTAGCGGGCGGTTGATCTTGGGTGTGACCCCGCGTAGTGTGACGTGAGTTCAACCGTACGCTACCGCAGGCGGCTCTGACGTGCACTTTGCGTTCTTTGCGGTTAAGCTTGCGGTCAACACACTAACAACGTAGGAGAGAATACGAATGCCAAATCGAACCGCGACCATTCAAACCAACAAAGGCACAATCAAATTTGAATTACTGGAACAAGACGCGCCGAAGACTACCGAGAATTTTCGCTTGCTGGCTGAACGAGGTTATTACGACGGCGTAATTTTTCATCGCTGCATAAAAGGCTTCATGATTCAGGGAGGCGATCCAGACGGCACCGGCCGCGGCGGACAGTCGGCGTGGGGCGGAAAATTCGCCGATGAGATCAATTCCTCGTCCGAAGTTTATAAGCGTGGCTACAAAGCCGGCACGGTAGCCATGGCCAACGCCGGTCCGAACACCAACGGTTCGCAATTCTTTATCATGCACGCCGACTATCCGCTGCCACCGAGTTACACCATCTTCGGCCGCGTGACCGAAGGGCAGGACGTGGTCGACGCTATAGCGACTTCCGAAACCGATCGCAGCGACCGGCCCGCTTCAGACGTGAAGATGGAAAAAGTAACGGTGGAGTGAATTAGCGCTTCCTGAAATGTCTTTGCGTCTTTGCGACAAATTATCCACGCAAAGGCCCCAAGTCGCAAAGAAAAACTCAACAGCGGATTGACCAGTGAATTATTCCTCCGGCTTAGTTATTCCTTCCGCATGACCGGATCCGGTCTCACCGTCAGGCCCGCAACGGATCAGATCCGCAACAAATCGCTTGGCGGCACTGACAGATTCCAGCAGGCTCGCATCTCGTGCGAGGCCCGCTGCTATGGCCGATGAAAGCATGCACCCGGTGCCGCGCACGGGCGGCCCATCAATCCACTCCCCACGCAAGACTGTAACTGCTCCATCGTCATCTAACACATCAATGGCCTCGGCAGGGAGCGCGGGCATCCTGCCCGCTCTTTCCGTTTCATGGGCGGGCGAACCAGCGGTCCGTCCCACGGACAGATGTCCACCTTTGACCAGCACTGCCCGGGCGCCTGCCTCGCGCAGTTTGGCGGCCGCTTCACGCATATCCGATTCGTTTGTGATCGGCATGCCCGTTAATGTTTCAGCTTCCGGGATGTTTGGTGTGATCAAGCGCGCCAGGGGCATTAGTTCAGTCAACCATGCCTCTCGCGCTGTTGGTTCCATTAGTTCGTAACCTGAAGACGACTGCAGCACCGGATCGACGACGGGAGCCGGCATCTTTGTCTCATGCAGGAGCCTCACAACCTCTGAAACGAGCTCCCGCGTCGGCAGCATGCCAATCTTGACGCCTGCGATGCGAAATTCTTTGACGAGTGGCAAAATCTGAGCACGCAGAGACTCTGCGTCCTGATGAATCGCCCCGAAGACGTGATCCGAGTTTTGGAAGGTCAGCGACGTCATCGCCGCGACCGGCCGGCAACCGAAGGCCAAAAGAGCTCTGACGTCTGCGACAATTCCCGCGCCGCCTGACGGATCGAAACCGGCGATGGTGAGCACAACTCGAGATGAGTTTGAGTCAGTGGGCATTAGCAGTAACCATCGCGTCTATCCCAGCTTTCTAAAATTTTTCTCGCCACGACGATTTGCTTTTCATCGTGCAGTGTTCCTGCAATCGACTTTCGCAAAATCCCTTATCGTCTCGACCGTCATCGCCAGGTCATTCGGCTGGTTAAAAAGAGTAATGCCCGCAACGCCTCTGGCGCCTGCCTGCAAACATTCATTCACCCGCTCGAGAGAAATGCCCCCGAGCGCAATCAGCGGAAAAGGATCCAGTTCGCGCGCCGCATCCTTTAGCTGCTCCACACCCAACGGTGGGCCATACTTCGTTTTTGACAGCGTGGGAAAGATTGGCCCGAACACGGCGAAATCGGCTTCTTGCCGGAAAGCGTCGCGAGCTTCTACCAGGGAATGTGTCGAGACGCCGATCAGGAATTTCGCGCCGAACGTTTTTCGAATAACGTCCGCCGTAAGAGAAGTCGTCGTCAGATGGACCCCGTCCGCGCCGGCACTCGCCGCAATGTCAGCGCGATCGTTAACCAGAACATGGGTCGAACTTCCTCGGGCAATAGCGACGACGGCGCTCGACAGCTCAAAAAGAACGCGAGCCGTCAATTGTTTTTCTCTGATTTGGATCAAAGCAATGCCGGCAGTGACTGCAGCAGAAGCTTGCCGCAGAATATTCCGAAACTCTTCACTGTCCGGAGTCGTCCCCTCAGTGGTCGCGCCGTGGGTAATCAGATAAAGGATCGGTTTTGGCAGGTTGAGCGTCATTAGCCGCGCCGCGTTGGGGTAATTTCTGGCGCGAGCTTTCCACAGAAACCTGTTCTGAGTCCAGCGCCCGCACCGTCTGGCGAAAATTAATTAACTCCCAGATACCCATGCCGAGATTCAAGATTCCGATTCCAGAGACCGCCCCGCGTACCCAGCCCGAAGCCACAAATCGCTGCACGCCATAACCGGCCTGGTGCGCGGCGAGCAGCAGAAAATAATTATTGCTCCAATCGCTGAGACCGAGCCAACCATGCGGCACCCAGGGCAGGACCGTCAGCACGAGTCCGATCTCCAGACACAGAATGATATAAAAGATGACTGAAAGCCGCGAAGACATTCGCCCTGCTCCTCAAAAACAAACAGACTTGCACGCGCCTCAAGCGGCGTACATTGCTTCGACCAGAAAACCCAAATCGATTTGCGAAACTTAGTTTACGCGCTGCTCGTGGTTTCGGTTTCGATCAGATGCCGGCGCAGCTTTGCCGTTCTCTCCATTGACGCGCGCTTTCAGCTCTCGTAATCGATCCTTAACACCACGATAAGAAACATCAATGCCGTAAACTTCGGTAAACAGGTTCAGGGCTCTTTCCAAATCGCCCATTTGCTCGTATGCCGCGGCCAGTTCGTACCGCAAAGCCTGACGCTCATCTTCAGAAGCGCCAGGAGAATCGAGTCCCTTATTAAACCACCTTACGGCAAGCTCTGGCACGCTCTTCTGCATGAAACAATGACCCAGGAGGTTGCAACATTGCAAATAGCGCGGCGTGCCATCGCCGGGTTTGACCATGCTGGCGGCCGTTTGGAACTCTTCAAGGGCTTCTTCGAATAAGTCCATCTCCTTGTAAGCCAGGCCGAGATTGAAGTGTGTTTCGTAATCGCCATTGCTATGAGCTTCGGGTCCACCCTCAGCCGACGCTCGGTATTCTTCGAATATCTCGGCCAAGCCAGCGTCAATCCCCTGAGACTTCTGGATGACGGGCGATGGATCCTGCGGCGGCGGCTGTATATGGGCGGCCATCTCTGACCTCACCAAAGTTTCAGCTGCCTCGAATTCAATATCACCAAATCCATTCGCAGGCTGCGCCGGCAGACTTGCGTCACTCCAAACATCAGTATCGTTTATTATCGCCTCGGTCGCCTCGCCCATGTTTTCAAGCTGACGCCGCCGCAGATCGATGTCCGGGTGCGATCCAAATTGTCGCTCCAACAAGTCGAGGGTGTCGACTGCTATGTCCGCATATCCCTGCGCGATGTAAAAGTCCACACTCTCAAGTTCCTGCGTGCGAGCATCCTTTACCTGCTCCTCATTGGCCAGGGTCGCGATATTCCCCTCAGAGGTGGGCGCCAGCTCTTCGGCGACGACGGCCTCGAAAGTAAAGCCTCGCTCTATTTCAAACTCGTCGGCAGAGGCGCTCTTGAACTCCGCCATGTCTTCAACCGGATTCCATTCAAACTCGCTTTCGCCCTCCGGGGTCGTTACCGGCGAATCGAATTGGTAGTGCTCCTCGGTCGCGGGAGTTGATTCTGCTTCAGGTTGAACCACGGGCTCGCTTAGGCGCAGGACTTCAGCTGCCGCATCTTCTTCAGCGCCGCCAAGTTCCATCAGGCGCCGGACATGATGCGACTGGTCGGGAGCGAGCCGCGTCAACTGGGTCAATGCATATCGCTCGTCCTTCACCAACCCTGCTGCCTCAGCAGCTTCTGCCAGTCTTTCCAGCGCGCCTTTCAGTTTCTCCATATCGCGCTGCCACCAAAAAGCGCGGACCAACAGACGCAGAGCTTGCACGTTGTCGGCATCACAGGCGAGAAACTCATCAACCAGATCGAGCAACTGATTGT
>ORMF010277952.1_pt1 | contig 12663 bp, 11 predicted proteins | sample 1779871 | NCBI WGS metagenome assembly ORMF01 (sample SAMEA104232316, study PRJEB22302) | groundwater metagenome | biome: forest; feature: aquifer; material: groundwater | place: USA | collected 2011-08-07 | depth 5.4 m | reverse complement strand
TTCCGCGCCGACACGCTCTGCCTGCATCACAAACGAGCCGGTTCCGTTTACCGTCGCGCCGATGACGCGATCGCCAGGGTGCTTCTCGACAGGAATTGACTCGCCGGTGACCATTGATTCATCGATCGAGCTGGTCCCCTCGATCACGACGCCATCCACCGGAATCTTTTCACCAGGACGCACTCGCAGACGAATCGCCTGGATGTACATCATCAAGCGGAACATCTTCCTCAGTTCCATCTTCTCTAATGCGGCGCGCAGTTTTCGGAGCCAGACCCAACAGCGCTTTGATAGCCGCGCCAGTTCGGCTGCGGGCTTTCGAAGTTCTGGTTGGGACGAACACGAGCCAAGCTTAAGAGCCGTTGAGAAGGCTTTCAATTGCAGCTGAAACTGCGACCCGTTCGAATTGGAGGTAGGTCTTGTTTGGCTAAAGCTGAGCAACTACCCGCCTGAGCTTTTCATTTACCTCAGTAGCTACTGCGTCGAGAGTCGCGTTGTCTCCGACCACTGACAGCATCGTCTTGGCGTCTATCGCCGCAACCACAGATTTTCCCGCTTCGTCAGCGTCATAAACGATGACGTTGCAGGGAAGCAGCAGTCCGATGTTGATCTCTTGTTGCAAAGTCTTGTATGCGAGAGGCGGATTGCACGCGCCGAGGATTACATAATTGCGAAAATCAACGCCAAGTTTTTCTTTCAACTTTTCCTTGATGTCGATTTCACAGAGCACGCCGAAGCCTTCCTCCTTGAGTGCGGCCCGCACCTTTTCGACAGCTTCCTTGTAGGGAAGATCAATCGTCTTACTGAACCCGTATGTTGAATGTTGTGGTTGCTGAGCACTCATCTTCTTTCTCCTTTCCACGTCGGCGATAGATAGACCAACAAGAGCGTGGTTGCGACCATCGGAACGCTTGGTCACTTCTTCGCGAAGATCATCCAACCAAGCAGGAGGCCGAGACCGAGGGTAAGTAAAGTAGGAATCCACATCCAACTGAACCCGCCACTTATCCATCCGTGTCCCATCCTGTACCCGCCTATCCCTCCTGGTCCCATCATCCCGCCGCCCCACATTGAGCCGGTCATTGCCCCGCCGCCGAAGAAGAGAAAAAGTACGACGACGACGACAAGCGCGATGATTAGAGGTGTCTTGCTCGATTCGTTCATCACATTAATCTCCTATGTGTCCGTGATGGTTGTGTTGCTAATTGTGGGGGGGGTGATTTGCTTCCCACCTTAACGCGCCAAGAATCGCACCGGAACGCAACTGCGTGCGATCAACGGCGAGACCTGGATCTTACATTTTCATTTCCGGCTTCTTCTTCATCTCCATCTTCTTCTTGCCTGCTTTGCTTCCACCGTCCATCTTCAACATCATGCCGAGTTGTCTGAGCAGAGCATTAGTGTGTGCTGTCACCTGCTGAGAGTTCGGCGGATCGGTTTGCACATCGGTCTCAAGCGCGCTGATCTGGTCTTTCAATTTCGCCCGGTCCTTATCCATCTTCTCCATCATTATCTGCATCTTCGACTTCATCTCAGCGCTCATCGCCTCCATCTTTGCTTTCATCTCAGCGCTCATGGCCTGCATGTGTTTTTCGCGAAGGGTTTCGATTGCGTCGAGGTTATGTCTTAGCTCGGCAATGGCCGCGCGGGCGAATGCTACGTCCAGAGGTTCAGGCTTCACTGCCTGATCACGGAGAGTCCCGGCGAACTCAGCCATAGCCTTCAGGTGAGTCTTCATCAGCATGTGATGCGGCGATTTCATCATCTGCGACATCTCTGCCTTCATGCCCGCCATGCCAGCCTTCTTCTGTCCGCTTTGTGTGTGCTTGGGTTGCGCCCAGGCTGTGTACGGAATTATCAGAATGAGCATGATGGCTGTAGCTGACAGCAATGCGCGTGTGTTTACTCTCATATGATTATTCTCTCTTCTGATTGATCAACCGGATCGGGCAGTCAAGGCAGCCCAGTATTTGCAATACCCTCGATTCTCTCCCGCTCAGGCTTTGGCGTCTGTGGTCTAACACACAGAGCAAGCCTTGTGCCTTCAACAGGCCTTCGTAATATCTTTGGTTTACTTGAGAACTGAGACGGTTGATTGCGGGTGGGCGAAAATATCCGCAGCCCGCAGAGGGAGAATTCCCAGCACATGAGGACGAATCTATGAGTTACCGGAGCTTTACCTTGGAGCCCAAAGACCACCGGGAGTACGGACGAGCCCTCGCCGAAGCCAAGCAGGTAGTGGATAATCCATATGTGTCCTGGCGCACAGACCGATGCTCCTCCCAGTGTTTTAATCACCATTCAATCTAGAATTGCATACGGCGAGGATCGGCGACTCGCTCCGTATTCAACCTTTGAAAATGACCGCACCACAGCCAAACCAACTGCTGTGGAATTATTCGCAGGGCTTTGGGATTTTTGCGATGAGCCTTCAATTGAGGGCCTCAAATACTTTGCGAAAACTGGGGAGTCTCGCGCGGCATGGTCATTGCCTAGACATGCGTGAAACCATTGTGGTTTTGCCAGGAAGCGGTTTACTTGGCTGGCTCTGATTGAGACTAATTAGTTATGCTGAAGCGGTTTTCATCTCTAATTTTGGTGCTCGTGCTTGTTGGCAGCGTATTAGCTGGCCCGGCCCGGCTCCGCAGTGAACATGTCTGCCAGATGGCAGGCATGGAGAACATGCCGGGTATGGAACCGATGCCGGGCATGGAGATGACGCCGGGCATGGAAACCATGCCATGTTGTAAGAAGCATACGACTCAATCTGTTATGAGTGAGCCCGGCTCGGAAGAAGAATGCTGTGTCAACATCCCGCCAGAGCCTGGCTCAACCGGAACCACTTTTAATCTGGGTTCGCCTTCCTTCAGCATCGCGGTGATCCATCCGGCCCTCGTGCAGTCTCCGGTTACACTGCCGAAGCCATACGAACGTCCCTACTCGACGCAAATCTTCTTACCCAATCTCCAAGCTACTTACATTCGCAATCTTTCCTTCCTGATCTAACGCACACAAGGCCGTCGTGTCTCTTGTTGTCGTGGGTCCTTTGTAATTGAAGGGACTACTCAGACAACAGGCGCCGACGAGTAGCCGCCGCGTGTCGAGTATTCAGGGATGAACCCTGGGTCTCGTCTTGCAGATATTTGTGTTCAGTCAGATCAGAAAGGACCAGTCCATGAAAACGTTAGCAATCGCATTTGTTCTCGGAGTTCTTATGCTTGCCTAAAAGTGTCTGGAAGTGCGGAAGCGAGCCGAAGATCATCTGGTCTTCGCTTCCACCGGTCGCAGTAATGACGCCGGCTACGCGGTTGAAGACATCGTCAAGCAAATCAGCGCGCAACTTCCGAACGCCAAGGTCTCCGCCCTCCAGCAATCTGTCCGCGCCAGAGTCGAGACTGTGGATCGTCTCACGCGCTTTGCGGTGGCCGTATCGGCGGTCGTACTCGTCATCGGCGCGTTGATGATCTTCACCACAATGATGGGATCAGTGGTCGAACGAACGAAGGAGATTGGCGTATTGCGCGCCATCGGCCTGCGCAAAAGACAAATCATTAATGAGTTGATGATCGAAGTGGCCGCAATTAGCACGATCGGCGGTCTGGTGGGTTGGATAGTCGGGATGCTCGCGAGTTGGTTGATTCTGTCTTACTTCAGCCAGTCGGGAGTAAGGCTTGAGTTTGATCCGAAGATCGCCCTCGGCGCGGTAGCAGCAGCGCTATTGATCGGTGCGCTGAGCACGATCTATCCGGCTATTCGAGCATCGCGGCTCGATCCGTCTGAAGCGGTTCGATATGTCTGAGGAGTGAATGATGTCATTCGTAGTCGTCAACAACATCGGCAAAGTTTACCAGTCCAATGGGATTGATTCCGCCGTGCGAGTGCTCGGTGGGATCAATCTTGAGATCAAGGAAGGCGAGTTTGTCTCTTTGATGGGTCCCTCGGGTTCGGGCAAGAGCACGCTGCTGACAATCATCGGCGCGATGAATCATCCCTCGGACGGGCGAGTGCTGGTGGATGACATTGATGTCTATGGGTTGTCGGAAGAACGCCGCGCGGATTTTCGCCGCGAATATCTGGGCTTCGTTTTCCAGCAACATCATTTGATGCCTTATCTGAACACACTCGAGAACGTAATGCTGCCTTTGGTGACCAGCAAGATCAGCGGAAAAGAGAAACGCATTCGAGCGCTCGCTGTTTTGCAGAGGGTCGGACTTGCCAGTAAGGCGGAACGGCTCCCGAATCAGCTCTCTGGGGGAGAACAGGGACGCTTGGCAATAGCGCGGGCGCTGGTCAACGAGCCGCCGCTCATTCTCGCCGACGAGCCAACCGGAACACTCGACAGCAAGACGGGCGTCGAGATCATGGAAGTCTTTCAGCAACTCAATGCCCAGGGACAGACGATCTTCATGGTTACTCATAATCCCGAGAATGCCGCGCTGGCACACCGGATTGTGAACATTAAAGACGGTCGCATGTTCGATGAAATCGATGCGGACGCCGAGAGTGCCGCATAAGGAGAGAAGCATAGTGAAAGCAAAGCCAATCAAAATAGTAGTTGCTTATCTGCTGATAGCTGCTTTCGCCGGAAGTACTGTTGCTTTGGCCCAGCAACCAAGCGCAACCAACACCGAAGCTGTCGGAAGCGAACCCAAACAGCAACCAATTCCGCTCAGTGCCTCTGATGCATCCGCTGGCATGCCAGCACTGCAACAGTTGATCGAACAGGCGCTGGAAAATAATCCCGAGATCAAGGCCATGCAGCGCCGCTTCGACATGATGCGCGCGCGCATTCCACAAGCAAAGGCGCTGGACGAGCGCACGCTAAGCATCGGCGACATGGGCAACATCACTCCGTTCCAGGTCCAGAAAGGTGATCCCTCAAGCGGCCGCACCGTATCGATCAGCCAGGACCTGCCGTTTCCCGGCAAGCGTTCATTAAGAGGCAAGGTTGCGAGTTCTGATGCCGACGCAGAGTGGTGGGCGTTTGAGCAAACACGGCGCAACGTCGTAGCCGAAGTAAAGGACGCCTACTTTGATCTCTACTACCTCACCAAGGCCATCGGCGTAGTTACCAAGACCAAGACACTGCTTGAGCAGTTCACCAAGATTGCCGAAGTGCGTTACTCGGTCGGTAAGGGCATTCAACAAGATGTTCTAAAAGCGCAAGTCGAATTCTCAAAACTGATCGAACAGGAAACCATGCTGGAACAGCGTAAGCATGTAGCTGAGGCTCGCTTGAACAGTTTGCTGTACCGCGAGCCGGAGTCGCCGGTGGGCATTCCAGAAGAACTCAAGCCGCGCGATTTCCCATATGGATTGGGCCAACTCAACGAAACCGCCATTGCGAATTATCCAGATTTGAAAGCCCAGCGGCGCAAGATCGAAGGCGCGCAATATGCGATTCAGCTTGCGAAGAAAGAATTCTATCCGGACTTCTCCGTGGCCTTCACCTATGTCAACCGGCCCGCCATGCCGGAGATGTACGGAGTAAGCGTTGGGATCAAACTCCCTATTTACTACGCGCAAAAGCAGCGCCCAGCGCTCACTGAGGCGACGGCCAGCTTCGAGGCGGAGAAGCGAAGTCTGGAGAACACGACGACGCTGCTGATGTTCAAAATCAGAGACAAGTATCTTGCTGAGACGACTGCCAAGCGGCTACTCAGCTTGTACAGCACGACGATTGTTCCACAGTCATCGCTGTCGCTGGAGTCGGCCATCGCGGGATACGAGGTGGGCAAAGTCGATTTTCTGACCTTGCTCGACAATCTCGTCACATTGCTCAACTACGAGCTTAGCTACTACGAACAACTCAGTAATGAGGAGAAGGCAGTCGCGGCGCTGGAACCGCTGGTTGGCGTCACGTTAAGACCGTGACTCCGATAGATCGAGGGACAAAATGATGAGTACAGCAGACAAATCACACGACGAGAAAACGGCGACGCATGAAGGGCCGGATAAGCCTGGAAGTCTCGAGGAAGTGGCCTTCCCGGGCGTTGAAGAGACGCCGACTGCCGCAGAACTTGAGGCTCTTCTCAACCAGAGTGCGCCAACAACAGCGCAAACAGAGGTAGTCGAACAGAAAGACGACCCTGTCGTGAAGGTCGATCAGCCTGCTTCCGCGAGAAAGAAATGGCCAATTTTCGCTGCAGTTATATTCCTCGTCGCCGTTTCGATTGCCGCGTTCATCTACCTGAGGAATCAACCGAAAGCTGTTCCGACGCCTACGTCCGTTGATCTTACGCCGCAGACAAGTACGGCAACGACCGAAATGTCAGACACGGCTTTTAGGATCAGTCCTGAGAAACAGCAGCTAATCGGTGTCCAGTACAGCACGGTCGAATATCAGACCATTTCCAAGTCTCTGCGCGCAGTGGGTAAGGTCGCCTTCGATGAAACAAAGATGACTCGCGTCAATCCGAAGATCGAAGGTTGGATCGAAAAGGTCTACGTTGATTTCACCGGGAAGCTGGTCAAGAAGGGTCAACCGCTGCTCACCATCTACAGCCCCGATCTGGTTTCGACGCAGGAAGAGTATCTGCTCGCCATCAAGGGCAGAAGGCAGCTCGGAGAGAGTCCCTTCCCTGAAGCAGTTAACTTCTCCGAATCGCTGGTGCAATCAGCCCGAAGGCGTTTGGAGCTATGGGACATCACGGACCAACAGATTAGTGACTTGGAGAAGCGCGGTACAGCTTCCCGCGCCATGACTCTGTATGCGCCGGCGAGTGGCTTTGTTACGACGCGCAACGCTTTTCCCAGGCAGCGCGTGATGCCGGAGACGGAACTCTATTCCCTCGCGGATCTTTCCACGGTCTGGATAATCGCGGACGTTTATGAATTTGAAGCAGCAGACATCAAGTTGGGACAGCCGGCGACCGTAACGATCTCTTCTTATCCTGGACGCGAGTTCAAGGGCAAGATCACCTACATCTTCCCCCAAGTCGACAATGCCACGCGGACGCTCAAGGTCAGAGTTGAGCTGGCGAACAAAAACTTTGCGCTCAAGCCGGACATGTACGCCGATGTCGTTCTCAACATTACCTATGGCAACCATCTGGTCGTGCCACAGGAAGCAGTAATGGATTCGGGTTCGGAGCAGTTGGTTTACGTCTCTCTCAAAGATGGTTATTTCGAACCACGCAAAGTCCAGGTGGGCGCGAAGGTGGACAACAAATTCATCGTGCTGGCCGGCCTAAAAGCAGGCGAGCGCGTGGTTACTGCGGGCAACTTCCTGATCGACTCTGAGAGCAGGCTGAAATCCGCGGGTGCTGGGATGGGCATGCCCGGCATGGAGACCGGCGATTCCAAATCGGGATCAGCGATTTCTCCGCAGCCAAATCAGTCCCAGTCTAGACCAGGCGAGCGAAAGATTTTGTATTGGTACGACTCAATGAACCCAAGCTACAGAACCAATAAGCCGGGCAAGGCGCCCGACGGGATGGACCTGGTTCCCAGGTACGCGGACGACAAGTGATCGAATGAGGATCTATCGATGATTAACCGGATTATTGAAATCTGCGCAAAGAATAGACTCATTGTCTTCCTGCTGATTGGTATGCTGACGTTTATCGGTTTGTGGTCGATCAAGAATATCTCACTGGATGCGATTCCTGATCTGTCAGATACGCAGGTAATCATCTACTCGCGCTGGGACCGCAGCCCTGACATCATGGAGGATCAGGTTACTTACCCGATCATCTCTTCGCTGCTGGGCGCTCCAAAAGTAAAAGACATCCGCGGGTTCTCAGACTTTGGTTACTCATATGTGTACATCATCTTTGAGGATGGCACGGACATGTACTGGGCGCGCTCGCGCACCCTGGAATACCTCAGCAATATCCTGCCGAAGCTGCCGCAGGGGGTGAACGTCGAACTGGCCCGCGATGAAACTGCGGTGGGTTGGATCTACGAATACGCGCTGGTCGATAAATCGGGACAAAACAATCTGGCGCAACTGAGGAGCTTCCAGGATTGGAATATGCGCTACGCCCTGCAGGCAGTTCCCGGGGTGGCTGAAGTCGCGCCGCTGGGAGGCTTCGTCCGGCAGTATCAGGTAAACATCGATCCCAACAAGCTGCTCACCTACGAGATTCCGATAGAGAAAGTGGCCGACGCCGTGCGGCAGGGCAACAGCGACGTGGGCGGGCGTCTGGTGGAATTCACCGGGCGCGAGTACATGGTGCGCGGTCGCGGATACATCAAGAAGCTATCCGACGTGGAGGACATCGTCGTTGGGACGAACAAACAGGGTGGCACACCGATTCTGATTAAGAACCTGGGCACCGTCACCTTCGGCCCGGAAATTCGTCGCGGCATCGCTGACCTGAACGGGCAAGGGGAAGTAGTTGGCGGGATTGTGGTCATGCGCTACGGCGAAAACGCTCAGAAGGTAATTGAGGGCGTGCGACAAAAAATAGAGGAGATGAAACCTTCGCTCCCGCCGGGCGTCGAAGTGGTTACCACCTACGACCGCGCCGAGCTGATTGAGCGGGCGATTGAAACACTCAAGGGCACGTTAACCGAAGAACTGATCATCGTCAGTCTCGTGATTTTGATCTTCCTCTGGCACTTTCCGTCTGCGGTAGTTCCCATTACGACGATTCCAGTCGCTGTGATCATTGCGTTCATCCCCATGTATTGGATGGGACTGACGGCGAACATTATGAGCCTCGGCGGAATTGCCGTGGCCATTGGGGCGATGGTCGATGCGGCGATCGTCGTCGTCGAACAAACCCATAAGAAGCTTGAACACTGGGAAGCGGAAGGGCGTCCGGTTAATTACAAGGAAGTCGTGATCGGCGCGATCAAGGAGGTAGGCGCGCCCAGCTTCTTCGCCCTGTTGGTGATCGCCGTGTCGTTCATTCCGGTGTTCACGCTGGAAGGGCAGGAAGGCCGTTTGTTCAAGCCGCTGGCTTACACGAAGAACTTTTCGATGGCCATCGCGGCGTTCCTCGCGATCACGCTGGCACCGGCGATGCTGATGCTCCTGATGCGCCGCGATCCCTACAAAGTCAGGCCGCGGTTCTTGTCGCGACTCGTCAACGCCATATTGATTGGCAAGATTCATAGCGAAGAAAACCATCCGATCAGCAGGCCGCTGATGAAGATCTATCACCCGATATGCAGTTTCGTGCTGCGACACACGTGGTTAGTGGTGGCGCTGGCGATACTAGCGGTTGCGCTCACCATACCGATCTTCAATCGGCTCGGATCAGAATTCATGCCGCCGCTAAACGAAGGCGTGATTCTCCACATGCCGGTAACGATGCCGGGCATTTCGGTCACAACCACCGCACAGTTGCTGCAGGTGATGGACAAGAAGCTGAAGAGCTTCCCCGAAGTCGATCGTGTCTTTGGCAAAGCAGGACGCGCGGAAACAGCAACTGATCCGGCCCCCTTCTCAATGATGGAGACAGTTGTCGTGCTTAAACCAGAGGCTGAGTGGCCCAAAACTAAGACCTGGTATTCGTCGTGGGCTCCCCAGTGGATGCAGGGAGTGCTACGCCGAGCGTGGCCCGATCATAAGAGCATGGACGAATTGATCTACGGAACCGGAGGTCTGAATGAAGCGACGCAACTGCCGGGTGTCTCGAACGCCTGGACCATGCCCATCAAGGCGCGTGTTGACATGCTCAGCACCGGTGTGCGCACGCCGATAGGCATCAAGATCATGGGCGCGGACCTGGAAGAAGTGCAGAAGCTTGGCGAGCACGTCGAGTTGGCGCTGCAGAATATCCCCGGCACCAAGAGCATATTCGCAGAACGCGCTGCCGGCGGGTTCTTCCTGGATTTCGTGCTTAAGCGAGATCAACTGGCGCGTTACGGGCTGACTGTTGACCAGGCCAATGCGGTCGTAATGTCCGCTATCGGCGGTGAAAACGTCACCACTACGATCGAGGGCCGCGAGCGCTATCCAGTCAATGTTCGTTACCTGCGCGACTATCGCAGCGATCTCGACAAGCTGACGCGCACGTTTGTAATGGCACCGAACGGGACGCAGGTGCCTTTGGGGCAGATCGCCGAAATCAAAATGATGAGCGGTCCGGCGATGATTCGCGACGAGAATGGTCGCCTGTCCGGGTACGTCTATGTGGACATAGATACGTCCAAGCGCGACATCGGTAGTTACGTTACCGAAGCGAAGCAGCTCCTCCGAGACAAGGTAAAGCTACCCACCGGCTACCAACTGATCTGGAGCGGCCAGTTTGAAAACATGGAGCGCGTAAAGCAACGCCTGATGATGGTGGTGCCGCTCACGCTCTTCGTGGTGTTTCTGTTGATTTATTTCAACACGCGTTCGATTGCCAAGACGCTGATCATTCTGCTGGCCGTGCCGTTCTCGGCAGTGGGCGCAATCTGGTTTCTCTATTTCCTCGGCTACAACATGAGTATTGCGGTATGGGTTGGTCTGATCGCTCTCCTGGGCGTGGACGCTGAGACGGGCATGTTCATGTTGCTTTACCTGGACCTGTCCTTTCATGAGCGAGAAGCCAAGGGTGAGATGCGGAATTGGAATGACCTCAAAGAAGCAATTCTCCACGGTGCGGTCAAGCGATTGAGACCTAAAGTCATGACCGTAACTGTGATGTTCATGGGATTGGTGCCCATCATGTGGTCCACGGGCAGCGGCGCAGACGTGATGAAGCGCATCGCGGCGCCGCTGGTCGGCGGCATCTTCACATCGTTCATTCTGGAGTTGGTTGTTTATCCGGCGATCTATGCGATCTGGAAGTGGCACTTTGAGGTGAAGAAACAGCCGGTGGCAGAAGTTCCAGGAGCAGCACCAGCCGTTCCAGCATAAGGAATGGTGAAGCAGAGGAGGAACCAAATGTTTGCTGATAACAGTTCAACAGCGACGGCACAAGTTGCAGATGCCACAAGTCAGCTAATCGATGACGCGCCAATGGAGCGTCTGCGTGAGATCGCCTGTAGGCATCAAGTCTGCTACGAAGTCTGGCCTGAGCGGTCGGTATCGGAAGGACGCGCGATTCGGATCGGTTTTGAGCTGCAACTGTGTGGAGCAAATACGCACACCAGCGCAGATGGACCGAACCATCCCGTGTCGGGATGTGCCCACTGCGTCAGTACGTATGGTGAACTCCGACAAATAGCGGAATGGATACTGCCACGAGAAGAACGGCCATCGCGTTATGAGATTCAGGCTTTTGATCACTCGCTGCATGTCGCTCCGAAAAAACGGAAATCGAGAAGTGAAGTGGTGCTGACAATCCATATTATGCATCGGCACGACTTTAACCGTCCGGTGGACGACTGTGAGGACCGCTGCCTAAAGGAAATGCAGCAGAGGCTTCGCGAGTTAGGGATTGTTGAAGGGATGTGGCGCGGGGATTGAGCATGCAGATGGCTGAGACGGAGACAGTTTGAAAGGTGGGCCTGGTGACAAGAGGCTTCTCGCGAGTTGAGAAAGAAGTGAGTGATGAAACTACTGGATAAATTGGAAGCTTTGTTCAATAACCAACCTAAGCGGAAAACGGATGAGCACCCGAGCTTATTTGATAGGTTGCGGAACGTCTTCTATGGCGCCGAATTTCTAAAGGCGGATTTGAAGAGAATTCCGTCGCTATGCCGTTGCGAGGATGCCCTTGCTCACCTGGAAGGTCGATGTAGCTGTACTAAACCTCCGGCGAATCCACCAGCGGAAGCGATAGGCCAAAAAGGCTGCCTCGCGCAGCTTGAAACTTTACATCTGGACATCAAATCGCTCCGCGAATCCTTGCAGCGTCACACAAAAGACCTGGAGCCTGAAGAGCAGACAGAAGAGTTAAAGCGTGAGCTATCTCTGATTGAGGATTTCACGGAGCGGATTGACGGGACAGTCGAGAAAATCAGAAGTCACGCTGCGGAGTTTGAAGCGAACTGTTCTAACGACACGCTTCAGCGCCTTAAGGAAAGCAGCGCTGAAATAGATAAATACTCCACTGAGTTCTTTTGGTCCGTGTTGAAGCATGACGGCGATCAGAAGGCAAAACCTTCCTCTCAGACAGCGAGAGTGTAAGAACCATGGGGAGAATGGAACTATGATTTCGGTAATGATGAAAGGGTGAACGAGATGAGACTTAAGTACTTCATTGGCAACGCGATCGTAAGCGCAGGGTTTGTCCTTTTGCTTGCCTTACAGGTTAACGCGCAAGAGTTCACCTACAAGGTCCAGCAGGATCGATTCAAGGGCCACCGTGATGGCGAGCTGATCATATCCGATAGAGGAGTTGAGTATCGCGCAACGAAGCGGGAGAAAGAAAGCCGCACTTGGACGTACACAGATATCAGACTGTTCGAAATCCTCTCGCCAACGAGCGTACGCATTTGGACCTACAAGGACCGCGCGCTGCTGCTGGGCCGCGATCAAAGCCTGACGTTCAAGATTATCGAAGGACAAATCGATCAGAAGGTCAGCGACTTTCTCCGAGAGCGCATCGCACGTCCGTTCGTCACCTCGTTCGCTGTGGAAGATCAAAACGCGCTGGCGCAAATACCGGTGAAGCACTCTCATCGTTTCGGAGGATGCGAGGGAGTGCTGAAGGTATATCCAGACCGGCTGGTGTACGAATCTCAAACCGGACATGACTCGCGCAGTTGGCGCTGGACCGACATCCGGTCAGTCGGACGCTCGGACATTTATCGGTTTGATGTAGAGACGTTTGAGCC
>ORMF010507113.1_pt1 | contig 12664 bp, 7 predicted proteins | sample 1779871 | NCBI WGS metagenome assembly ORMF01 (sample SAMEA104232316, study PRJEB22302) | groundwater metagenome | biome: forest; feature: aquifer; material: groundwater | place: USA | collected 2011-08-07 | depth 5.4 m | reverse complement strand
CGTTTCACGGCAGGGTTCAGCTGCTCGTCAAGGACGACGCGCTCAACGCCAGGAACGCGTTCGCCAGCAACAAGCCGCCGTACCAGGAGCGTCAGATCAGCGTCGACGTGAGCGGGCCCGTGATACCGGGCCGCTTGACTACCAGCATGGGCGGGAACCAGAGCGAATCCAAGAACGTCGACACGATCCACGCCACACTGCCCGACGGCGTGTTTGCGCTTGGTATTACCCGGCCGTCCACGTACCGCCAGATCAACACGCGAAGCACATACCAGCTCGCGGACGCGCACTCATTGAGTCTCAATGCGCGGTACTCGACGAATTCCAACGAGAACCAGAACGTCGGTGGATTCAATTTGACCGACCGCGCAGCGACATTCACGAACGACAACTGGAATGTGGGTGTACGGCAGTTTTCGGCGTTCTCCGGCGTCAGTGTTTTCGAAAGCCGCTTCGGCATCAATGGCAACACCAACGAGAGCATTCCATTAAGCGATGCGGTTCGCATCAACGTACTCGACGCGTTCGGCAGCGGCGGAGCCCAGAACCAGTTCACCAACGAAGACCGGACCTATGACTTCGGGATGCTGTACACACGTCTCGGCGAGAAGCTGACGCTGAAGACCGGTATTGAAGGTTCCTACAGGAGGGAACGGTCGTTCTCAATAGCCAACTTTGGCGGGACCTTCACATTTTCCGATCTCGACGCCTATGTGGCCGGGACCCCACTGAACTATCGCGTGAGCCGAGGCGAGCCCGATTTGACGACGACACAGGTCGAGACATCGTTCTTCGTTCAGAATGATCTGAAGTTCACGCCGCGGTTCACGCTGATGGTCGGTGCCCGTTACGATGCGCAGACCAACCTGAGCGATCGGAATAACCTCGCCCCTCGGGTGGGATTTGCCTACTCCCCCGGCCGGGCGGCGGTCATTCGCGGGGGCGGCGGCCTCTTCTACCATCGTTTCGGGACGCAGCTCCTCGAAACCCAACGTCGGCTCGACGGAACGCGGCAGTTTGAAATCGTCATGGACGACCCCTCCTACCCGGATCCGTTCCAGGGAGGGGTCGTTCGAGAGACGTTCCCTTCCATTCGGGTTACCGACCCGAACCTCCAAGCACCGTTGTACGTAGTCGGGATGCTCTCAGTCGAGCGAACGTTCTTGTCGAACCTCTTCGTCACGGCGATGTACGACAGGTTCCGCGAGTTCCATCGTTTTCGCGTGAGGAACCTGAATGCGCCCTTCGATGCGACCGCCGCTGTCCTGCGCTCCTGCCAGCCAGAGCAGCCCGCCGAGACATGCCTCCGGCCCGATCCGAGCCGCGGCGACGTGCTCAATCTCGAGTCCTCCGGCAACGAGCTCCGGGACACCTTGCGGCTGACCGTGCGCCAGCGGTTCAGCATTTTCAATGTGTCGGCCAACTATTCTTTCCAACGCACTCTGGCCGACAGCGTGCCGAACGCGAATGACTTCCCCACGGACAATTACAACCTTCGCGTCGATTGGGGCCGAGCTTTCTTTCCGCGGCACAATTTGAACACCACCGTCAATGCCGCGCTGCCTCTGGGCATCTTCCTGACCAACTCGATGTTCACGAACAGCGGCCGCTTCTACACCGTCACGACCGGTTACGACGACAATCGCGACAGCCAGATCAACGATCGCCCGCCGGATGTCGCGCGAAACAGCGCCCATGGCCCGAGGTATCGGAACTTCAATTTCAACGTCTCGAAAGCGTTCTTTTTCGGTCAGGACAGCGAATCCGTGACGGGCGGATCGACGAACCTGAATGTGTTCGTCAACATCACGAATGCGTTCAACGCCGTGCACTATGGCGTGCCGTCGGGTGTGATGACTTCCCCGAACTTCGGGAAGTCGACGAGCGCGACGGAACCGCGGGAGGTCGAGATCGGTCTTCGTTTTCAGTTTTGACGATGCGTGCGCTGATCGGGTGTGTGGAACAGCACGGCGCTGGTATCACCACGCATCATTCGAGCGCGCCGAGCTGCCGGAGCACTTCGGCCGTCTCCGCATCGGCGATTTTCATCGGCGTGTCGCTCCGCCGGGTTCGGGGTTCGAGGTTGGCGCCGGAGGACCCGAGGAGGTCCGTCACCGCGCGGTACCTGCGAGCGGCAGCTCCGTGCAGCGCGGTATCGCCCCGCTGATTTCGCGTGTTCACCGCGGCGCCCCGGTCCAGTGATGCGCGGGACCCCACCTAGTCTATAGTCTAGGCTCTAAGCGGCAACCGGAGCGAGCGGGCATACTTCCGCCGCGCGAAGCACCCACAGCGGTTCCCACAGCGGTTCTTGACACTCATCTCGCGCCGTATAGACTCTCCGCATTGCTTGATCAGGAGTCGGACGGACATTCCTCTTGGAGGTGCGATCGTGCGACACATGCTGATTGTTGTCCTAGCGCTTTCGCTCTCGTCGTCACCAGTGCTCGCTCAGTCCTTGCAAGAGTCGATACAGAAATCGGCGGCAGCCTTTCAATTGCAGCAGGCACAGCCGAGGGGTGGGGGGATACCTCCGGTTTATCGTTGGACCGGCGTCAGTCTGCTGGGTGCCGGCAGTTTGGCCATGTTCGCTGGAGCCCACCAAACCTGCGACGACCCCTTCTACGATTGTGGCGCGATAGACATGGGGGTGTTTCTCCTCGGGACCGCTCTTGCCGGGACTGGCGTGGTGTTGTTCGTCGTCGGCAAGAACAAGGGGGACAGCCTGCTCAGTCAGGAGCTGGTAACGACCCCCCGCGGCGTCGCGCTGCGCGGCCGAATTAGATTCCGATAGCCGGCGGCATCAAACCAAGTCCGTAGCCAGTCCTTACAGGGAGGCGTGTATGTGCAGCCCATTTGAAATCGTCGGGACTCGAGGCCGGCGCGTTGTACTGATTCTCTTCGCTGCGTTCGTAATGCTTGCCAATGTGGCGACTGCTGGTCAGACGGGGACCAGTGCCAGCATCATCGGTCAGGTAAGGGATGAGACCGGCGCCATCTTGCCCGGTGTCACGGTGACCGCCACCGGTCCCGCCTTGCTGGTTCCTGAGGTCGCTGACGTCACCAACGAGCGCGGCGAGTACCGGCTGACGCCGCTGCCGATCGGCACCTATACGGTCGTGTATACGCTCTCGGGGTTCTCGTCCGTCCGGCGCGAAGAGTTACGCCTGACGGCCGGGTTCGTCGCCACCGTGAATATCGTCCTCGCCGTTGGATCGATCGAGGAGTCTGTCACGGTGACCGGAGCCGCGCCCGTAGTGGATGTCTCGTCGACCGGCGCCCGCACCGAGTTCACCCGAGAGACCCTGGAGATTACGCCTAGCGGTCGCAACGGGCTCATCTCGTTGTTTGCCCAGATGCCTAGCGTGCGCTCGAACATCGATGTCGGGGGGTCTGCTTCTTCCGATACTCTGTCGATCCGCGTGTACGGGGTCCGGTCCGAATCCTGGCAGACGCTCGAGGGCATCGTGACGACCGAGTCGAGAGACACCCAGGGCGGCAATTATTTCGACTACAACACGTTCGAGGAGGTGCGGGCCCAAACCCTCTCCAACGAAGCGAACGTGCCGGGCCGTGGTGTGTACGTCAATATGCTCGTGAAGTCCGGTGGCAACGAATTTCACGGCAGCGGAATAGGCGCCGCAACGGCGCAGTCGCTTCAGAGCAACAATCTTGACGACAAACTGAGGGCACAGGGCTTCAGTGAAAGAAGCTCCAAGCTCAACGCGCGCTGGGATGCCGGGTTCGACATTGGCGGTCCCGTCGTTCCCAACCTGATCTGGTTCTACCACGGGGCGCGTTACCGGTTGCAGGATCGGCCGCTATTGGGCGTCTTCAAGCCAGATGGCTCGCCGGGCAATCAGTTCCAGTCTCAAACGTATTTCACCGAAAAAGTTTCCTATCAAATGACCCCAGGGAACCGGCTCGTCGGGTTTTCTTTTTGGCATCGGAAGCGCGATGAAGGGAGCGGACTGACCCCGCAGAGCGCGTGGGAATCGGGATCTATTTCAAAGGTGACCACGCCCCAGGCCAAGATCGAGTGGCAGATGGTGCGCGGAAACTCGCTGGTAACAACGCTGCAGTGGGCGTACTGGCGATGGACGGCGCTCCGCGTCATCCCCGAGGGCGTCGGGCCATCGGCAAGCGATATTGCCACCTTGAAGGTGTGGGGCATGGGTGCTGGCCAAGGGAACGATTCTGGTGCATGGCGCCGGGCAATGGCACGAGGCACAGTGAGCTACTACCGCCCGAATTGGTTCTGGGGCAACCATGAATTCAACGGGGGATTCGACGTGATCCCCAACTCAACCAGCCGGCCTTGGAGGCCACGGGAGGTGGGCGACTACCGACTCCGCTTCAACAACGATGTGCCGTTCGAGATCGTCACCACAAACGCGCCGTCTATCCCGGTCACGAGCGCCACTCACACGGGCATCTACGCGAAAGACAACTGGACCATCCATCCGCGTGTCAACCTCAATCTAGGCCTACGATTTGCCCACGATAACGGATTCATACCGGCACAGTGCCACAAGGCCGGGCAATTTACCGAAGCCGCGTGCATCGACAAGATTTCGGACGCGCTTTGGACCTCATGGGTGCCACGAATCTATTTCGCGTACGACGTCACGGGCGACGCCAGAACCGTGATCAAGGGCGGCTGGGGACGGTTCGCCCATTGGCGCACGACGGACGAAGTGCTTCCGCTGAATCCGTTTGTCGGGACGTTGACGACGTATCGGTGGCGCGACCTCAACGGCAATCGCAACTACGACGCCGGTGAGGTGAATCTCGCGGTGAACGGGCCGGACTTCGTCTCCAGCGCCATCTCGGACACTGGGGCCATCACTGATGGCATCGTCAACCCGGATCAGGAGCAGCCATACGAAGACGAGTTGTCGGTTTCATTCGAGCGGGAGCTGATCGCGAATTTCGCGCTCCGGGTCAGCGGCCGCTATTCCGAGCGAAAGAATATCCTCCGGCGCCTATACCCGCTGCGGCCCTACGAGGCGTACAACATTCCAATCACGAGGCCGGACCCCGGCCCCGACGGTCGCGTGGGAACCGCTGATGACACCGGGCAATCCCTCACGTACTACGACTTTCCCGCCGCGTTGGCAGGGCGGCAATTCCAGCAGAACATGCTGGTGAAGGATCCCGACGCGACGCAAACGTACAAGACGATTGAAGTAGCGGGGACCAAGCGGCTCTCAAACCGCTGGCAGGTGATGGCGTCCTACTCAGCCACGAAGCTGAACGTGCCGGTGCCTGCCTTTACGCCGTTCAACCCGAATGAGGAAATCAACAAAACGGATCGAAACTGGGAATCGCTGGCCCGGCTTTCGGGCGCATACGTTTTGCCGGGCGACGTGACCACGTCGTTCAGCTTCGACCACCGGAGCGGCTTGGCGCAGGCGCGTCAGGTGCTCGTCACGGGCGGCCGGCAAATTCCCTCTATCGTGCTCAATGTGGAACCGCTCGGGACCCGTTTCGATCCCAGTATAGACGTCATGGATCTGCGCGTCGAGAAGCGATTCCGCCTGGGCGATCGGCAAAGCGTCAACGCCCAGGTCAATGTCTTCAATCTCCTGAACGTCAACACTCCGACCAGCGTGACCTATCGCTCGGGCCCGATATTCTTGCAACCGACGGCCATCGTGCTGCCGCGGATTGTGGAGTTTGCCGCGACCTATCGGTTCTAACGACCTTCTCGCGTCCTAGAGCCGACGCGGGACGCAGCCTACGTCGGCCAGATAAGCGCCTGTTCAGCATCGCCTTCGCGCTGAACAGGCGCGCCACCGAATGAAGTCGGCTGGCGGGCGATCGACCGGCTTCTCTCCCCTCTACTAATCCCCTTCGCTGATGTGTTCCTGCTCGTGGCAGCTCGATCTTCGTGGGTCAGGCTGATACCATGAATGGCCCCCGCACACTGGTCCAAAGGAGTCCCCGTCTTGACGGATCGTTGGAGTCGCATCATTACGCTTGCCGTTTGCCTCGTGTCGTCATCATGTCTCCTCGAGGCCGCCGCATCGGACGATCGCGCTCAACCCGCCGCGGCGGCGATTCAGGATCGTCCACCTTCAACACCTCCGGCGACGAGCGGCCGCGATGGCGCTGGGCGCGTGACCGTACGCGCAATTCGTCTAACCGAACCGCTGCGTCTGGACGGGAGGCTCGACGAGAGCGTTTATAGCACCGTGCCGCCGATCACGGACCTCTACCAACAGGTCCCGGACGAAGGACAGCCGGCCACCGAGAAAACTGAAGTATGGGTGATGTTCAGCGGGGACAGTCTCTACGTCACCGCGCGGTGCTGGGACTCGGCGCCGCCAGACGAGTGGGTCGTCAACGACTATCGACGCGACTCGTTCCAGATGAAGCAGAACGACACGTTCGGTCTCTCCCTCGACACGTTCTACGACCGCCGCAACGGGTTCGTCTTCTACACGAATCCGCTCGGCGCACGCGTGGATTATGCGGTTGTCGACGAATCGACGAATTTCGATTGGAATCCGGTCTGGGACGCGCGACCGGGTCGATTTGAAGGCGGATGGACCGTTGAGATCCAGATCCCCTTCAAGTCGCTCCGCTACAACTCGGGAGCTGATCAACTCTGGGGCATCCAGCTCCGGCGCGTGGTCCGACGCAAGAACGAGTGGTCGTATCTGTCCCGCGTCGCGCAGTGGGCGGCCGGTCCGAACGGCCTGACGCGCGTGTCGTTCGGCGGCACGCTGGTTGGCCTCGATCTCCCGGGTGGCAGAACGAACGTCGAGCTGAAGCCCTACGCGATCGCGGGGGTGAGCACCGACCGGACGAAGACCCCAATCGTGTCGAATGAGCCGCATGCCGACGTTGGCATCGATCTGAAGTACGGCCTGACGGCGAACCTGACCGCCGACTTCACGTACAACACCGACTTTGCCCAAGTCGAGGTCGACGAACAGCAGGTCAATCTCACGCGATTCAACCTCAGGTTCCCTGAGAAGCGTGAGTTCTTCCTCGAGGGACGCGGCCTGTTCGAGTTCGGGCGAGGTCGGGGAGGTGGTGGCACATTGACGGGAGACGTGGTCCCGAACCTGTTCTTCACCCGGCGGATCGGGCTCGAAAACGGCCGCGCCGTTCCGGTGAAGCTCGGAAGCCGATTGACCGGAAAGACAGGCGCCTGGGGGATTGGCGCGCTCAACATCCAGACCGGCGACGACGCCACGGTGAATGCCGCGGGAACGAACTTTACCGTGGTGCGCGTGAAGCGGGACCTGTTGCGGCGGAGCTCCATTGGAGCCATCCTGACCAACCGGTCAGTCTCGACGGTCGCACCCGGCTCCAACCAAGCCTACGGTGTGGATACGAGCTTGTCGTTCTACGACAGCCTCGACCTGTCGGCCTACTATGCCCGGACGCAGACACCGAGTCTTTCAGGCGATGACGCCAGCTACCAGGCGCGGTTCTTCTATAACGCAGATCGGTACGGGGCCACGTTGGATCACCTCTTCGTGGGAGAGCATTTCAACCCGGAGATTGGTTACCTCCAGCGTCAGGATTTCCGTCGCAGCTACGCATACGTGCGCTTTAGTCCGCGACCACGCTCGATCTCGTCAGTCCGCAAGCTGACGATGGAGAGCAGCCTGGAGTACATACTCAACGGCGGCGGCGCCCTCGAGACACGGACCCAGCAGGCGCGCTTCGTGTCCGAATTCGAAAGCGGCGATCAGCTCACCGCCGAGGCAACCAGGAATTACGAGTTGCTCTCCACCCCATTCGCTATTAGCCGCAATGTCACCATTCCGGCCGGCGGCTATCAGTTCAGCGATGTGCAAGCCTCGTACTTGCTGGGCGCACAGCATCGTCTCAATGGCACGTTGTCGCTGCAGCGCGGGAGTTTTTATGCGGGCACGATCTCGGCGCTCGGCGTCTCCGCTGCGCGCGTTGAGGTGACGCCGCGTTTGTCATTCGAGCCTGGCGTCAGGATCAATCGCATTGCGCTTCCGGCGGGACAGTTCACGACGACCCTCTTGAGCACGCGTGGTGATTACGCGTTTACCGCGCGCATGTTTGCCAGCGCGTTGGTCCAGTTCAACTCAGACACCCAACGATTCAGCTCGAACCTCCGGTATCGATGGGAATACCACCCCGGCAGTGAGTTCTTTCTCGTGTACACGGACGAGCGTGATACCGATCTTCGTCCCGGTATCCCCACGCTCAAGAACCGTGCATTCGTCGTGAAGATCCACCGTCTCGTCAGGTTCTGAACGCACGTTCGCCCACTTAGGTTGATTCCTCTCCGGCCAACACGTCGCCAACCTGCTGCACCATCCAGTGGACTTCGTCGTCGGTAATCGCATACGGCGGCATCATGTACACAACGTTGCCGAGTGGGCGAAGCAGCAATCCTCGATCGAGAAAAGCAGCGGCCAGCCTGGGGCCGGCCGTTGCCAAGTACCCCTCGTCGCCCTCTTGGGTACCTTCGGCTGTCAATTCAACAACGCCGACGCCGCCGATCACACGGACATCCCCCACGCACGGGAGCGTGCTCAGCGCTTGCATTTCCTTTCTTAGCTGCTCTTCGAGACGCCCTACGCGCGCGAGCACCGGTTCTTCGTCGAAGAGATCGAGACTCGCGAGAGCGACCGCGCACGCGAGCGGATTTGCTGTGAAGGAGTGCCCGTGGAAGAAGGTTTGCCTGCGGTCGTCGCTGAGAAAGCCTTCGTACACTGCCTCGGTTGCAACGGTTGCTCCCAGCGGTAGGTATCCGGCCGTCAAGGCCTTCGAAAGGCAGATGATGTCCGGCGTGACGGCCGCATGCTCACACGCGAACATCCGTCCCGTCCGGCCGAACCCGGTCAGCACCTCGTCGGCAATCAGCAGCACCCCGTGCTCGTCGCAGAGCCGCCGTATAGCGGCGAGGGATTCCGCCGGCCACACGATCATCCCGCCTGCACCCTGCAGCATCGGCTCGAGGATCACGCCTGCCACATCACCTGTGTGAGCTTCGAGAAGTCGCTCCACACTCGCGTCGTAAGGTGCCGGCGCGCGGATAACCGGAAACAGCAAGGGAGTGAAGGCCGCGCTAAAGACAGACTCGGCGCTCACCGACATCGCTCCCACGGTATCGCCGTGGTAGCCATGCTCGAGTGCAATGAACGTATGGCGCTGAGGCTCGCCACGATTGCGCCAGTACTGCAGGGCCATTTTCACGGCCACTTCCACCGCGGTTGATCCGTCGTCCGAATAGAACACGCGGGTCAGGCCGTTGGGCAGGATGGCGACGAGCCGCTCGGCGAGATCGACCGCCGGCGGATGCGTGCAGCTAGCAAAAATGACGTGCTCGAGCCGCTCGGCCTGCGCTGCCAGCGCCCGATTCAGCCTCGGATGCGAATGGCCGTGGATGTTGACCCACCACGAAGAGATGCCGTCGAGAACCCGGCGCCCATCCTCGGTGTAGAGATATACGCCACTGGCATGCGTCACCGGCAGCGGAGCCGGACGCCCCCGCATCTGCGTGTACGGATGCCATACGTAGGCGCCGTCACGGTCGATGAGCCTGGAGGAATTCATCAGAGATGGACCCCGACCAGACCGCGAGGATCGAGCGCTGTCGCTGCCCACTGCTGCAGCACGTTTGGGGTCAGCGGGTCGAACGTCGGCAACTCGCCGATCACCTCGGTGCCGCCGTACCGCTCGACGGCGCCACGATTCTCGACGTCCAGCGGACCGACCATGACAACGCCTGCGACTCGAACACTGCGATGACGAAGTGCTTCCAGAGTGAGGAGTGTGTGGTTGATCGTGCCGAGCGCCGTCCGCGCCACGACGATCGCCGGCAGCCCAAGTATTCCGATGAAGTCAACCATCATCGCTGACTTGGTCAGCGGCACCAGCACACCGCCAGCGCCCTCGACGATCCATGACGCGGCTGCTTCAGCCGACGGCATGGCTGCGAGCGCGTCGAGATCGATCGATTGGCCGCTCAGTTGCGCCGCCAGATGCGGCGATACAGGGCGCGGCAGGCGGATGCCGCGCGCAAGAATTCGCTCGGTCGTGCACCCGCTCAGCCGCGCGACTTCGGCAGTGTCGTCGTCGCGGTCGAACCCGGTCTGGACGGGTTTCCAATACCGGACCGCCTCCGTAGCGCGATAGCGATAGACAAGGGCGGCGCACACCGCCGTCTTCCCGACGCCGGTGTCGGTCCCGGTTACGAAGACGCCACGGAGCACGTTGGCTGCCCGACAGCCGAGGCGAGCGCGGAAACAAATTCGTCGAGCACGGCCTCGGAGAGACCGACATTGACCGAGAGCCGAAGCCTGGCCGTTCCAGGCGGGACCGATGGCGGCCGGATCGCACGGACATCAAAGCCGGCGGCCTGCAGCAATTCCGCGAGCTCCACGGCTCGGAGGTTGTCGCCGATGATGACGGGCACGATCTGCGAGCGCCCGGGAATCGTTCGAATACTGTGCTCGGCAAGGCGCCGTCGAAGATGCGCGGCACGCGACGCGAGCCGCGCACGGCGATCGACCTCTCCATCAACGATGTCGAGACTCGCCTCGAGCGCTGCCGCGATCGCCGGCGGAGGGGCAGTGGAAAAGACAAACGGCCGTGCTTTCTGAATAAGAAACTCGATCGCCCACTCGGGTCCTGTGACAAACGCTCCGCTCACGCCAAGCGCTTTCCCGGCGGTGCTGATCGATACGAACACGTCGCCGTCGACGCCTGCCTCTTCCACGAGACCGCTTCCTCGCTGCCCGTACACTCCCACCGCATGAGCATCGTCGACAATCAGGTGCGCGCCTGTGGCTCGACAGAGCTCGGCGTACTGCCGGAGTGGCGCCTCGTCGCCGTCCATGCTGAACAGCGACTCGGTCACGACGAACGTCCGGCCGGCGCCGCGATGCGCTTCCATCAGCCGCGATAACGCTCCGACGTCCAGATGTGGGAAGACGACGCGCCGCACACCGGACAACCGGATCCCGTCAATCAGACTGGCATGGTTGAGCGCGTCAGAGAGAATCACGTCGCCGGCTTCAGGGAACGTGGTGAGGACCGCCAGATTGGCGAGATAACCACTCGAAAAATAGAGCGCGCGCGCAGTGCCTTTGAACGCCGCGAATCTCCGCTCGACGGCGGCAAAACAGGCGCGCTCCCCGCGAAGCAGCCTCGAGCCGGTGCTGCCGCACCCCTCCCGTTCCACGGCCGCCGCCATCGCGGCCTTCAGGGCCGGATGCTGGGCGAGTCCGAGATAGTCGTTGGACGAGAGGTCGATGCCGGAGGGCGCGCGCAGCACGCGGCGCAGCCTGTCCGAATCGACGGACTGCAGGCGCGTCCGGACGCGCCGCTCGAGCGCATCATACGCTGCCATGGATGGCCGATGCTCGCACCGAGGGTTCCGGCTGAAGCCGAAGGCCCAGCCGCTCGAACAACCGCCGGTCCGCATCGATCGAGGGGTTGCCGGTGGTCAGCAGGGTGTCGCCCATGAATACCGAGTTGGCTCCAGCACAGAAGCACAGCGCCTGACCCTCGTCGGAAAGCGAGAGGCGGCCTGCACTGAGGCGGACGAACGACGATGGCATCAGGATGCGCGCCGTGGCGATCATCCGAACGAGCTCCAGAGGGTCTTCTGGCGGTCGATCGGCCAGGGGTGTCCCGTCGACACGAACCAGAAGATTCACTGGGACGCTTTCGGGATGGGGATCGAGCGTCGCAAGCTGCTGCAGCAGGCGCCAGCGGGAGGGTCTGTCCTCTCCCATTCCGATGATGCCGCCACAACAGACCGTGATGCCTGCGCGGCGCACGCGAGCAAGCGTCGCGAGCCGTTCATCGTACGTGCGCGTGGTGATGACCTGGCCGTAGAACTCCGGCGATGTATCGAGGTTGTGGTTGTACGCCGTGAGGCCGGCATCAGCAAGGGCGGAGGCCTGCTGGTCGTTCAGCATGCCAAGCGTGCAGCAGACCTCGAGGCCGAGCGAGCGCACCCCTCGAACCATCTCGAGCACCCGGCCGAACTGGGGTCCGGCAGGCACATCGCGCCATGCCGCCCCCATGCAGAATCGCGTCGCCCCCTGATCGCGCGCCCGTGTCGCCGCCGACAACGCTTCGGACACGTCAAGGAGCTCACCGCGCGTGACACCCGCCTGGTAATGCGCCGACTGCGGACAATAAGCGCAATCCTCGGGACATCCGCCTGACTTGATGTTCAGGAGCACGCATCCCTGCACCTCGTTGGCCGGATGCCATGCGCGATGAATGCGTTGGGCGTTGAATACGAGATCGGGAAGTGCCGAGGTATAGACGGCCTCGATTTCGGGAAGAGTCCAATCGTGTCGAAGGGTACCGCGCTCCATGATCATGAGATTCAACTACATCGTAAACAGGGCGGGTTGGGCAAGGGCCCTCCGCAGGCCCCACAAAGACCGTTCCGCGCGCGCGCCAGCACCGGCGTGACGAGTCTGCTACTCTGCTGGCGACGGTGAACCCGATAGGGAATCGTGCCAGGTTGGCCGCAGGCGACCGGTTCGAACAGCTGCTGGGCCCAAAGATCCTACAGCAGCCTCTCAATTTAGAATAATGAGCTTCTCGGCTGCGCCTTGAGCATCTAATATTCAAGTTCTTGACAGGTGGATTCTTGTCTTATAGATAACTGTTGTCTGCGTTCCACGAGGCTTGGAGGACTCAT
>ORMF010542665.1_pt1 | contig 12667 bp, 12 predicted proteins | sample 1779871 | NCBI WGS metagenome assembly ORMF01 (sample SAMEA104232316, study PRJEB22302) | groundwater metagenome | biome: forest; feature: aquifer; material: groundwater | place: USA | collected 2011-08-07 | depth 5.4 m | reverse complement strand
TAATTTTTGGCCGCGTTGATGCCGCCCTGGGCTGCAATGCTGTGCGCGCGGCGCGGGCTGTCCTGAAAGCAAAAGTTCTTCACGTTGTATCCCAGCTCCGCCAGAGAGGCGGCGGCCGAGGCGCCTGCCAGACCCGTGCCCACAACGATAATGTCGTACTTGCGCTTGTTGGCCGGGTTGATGAGCTTAAGGTCGAAGCGCTGCTTGTTCCATTTCTCGGCCAAAGGCCCTGGGGGGATTTTCGACTGGAGTTCCATTAAGGCTTCCTTTTATCTGGCCGGCAGTTTCAACCAATTGAAAAAAGCGGCCATCGGTATGGACGAATTGCCTATAAAAATGATCAGCGCCATGCCCTTGGCGAACCAGCCCAGCGCAGGCTGAAAACGCGTGTGTTTCAACCCCAACGACTGAAACAGGCTGGACAGCCCGTGACTCAGATGCAGGCACAGCGGCACCATCGCCAGCACGTAAGCCGAAGCCACCCAGACGTTGTGATAGCTGGACACAACCAGAGTGTAAACGTCATAGCGGCCCCTGGCGTCCAGACGGTGGAAAAGCTCGGGATGCGTCACGCCGAAAGTAAAATGCAAAAGATGATAGACGATGAAAACAAAAACGATGACGCCCGACATCATCATCGTGCGCGAGGCGTAGGAGGCCTGTACCGTTTCCTTAACAGTGTACGCCACCGGCCGCGCCCTGCGATTCTCTGCCGTAAGCCACACAGCCACGACGATATGCGTAATCAGGGCCGTCAAAAGAAACGCCCTGGCCGGCCATAAAAGATAGGGCATTTTCTGCAGCTTGAGCGCATAGTTATTCAGCGCGTCCTGGCCCAAAAAAACCTGCAGATTACCCAGCATGTGCATGATAACGAAACCGAAAAGAATGACGCCGGTGACCGCCATCACCACCTTCTTCCCTAAGGAAGACTTCAAAAACCCAAAGCACATAAGTCCTCATCCCTCAAATTATTATAACACTTTATAGAAAAATAGAGATGCCGTCAAGGGAGCCGCCAAGCGGGCCGCCTTGTCTTTCCAAGTTTTTCCTACTCCCCTCCCTTCCCGCCGCCACGTGCTGGCCCGGAGTTACTGCCGGAGTTGAGTCCATCGGAGGGTCATCAATTTGGACTTCTTGAGGACTGTGAGCCGCCGGGAGGCCTCTGCTTTGTTTGGCTGCATTCAGAACTGTGAGCGGCGGGTGGCTCGTATTGGTTTTTGCGCGATCTTGATGGTCCGAGCACCACGGTTCAGAATCTATTTTAAAAGCCGCGCAGGACCATCACGAAGCACGATTTCCCTCGGTGGGGGAAATCGTGCGGTCGCGCAAAAACCAATACGAGACAGGCCCTGCCGCTCCAGGGCGGAAGGGAACAGGCAAAGCGAGAAGGAACTGGCGGCCCCAGAGCCTACAACTTGCCGAAGTTGTCGCCGACTTGGGGGGCGTCTTTGGAGTATTGGGGGACGATGTAGGCGGCGGCCACGTCTTCTTTGAGTTGTTGGACCACGGCCCTGCTTATCAGCTTGCCATTGCGGAGCAGAAGGATAACGTCATCTTTTTTGAGGCCTTCTTTGGAGCCGGCATTCAAAACCACAAAGCCGTAAATCCGGTTGACCTCCAGCACCTGTGCCGCGCTGCCATAACTCTTCATCACCAGCTTCACATTGCCGAGCACCACCGGCGCTTTGTCATCGTCTGATTTCTTGTTGAAGTTGATCCACGGCTTGTGCGGCTTACCCGGCGTGGTCACTTCTTTAGACGGGGCCGCAAGCGTTTCTTTTTTGGGAGCAGCGGCCTTTACCTCTTCCCCTTTCTTTCTGAAATCAAACCAAGGTCGTCCTTTTTTCTCAGGTGTGGCCGGCTCTTCCTGGGGCTTGTCCTTGGAGCGGAAGTCGAGCCAAGGCTTAGTGGGGGCCGGTTCTTGAGCTGCGGCCGGTGCCACTGTCTGCTTCTCGGCCGGGGCAGGCGCCTCTTCAGGCGGCTCACTCTTCTGAATATCCGTTTTTTCTTTGTTTCGGCCTAATAGGTTCAACCAGGGAAATCTGGACTCGGAATGTTTTTTAGCCGCGGCCGGCGCCGCTTTCATGGGCTCTTCAGCAGCCGGAGGCGCGGCCTGAAGCTGCGCCGGCACTCTCACCTGTCGTTGCACCGGGAAAAGCACTATCTTGGTCTCGTCCAGATTGAATGAGCAGACTACCAAACGGATGTCCTCGTTTCTCACGCGTGAGTTGCCGAAACGCGGCACAAACGTGGCGCTTCTTTGAGGGGGTATGGATTCGGTGGCCGGATGCCAGACGACGGCGGGGTCTTTGAGCTCATGCCTTTGGCCGTCCTGGGTGATCACCGAGTAGTCAGCCAGAGCGTAGCGCGTCGAGAGCGGCCTGTCCGTGTGATTATACACCTGGATCTCAAGACGCCTCTCGCCCAGGGAGTGCACCAGCTGCGCCTGGGCAAAGATATTTTTGTCCATGCCGGGATGCGCCTCGAGAGAATCGGGAAGACCTTTGAGTTCCTGCTCGGAAAGCATGCGCGCGTAGGATTCGCTTTTCATTTTGACGCCGTAAAAATGGGTGGCGGCCTCCTGCGCCGAGGCCAGGCGCGCACCGGTGAGCAAGATGACAAAAGCGCAGCAAATCAGTTTTTTAATCAGAGGGTTGAGGCCCATCGATACGGTTATTTTACGAATAACGCAAACGTGTGTCACGGTTTATTATTCGCCTTGCATGTCACAACATCTCTTTTTTTGGATCCCTGGTCCTTGGCGGGAAATTCTCCTTCAAGGCACTTCCCCAGCATCTCTTTGACCTTGTCATCGAAGTCCGTGGTGATCAGGTATTCCAGATAGGCCCTGTCTCTCTGTAGGATCTCCTTGAGACAGTGCTTGCGCCCGTATTTACCGAACACCGGATACAGCTCACCGTTCCACCAGCGGAACTTGCGCTCGTCATCGAAGAAATCGGTGAACGGCTCGTAGTCAAAATCTATCAGCGCCTCGACGAATTCGTTTCCATTCCCGTATTTTTGAATCTGGGCGGCCAGGATCTCCAAGGACGCCTCGGTATCGCCCAACGCCGAATGCGCGTTGCGCAATTCTTTCTGGCAATAAAACTTGTACGCGGCCGTCAGGTCCCTTTTCTCGTGGATGTGATAAATCTTCTGCGCGTCATAGACCGTGCGGTGCCGCCAGTCCAGCTTGTGCCCGGCCTCATAGACCTCCCTCTCCAAAAGCGGAAGGTCAAAACGCTCGACGTTAAACCCGCCGAAATCAGCGTCACCGATGAAGCGGACCACGTCGGCGCAGATGTCCTTGAAATACGGCGCGTCTTTCACGTCGGTATCGGCGATGCCGGTGAGTGCGGCCACCGCCGGCGGGATCGGTATGCCCGGGTTCACCCTTTTCACGTAGCTTTCCTTGCGGCCGGCCCCCAGGCATTTGACCATGCCTATCTCTATGATGCGGTCCTTCTCTACCCAAGTCCCGGTGGTTTCAAGGTCGAGGATGACCAACGGGTGTGTCAGTCTCATTTAAATATCTCTTTGAGAAATTCTTGCATGGCCTTCCAGGACTGCGCGTCAGCATCGGCGTTGTACGCGGCGCCCTTGGTGGGATCGTTGCCCGCGTCGGGGACAGTAAAGCTATGCACGGCGCCCGGATAAGCGACGAACTGATAGTCGACGCCGCCGTCCGTCATCTCTTTTTTGAACGCCTCGACCTCTGCGGCCGGCACATAGGGGTCGTCGGCGCCGTGCAGCGCGAGCACTCGAGCTTTGATGTTCTTGGCGTCACCAGGAGAGGGTGTGGCCAACGCCCCGTGAAAGCTAACGACACCTTTCAGATCGGCGCCGCTGCGCGCCAACTCAAGCGCCGTGGTACCTCCGAAACAATAGCCGATGGTCGCCAAACGTCCGTCCCCCAGGGGATGACCGCTCAGGACATCCAGCCCCGCCTTGGCGCGCTCGCGCATCAGCGAACGGTCGTTTTTATAAATCCCCGCTTGCTTGGCCGCGTCTTCGTGTGTTTGGGGACGCACACCCTTGCCATAGATATCGGCCGCGAAAGCGACGTAACCCATCGCGGCCAGCTGCTCGGCGCGCATCTTCGCGTAAGGCCCGAGGCCTTTCCATTCATGCACGACGAGGATGCCCGGCCGCTTGTCCTGTGTCGCGTCATCATAAGCCAGGTAACCTTCAAGCACCGACTCGCCTTGCTTGTATTCCACGGTCTCGGTCTTCACGGCCGAAAAAGCAAGGGCCGGCTGCAAAAGAAATAGAAAAATCAAAAAAAAGCGCTTCATGGCCTCACCTTTTTTAAATGAGCTTGTATTGTTGGTAATAGCTTATGAGGTTGTTGATGGATTGGACGGTGAGCATGGTCAGGGCGACGGTCACCACGGCGCAAACGAGCGTGACCCAAAGCTTGGTCTTGGGCTTGTAGCCGGGATTCATCCATACCAGTGGCAGCGCCAGCGGCCCCACGCACAACAGCGAGATCACGATGAACGAAGTTTTGAAATACCAGGGCTCGACGTTTATTTTTTTCAGGAATTCGCCGCAGTGCTTGCATTTGACAGCCTCATCCTGTATCTCTTCCGCGCAGAAAGGGCATTTTTTCATAGGCTAGCCTGCTAAGAAATCCTCCCCCGGTAGGCCGGGGTATCCGGGCTCTCCCATCGACGCCGCGACGCGATCGGGAAGGTATTCGGGCCCGCGCGACCGATAGGTTTCTTGCGGGGTTTCGCCGGTATCGGAGGAACGCCTCAAATAAAATGATTTGGAATTCTCGACGTCTTCGTTGCCGAAAACCCGCCGCTGTTTATACCTGCGGTAAACCTCGGACGTCATCGAACGCAGATAATAGGCGGTGAGCGTGTTGGTCTGGGGGTCCAGCTCCCCGTTCACGAGAATAGTGTCGCCGTAACCCAAGTCACCCAGAGAGTCCATGCCCATGAGCCGCGTCCGCTCGTCGATAACCACACGCAGGTCGGTCTGGCGGCCCAAGACTTGGCGGGTGACACTCAAGAAATTCATGTAAGGATTTACAGTCGAGACCACGCCGTAAATCCTCTCGGCGAAGGCCGCGTGCGGGACCGCTAATGCGGCTAATCCAACCATAAGCATGCAGAAAATTTTTAATTTTCTCATAAACTTAATTTTATCACGGGGTGGACATCATTTCAAGCGGCTTGCTCTCTTTTTTGGCGTTCAGGGTCCTACAGAGTCCGGCTCCGCGACCCTAAAAAGCGAAAGTTGCGTGTCGCCGTAACGTTTGGTTTTAAAAAGTCTGAGTGCGCCGGCCGCACGCGGCATCGCCTCGCCCCGGCCCGACTCGGTCAGCACCAGCGTCGTCTCATGCACGAGCCTCGATGACGCTAGCAGCTGCAGCGTCTTTTGCGCCAGCCCTGTTTCATAAGGCGGGTCCAGGAAGATAAAATCGAAATACTCGCCTTGGGCCGACAATTCGCCGATGGCGCGCAAGGCGTCCACGGGCATCACGCGCGCCCGGTCAGCGACCCCGAGCTGCGCCAGATTGTCACCGATCCTGCGGGCCTGAACCTTGTCGATTTCCACGAAAGTCACTTTCGCCGCACCCTGTGACAACGCCTCCAGGCCCAGCGCGCCCGTACCGCTGTAAAGATCCAGCACGTTCCTACCTTCGATGGCGCCCTGCAGCATGTCGAACACGGCCTTGCGCACTTTGTCGGCCGTGGGCCGCAGATGCGCGTTGGGCTTGAGAGTGATGCTGCGCCCTCTGAGGGTGCCGGTGAGGATTTTCATGGCATCAGGCCAGAGCAGTGAGCTTTTTGGCGTCGCTGAGCCCAAAACGTTTTTGCAGCGCGCTTTTTAAATGCCTGTGCTCGGGCAAGACGAGTCGGGGGTCTTTGGCCACCAGCGCCGCCGCCTCGGCGCGCGCCTGCATGAGTAAGTCGATGTCTTTGGCGATGTCACCGATTCGCAGCTCGGCCATGCCATGCTGTCTATGGCCGGCGACGTCACCGGCGCCGCGCAGGGTCAGGTCTTTTTCGGCGATGTCAAAACCACTTTCCGTGGCCTCAAACGCGGCCAGACGCTCGGCGGTATCCTCGCCGGCATGGCTTGAAAAAAGCACGCAGAAAGATTCTTCCTGACCGCGGCCGACACGGCCGCGCAACTGATGCAGCTGCGCCAGACCGAACTTCTCGGCGTTTTCTATGATCATCAGCGTCGCGTTGGGCACATCCACACCCACCTCGAGCACCACCGTGGACACCAGCAGCTCTATCTTTTTGTTTTTAAAGTCCTGCATCACCTTTTTCTTTTCGGCGCTTTTCATACGCCCGTGCAGAATGCCGACTTTGCGGTGGGCGAAAATCACGGCCAGCTCGCCATGCGCGGCCGTCACGCTCTTGGCCGAGAACTCCTTGGCGTCTATCAGCGGGCAAATCACATAGCCCTGCCTTCCTTTGGCCAGCAGCGCGTCAAGCAGAGCGTAAACCTCCTGCCTCTTGTTCTCGCCTACCCAACACGTCTTCACAGGCTTGCGTCCGTGCGGCATTTCGTGGATGGTGGAGATGTCCAGGTCTCCGTAAAGCGTCAGCGCCAGCGTACGCGGAATGGGCGTCGCCGTCAAAAGCAGGAAATGCGGAGGCCGCTGGGATTTTTCTTTCAGGCTGGCACGCTGGAAGACACCGAACTTGTGCTGCTCGTCCACCACAGCCAGGCCCAGGTTCTTAAATCGTAGATCTTTTTGTATCAGCGCGTGCGTGCCGATGAGTAGGGGAATGGCGCCCGAGGCCACTCCGGCCAACACCTGATCTTTGTCCGTCTTGGAAAGGTTTTGCGCCAAATAGCCGCAGCGTATCCCCAGAGGCTCCAACAGGCGCGTGAGATTGAAATAGTGTTGCTGGGCCAGCACCTCGGTAGGCGCCATCAGCGCCCCCTGAAATCCGTTGGCCACAGTGAACACCAGCGCCGCCGCCGACACGGCAGTCTTTCCGCTGCCGACATCACCCTGCACCAGCCGATTCATGGGCTGCGTCTTCTTCATGTCCGCGATCACGTCGTCGATGGCGCGGCGCTGGCCCGCCGTCAAAGCAAAGTCCAGCGACTCGACGAAGCGCCCGACCGTGTCTTCCCCGGCGCTGTGCACCAACTCCTTGTTTTCCTTCTGCAGCTCGGCCTTTTTCATCTGCACCAGCACCTGCATCATAAAGAATTCGTCGAACACCAGGCGCCGGTAAGCGGCCGCGTGGTCCTCCCAGCGGTCGGGGAAATGGATCTGGTTCATCGCGAAAGCGAGGTCTTTGAGCCCCAGTTTTTTCCTGTAAGAATAAGGCAGTGGGTCATGCAGCAGCGTCATCAGATGGCGCAGCACCTGAAACAGCAGCTGACGCAGGCCTTTTTGACTCAAGTCTTCGGTGAGCGGATAGATCGGCACGATGCGGCCCGAATGCACAGCCGAGGCACCGGCCGGGGCATGGATTTCATACTCGGGATGCACCATCTTAAGACGCGTGCCGCTCCCATCCACCTTGCCGCAAAACGTGACCTCGGTTTTGGGAGAGAAAACCTTCTGCAGATAAGGCTGGTTGAACCACAGCACCGACAGCGTCGCCTTTCCGTCGGAGAGCACCACTTTAAAAATCGACTGGCCATAACGCGTGCGCATGAGGCCGCGACCCAACACACTACCGCGCACGCACTGCTTTTCGCCGGGTCCGGCCTCAGACACCTTTTTGACATCAGTCCTGTCCTCGTGGCGGCGGGGAAAAAAATAAAAGACATCGTTCAGAGAGAAAAGCCCCAGGCGGGACAGCGTTTTGTGCCTTTCGGGGCCGACGCCTTTTAAATAGCGCAGTGGGCTGTCTAAGGTTAGTTTTTGTTCCATTTATACCCTATGTTTTCCCCTTGCATTTAAAAGAGTGGCATGTTAAATTAGCCGCTCACTTTAAGGAGAGTCTATGTCACGCGTTTGTTATTTTACAGGCAAAAAACCGCAGCTGGGAAAGCGCATCGCCCGGCGCGGTATAGCCAAAAGATCCGGCGGTATTGGTTTAAAAACCACGGGCATCACCACGCGCCGTTTTATTCCCAACCTTCAGACGGTCAAGATCATAGAGAACGGCACGGTGAAGAGAGTGCGTGTCTCCGCCAAGTATTTAAAAACCGGCAGAGTCGTCAGGGCCCCCAAAAGGACCTGGAAGCCGGCCCCGGCCCAAAACCCGCAATAATCCGTCACGTCCAATCCTGCAGTTCCAACTGAATAGACGCAAGACCCTGAAATTCTTTTAACTCGGGCTTGTAAACGATGTCGTAAACGCCCGCTCCACGCGCCGTCGTCCATCTTTCATAAGAGCGGAAGCCAACTACCTCGCAGGTGGTTTTTCCCCGCTCATCGGTCATCCAGCACTGCAACGTGTCCTTGCCGCGCTTTTTGGCCTCGCCTTTCAGCCGCAGGGAACGCGAAAGAAAAAGCGGCTTTCTGTTTCCGGGGCCGAAAGGCGCCAGCATCTCCAGGTCTTTCAAAAACTGAAGGTCCAATTCATTCAGAGGAAGCTCGGACTCGATGTGCAGAGGCACCATTCCCACAAGATCCGTTAGCCGCGCCGCATCGTTCAATTTTTGCCTGAACAAACCGATGTTTTCCTTTTTGATGCTGAGGCCGCAGGCCTGGGCGTGCCCTCCGAAGCTGTCCAAAAGCGTTTCGCATTGGAGCACCGTGTCGAACAAGGAGAATGCCGGCACCGAGCGGCCCGAACCTTTACCCAGTCCCTCTTTCAACGCTATCACTATGGCCGGCTTCTGATAGCGCTCGACCAGCCGCGCCGCGATGATGCCCAGCACCCCCTCATGCCAATCGGGACTTTCCAAGACCAGTATTTTTTCCTCCACGCTCAAAAAATCCCTCTCCACGCGCTCAGCCGCCTCCTCAAACACGGCTGCCTCCACACGCTGACGGTCTCGGTTGCCGTCGTCCAGACTTTGCGCCAGCTCCCTGGCCTCCGCCGCATCCGCGGTGGTCAACAGCCTGAAGGCGCGCTCGGGCGAGCCCATGCGGCCGGACGCGTTGATACGCGGGCCAAGGCTGAAAGCCACGTCACGGTAGCTCACGGCCTTGCGCGCAATGCGTGAGACTTCCATCAAGGCGCGCAGACCGACACGCGGGCTCTGGGCCAAATAAGGCAGTCCGTGCTTCAAAAGGATGCGGTTGTCGCCGGTCACCGGTGCCTGGTCAGCGATGGTGCCGAGCGTGACCAGGTCCAGGTATTCGCGCACGCGTTCGAAACTGCCCAGAAGCGCCCACCCCAGCTTGAGCGCCAGACCGCAGGCTGCGAGGTTGGCGTCTCCCTTTTTGTCGCCGACGGCGGCACAAACGATGGCATGCGCACGGGGCACGCGGTCCTTGGGCTTGTGATGGTCCACAATGATCGCGTCCACGCCGTTTTCGTTCAGATAGTCTATCGGGTCGGCGCCCGTGATGCCGTTGTCGACGGTGATCACGAGCTTGAAATCTTCGGCCAGAAGCCTTTGCAGCGACTCGCGGTTTAAGCCGTAGCCTTCGTTCATACGGTGCGGGATATGCGCGCGCACATCGGCGCCTAGGGACTTTAAAACCGGATAAAGGATGGAGCTGCCCGTGATGCCGTCCACGTCATAGTCGCCGTAGACCAGTATCTTTTCACCTCGTTCCACGGCCAGCCGTATCCTGTCCACGGCCTTTTGCATGTCCTGGAAGGCGAACGGACTCTCGAGGGCATCCAGCGAAGGGTGTAGAAAATTAAAAATCTCCGCGGGGCTTTGCAGCCCCCTGCGGAGAAGTATCGCGGCTATCGCCGGGTGGATTTTAAGGTCCGCGGCCACGGTCTGCGCTCCGTAGACTTTAGGATTTAAAACCCAGTTTTTTTTCAAAGTCCGCCCGTCCTCGCTGGCACCCCTTAGTGTTTTTTAGATCCGGGCCAATCCACCAGCACCGGCGCGGCGATGTACACGGTTGAATAGGTACCGCTAACCAGACCTATCAGCATCGTGAACGCGAAATCGTTGATCACGTTGCCGCCGTAAATATAAAGCGCGGTGACCACGATAAGCACGGTGAACGACGTGAGTATCGTGCGCGACATGGTCTGGTTCACGCTGACGTTAATGGCTTCCTCAAAAGTTTCTTTATGCCCGCTGCGGCGGCGCTCGCGAATACGATCGAAGATAACTATCGTGTCGTTGATCGAGTAACCGAGGATGGTGAGCACGGCGGCCAGCACGGTGATGGAAAGTTCGCGGCCTGTGAGAGCGACGAAACCTAGCGCGACCAGGCCATCGTGGAAAAGAGCCAGGATGGCGCCAAACGCATAACGCTGGTTGAAACGGTACACGACGTAAAGCCAGATCGCAGCCAGAGAAAGCACAAACGCCCAGATCGCCCTGCCTTTAAGCTCTTTGCCCACGACGGGGCCGACACTCTCCAGGCGCAGCATTTCAAACGAGTTATCCGGAAAATCTTTTTTGATCTTCTCGGCGATGGGTTTCTCCGAATTCAAAGGCGACCGGACGATAATCTGATTGGTCTCTCCGACACGCTGCAGGGTCGCGGTTCCGTAGCCGATTTCGTCCAACGATTTCCTGAGCTTCTCGATAGCTACGGGGCTTTGAAACCGGTACTCCTGCATGCTGCCCCCCGAAAAGTCCACGCCGAATAAAGTTGGGCCGCGCTTTACAAAAGAGAAAACCCCGATCAGCACAATAACCAGAGAAACAACGTAACAGATCTTCCTGAACTTCAGGTAGTTGACTTGGGGCGTCCTCTTCAAAAATTGAAGCATGGGCAGCGTCTTGAGGCGTCCCGAAAAAAGCAGCGCGTCAAAAATAGAGCGCGTTACGAATATACCCGTGAACATGCTGGCGATAATACCGATCGCCAGAGTGAGCGCAAAACCGCGAACGGGTCCTGATCCTATCTGGTAAAGAACGGCAGCCGTGATCAGCGTGGTGAGGTTGGAGTCGAGGATGGTGATAAACGCCTTTTGATAGCCGGTGACTATGGAGCTTGAGATCGCCTTTTTAAGCGCCAACTCCTCGCGAATGCGCTCGAAAATGAGCACGTTGGTGTCCACCGCCATACCGATGGTGAGCACGATGCCGGCGATGCCGGGCAGCGTCAGCGTGGCATGGAAATAACTCATCGCGGCCAGAATAATCAGTATGTTGAGAAGCAGCGCCACGTTGGCGACCAGACCCGCAAACAGGTAGTAAACCATCATGAAGACTACCACCATCGCGAAGCCGGTGAGCATCGCCTTTACGCCGCGTTGAACGGAATCTTTGCCGAGGCTGGGGCCCACCGAGCGCTCTTCCTCGATGATAATCGGCGCGGGCAGCGCGCCGGCACGCAGCACAATAGCCAGATCGCCGGCCTGGTCCACGTTGAATGAGCCCGAGATCTGCGCCCTGCCGGAGGGAATTCTTTCGTTGATCACCGGCGCCGACTGCACCTTATTGTCCAGAACAATGGCCAGCTTCTTGCCCACATTTTCGCTGGTGAGGTCAGAAAACAGCCGCGCGCCCTCGGCGTTGAATTCCAAGTCCACGAGCCAGTCACTGTACTCACCAACGTCCACCTTGGCGTTGACTATGTATTTACCGCTCAGCACCGCCTCTTCTTTGAGCAGAAGATCACCCTCGGTCTTGTCTTCGGACTTATAAAGTTTGTAACCAACGGGCACTTTGCCGGCTAGCGCGTCTTTGAGATGTGTGGCGTCGCTGTCCACGAGCTTGAACTCCAAAAGCGCCGTCCGGCCGATCAATTCGAGCGCGCGCTCACGATCGGAAATGCCCGGAAGCTGCAACATGATACGGTCCTCGCCCTGCTGCTGTATCGAAGGCTCCGAGACGCCAAACTGGTCGATGCGGTTGCGTATGACTTCTATGGCGCGCAGCGTCGCGTCCTGCCTGGCGTCCTCGCTGAGCTTGGACGTGTCCACGCGCAGCACCAGCTGCATCCCGCCCTGCAGGTCCAGACCGAGCTTAAGCTTGCCCTGCCCGGGCCCGGAACCATCGGGGTCCAGCGGCGGATAGGCGTAAAACAAACACGCGGCTACAATGGCCGCGATAAGAGGCATACGCCATTTGAGGCTTTTCTTATTCATTCTTTATTGCCTGCTTTTGGTGACCGTCGAGATCGCGGATTTATCGACTTCGACCTTCACGTTGTCGGCAATGCGCACGATGGCCGTCTTGTCGCCGACGGAGATCACCGTGGCGTGGATGCCGCTGGACATGACCACCTCGTCGTTCTTATCGAGCTTGGTGATCATGTCGGCCTGCTCTTTTTGGCGCTTTTGCTGGGGACGAATGAGAAGAAAGTAAAATATCACGAATAAAAATATCAGCGGTAAAAACTGCAGGAAGGGGCTCGGTTCGGCCGCCTGCGCAAACATAAAAAATCGAGTCATCCCTTGTCTCCTTTTCGGACTTCACCCTTGATAAAACAACTCTCAAACTCTTGGCGAAACTCGGTAAACCGGTTTTCCTCGATGGCACGCCGCATCGACCCGAGTAATTGTATAAAAAATGTCAGGTTGTGTAAAGAAGCAAGTCGACCAGCGAGGTATTCCTCGGCGTTGAACAGGTGGCGGATGTAGGCCCGCGTGTAGGTGCGGCAGGCGTAGCACGGACAGCCTTCTTCCATCGGGCG
>ORMF010826159.1_pt1 | contig 12669 bp, 12 predicted proteins | sample 1779871 | NCBI WGS metagenome assembly ORMF01 (sample SAMEA104232316, study PRJEB22302) | groundwater metagenome | biome: forest; feature: aquifer; material: groundwater | place: USA | collected 2011-08-07 | depth 5.4 m | reverse complement strand
CGGGGGTCGAGGGGGGGGGCCGGACGGGCGTGCGGGGGGGGGGTGTGGCGGCCGGCCGGCCCGCGCCCCCCGCCGTTGCCGCACTACTGCCCAGACTCGTCCGACCGGCTGGGCGGGTCGGACTGGTCGGGACGTACGGTCGCCCGGTCGAGTTGGACCTCCAGGCCGTCCTGTTCAGGGAACTCACCCTCATCGGCAACCGCGTCTACCAGCCGCCCGATATCGACGCCGCGCTGGCCATGCTGGCCGCCGATCCAACGGCATTCCGGCCACTCATCAGCGAGGTCGTCACGCTCGATCGGGCGCCTTGGGCGTTCGAGCGCCTGCGGGCCGGCGAAGGCGTCAAGTACCTCGTCGCAATGGGCCCCGGCTGATGCTGGCTGTGGTCAAGACCGCCCGTGGCGACGGCAACGTCCGGCTCGAGGAGCGGCCGGAGCCGGTGTCTGGTCCCGGTTGGGTCACGATCGCCGTGCGCTATGCGGGGATCTGCGGAACGGACCTCCACATCGTCCACGACCACTTCCCGTACTGGCCGCCGGTGACCCTCGGCCACGAGTTCTTCGGGACGATCACCACGCTCGGTGTCGGGGTCGATCCTGGCTGGCTCAGCGCCCGAGTCGCGTGCGAGCCACATTCGATGGCGTGCGGCACGTGCCACCTGTGTCGCCGCGGCTACGCCGAACTGTGTGCCGACAAACGCTCGCCCGGTTGGGGCATCGACGGAGCGTTCGCGCCGAGGTTGACGATGCCCGTTCACCTCCTCCATCGGGTCCCGGCCGGGGTGCCCGACCGAGTCGCCGCCCTGATCGAGCCGATGGCTGTGGCCGTCACCGCCCTCGGCCGGGGACGCGTGGAGGCCGGTGACACTGTGGTCGTGGTGGGTCCGGGACCGGTCGGCATCCTGTTGGCGGTCGCCGCCAGGGCGCAGGGTGCAGCCAATGTGCTGGTGGTCGGGCGAACCGACTCCGACCGGCTACGGTTTGCTGCGGGGCTCGGCTTCGGCACGGCCGTCGACAACGCCATGGACCTCGTCCGCGACCTGACCGCCGGACGCGGCGCGGACCTCGTGGTCGACGCGACGGGGTCGGCCGCCGGGATCGCCCTGGCCGTCGAGGTGGCGCGGCGACGGGGTCGGATGATCGCCGTCGGGTTGAGCGGGGAACCGACAGTGCAGGTTCCATGGGACCTCGCCGTCAGCCGCGCCCTGGACGTAGCCTTCTCGATGAGCTCGAGCGCGACGGCCTGGGATCCGGCGATCGCGATCCTCGCCGGTGCGCCTGCCGGACTGGACGGAATGACCACGGTCTTCCCGCTGGTCGCCTGGGAGGCCGCGTTCCAGGCGGTCGCCGACCGGACCGTGATCAAGGCGCTGCTCGACCCGAACGCCGAGGCGGCCCGGTGACCCCGACCGGCACCGTCCTGATCACGGACTGCGACCATCCGGCCGTCACGGTCGAGCGGGGCATCCTCGAAGGAGCCGGGCTGATCGTCGAGCTGGCCCGGTGCCGAACCCCCGAGGATGTGATCGCGGCCGCGACCGAGTCGGCCGCCATCGGCCTCATCGTCCAGTACGCCCCGATCACCGGCGACGTGCTCCGGGCGTTGCCGACCTGTCGCGTCGTCGGGCGTTACGGCGTGGGCCTTGACACGATCGACCTGGCGTCGGCCGCAGCGCTCGGGATCCGCGTCGTCAACGTCCCCGACTACTGCACCGACGAAGTAGCCGACCACGCCCTCGGGCTGATCCTGGCCCTGTCCCGCGGGATCGTCCCGCTGGACCGGGGGGTCCAGCACGGGACCTGGGACTTCCGCCTCGCCGGTCGCGTTCGGCGGCCCTCGAGTCAGCGACTCGGGGTGATCGGGCTCGGCCGGATCGGGTCGGCCCTGGCTCACCGCGCCCGGGCGCTCGGATTCGAGGTGATCGGGTCCGACCCGCGTGGCCCGGGCGGTTCCGACGTGCCCGTGCTCGACCTCGACACCCTCCTGGCGACGAGCGACGTCGTCACCATCCACGCGCCGCTGGACGCCTCGACGTACCACCTGATCGACAGCCGGGCGCTCGGCTTGATGAAGTCGACCGCCATCCTGGTCAACACCAGCCGCGGCGGGCTGGTCGACCAGGACGCCCTGGTCGAGTCCCTTCGGAGCGGGAGCATCGCCGGAGCCGGGCTAGACGTCCTCGAGCGCGAGCCGATCCCCGCCGACCACCCGTTGATCGGTCTGCCCAACGTGGTCCTCACCCCGCACGCCGCCTTCTACAGCGAGGAATCGCTGGTCGAGATGAAGCGCAAGGTCAGCGCGCGTGTCCTCGCGGTCCTGCGTGAGACTGAGGCGTGATCGACGCCCACCAGCACTTCCTCGATCCCGAGCGGGTGGACTACTCGTGGATCGCCGGACCGTATGAGCCGCTCCGACGACCGTATGGACCGGCCGACCTGCGGCCCGCCCTGGATGCGGCGGGCATCGACCGGACGATCTCCGTCCAGGCTCGCAACGAGATGGAGGAGACGGATACACTGCTGCGCCTGGCCTCTGACGACCCCCGCAGTGCCGGCGTCGTGGGCTGGGTGGACCTGACCGATCCCGCGGTCGGAGACGTCCTGGCCGGTCTGCGCGCCCGCCCGGATGGCAACCGACTGGTCGGCATCCGCCACCTTGTCCAGGACGAGCCCGACGCCGAATGGCTGCTGCGGTCGGATGTCGACCGGGGTCTGACCGCCGTCGCCGAGGCCGGTCTGGTCTTCGATCTGCTCGTCCGCGCGCGGGAGATGCCTGCCGCCCTATCCGTGGCGGACCGCCACCCGGATCTGACGTTCGTGGTCGATCACCTGGCCAAACCGTCGATCGCCAGCGGTCAGTTCGAGCCCTGGGCATCGCTCTTCCGCCCGTTCGGCGCTCGCCCGAATGTCAGCGCCAAGCTGTCCGGGCTCATCACCGAGATGGACTGGGCCGGCTGGACCTCGGCCGACCTGGCGCCTTACGTCCGGTTGGCTCTGGAGGTCTTCGGACCGGAGCGCCTGATGTTCGGTTCGGACTGGCCGGTGTGCCTGCTCGCCGGGTCGTACCAGCAGGTCGTCGGAGCGCTCCTCGACGCGCTCGGCGACATCGGCGATGCGGACCGCGCGACCGTCTTCGGCGGGACAGCCACCCGCGTCTATCGACTCAGCTAAGAGCACCGCCCGCTGCCGACCGACGATCGGTTCCTGGTCACCGGCGCGCTCGGCTGTATCGGCGCGTGGAGCGTCCGCGAATGGAGGCCGGTGGTCGCCTTCGACCTAGCCGCGGAGCCGCGCCGGCTGCGCCTGAGAATGAGTCCCGAGGAATTGGCGCGCACTGCGGTCCGTCACCATTGCCGGTAACATTACCGCTGGGTTGTTGCGTGGTGGGCTGGGCGGGCAGTTCGAGCCCGCTCGCCGCGCACGGATTGATGCCGCCTCGCGCGGCGTCGAGAGGACGTTCACACTATGGTCGTGCGATCGAAGATGCCCCAGACGACGATCGTCGACATCGCAGCAGCCAGCGGCGTGTCGGTTGCGACCGTCTCGCGGATCCTGAACAACAAACCCGACGTCGCCGAGGCGACTCGCGAACGCGTCCTGCGGGTGATGGACGAGATCGGGTTTGCGCCGCAGAGCGCCTGGCGACAGATTCGCTCAGGGCGAACCGGGATCATCGCCGTCCACCGGCCGGAGGTGTTCAACCCGCCGGCCTACCGCCTTGTCCTCGCGGCGGCCCTCGGTGTCGAGGACGCAGGCTACTCGATCAACATCCTGACGCGTCCGCTGAATGACGCCGAGCTCCTGGCCATCTTCAGGAGCCGTCAGGCCGACGCCGTGATCCTGCTCGAGATCCAGACCACCGACCGACGCCCGGAGATCCTCCGGGACCATGGGTATCCCTTCGTGATGATCGGCCACCGGACCGATAACACGGGGCTCAGCTTCGCGGACGTCGACATCGAGCATGGGATCGGCCTCGCGATGGACCACCTCGTCGCGCTCGGTCATCGGCGCATCGGGTTCCTGACGACCGATCCCGTCGTTGACCATAAGGTCTACGCCTTCGCCACGTGGGCGCTGCGGTCATACCAGGAGGCGTGCGCGCGGGCCGGGCTCGAGGCGATGACGGCGATGGCCGGTCCGATGAACGACGCGATGGCAGCGGCGGCGGCTCGTCTGCTCGATGAGCACCCCGACCTTTCCGCGGTGATCGCCCCTCAGCAGCAGTCGGTGATCGGTGTCCTGCGAGTGTGCTACGAACGAGGGATCCGCATCCCCCACGACCTGTCCATCGTGGCTGTTCTCAGCGATCCGTTGAGCGAGCTCGCGACGCCACCCTTGACGACGATCACCTTCCCGGCCGACGAGATGGGTCGGGTCGCTGCCGAGCTGCTCATCGATCGCCTGGACCTGGGGATTCTCGCGCCCCGGCAGGTCTTCGTCCGTCCGGAGCTGACCGTCCGCGGCACGACCGCGCCGCCGCCCCAGCGGTAGCTCCCCAGGTTCCCTGGACCCGGGGGTTGACGTCGTGTTCACGATTCGGTAATGATACCGAGAATGATTGCGGAGCCGAGCCAGCCAGGAGCCTGACGAGGGTGAGCATGTCTCCATCGGCGTCCCAGGGAGGCGTGACGGCCGTTGCGGGCGCCCTCGAACAGGCTGCGGGTCGGACGAGGCGGCCGCTCGGCCGGCTCCACGTGAGTCGGGACACACGCGCCGCCTACCTGTTCCTGGCACCGTTCCTCGTCTTCTACGTCGTCTTGAAGCTCTGGCCGATCGTCTACGGGTTCTGGATCTCCCTCAACCGCTGGGACTCGATCGGGACGGGCGTCACGTTCGTCGGCACGCAGAACTACGAACGGGTGCTTCACGACCGGCTCTTCTGGGAGGCCGCCTTCCACACGGTGCTCTTCGCGGCGATCTCGACGCCGACACTCATCGGCCTCGGTCTGGGGCTGGCGTTGGTCCTGAACCGGTCGCTCCTCGGCGGCGGCGTCTTCCGAACCGTCTACTACTTGCCCTACATCCTCTCGACGTCGGTCATCGGGTTGATCTTCATTGCCGTTCTGACGGCGGACAGCAGCGGCCTCGTGAACAACGTTCTGGGGGGGTTCGGAATCCAGCCAATTCCATTTCTGCTGGATTCGAAAACCGCGCTTCCCTCGATCGCGTCCGCCGCGGTCTGGTGGACCGTCGGTTTCAACATGCTCATCCTGCTGGCAGGACTCCAGAACATCCCCGATGACATCAACGATGCCGCGAAGGTTGACGGCGCGAGCGGTCCGCAACTCTTCTATCGAGTGACGCTGCCGCTCCTGCGCCGGCCGTTGATGCTGGTGACGATCCTGCAGGTCATCTCGTGCTTCCAGGTGTTCGGCCTGGTCGACGTGATGACCAAGGGCGGGCCGGGCGGTCAGACGCGAAGCATCGTCTATTACATCTTCGAGCGGGCGTTCCTGCAGAACCAGCTGGGATATGGCGCTGCCATCGCCTTCCTGCTCTTCATCCTGCTGTTCGTCCTGTCCATGTCGCAACTGCGCCTGTTCAGGCGCGAGGACGACGTCGTATGAGCAGCATCGCTCGACGGGCGAACGCCATCGGCGTCCCGACGGTCGCCCAGGCGCGCCGCAGGCGGATCAAGTGGCGCGACGGCCTGCTGTACGCGCTGTTCTGCGTCTTCACCATCGTGTGGATGCTTCCGGCGATCTGGTCGCTCGTGACGTCATTCCGATACGAGACCGACATCCAGCGCCAGTTGGTGACGCTCGTTCCCGTGCCATTCACGCTCGACCACTATGCGCGGATCCTCGGTGACGGGCTCGTCTCGAGGTGGTTCCTCAACAGCATCGTCGTCGCGAGTGCGCGAACCGTCATCCAGATCACGCTCTGCTCGCTCGCGGCCTTTGCCTTTGCCCGGATCCCGTTCGTCGGCAAGCGGCCGCTCTACATCCTGGTGCTCATCGGGATCATGCTCCCGTTCGAGGCGATCCTGATCCCGGTCTACCTGCTGTTTGCGTCAGTCCATCTGCACAACACCTGGGCAGCGCTGATTGCGCCAGACATCTCATCGCCGCTCGCGTTGTTCCTGCTGACGCAGTTCTTCCTGGCCATTCCCACCGAGCTCGACGAGGCCGCGTACCTGGATGGCGCGAGCCGCTTCCAGGTGTTTCGCCACGTGATCCTGCCATTGGCGACCCCGGTCCTGGCGACCTTGGCGATCTTCACGTTCCTCGGCACCTGGAATGAATACCTCTGGCCGCTGGTGTCGTCGACGGACAAGGACGCGCTCACCGTGACGATCGGACTGCGAAAGCTCGCCGAGACATTCGGTCACCAGACACGAGATCTGGGCTTGAAGATGGCGGGCGCGTGGATCGGCGGCATTCCGATCCTGATCTTCTACTTCATCTTCCAACGCCGAATCGTGTCGGGCATCAAGCTCACCAGCGGCATCAGATGAACGACGAGGGAGGTGCAAGGAACGGACGGGCATGAGGATGAATGGCGCCCAAGTCGTTCGTGCCACTGGGTGGACGAACGAGCAGGACTGTAGACGGTCACGGAGCAGGCGCACCGGCGGGAATCGACGGGCGCGGTAGACGAGGAGGGTTGAACAATGACCAGGATCCCCGGCGCACGGTTGTCAGTGTTGCTGGCGACGGTCGCGCTCGTCGCGGTGGGATGCGGAGCGACGGCGTCGCCGGTGCCATCCGTGCCCGCTTCAGTCCCGGCGGCCACCGCCACGCCTGCGACGCCGAGCGCGGCGCCGAGCGTGCAGGCGCGAACCGCGCAGTTGTGGCGATTCTTCAATGAATGCGCGAGCAAGTTCCCGCCGTCCGTCGTGCAACTCGGTGACACGGCCGACGTGTGTGCCGTCCAGCAGATCCTCGCGAACCAGTGGAACTCGTCGCATCCCGAGCTGCAGGTTAAGACGACGTCGCTCGTGTGGCCCGGGATCGTGGAGCTCAATGCCGCGCTTGCCGGGGGGACGCCGCCCGACATCATGTCGCTGCACGCGTTCCGCATCTCGAGCTACGCTTCGAAGGGCGTCTTGACCGACCTCACGCCGTACCTCGCGGCCGCCGGTATTGACGTCAACGACATGTTGCCGAAGGTCCGCGGCGCGGTGACCTACAACGGCAAGGTCTACGCCGTGCCGATGGACGTCCACGGCATCCTCTGGCACCTCAACCTCGACCTGTGGCAGAAGGCCGGACTGGTCGGTGCCGACGGCAAGCCGATGCTGCCTGTCGGCCTTGACCAGTTCGAGTCGGCCTGCCAGAAGATCAAGGCTGCGGGCGGCGGCGCGATCATGGGCGCCGGCGACGACGACATCGTCGGAACCGGGTGGGGGTTCGCCAGTCTCTACGCCCAGTTCGGCGGCAAGAACGTCGACGACAAGGGCATGCCGAATCTCGACACGCCCGAAGCGCTCCAGGCGCTCAACACGGAGATCAAGCTCCGGAACGAGGGCTGCATCACCGGTGGTTCATTGGCCAAGACGTACGAATCGTTCGTGAACGGACAGGTCGCGGGCGTGGTCGCCGGCACCTGGCAGGTCAACGAATGGGACGCGCAGGTCAAGGACCCGAAGGCGGCGCTCAAGCACTACTACGTCGCACCGCTGCCGCAGATCGGCTCGCAGGCCGGGACATGGGGCGGCTCGCACACGTGGGTCGTTCCGCTCGGCAGCCAGGCGGATCCGGATCGCGTCAGGGCCGCGCTGCAGTACATCAAGTACTTCTGGGATCACGACCTCGACTGGACCCGCACGGGCCACTCGACCGTTCGCAAGTCGGTTCTCGACAGCGCTGACTACCAGGCGCTCCCGCACCACGCGCAATACCTGGGCTACGCAGATCAGGCCGTCTACAACCCGGCCACGACCTGGGCCCTCGGGTACGACCAGGTCATTCAGGAAGAAACCGCCGCGGCTCTGCTCGGCCAGAAGTCGCCGGCGCAGGCACTCAAGGATGCGCAGTCGCGTCTCGTGGACGCGGCCAACTTCCAGTAGGCGAACCCAACCCCATCCGGGAGGAGCGTGGACGACCGGCGTCATTGCCGTCCAGCCACTCCCGCACTCAGATCGACGCCGGCCGCTCCTGGGCTAGCTCCTCCAGCCCTGCGGAGCGGCTGACGCCGATCTGGGTTGTTTACGACGGACAGGAGGTCCGGAAATGCGGATCACAGGCGTTCGAACGGCCCTGTACGAGTACGAGGTGCGGCGGCCGATCGGGGACGTGCAGCTACCCGACGGCGCTCAACGCATCGCGGATCTGGCCGTCTTTCTCACCACGGACGAGGAGATCGTCGGCGTGGCGATCACCGGAGCCGCCGCACGGCCGATCGTCCATGCCCTGGCGGAGCACCTGGTCGGGAGGGACCCACGGGAGGTGCGCGGACTGCACGAGCGGATGTTGCGCCTTGCCTTCAAGTCCGGGCCAGACGGAATCATCGGCAACGCCATCGCCGCGCTCGACTCGGCGCTCTGGGACCTGCGCGCCAAGCACAACGGCCTGCCGCTCTGGCGTGAGCTCGGCGGCAGCTCCGATCGCGTCGCGGCGTACGCCAGTGGGCTCGACATGCCGCTCTCCGACGCCGCGCTTCGGACCTACTACCTCGAGATGGCTGGCCGATATGGGATCACGGCCGGAAAGCTCAAGGTGGGCCGTGACCCGGACCGCGACCTTGAGCGGCTCGCGGTGATGCGTGACGCGCTCGCACAGGGGTCAGGAACCACGCGCCCGAGCCTGATGATCGACGCCAACGAGTTCTGGACGCCCAAGCAGGCGATCCGGCGGATCGCCGAGATGGAGCGCGAGTTCGACCTGGTCTGGGCGGAAGAGCCGGTTCGCCGGGACGATCACCGCGGGCTCAGGCGCGTGTCACGAGGGGTTCATGCCGCCGTTGCGACCGGGGAGAACCTGGCCTCGATCGCCGAATTCGTGCCTCTCTTGCTGCACGAAGCGACCGATGTGATCCAGATCACGGTGCAGGCGACCGGGGTCACGACCGCGTTGCGCATCGCCGAGATGAGCGACGCATTGGGGCTACCGGTCGCGCTCGTCAACTGTCCGGGCCGATATGCCGCCCATGTTGCGGCGGTGATCCCCAACCACCTCATGATGGAAGTCGTCGACGTGGGTCGAGACGCCGTATTCCAGTCGGATCACCGCCTCGAGAACGGCTGGATCGTGTTAGGCGATGCGCCGGGCCTTGGCATCACCTTTGACGAGGAGCGACTGGCGCAACACGCGGTCGAGCGACCGTCAGCCGAGACCCTCGGGGCGACCTACCGCCGCGCAGCCGATTCCGGGATCTCGGAGCCAGGGATCCCGGTCAACAACGACCGCTCGATCAGGGACGGTGGCAAGCGTGACGCCCTCAAGCGCGGCTGAAAGCCGTCCCGCTCCCGGCATGAAGGCCGGCGTCGTCGTTCCCACGGGCTGCACCGGCGAGTACAACGGCTGGTCGCGATGTGCTCCGGGTTCCGAAACCCAGCGCTGACGGCCAAGATGATCTCGACCCTCGACGTCATCAGCGGTCGCCGAATGGAGCTCGGCATCGGGGCCGGCTGGAAGCGCGACGAGTAGCTGGCCTACGGGTACGGCTTCCCCGACAAGACCGAGCGGCTGGTGGATGGGGCGATACATGATCACCGACCGGTCGTCCGTAAGGACCGCGAGATGACGAGCCATCGGCCTTCACCCCGGAGAACCTCCTTCGCGAGGCCCGTCGACAAAAGGACTTGCCCGTCACCAGCGTGCCCGCTGTGTGCGTCCTCGACCCCGACGGCGACATCGTGCGAGAGCTAGTCCAGGTGGGGCGCGCCAATCGGGATCCATCGTGGGCCTGCTACCACACGGACCTCTACGTCGTAGGCGAAGGTGATTCCGCGTACGGTTTGATCGGCGGAGTCGTCGGCGCATCGTTCGCCGTTCTGGTCGCCGAGGAGCTCTTTGCGTCCGGCTGCGACTTCTTGCTGAGTATCACTTCTGCGGGTCAGATCACGCCTCTGCGCTCACCGCCGTACTTCATCCTGATCGACCGCGCCCTCCGCGACGAGGGGACGAGCTACCACTACCTCGCATCGGCGAGGTACTCCGAGGCGGACCCTGACCTCGTCGAGGCGGCGGAGCGCGCACTTGCCGACGTCAGGGTCGCGCTCGTGCGCGGCAGCACCTGGACGACCGACGCTCCATTCCGGAGACCGCGAGTGCGATCGCTGCTCGCCGAGCAGAGGGCATCCTTGGCGTTGAGATGGAGGCTGCCGCGCTCTACGCGTTTGCCACGGCTCGTAGCCGGGCAGTCCTGTGCTTCGCCCACGTGACGAACCAGATGGGCCGAACGGACCGGGACTTCGAGAAAGGGGAGGCCAACGGCGCCCGCGACGCGCTCCGGCTCATCGAGGCGATGGTTAGGTCACGCGTGGACGTAGCGTCCGAGTAGCCCTGGCGTTCGGGGTCCATCGGCACCTGCGGATCGGGTCGATCGGGTGAGGATGGAGGCATGAAGGCGCTGTTCATCCTCCACGACGCGCCGTATGGGACGGAACGTTCGTACAACGGCCTGCGCCTCGCCCTCGAGCTCGTCAAGGTCGATGAGCTCGAGATCAGGATGTTCCTGATCGGCGATGCCGTGGCCTGCGCAAAGCCGGATCAGAGGACACGAGACGCGTTTCGGCCATCCGAGCCGCCACGATGAATCCCGATCCGACCGTGACGACGGCCACCGTGCTGATCGCGGTCGTCATGCCGGCCGCATCGGCGATGACTCCGGCCACGATGGCGCCGACCGCGAACCCAAGGTCCCGCCAGAGCCGATAGACGCCGATCGCTGAACCGCGCCAGACCGGATCCGCGACATCGGCAACGGCAGCGATCAGGGTCGGGTAGACCATGGCGGTCCCGAGACCCAGCACCGCGGCCGCGACCAGCCAGATCCCGAACGACGAACCGGTCGCGATGACCGTGATTGCCGCCCCCTGGGTGAGCATCCCGGCGACGATGAGTCGCTTGCGACCGACTCTGTCGGAGAGCGCGCCCGTGCCGATCTGGGCGATGGCCCAGACGCCCGGGTACACCGCAGCGAGCGCGCCGATCTCGATCAGCGACAAGCCAGCCGCCGCGTAATACAACGGCAGCAAACCCCACGCCATGCCGTCATTGAGGTTGTTGACGAGGCCGGCCTGGGAGGCGGCCGATAGAGACCGATCCCGGAGGGTCGTTCGCCAGAACACGGTCGACCACGACGGCGGAGGGGGTCGATCCCGACTCGCCTGCTCGAGGTCCACGTGGCCGCGTGTCTCGCGCACGAACAACGCCGAGACGCCAAGACCGAGCCCGGCATACGCGAGCCCGAGGAAGAACGGCGCCGGCCGAAGACCGGCCTGGGCGGCGATGAGCCCGGTGAGGAGCGCCGTCAATGCGACGGTACCGTAGCCCGCGGCCTCATTGAGCCCCATCGCGAGGCCGCGTCGGGCAGGTCCGACGAGATCGATCTTCATGATCACCGTCGTGGACCAGGCGAATCCCTGGTTCACGCCGAGCAACACGTTTGCGAGCACGATCCACCCCCAGGTGGGCGCCCAGATCAGCAGGAGCGGGACCGGCAGGCCGACGATCCAGCCGGCGACCAGGACGGGCTTTCGTCCGAACCGATCGGCCAGGGCGCCGGCGGCGAGATTCGTGAACGCCTTCGTCACGCCGAACGCGACCAAGAAGGTGAGTCCCGCCGTGAACCCAGTCAGACCGAAGACGTCACTGGCCAGCAGCGGCAGCACCGTCCGCTCCTGGCCGACCATCCCGCCGACCAGGGCGTTGACCCCGATCAGGAGCGCGAATTGCCCGGCGTTGGCCCGGAGACCAAGACTGATCGTCCTCGCGGCGGAACCCGTCGACATCAGCCGTGTGCGAGTGGCCGGCCGCTCCTGCGGGCCCATTGATCAGGCCCGCCGACGAAGACCGCGGCCTCCCGTCCCGACCGCTCGGCCAGGCTGGCCGCGGTCATCGCTCGCTCGCCGTGGCCGCACATGAAGGTTGCCTGACCCGGCAGTTCCGAGATCGCGGGCCCGACCAAGGTGCCAAGCTCGGTCGAGCGTGCACCGGGCAGGTGGCCGGCCGCGTACTCGACCCGCTGGCGGACGTCAACGACCGGGTCCCGCTCCGGATCAAGGGTCCGGACCAATTCCGTCCGGGCAAGCGAGCGCCCGGTCTCCCGCCACGCATCGACACCACCGACCAACTCGCCGACCAGCTGCTCGTAGCCGATCCCCAGTGACTGGCGGACGAGCTCAGCACGATCCTGATCCGGGTCGAGCACGAAGATGAGCGGTCGATCGGCGGGGGCGAGCCAGGCCAGCCACCACTCCAACGATGGCTATCGTGAATGGCTCTCCGGCAATTGCCTATTACGTCACGGGCAGCGGTTTGACGTATGTGCGCGCAAACGATGCCTCCGGCTCGTCCTGGGGCCCTCGCGCCAAGGTCGATACCGCCACCGGGACGGGATACTTCGCTTCCTTGGCCATGATCAACAACCATCCCGCCATCGCCTACTACGATGCCACCCTCCGAGGGCTTAAGTATGTCCGGGCCGTCGATGTCAACGGAACCGATTGGAGGTCCCCGAGAATCATCGATGACAAGGAGGTTGGCCAATACGCCTGTCT
>ORMF011336273.1_pt1 | contig 12670 bp, 13 predicted proteins | sample 1779871 | NCBI WGS metagenome assembly ORMF01 (sample SAMEA104232316, study PRJEB22302) | groundwater metagenome | biome: forest; feature: aquifer; material: groundwater | place: USA | collected 2011-08-07 | depth 5.4 m | reverse complement strand
GCCCGGGGGCGCGGGGAGCGTGCCCCGCAGGACGGTTCCAGGGGCTCGAGCCGAGGTTGCGAGCTGCGCTCTCCGGAAGGCAAGGGTCTCGGTTCCAGGATTGAGCCGACGGATCCGCGCGAGGTCCCCCATCGTCAGCAGCGCGAGCTGGCCGCAGGCGCGCCGGTCCAGCACGCTGCGGCGGCAGTGCTCGAAACACTCGACGATGATCTCGTAGCAGGCGCGCACGACTTGCGAACTCGACGCTGCCGCGGGACGGTCGCGGTAGAGCGCGCGTGCGGTCTCGAAGCCCACGCGTCGTCCTAGCGCATATGAGAGGCTCCGCTCCACGGTCCAAACGAAGTGCGCCTTGTCCGCGACAGGCTCCCAGTGCTCGAGACTCCCGGTGTGTCGCCGCCACATGGACAGTGGCGTGGGCAGCTGTGCGATGCGATCGCGCGCCGCAAATCGCGCCCACAGGTCGAAGTCCTCACCTGCGCGGACCTCTGGGGTGTAACCGCCCAGGGCCAGTGCGGTGGCTCGCCGGTACATCACCGATGAGTGCGCCATGCAGTTGCCGAACAGGAGATGCCAGCGCACTTCGAGCGGGTCGCGCGGTGGAGTCACCACCTCCTGGATCTGGTCATCCTCGTCGATGACGAGGAACGCCGTTCCGAGCAGGCCCACGTCGTGGTGCCGATCCAGGAAGGCGACCTGCTGCTCCAGCCGGCCAGGCAGCATGAGATCGTCCACATCGAGCACAGCAACGAGCTCGCCGCGCGCCTCGAGCAGAGCGGCTCGGCGCGCCGGGCCGACGCCCTGCCGCTCGGCGTTGCGCAGCACGCGCAGGCGGGCGTCCCCGAAGCTGCGAGCGATCTCCGCGCTGTCGTCGGTGGAGCCGTCGTCGAGCAGCAGCAACTCGAGGTCGCGGAAACGTTGGTCGAGCGCGCTCTTGACTGCCGCAGAGATGTAGCGACGACCGTTGTAGACCGTCATGAGGACGGTCACACGTGGCGAAAACGCCATCAGCGCCGCGGCGTGAGTACGGCGAGAGAGGTGCCTCGGATGCGGGCCACTGGGCCGGTCTCTGCCCGCAGATCGAAGAGCGCGCGCTCCGCCTCTGAACCGGCGTAGGTGTCGTGCCAGAGGATGAGTCGCACCGGCGAATCTCCGAGCATGCGCAGCGCCTTGAGCGTGTCGCTGCGCACGCTGTCATAGGTGTGGTCAGCGTCGACGAAGACCAGGTCAATCGTGCCGCGGTAGGGGGATTCGTCGAAGCTGCGCGAATCGCAAAAAAGCTGGTGAATCTTACCGGCGGCTGTGGTCCCGCGGAAGCAGGCGCCCACCTCGCGTCGGCGACCCTCGACGAGGAGATCGCGGTCGTAGGGCGCATGCGCGAGGTACCCCTCGAATCCATCCACTGGAAGGTCCAAGGTGAAGATCGTGGCGTCAGCCGGCGCATTCGAGGCGAGGTGGAAGGTGGTCTTGCCGACGAACGTTCCGAACTCGAAGATCCGACGCGGCCGGCGAACGGCAACCAGCGAGGACAGGACAACCAGCTCCTGCCACGACACGTCTCCATACAGATCTGGCCAGAATCGCAGGACGGGAGTCAGCATGGGTGCGTCGCTGCCGATCAGGTCACGGAAGTCCACCGTCGGGAACGCAGCGTCGATGAAGAGATCGTCGCAGCGCGAAACCACCGCGTGTCGTCGGCGCACGAACCGAACCGTGTGGCGCAGTCCAGATACCAACGCATCCGCCTTCTGTCGAGCGTTTCGCAACGAGAGAGCATTCATCGCGAAGCCGAAGTGTTGCACTTTTCGGGGCCCTGATCAAGGTAGCGCGGCGGAATGCCATCAGGACCGTGCTATCCTGCTTGCGGGGTGCGACGTGAAGCTGGGCGAGCTGCGAAGCCGCGATGCGAGGCGTCACCGTTGCGTTCGAGCGCAAGAGCGCCGGAGGGTCAGCGGTCGCGGTCGAGAGGTCGTGGCCCGAGAGGCGCAGGAGCCTCTACGGAGGGAGGAAGAGGGAGAGAGTAGGATCTGTCAATGAGCATATGCCATCGGTACTCATCGTGATGGATCGGGTCCTGGTGACCGGCGGTGCCGGTTTCATCGGCTCGCACACCGTCGATCTCCTGCTCGCGCGCGGGTATGGCGTCCGCATTCTGGACAACCTCCAGCCGCGGGTGCACCCCCAGGGTGTTCCGAGCTGGATTCCTGCGGGCGCCGAGCTCGTGGTCGGGGATGTGACAGACGCCGCGGTCCTGGCAAAGGCGTTGGAGGGCATGCGCTACGTAGTGCACCTGGCCGCCTACCAGGACTACATGCCCGACTTCTCGAAGTTCATTGACACCAACACCCGGAGCTCGGCCCTGCTGTTCGAGCTCATCGTTGCAGATCGCGCGCGCTTCCCCGTCCGCAAGATCGTTCTTGCATCGTCTCAGTCGGTTTCGGGTGAGGGCTGCTACTATTGCAGCCGTTGTGGCGGCAAGCCCGCGCCCAGCATCGACCGGCAGCTCGCCGATCCGTCGCTGCTGGAGGAGCTACCTGGGCATGGCGTGCTTAGGCCGGGGCCTCGTCCCGCCAATCAGCTCTTGCTTGGTCGTTGGGAGCTGCTGTGTCCACGCTGCGACCACGAGCTCGTGCCGTTGCTGATCGGCGAGGCGACGGTGAGCCCAGGCACTGCCTACGCCATCTCGAAGTATGCGATCGAGCTCCTGGCCGACCGGCTTGGGCAACGGTACGAAGTCCCCACCGCCTGCCTCCGGTACACTTACGTGCAAGGGCCTCGCAACTCCTACTACAATGCGTACTCAGGCATTGCGCGGAGGTTCGCATTGCGATTGCTGGCGGGCAGGGCACCGGTGCTGTACGAGGACGGCAAGCAGCTGCGTGACTACGTAAACGTCTTGGACGTGGCTCGCGCGAACGTGCTGGCCCTCGAGGACGCTCGCACCGACTTCGGTGTCTTCAACGTGGGCGGCGGCAAGGCCGTGAGCGTCGGGACGTTCGCGCGCCTGATGATCGATGCGTTCGCGAGCGCGTGCGTGCCGGAAATCTCCGGTGAGTTCCGCGTCGGCGACACCCGTCACACGGTGTCCGACATCTCGCGCCTCGCGGCCCTCGGGTGGAGCCCCACCGTGTCGGTCGAGGAGAACGTCCGGGAGTATGTCGCTTGGATTCGCATGCAGCCGGTATCGGCGCATTGGATCGCGGATGCCGACCGGACGATGCGGGATCAGGGAGTCGTACGCAGCGCCACCGGACCCCAGAATTGAGCGCGCGACCACGCCAGGCCATGCTCCTGACAGCGGGGATTGGCAGCCGATTGCAGCCCCATACCGACCGAATGCCGAAATGCATGATCCCTGTCGGGGGAAAGCCCCTCCTCGAGCATACGATCGACCACCTCGCACGGCAGGGGATTCACGAGGTGGTCCTGAACCTCCATCACCTGCCGGACGCAATCATCAGCCACTTCGGCGACGGGGCGAGGTGGGGGATGTCGTTTCGCTATTCTCAGGAGGACGCGATTCTCGGCACGGCTGGCGCAGTCCGGCGCGCGGCACCTCACTTCAGCGGGCCCTTTGTAGTTTGGTATGGTGACAACTTGAGCCATTGTCGACTGGAGCGCATGTGGGCACTCCACTCGGCGCGTGGTGCGACCCTATCGTTGGCGGTGTTCGAGCGCGAGCATGTGGAGCAGAGCGGGATAGTCGGCTTCGATCCGCTGTCCGGACGGATCGAGCGGTTTCTCGAGAAGCCGTCGCCTGCGGCCGTGTTCGGCCGCTGGGTGAGCGCGGGCATCATGATTCTGGACACATCGATCGTCGCCGCGATTCCACGGGATCGAGCGTCCGACTTCGGTCGCGATGTGCTGCCAGATCTCCTGGCCCGCGGCGAGCCACTGTTTGCCCATCCGCTTGGGCCCGACGAGGGGCTGTGGTGGATCGACACCCCCCGCGACCTAGAGTACGTACAGGCGCACTGGAGGGCACCTCGATGATCTGTACCCGGGCACCATTCCGCATCCCGCTGGGCGGGGGCGGCACCGACCTGCCATCGTACTATTCACGCTACGGCGGTTTCATCCTGAGCGCGGCGATCACCAAGTACCTCTTTATCTACGTGAACCGACCCGCAGCGGACTCCTTGATTCGGCTCAAGTACTCGCGATACGAGCAGGTGGGCACCCCCGAGGAAGTGGAACATGACCTGGTGCGTCCCGCCCTCCAGTTACTGGGGCTCGGCGCCAGCTTGGAAATCTGCTCGATGGCCGACGTGCCGTCCGGGACTGGCCTTGGGTCGTCCGGAACCTACCTCGTCGCCTTGCTGACTGCCCTGTACGAGCTGCGACGCGAGCGCATCCCGACCCAGGTCCTCGCGGAGCAGGCCTGCCACATAGAGATCGATCTGGCCGGGCATCCGGCCGGGAAGCACGATCAATACTTGGCCGCCTTCGGTGGCATCACGTGTCTGGAGATCGCGACTGGTGGCCAGGTGCGCGTGGAGCCGCTTCCGCTGACGCCGACCATCTTGGAGGATCTGCGGAGCGCGGTGTTGCTCTTCTACACGGGAATGACCCGGGCGAGCGGCGACATCCTTGGGGATCAGCGCGCACAGACCGAGAGCCTCGATTCAGCGGTGGTAGACAGCCTGCATTTGACCAAGGACCTCGGCTATCGGATCCGTGACGCCCTGCTGGCCGGCGAGCTTGATGCGTTCGGCCGCCTGCTCGATGAGCATTGGCAGAATAAGAAACGCCGATCCTCGCGCATCAGCAGTTCTCGGATCGACGAGTGGTACGAGCTCGCGCGATCCGCAGGAGCGCTTGGCGGGAAGGTGATGGGTGCGGGCGGAGGTGGTTTCCTCATGTTCTACTGTCCCCAGAAGCGCAAACAAGGGGTGAGAAAGGCAATGGAGTCTGTGGGCTTGCCGGAGCTTCGTTATGACTTCGACTTCGAGGGTGCCAAGGTACTCGTGAACTTCTGAGGTGAAATGAGCTATACGGAACAATACCTCGCGGAGGTCTCCTCGATTGCCGGATCCATCGACGTTCCTGCGATTGACGGAATACTGGAGCGGTTGATCGACGTGCGCGATCGCGGTGGCCGCTGCTTCTGTGTTGGTGTCGGCGGCAGCGCCGCAAATGCCTCCCACCTCGTCAACGACCTGCGGAAGATCGCCGGCATCGAAGCCTATTCGCCGAGCGACAACGTGGCCGAGCTCACGGCTCGCGTCAATGACGAGGGCTGGGAGCACGTCTTTTCAAGGTGGCTGGCCCAGAGCCGGATCGCGGAGCGAGATCTGCTGTTCGTCCTGTCGGTCGGGGGTGGGGATCTCGAACGCGGAATCAGTGTGAACCTGGTTCGGGCCATGGAGCAGGCGCGGACGGTATCGGCGGCGATCGTGGCGATTGTCGGGCGCGCCGAGGGCCATGCCGCACGGTTCGCCGATGTCGCCGTCGTGGTGCCGACCGTCAACCCCCTGACCGTCACGGCTCACGCGGAGGCATTCCAGAGCGTGGTCTGTCACCTCCTTGTCTCACATCCTCGTCTGCGCCGGAATGAAATGCGCTGGGAGTCGGTGACGCCGGGCGCGTGACATGGTGGAGCGCGTGAGCTCAAGGCGACGAGCTGTGTTTCTCGATCGCGACGGCGTGCTGAATCGGACCGAAGTGCGCGACGGGATGCCACGTCCGCCGACCGATGTCTCCCAGCTCGTTATCTTGCCCGGTGTCATGGAGGGGTGTCGCTCGCTTAGGGAGGAAGGCTGGCTGCTCGTCATGGTGACAAATCAGCCTGACGTTCAGCGCGGTCGGCTGCGACGAGCAGACGTCGAGGAGATTAACGCGCGCCTCCGCGAGCTCCTCGCCTTGGACGACGTTCGCGTCTGCTACCACGTGGATACTGACGGGTGCAGGTGCCGGAAGCCCGAACCCGGGATGCTGCTCGAGGCCGCGGCGGCCTTCGACGTCGACCTCGCGACGAGCTTCATGATCGGCGATCGGTGGCGTGACGTCGAGGCCGGTCGCCGGGCGGGTTGTCGCACGGTCCTTGTTGGCCCCGGTTACGCGGAGCGGGAGCGGGTGCTCGCGGACCTACGGGCACCTTCGTTCACGGAGGCCGTTGCCTGGATCCGACAGCAGACAGCGGAGGAATCGTGAGTCGATTGGACGCTTTGCGGATAAAGATCTTCACGGATGGCTGCAGTCTCCCGGCGATGCGCAAGATGGCGGCCGACCCGAGGATTCGTGGGTTCACGACGAACCCAACCTTGATGAAGGCGGCGGGCGTCACAGACTATGAGGGCTTCGCTCGTGAAGCCCTCGCCGTGGTGACGGACCGGCCAATCTCCTTCGAGGTGCTCTCCGACGAGTTCGACGAGATGGAGCGACAGGCGCGTCTCATCAGCCAATGGGGTGTCAATGTCAATGTGAAGATCCCGATCACGAACGGGCGGGGGGAGACGGCGATCCCGCTCGTGCGGAGGCTCGCCACCGACGGGATCCGCGTCAACGTCACCGCGGTGATGACGCTCGAGCAGGTGAGCCAAGCGACTGCGGCCCTTGCGGACGGCCCACACAGTTTCGTGTCGATCTTCGCCGGGCGCATCGCCGACACGGGGCGGGATCCGATTCCTACCATCGTCGCTGCTGTCGAGATCATGCGAGCCCACCCGAGGATCGAGACGATCTGGGCCAGTCCTAGGGAGTTGCTGAACCTGTTTCAGGCGGACGCGGCAGGCTGTCACGTGATCACGATGACTCCGGAGCTCCTGTCCAAGCTCGATCTAGTCGACAAGGATCTCGAGCGCTTCTCGCTCGAGACCGTGTGCATGTTCCGCGACGACGCCGCTCGTGCCGGCCTGCGGCTGCCGTCGAGAGACGCGCGATTGGGGCCTCCAAGCAAGGACTAGGAGAGCGGTATTTTCATGGCCTGCTATGGCCATCTATCCCCCGGTGATCTGCGCCTCGATTGCGGCGCAGAGGAGGTGCCCGATGAGGATGTGGCACTCCTGGATGCGTGCGGTCTCGTCGCACGCCGCGATGACTGCGACATCCACCAGCGGTGCCGGCGTTCCGCCGTCCCTTCCGAGGAGCCCGAGTGTCGCCACACCGCGCTCCTTCACGACGCGGACTGCCTCGACAACGTTCGCCGACCTTCCCGACGTGCTGATCACGACGAGGGTATCTCCCGGACGTGCCAGTGCTTCGAGCTGCCGCGCGAAGACCTGATCGTAACCGTAATCATTGGCGATGGCGGTCAGCGCCGAAGTGTCCGTCGACAGTGACATCGCGGGGAGGGCCCGCCGGTCCACACCGAATCTCCCGACGAGCTCTGCCGCGAGATGCTGGGCGTCGGCCGCGCTCCCGCCGTTGCCGCAAGAGAAGACGCGCCCACCTTGTCCGAGGCAGCGTGCCAGACGCTCGGCTGCCGCCGCCACCTCCGGGAGCAAGGAACGGAGGCGCGCAACGGCTTCGAGGTGCTGCTCGGTCATTGCCTCGAGTCGCCGCAGCAGGTCGCTCATGGCTCTCTCGGCTGTCCGGTCCGGAGGAAGGCATCGGCCCGTGCAAGGTCCTCCGGAACGCCGATGTCGATGAACGGGGCTCGGGTTCGATAGGCTCGCAGGCCCTCGCTGCTCGGGAAGAGCTCTCGCTCGAGGGACACGCGCCGTCCCGCAGGGATACGTTCTATGAATGCACGCTGGAGGACATAGACGCCTCCATTGATCCACCCCGGACCCGGTGCTCCTTTCTCCAGGAACAACGAGACCGAGTCGTCCGGGCCGACCTCGATCCTTCCGAACCTCGCACAATCGTCGACCCAGGTCACGGCGACGGTGGCAATGGCGCAGGTGCGGCGGTGTGCCGCCACCATTTCCGGCAGGTCCAGACGTAGGATCGTGTCTCCGTTGAGCACCACCACCGTTTCGCTTTGGATCACGTCTAGAGCGTGCCGGAGTGCCCCGCCTGTATCGAGCGGAGAGTCTTCGCGCGAGTACCGGAGCGGGAGGTCGTGGCAGCGCGCACCGAGCGCATCCGCGACCTCGTCGCCGCGGTATCCGGTGCAGAGGATCACGATCCTGACGGCGAGCGCAGAGAGCGGCTGGATGACGTGGCTCAAGAACGGCCGGCCGGCCACGGGCGCGAGAACCTTGGGTACGCTCCCCAGCGTCGCTCGCAGGCGCGTCCCGAGGCCACCGGCGAGCACAGCAGCGTCCACGGAGGCGGGGCCGGGTCGTGGCACCGGTCGGACATCCTTCATGGGCCCATTGTACGATCTTACCTGGGAAGCATCAGCCACCGGGCACGCGGGAGGCGCGGTACCAGGCGAGCGTTCGTCGCAGCCCTTCCCTTGGATCGACCTGCGGGGAGAACCCGAGGCGCGTCCGCGCCTTGTCGACGTCGATCAGCCGGACCGGGATCATCGACGGCTTGCTCGCGTCGAAGCGAAGCTCGGCGTTCGAATAGCCCTCGAGCTCGAGCAGCATCGCCAGAATCTCGCGCACGCTGAAGGCTTGGCCGAGACCGATGTTCACGGGATCGTAACCATCGAGACGTTCGGCGGCTAGCAGCAGTCCATCGATGAAGTCGTCGATGTAGAGGATGTCGCGGATGTCATGGCCGTCTCCCCAGACCTCGATCGGCGCGCTCCGCTCGACGACCTTGCGCACCAGGGCGGCGGTCACGTGGGAGGTCCGTGGATCGAAGTCGTCGTAGGGGCCGTACAGGTTCGAAGGCCGCACCACCACCACCGGCATCCGTACCGGCAGCTTCTCCGAGAACATTCGGCACAACACCTCAGTGTAGCGCTTCATCCAGGCGACCGGGAAATAGGCGTCGTACGGCTCGCCAGCGAAGAGCTCCTCCTCGCGGACCGGGCGCCGGCCCGTCGGGGGGTAGGCCGCGTTGCTACTCAGCCAGACGAATTTCGCCACGCCGGCGTGGTAGGCCGCCTCGAGTGTTCGGGCGTTCATGACCACGTTCGGCGTGACGTGGACCAAGGGGTTGTCACGGATGACGGCGGCGCCCGACGTGCTCGCTGCGCACATGAAGACCACCTCGATGTCCCGCATGACGGACTGGCAGTCCTCGGTCGAGGTTAGATCCGCTCGGATGTACTCGATGCGCCCTTCCGTCAGCTGCGAGGGGCGTTCGTGCAGCGTGGCCCGGACAGTGGCGCCGAGCTCGAGCAGACGCCGGATCAGGTTCGTCCCCACGAAACCGGATCCGCCCGCCACGAGCACGTGGCGGCCCTCAAGCCAGCTCGTGGCCATGATCTCTGCTGCGAAGGAGGAGGGGCCCCTTGAGTGAGGTGCTGTGCGCTTCCATGTCAACTCCCGAAGTAGCTGTGGCGCTTTTCGACCTCCGTGTGGTGGTCCAGGTACCAGCGCCAGGTCTGTTCGAGCCCATCACGCAACGAGGTCTCGGGCTCAAAGCCGAGCTGCTCTCGGGCGCGGCGGATGTCCATGACCCGCTTCGGAAATCCCGTTGGACGTGTCGGATCGAACCGGTAGCGAAATGGGATGAAGCTCTGCAGTGTCTCCACGAGCTCCCGGAGCGTGTGAGGGATCCCGCTGCCGAGGTTCACGTAGGTCGGCCCGGTGCCGTGATGAAGGGCGAGGAGGACACCCTTGGCCACGTCTCGGCTGAACGCGAAGTCGCGCACGGCGCTGCCGTCGCCCCAGATGACGAGCGGATCTTCGCCGCGGCGAATTCGCACCATGAGTGAGGGGATCACCATGGCGTGCTCGCTGCGGAAGTCGTCGCCCGGGCCATAGACATTGCAGGGACGCACCACCGAAAAACCCTCGAGCCCGTACTGGGTGCGATACGCTTGGATCTGGAGTTCCCCCATCCGCTTGGCCCACCCGGGATAGAGATCCATGGGCGGCCCCTCGAGCGCTGGATCGGACGACTCGACGAAAACCTCTGCGCTGGGGTAGGCGCCGATCGAGCTCGTGTAGACCACACGCGGCACCTGGTTCTGGCGGCAGGCCTCGAGCAGGTTGGTGTTCATCATTAGCAGCGGCACGAAGAAGCTCGCCGGCTTCGAGCGCGTCACCTCGATCGAACCCTTGATGCCGGCGACATGACAGACGAAGTCCTTGCCGCGCGTGAGCTCCTTGCAAGTTTCGAAGCTCGTGAGGTCCGCGCGCACGTGCTGCGCCCGCTGGTCGACCACCAAGTCATCGAGCGAGGCCACCGTGACGCGGGCGCCGGTGGCGGCCAGGAGATCGACGACCTGTCGGCCGATCAATCCGGTGCCGCCCGTGACGAGGACGGCCCGATCGGAGAAGGCTTTCAGCAAGGCATCGGGGAGCATCGCGATGGCAGCGTAGCACGTGAAGGACCCCAGGTAGCGGAGGGATATGCTAACATGATTCGGCCCTGTGAGCCGGATGTACGACCAGCTGTTCCTGCAAGCGCTCCGCATCCGCCTCGTCGAGGAGCGGATCGTCGAGCTCTATCCCTCCGATACGATCCAGAGCCCGGTTCATCTGTCGATCGGCCAGGAAGCGGTGGCCGTGGGTTTGTGCCAGGCTATGCGTCGGACCGATCTGCTCTTCTGCTCCTACCGCGGCCATGCCTTCTACTTGGCCAAAGGGGGCGACCTCAAGGCCATGATGGCGGAGCTGTTCGGCAAGAGCACGGGATGCGGCGGTGGCAAGGCGGGCTCGATGCACCTGGCTGCGCCGGAGGTCGGTCTAATGGGGGCCTCGGCCGTCGTCGCCAGCACCATCCCGCATGCTGTCGGCGCCGCGCTTGCGGCCCAGCGGCGAGGCACCGATCAGGTCACGGTGGCTGCCTTCGGCGATGGCGCCACCGACGAGGGCGTTTATCACGAGTCGCTCAATTTCGCGGCGTTGCGACGGCTGCCCGTTCTGTTCCTGTGCGAGAACAACGGCCTCGCCGTGCATTCACCCGCGACTGCGCGGCAGGTCTACGACATCGTGGAGCACGCGCGCGTGTACCGCCTGCCTGCCCACAGGGTCGAGGAGGGGTACGATCTGCTGGCTGTGCACGCGGCCTGCGCGCGCGCGATCACCGAGATCCGGAACGGCGGGGGACCGCAGTTGCTCGAGATCCGCACCTTCCGCTATTCGGAGCACGTGGGCCCGGGCGACGACTACGAGGCTGGATATCGCAGTCGACGTGACCTCGACGCCTGGAGGGCTCGCGATCCGCTAGTCCAGGATGTCGCGCGCGTCGAGGCGCTGTCGCCGGTCCTGCGACGCGACATCGACGAAGCCGTCCAATACGCCATGTCCAGTCCAGCGCCAGGTCCGGCGGAGCTCCTTACCGATGTCATCTGAGTCCCAGTGCCTCATGACCTACCGCGAAGCCCTACACATCGCAATGCGCGATGCGTTGCGCCTGCACCCACATTGCGTGATCCTCGGTCAGGGGGTCGACGATCACAAGGGCACCTTCGGCTCCACTGCGGGACTGGCAGAGGAGTTCGGCCGGGACCGAGTCATGGACACGCCCCTCGCCGAGGAGGGGCTCACCGGCATCGCAATCGGCGCGGCACTCAATGGCCTCTATCCGATCGTGACGCACATCCGGGCCGACTTCGCGCTCTTGGCCATGAACCAGATCGTCAATCTCGCGGCCAAGTACCGCTACATGTTCGGTGGCAGGTTCCAGGTGCCCATGCTGATCCGTATGGTGGTGGGACGGAGCTGGGGTCAGGGGGCTCAGCACTCGCAGAGCCCGCAGTCGTTGTTCGCGCACATCCCGGGCCTCCTGGTGCTGATGCCCTCGGCGCCTGCGACGATCCTCGGGGATTATGCTCACGTGATTGCGCACCATCGAGGTCCGGTGATCGCGATCGAGCACCGTCTCATGTACGATCTGGCATTTCGCACCGACACGGCTCCATCAGGGGCGCCGCTGCGTTCGCGACGAGTGCGGGGCGGCCAGGACGTGACCATCGTGGCGACCTCAATCATGGTGGTCGAGGCCCTGCGCGCCGCGGATCATCTGGCCCGCGAGCGCGACATCTCCTGCGACGTCATCGACGTAAACAACGTGTCCTCGCCTGATCTCGACCTCGTCATGGAGAGCGTGCGCGCCACCGGCAGGCTGCTGGTGGCGGACACCAGCTGGCAAGCCTTCGGCGTCTGCGCGGAGATATGCCGTGCCGTCGCCGAACGCGAGCCCTCGGCGCTTCGTGCGCCGGTCGTGACGCTCGGCATGGCGCCGGCACCGTGTCCAACCGCAAAGAGTCTCGAGGATCTGTTCTATCCGAACCTCAGGACGTTGTCAGACGCGCTGGCCAGGCTCGTCACAGGTCGCGTCGATCACTGCATCGGGCTTCCGGACGAGGCCTCGATGGCCGATGTCTACAAGCGCTTCAAGGGGCCGTTCTAGAAGGAGGCCGCGTGGGGGACCCTACAGCCGCCGGCTCGCCGCAGTTCGCAGGGCTCGCACGGCTGGCCCAGGACGCGGCGCAGGTTCGGCGCGATGTGTTCGAGATGATCGTGCGCGCGGGAAAGGGGCACATCGGGGGCTCCTTGTCGTGCACAGACCTGCTGGTCGTGCTCTATGGCGGCGGCGTGCTACGGCACGATCCGACGCAGCCGAAGTGGGGGGAACGTGATCGGCTCGTCTTCAGTAAGGGACATGCGGCCCAGGGGCTCTATGCGGTGGTCGCCGTGGCCGGGGGCTTCCGCCCCGG
>ORMF010908615.1_pt1 | contig 12673 bp, 12 predicted proteins | sample 1779871 | NCBI WGS metagenome assembly ORMF01 (sample SAMEA104232316, study PRJEB22302) | groundwater metagenome | biome: forest; feature: aquifer; material: groundwater | place: USA | collected 2011-08-07 | depth 5.4 m | reverse complement strand
GACAAAGTCTGGGAGGATTTGGATCAATACAACCGTCCGGTGCGCAGCCCCAACTTGCCGGATTGGGCGCTTCCCGCCCACGCGAGGCGGCAGACGCAGCCGCAATCCCGTCCGCATTCGGCGGGTCCAACGCAACCGCGTCAAGGACTTGTTCAGCAGGAGACGTTGGCCAAAGTAAAGCAGTTATGCGAGACGGTTGGTTTCGGTCTCTCAAAGTTCGCGCTGCAGAAATACGGCGGCGTGGCAGATGCGTCCAAGATCGGATTCGCGAAGCTTACGACGGTGTTCGAAAAGCTGGCTGACCTGGCAAACGGAATCGAGCGGCTTCGAACCGCATCAGCGAAATTGCCCGACGGGCGGTATGCAGCCATTTGCCGGGAGCTGAACTTCGCCAGTGACTCATTGGACGACATCCCCGACCGCGACGGCCTGTGCGCGCTACTGAAGCGCATGGAAGCGGAGGCGGGGACGGCAAAAACCGATACCACCCAACAACAGGCGAACGGTTCAATTGAGGAACTACGCGGCAAGCTGCTTCAAGCGGCGCGGAAGGTTGCCGACGGTGGCCGCGCTGGCTGGCCCGCAAAGCTCGGCGATGTGATCGCGCAAGCCACCGCCGGCAAGGTGACACTGGAGCAACTAAAGAGCCTGACCGAAGCCGATGCGGCCGTGATCGAGTCGGCGCTCAGGAAGTTAGCCGCGTAGATCAGGGAGTTGTTCGTGGTGAAGAGGACGTCCTTCACCAAGTCCCATCCTTTATATACGCGTGATAGATATGCTAGGCAGGCCCAGCGCCTGCGTCATATTCCCACCTTTTTGACGGCTTCCCGGCGGACAGTCGTAAACCAACAGCAAACAGAACAAGCACACACCCGAGGCGCAGGTTCGCAGGCGGCGTGTGTCTGCCCACAACCAACCCACTTCAAAAGGAGAACTCAGATGAATGGAAATCAGAACGTGAGCGCGAGCGAGGTGCTCAGCACCCGAGACATGAAACTGCGCCCCGAACGGGACGTGACCGAGATCGTCGGCACCTTCCTGACGGTGGCCGAAGCGGTGGTCGCCCACTGGGTCGAGTATTCGAAAGGGCTGCTGCTGTTTGTCATGGTCCCCGGCGACGAGCGGTCCGGGGAGTTCTATATATATGATCGGCGAAAGGGCAGCTTCTGGCTGCTGAGCTTGGCCGATTGCGTGTTCGGCGGGTACGCCCTTGCGGACATGAAGCAGAAAATCAAAGACTTCCGGCTGCTGGACTTCGCGGAAGATCCTTCCCTCCTCCGGCCGGCGAAAGGGTAGAAGCAACTCGCTTTGCGATTGCGGGAAACGGGTGTAAAGAATACCTATGCCGGAAGTCTTGCTGGCAACGCCCGAGATGGCGACCGAGTACGCGCGGTGGTTCGTGAACCGACTTGCGTATACGCGGCAGTCGGATCGGCCGCATTCCGAGTCGGGGCGGCATTACTACTACCGGCCACGCGCCGAGGGCGGCGGTGAGCTGGGACTGGAATTGGAAGATGTCCGGCGTCACTTGGCGGGCGAGATCACGCTCGGGATCTACGCGATCAATCCAGAAACGCAGCGAGTGAAGTGGATGGGGATCGACGCAGACTACAAGCGATCGCTCGACGACTTGCTGAAATTGCAATATGAACTCCAGCAGCACGGCATCCAAGCGGCGCTGGAACAGAGTCGGCGGGGCGGACATCTTTGGATTCTGTTTGAGACGCCTGTGCTTGCCAAGCAAGCGCGGGCGTACATCCGGCACTTGGCCGGCAAACTTTCGGTTCAGGTAAAGGCGTCCGGCCCCTCGGACGGAATTGAACTGTTTCCGAAGCAAGATCGGATCGGACCTGCGCAATTTGGCAATGCGATCCGCGGACCGCTCGGTGTTCACCGGGCAGTCAACCGGCGCTATTGGTTTTACGGAGCACAGCACGACCTCGAAGCGCAAATGAAGTACCTGCGTGGACTGCGGCGCGTCACGGAGAGGCGACTCTTGGAACTGGTCGCCGGCCTGGCGCTCGAAGAAGAGAATCCCCGCGCTCAACCGCTGACGGGCACGCGCTCCGAGCGATCGCACTTTCAGATTCTCGACCGCGTGAATCGGGAAGGGTTGCGGCGCGTTGGGCGGAACTGGGTCACGCAATGCCCCAGTTGCGCGGTGGCTGGTCGTGATCGCGGTAAGGACAACTTGGCCATCTCGGTTGAGGAGCCCTCGAAGTACTTGTGCTGGGCTGGCTGCACGAACATACAGATCCGGGCGGCGCTTGGTGCGCCTGCTCCGGTGAACGCGCGTTAGGAGGAGGAGATGGCGAACGAGTCTCGACTGGTGCTGCCGAAGCCGATGATGGCGAAGCTGGCATCCCTGGGAATCTACTGCCAAACGTGGGTCACCGCCGAACGGCAGGACCGCGCGAAGCGGTGGGTTCTGCGGGGTGTCGAAAGCGGCGGGAGCGCAAAGGAATTCGGGCGATACATCTCCTTCTTCGCGGCGGATGGGTCGCGGATGGAATGGCTGCAGAAGGCGGACCGCATCGGCGCAAACGGCGTGCATGCGATCGCGATTGGTGAGGTTCTGATAGGCGTCGAAATGGCGCGCGTGGATGAAACGTACCAACTAGCGATCTCAAGGCACCAGTTCGGAAAGCCAAAAGCAGAGGGAAAGCGACCGCCTGTCGAGTCATCCGTGATCTTTCGCGGCGTAGATGGCCAGTTGTCGGAGAAGTTACGGAAGCAAGGGTTGGCGCCCGCCTTCCTGACCCGGAGCGGCCAAGTGAAGGCGGTCCCTGGCGATTTCCTGGAGGCAGTAAAACTCGTCGCCGGTGGAGTTTCGTGCCTGAACTGCAGGCACGTTCACGGATTAGTTGGCGGCAAGGGCTCTGCCGAAGCAAAGGACCCTGCGGGGACGGTGGTTGCGATCGCGTCTTGAGGAATTGCGGGAGTTCAAGGGAGCCAAAAGATGAAAGAGTACTTGACGAAGCTCTGCATGTTTCTGTTCCTGGCCGCTTTGTTTTCGGGCCGAACGAACGAACTTGGGGTTTTGATAGGCGCGCTTACCGGTACAGTGCTGCTTTGGCCGCTTTACCGGAAGTTCGTACCAGCGCCGAAGCGCCGCCCGATAGTCGTCGTTGACGAGGACACCGAAATCGCGGAACAGACTGCTCCGGAATTGGCCGCGAAATAGCACCGCGAAAGGAGACCTGCGATGAAGGTCGGCACCAAAAGCGTGATAGGCGGAGCGCATTGCTTTCTTTTGCACCCGTTCTTCGTTGCTTGGGGTTGGGCGCGTTTGTTCGGTTGTCCTCGCGACGTTCGCCTCTGGTTTGCCTTCGCTCTACACGACATCTGGTACGTTGTCTGCGGCGACATGGACGGTCCAAGCGGCGAGCGGCATGTCCTCCTTGGAGCGCGCATCATGGGTTGGCTCTTCGGACCGGCATGGGAGGACGAGTGCTTGCGGCACTCGCGATACTGGAGCCGCCGGATGGGACTTCCGATCAGCCGACTATGCCTGGCGGACAAGTTGGCTTTCGCGCTCACTCCTGCATGGCTGTATCTGCCGATGGCGGGATGGACGGGTGAGTTGCAAGAGTACATGGTGCGCTCGCGGGAGCGGCAGGCTGGTGACAACGGGTTCACGGTCGAGGAAGAGCGGCTGGTGCGCTCCGAGGTTCCCGAAGATTGGCTGCACGGGCTTCAAAAGCTATACGCTGCGATGGGTCGAGCGGCATCGGAATCAGTGGACGGCCTTCGGAGGCGTGACGGTGGAGGCGAGCATGTACCCGCAAATGAAACTCAGGCACTACGACTGCGCTGATTGCGGCATTCCTTGTAAAAGCACCTCTCCCAACGCGGAGCGATGCAGGAAGTGCGCGAAGCTGCGGCAGGACCGACAGAGCCGTGAGTATCAGCAGAAGATGCTGGCACGCAAGCGGGCAGCGCGCAAACAGACTGACGTTGAGCGGGGAGCCGCAGCGTAGACCCTAGCAGTGGAGCGCCGCCGAAGTGACGGCCGCACATTCATTGATCCCGCAGGCAGCCTGCCCACCGGGATTCTTATCAACACTTAACCGGACTCGGCTCCTGCCGCGCTATGCGCCAAGGGGACGGTGTCCGCATTTTGAACGATCAGGAGATACAAACATGTTGGGATACACAAAGATTCAGATCATGGGCAACCTTGGCGGAACTCCAGAAATGAAGTTCCTGCCGAGCGGTGACCCCGTTGTCAATTTCTCGGTCGCCGTGAACCGGCGATACAAGGACCGGGAGGGCAACCAGAAGGAAGAGACTGACTGGTTCCGGGTCTGCGCCTTCAACGGCGTAGGGGAGGCCTGCGCGAAGCATCTCCAAAAGGGCGACGGCATTTTCGTCGAGGGGCGCCTCCAGGTGCGTCAGTACGATTCAAAACAGAACGGCAAGGAAGTTTCCGTCGAGATCATCCCCAGTACCGTGCGTTTCCTGGGTTCCGGTCGCACGGAAGGAGCCGAGCGTCCCACGCCAGGCAAGCCGCCCGCAGGGACGCGTGAGGCGGCGCCCGGCGCTGATGGCACGGATGAAGACCTGCCGTTTTGAGCCACGTCACTCGACGCTCGAGAAGGGAGGAACCATGCCCTGTTTGTGTGATTTCTGCTCCGCGCCGGACGCCGTGTGGCGGCATCCGGCGCGGAATTTCATAGGCTACGTTGCTGGTGGAGTTGTAGGTGAGAGTGTCGGTGATTGGGCGGCGTGCCACGGGTGCCATAAGTTGATCGTTTCGGACGACCGAGTGCGATTAACAGAAGCGTCGGTCTTGACCTTCATCGCACGGCACCCGGAGTTGGAACCTTTCAAAAGTGAGTTGGCGATCGAGATGGAGATCCTGCACGCGCAGTTCTTTGACAATCGTACCGGTCCAGCATCGGCGATCGCATGAGGTTCGTTGGCGGGCGCGCGCGCCGCCGCAACTGTGGTTTAAAGCATATCCTTGCCGGTCCTAAACCATAACCTTGCCGCCCGATCCCCTTCAAATTACTGATTTCTCGTGTGCGGCCACATCCGCCAGCGTGGGTGCCTAAAGCACAACCTTGCCGGAACTGCGGTCCGGCCCGGAGGCAAGCCTGCGACCATGATGGTCGATTGAGTATCACCTGGGCAGTCCGTGAGGCGCAAAAGACCCTCGGCATCTCGCAGTGGGAAAGCCAAGACACAACCGCAAAGGGCCGTTCAGGCCCAAATAAACCATAACCTTGCCAAACGGCAAAGTCATGCCTTAAATCACTGTGTCTTGAACCATAAACCGGCAGCTGAAGAAGCTTAAGTTGGCAGCACCGGCAAGGAGATGCCGAGCCTAAGCCGCGCCCGGCTAGGGAACCCGGAAGCATTACATGGCACCAAGTTCAGAAGGGGAAGGAAAACGTGGCAGAGAGTACGCTTGTTGTATTCGGCGGCGGAGGCCGCAGCGACCACCAACCCGTCATACCAGCAGCGGACTTGGTGTATCTGGGTTGAGAGTGGGGCAACCGGCCAACGCGGAGACGCGACAGAGTCGGTGGTCGGCTGCAACGAGCACACTAACGTGCCCGGACTTCTGGAGGTCAAGGGCAACGGCCAGTTGCAATGCATCAAGGGTCCGAAGGCCCTCCGTCACTCCGTACTGACTCAAGAGGCGCCTGGCGCGATGGAAATGAATCTCGTGAACCGGTGGCCCAACTAGAAGGCGCTGTTGAGCAAGATCGGCACGAAAACGCCGCCGTGCTACTTCGAGCGCCGGTGGATCGATCTCCTTGGTCCTCGTCTTGATCGCCAGTACGGATTCGAACTCCACAATCGAAAGATGAGAGATCCACGAGCGCGAACCTGTCTGCTCAAGAAGACGATCCACGAAGTCGGAGCCGTTCTCCTTGTGGTAGCGCTTGGCTAACGCGCTGGTGTCAAGGAAGTAGTCTGGCAATCAATCAGCGCTCTTCCCGCTGAGCGATCACGGCGTCGGAGAGCGAACCGGAAATGGTTGCCAACGCCCGCCGCACTTCATCCAGGCTGACAGTGTCCTGGGCCGCTTGCGCCCATTCTTCCGGAGAGAAGTATCCGGCGATTTCCTGGCCAACCGAACCGGGGTCGATAATGGTGACGGTCACCTGCTGCCTCTCTTCGAGCGGCAGCGCCTCCAAAGGCTGGAGAACGCCATTTTTGTACACGGCCTGAAGTCGCCTCTCCATACGCTTTCAGTTTAACCGATTCTCTTTCCCGTGGTGGCCAGCGCTCCGCACCCGGTCGAAGGCCAAACAAGATCCTTGCAAAGTGTGTTGTCTAGGTGTAATATCGCACATATACAATGGCGAAGTCAGAAACGTCCGAGGAAGTCCGGCGATGGTTCTTGCGCGCCGTGCAAGGCCTTTGGCCGGTCGCGCTCGGCTCCATCTCCCTGCGGAAAAGTCCGTGTGTTCGGGAGAACTGTTCTGCATGTCAATCCGGTGTTGGTCACAGCAGCTATGCTCTGTCCGGTTACCAGGGAGAGCGACGCTTTTCCGTCTACGTCCCAGACGAACTGGCGCCGGATGTTCAAGAGGCCGTCGAGAACGGCCGGCAACTTCAGGAACTGATGAAAGAAGCTGGGTTGCGATATGTTCGGGCCCGGAAGAGTGAGAGACGCACCAGATCACGCCGATGATCCTTTGGCCGTCTCGCTTGCAGGGCTCATTTTTGCCGTGAGAACCGCCCGAATCGAGGCGGTTCTCACGTAGGATTGGGAGGCCCGCGGATGCTCACTTCGGAAGGTTTGTTGAGCTGGTTGCAGCGACGCAATGTTCCTGAGTCTACGTGCGCCACCATCAATCAGGTCCGGTCGGCGGCACCATCCCGGCGGGTGAAAGGCGGCCGATCCAACGTCAGCGGCCGCTACCCCAGCAGGAAAATGGGCATGACCATCCAGTTCGAGAGCCACCGGGTGGAACTCGCAGGGATCTACGAAATGGAGCACGACGCCGGCGTCCTCGAGTACTATGACCAACCACCACCGATCAAGCTCGACTACGAAAGCGCCGCGGGAAAGAATCTTGGTGTGGTTCACACACCAGACTTCTTCGTCATCCGCGATGCAGAGGCCGGGTGGGAGGAATGGAAGACCGAGGAAGATCTCCAGCGCCTCAGCGAACAGAGTCCCAACCGCTATTGTGCTGGCGCTGACGGCCGGTGGTGTTGCCCGCCGGGTGTGGCACACGCCAGTCAACTCGGCCTGTACTACCGTGTACGATCCGCGGCGGAAGTCGACGCAGTGTTTCAACGGAACATCCTGTTCCTGGAGGACTACCTTCGTAGCGACGAGCAAGGAATCCCCCGCACAAGCCGCGACACAGTCCTGGCGCTTGTATTGACCACACCCGGGTTGTCGCTGGAGGATTTGTTGCGCCTGACGGCGAGTACGGTGGTTCCAGATCATGTGTTTGCCATGATCGCCGCCGACGCCCTGTACGTGGACTTGCGCGCCGCCGCCCTCGCCGAGCCATCAAGGGTCAAGGTGTTTTCGACGCCGGAAGCGTGCAAGTTGGGAACCGGTAACAGCGCACGGAACACGCGACCTCAGGCAGTCGGACTCCGCTGCGGGAGCCGGATCAGTTGGGACGGGCGAGACTGGACTGTGGCGAATCTTGGGGAAACAACCTTCGGCCTGCTGTCTGGAACCCAAGATCTGGTCGAACTGCCAATCAGCACCTTCGAAAAGCTGATTAGCGAGAATCGACTGCGGGTCATCGCACCCGAGCCGGGTGAGCACACGGAGCCGGTGATTCCCGATTGCTTGTCACGGGCGAGCGAAGGCGATCTGCGCAGCGCCGTCTATCGGGCCGGTCTCATTGGTCCCTACCTGGATGACGGCGTGATGCCAGAGAGCACGGTCGTCGCGGAGCGGACCTTCTTTCGATGGCTGGCGCACTACAGGGAAGCGGAAACCGCGTGGGGGAGTGGGTTTCTGGGCCTGCTACCGCAGTCCGGCAGGCGGGGAAATCGGGAGCCAAAGCTCCCCGAGCTGTCGCGGCGATTGCTGCAGGAGTTCATAGAAACCGACTACGAGACGCTGAAGCAAAAGACGAAGTATGCCTCGTGGATAGGGTTGAAGCTGGCCTGCGAAACGCAAGGAGCGCCGGTTCCCAGCTACAAGACCTTCTGCCGTGCCGTGAGACAGCGTCCCGCCTTCGATCAAACGCTCAAGCGAAAGGGCCGCCGCGCCAGCTACCCAGTGGCGACTTTCTTCTGGCAACTGGACGCTTGCACACCGCGGCATGGTGACCGGCCATTCGAGATCGTCCACATTGACCACACGGAGTTGGATGTCGAGTGCATTGGAGCGTTGAGCCACCGGCTCGGACGGCCATGGCTTACCCTGCTTACCGATGCGCACTCGCGCAGGATGCTCGCGTTCTATCTCACGTTCGATCCGCCGAGCTACCGTTCCTGCATGATGGCCCTGCGCGAATGCATCCGGAGGTTCGGGCGGTTTCCACAGATTCTGGTGGTTGATGGAGGGCGGGAGTTTGAAAGCACATACTTTGAGACTCTGCTTGCCCGCTATGAATGCACGAAAAAGACCAGGCCACCCGCCGAAGCGCGGTTCGGTTCCACCTGCGAGCGGCTGTTTGGCGCGGCGAACACCCAGTTCATTCACAACCTGTCCGGCAACACGCAGATTACGCGAAACGTCCGTCAGATCACGAAATCGGTGGATCCGAAAGGGCACGCAATATGGCCTCTGGCCGAGTTGCACAGCCGTCTGGCGGAATACTTCTACGAAGTTCACGACACGATCGCGCACCCGGCCTTGGGATTGAGTCCGCGTGAAACTTATGAGAACGGTCTGGCCTCTGGAGGCGCCAGATCTCATCGGATGATCGCCTACAACGAAGAGTTCCTGATGATGACTTTGCCCACGACATCCAAGGGCACCGCCAAGGTGACGATTTCCAGAGGCGTGAAGATCAATCATGTCTACTATTGGTGTGAAGCGTTTCGACAGGTTGAAGGTGCGGTAGTACCCGTCCGCTATGACCCGTTCGACGCGGGCGTCGCCTACGCGTTCGTACACAAGCAATGGTTGCAATGTCATTCCGAGTGCTTTGCTGCGATGAAGGGGAGAACCGAACGCGAGATCATGCTGGCGACGGCGGAGATCCATCGCAGGCACAAGAATCATGCGGGCAACTTTCACGTCACGGCCCGGCGACTGGCTGAGTTCCTTGGATCCGTCGAAGCGGAAGAACTGTTGTTGACCCAGCGGCTGCGTGACGCCGAGAACCGGCCCATCCGGTTGGGCATCGTTTCCAGTACAGCCACTCAGGATGCCCAGACTCCGGGGCCGGCCAGCGAAGGCGGGCATACGCCACCATTGGACGATGGGGTCGCCTGCGAAGTGTACGGAGCGTTTTGATGGGAAGCCTCGCGACCGGTTACCTGCCTGAATCGCCGGCCCAGCGTTGGAGCGCGCGCATTCACGCGTTTCAGTCCTTCACAATGGCCCATCCACGGCTGATCGCCGCTCGGGATGCGCTGATGAACGCGATCCATGAAGTGCCGCCCAATTCGCTGATTCTGGTGCTGGGGCCGACTGGCGTCGGAAAGACCACTCTGCGCGCAAAGATCGAACAGCTCTTGGCATCCGAACTTCTCCCCACGCTTCAGGATGACCGGGGCCGCTTTCCGATGGTCAGCGTGGAGTGCATAGCGCCGGAATCCGGCTACTTCAACTGGCGAGATCACTTCCGCCGGCTCCTAATCCAGATGGAAGAACCCCTGGTGGACTACAAGATCAATCCACAAGCGCCCGTTCGAATCGGGGATAGGGTCGCGAGGTTCATGCCGAGCGCCAGGGCCGTCGGCGCGGAGTACCACCACGCGGTTGAGCGCGCCCTCGCCTTTCGGCGGCCAGTCGCCGTTTTGGTCGACGAGGCGCAGCACCTGGCAAGAGTGGGGTCCGGCCGGCGGCTTTCAGATCAACTGGACGTCATCAAATCACTGGCTAATCGCACCAAGACTGTGCATGTCTTGATTGGCACCTATGAGTTGCTCGCCTTTCGAAATCTGAGCGCACAGTTGAGCCGGCGAAGTATCGATATCCACTTCCCTCGCTACCGCGCCGATAGCGCGGCCGACTTGAAGGCATTCCAGTCCATCGTGAAATCCTTCGAACAGCAGTTACCGCTAGCTCGGCCACCGGATCTATTGAATGACTGGCAGTATCTGTACGAGCGGACCATCGGTTGCGTGGGCGTACTGAAAGACTGGCTGACGAGGGCATTGGTTTCGGCGTCGAGGCGCAATGCTGATTCACTCAGCCGCAAGGACCTGGAATCGCATGCGCTGAGCGTAGCGCAGTGCAACAAGATGCTCTCGGAAGCTATCGAGGGTGAGAGCACGCTTCTGGAAAGTACGGCGGAGCGAGATCGCCTGCGAGCCAGGCTGGGCTTAAGCCGACCGGAGAATGCGGATCCGGCCAATCCGGCCGAGGGAGTTACAGTGCCGCGGCAAAACCAGCGGAGGCCGGGTCAGCGGACACCAGTGCGCGATGCGGTCGGCGCGCCCCACTATGCCAATGCCGGAATCCTTTGAGGCGTGGGACTGCACACCGCCGGTCTTGCCGGCCCGGAGCCGGCTGTACACGCTTCCACCCATTGGGATCGGAACATCGTTGGTGGAGAGCCTATGCAGCTATGTGGTCCGCCTCGCCGATGCCCATGCGGTCTCGGTCGGCGACTTGGTGGGCCGTGAGCTTTCCCAGGCCGGAGAGAAGCCTTTGGTATGGTTGGGGCGGTTCATGCGGCAGCATAGCGCCGCGTCGCACGGCTTCCATGCGCGGGAGAACGCCATCAACGGCTCTGGCGAAACCGCCAGAAGGTGGATCAAAGCCATCGAACGAGCCACGCTGCAAAATCGGCTGCGTTTTCTGACGCTGTCGCCGTTTGAACAAGTATTCTCGAGGCAGGGAGTGCCGCGCGGCGCACGGGCTTGGTGCTCCGCGTGTTACGAAGAACAGAAAGGGTGCGGGAAAGCGATATACGATCCGTTGTTGTGGACAGTGGCTCTGGTGACCCTGTGTCCGCGCCACCTTACGCGGTTGGAGGAGGAATGCCCGCATTGCCGTAGCAGGTCCATGCCTCTCGCTGTTTACTCTCGTCCGGGGCACTGCTCTCATTGCCAGGAATGGCTCGGCAAACCCGTCGAATCCGCCGACCGGCACGGGCGCAACCCAGAGGCGGCTCCGGACCCCGCGCTAATGCGCGCACAGATCATTGGCGACTTGATCCGAATGGCCCCGGCGCTCGACGGTGTAGCGCTGCATCGCGTATGGATTGGGAATTTGAAGGCTTGCATCGAGACCGTTGTGAATGGGAGCTTAGGCGCGTTCGCCGGAATCTGCCAGATCTCGCGATCCCCGCTGACGTCGTATCTCGACGGCCGCGGTTTGCCCAGCCTTGACGTCATGTTGCGAATGAGCCAGAACCTCGGTATCCCGCTCACGGCCTTTCTGGAGATCGAGCCGCAGAAGGCGGTGGCACTGTGGGAAGCGGCGAAACAGAATGTGAGTGGCGCCCTGCCCGTTGCAAGATCCCGGCCACTCGAGGAAGCAAGGCTCGCCCTTCAGCAAGCGGCGTTGGAACAACCGCCGCCCAGCTTGACTGAGATCGCCAAGCGTTTGGGCTACAAAGGGGCGGATCGGCTCTACCAGGTGGATCGGGATCTATGCAAGCGGTTGGCGGCAAACTATCGCCGGTCAGGACGAAGCCACGGTTGGCGTAAGAAGGGCGGGAAGATAATCTGTGAGCAAGCCGACTTACGAATGCTGCTAGAAGAGTCCCTCGCTCTGGATGAGCCAGTTTCTGCGCATCACATTGCGGCGCGAATTGGATACGCGAACGATGGATATTTACAACGCAAGTTTCCAGATCTGTGCCGGGCAATCCGGCGGAAGATTGCCGTACAGGAGGCTGAGCGGCGTGTTGCGATGGAGAGGCTTCTCACCGAGGCGCTCAACGAAGAGCCGCCACCAACGTTGAATGATCTCCGCGCGCGACTGGGGTACTCCAGTTCGGAATGTCTCCAACTTCATTTTCCCGGCCTATGCAAGCAACTGCTGGCTCGAAAGCAAGGAGCGCGCTTGCAGAGGATCGCGGAACTGAAACGAAAGCTTGAGGCCCGGCTTGCGGAGACTTCCGCAGTTTCGCTCTCGGCTGCCAGTCAGAGCCTCGGTCTTTCCACGATTCACCTCAGGGAGCTTTGCCCGGAGGAATGCGCCGCACTCACGTCGAGGTACGTTCGCTGGAGACATGAAGAGTCAGAGCAACGAAAGGCTCGACTGATTGGCGAGGTCCAAGCGGTAGTCGAGCAGCTTCACGCTCACGGCAAGTTCCCAACCATGCCACGAGTAACCGCACTGCTGCCGTCAATAGCGCTGCGCGAGTGGTACGCACTCACAGCTGCCGTCAAAGCCGCGCGGGTCGCAATCGGAGTGTAGACGCCGGCGACATTGATCGTCAGCTTCGGCGTGGTGGGGATCACATCGAAAATCACTTGAGCACGACCGATGCGTCTGGGTGTGCCAATGGAAGCATATATCGGCACTTGCTGCCAATTTATGGTTCAAGTCACAGGGCGGCATGCCAGGAGTGTCATAGGTTGATCGTTTCGGACGACCGAGTGCGATTAACAG
>ORMF012391411.1_pt1 | contig 12675 bp, 18 predicted proteins | sample 1779871 | NCBI WGS metagenome assembly ORMF01 (sample SAMEA104232316, study PRJEB22302) | groundwater metagenome | biome: forest; feature: aquifer; material: groundwater | place: USA | collected 2011-08-07 | depth 5.4 m | reverse complement strand
TTATTTTATTTATTTTTCTTAATATAGTTAAAACATAATTGGTCTTCGGTTGATAGAGATAAATTCAATCCAGCGCTCATCGGTTTTTTCATGATCTGAAAAGAATACAATAATCAAACGGCCGCCAATATGAAAACTTAATTCACTTGCCTCTCCCGATGGTTTTCTGCCCAGCACTTTTTCTCTGCTCAATTTTTCAATAATTGCTTTGCGTATTTCACGATAAATACCTTCCGCACCAAGAACATACATTTCTAGAATATCCTCACCGCTCCAAATACCGGTGTCATCGTATAACCGGAAGAAAGAATCAACATACTGATGAATGAAAACTTCAATCGCCCCGTCAGCAACTTCCGAGAAAATAACCTTGGGCATGGTATTAACGGACCGTAATCTTATAGTCTCTTTTCTGGGACAACTTTAACTTCGCCGCTAATCTCTTAGCGCCATCTTGAATATATTTGGCTACCCTTTTATCCATTTCTTCAATGGTATACCCCTTTCTTTTTTGATTTGTTTTCATGGTTTTTATGTAAGTTAATTTCTATCTGTCAGTGTACCAAACTTGACCCGCCTGCGCAACAGGTTCGGCCTTCAATAAATCTGCGGCGAGGCAGGTCGGCGAGGCAGGCAAAATCACTCAACTATTGACATATATGTTGGCTTGTGCTATAATTAAGGAGTAGGCTGAACCCTACCCAATTTACACCCTTTTTCGAGGAGTTTCAGATGAAATCAGGATTTGGCTGCCTTGGATTGATGATTTTCTTCGTCCTAAGCCTGTTGGTAGCATCCGTTCTGAACGGATGGGTACTGACAATGCTTTGGGGATGGTTCGTGGTACCAACGTTCCCGAATATCCCTAGCCTCGCACTCATTCCGGCAATAGGAATCGCAATGACCATGCGATTTCTCATCGGACAATACAAACCGGCAACGACAGAAGAGAGCGAAAAAAATGATCGAAAATTGACGGATGAAGAGCATTGGGAAAACATAAAAAAGGCGTGGGGGAAATGGACTGAGGCAACTTTCCAAATCCTCATGGCTCCGCTTATGATTCTCCTGTTTGGCTGGATACTACACTTTTTCATGTGAGTATCAGGCAAGCCCCGAGCGCACGCAGGCTCGGGGATTTTTTTACTTATTTTTCTTAATATAGTTGTAAGCCGAAAGCGCCGCCAAGGCTCCTTGGCCAGATGCCATCACGATTTGTTTGTAGCGGCTCACATTGCAATCCCCTGCTGAAAAAAGGCCGGGGGTTTTTGTTTCTAAGGTTTCTGGGTTAAATACTATTTCTTTTTTGTCATTTAATTCAACTAAGTCTCCCAAAAGGTTGGTGGCCGGGCTGTAGCCGATTTCCACAAACACACCGGCAACATCAAGTTTTTTCTCATCACCAGAAACTCTATCTTTATAAAAAATCGCATTCACGAAAATTTTGCCTTCAATTCTGGTCACCTGCGCATTGGTAATAATTTCAATATTTGAATTCTTCGCTACAAGTTCTTGATTTTCAGCATCAGCGTTTATTTTTTCACCGTATTCTAAAACATATACTTTCGGTACGTAGTTAGACAAAAACAGCGCGGTTTCAAAACCGTTATTGCCGCCACCCACCACCGCCACAATTTTATTTTTGAAAATCGGTCCGTCGCACAATGAGCAATAACTTACGCCCTTGCCCGCAAACTCTTCTTCCCCCGGCACGTTAATGAGTTTTGATTTTGCGCCGGAAGTTACTATAACTGAAATCGCCTCAAATTCTTTCCCCGAGGCCGTCTTCACTACAAAAATTTGTGATTTGTGATTTGTGATTTGTGTATTTACGGCTACCACTTCTTCATTAACCAATACCTCCAGTTCATTACTTTTTATTTGTTTTTTATAAAGTTCAACCAAATCCGGCCCGGAGATTTTTTCAAAACCCGGGTAGTTTTCAATATCCACGGCTTTTTTGGCCACTTGTCCACCAATATCTTTTGAAATAATCAAAATCTTCAGCTGCTGGCGCGCCGCGTATATCCCCGCCGAAACCCCGGCTGGCCCGGCGCCAATAATGATAAGGTCATACATGGTTTATGGTTTTACCTTTAACAAATGCTTGTATATTTTCAACCGTAGTCTCAAGTATCCTCTCCAGCGCTTCACGTGAATTAAAAGCATTATGGGGTGTGATAATGACGTTTTCCCGTTCCATTAATACGTGGTCTTGGAGCAACACTTTCAGACCCCCATGGTAAGAAGAACCTTTAGCCAGCAAATGGGCTTCTTCTTTCAGGGCCGCCTCTTCTTCAAGCACATCCAAGCCCGCGCCCGCCAGAATGCCTTCATCTAACGCTTTCACTAATGCGGCTGTTTCCACAATTCCTCCGCGCGCAGTGTTTATCAAATACGCGCCTTTTTTAATCAAGGGCATGTTTCCGGCATTCAATAAATGATGGGTGTGGGTATTATAAGGCACGTGCAGTGAAATAATATCTGAACTTTTTAATAAATATTCAAGACTAACATACTCAAGGCTCAATTTCTTGGCCATTTTTTTATCTTCACGCTGGTCAAACGCCAGCACCTTCATTTCAAAACCATTGGCAATACGCGCCACATGTTGACCAATATGCCCAAGCCCCACAATTCCCAAGGTTTTGCCCTTTAAATCAAAACCGGTTAAACCCGTCGCCGAAAAACCATCATGTTTTACGCTGGCAACCGATTGATGAATTTTCCTTGATAAATCTAACAGCAGGGCAAACGCATGTTCAGCCACGGTATTTTCTCCATAAAAAGGCACATTGCAAACGGTGATATTTCTAGCTTTACATTCTTCTAAATCAACTTGGTCATAGCCGGTTGCCCGCACCGTAATCATTTTCAGATTAGGTAAATGCCCAAGCATTTCTTTATCAACTTTTGAATCAACAAACACGGAAATAACGTCAGCATCTTTGGCCAGACCCGAATTTTCCGGCGAAAGTTTTTCAGCAAAAAAAAGTACCTCGTCAGTACCGAATTTATTTTTCAAATAATTTTCTTCCCAAGGTCGTGCTTCAAAAAATGCAATTTTCATACAATCATTTTACCTTTTTGAGATACTCATGTAAATCCTTACCGAATATTGGATCCTTTAAAGCCATATACATGAACGATTTTAACCATTTTAATTTATCCCCGCATTCCAGCCACTCCCCTTTTACTTCGTAACCATAAATCGGGCAGCCGTCGTTTAACATCTGGTCAAACACTTCGCCTAAAATAATTTCGCCTTTTTCAGAGGGCTTGGCTTTTTTTAAATAATTGAATACTTCAGGAGTTAAAACATATTTTCCCACAATCACCAAGTTAGACTGGATTTGGCCTAAAGCGGGTTTTTCAATTATTTTTTTTATTTTATACAAATTACTAGCAATTTTTTCTACCGCTACATTTCCGTAAGAAGGAATCAACTCTTTTGGCAACGATTTTAACGCCACCACCGGAGCATTGCAGGTTTTGTAGATATTAATCAGTTGCTCTAAGGCAGGAATTTGTGAGTCTATGACATCATCTCCGAATGAAACAACAACTGCATCGTCACCCATGTTTTTTACCGCTTGCAACAAGGCGTGTCCGTCTCCCAAGGGAGACTTTTGGGTAACGTAAGAAATACTTAAACCTTCAAATAAATTTTCAAAATCTTTCAATTCTTTAAGTTGCTTGTCTTTTTTTCTTTTGATAAGCAGTTTTTCCAATTCGGGCGACTTTTGCAAATAATTCATCAGCATTTTTTGCTTGGGACTGACCACAAAAACAATTTCTTTCAACCCAGAATTTTTCGCCTCTTCAATAACATATTGGATAATCGGTTTATCCACCAACGGGAAAAACTCCTTGGAAATAGCCAAAGACAGAGGTAGAAACCGAGTTCCCAACCCCGCCACCGGAATAATAACTTTTGTAATTTCTTTTGGGTCCATGAACTATTTTTTAAATCTTAAAAATGCTGGAATTTCCCACTCTTCTTCTTGTTTGGATTTTTTCTGCTCCTCTATTTGTTCAGCCTGCTTGACTTCCAGCGCGGTCCTCCTGATAGCTTTTTTTTCCGGACCGTCAGCTGATGCCACCGGTTCTAGCATGGCCACAACGGGCAACGGGGGAATAAATCCAACCGCAACGACATTTTTTTTATTTTTCGCCTTTTTCCGTTTTTGTTTTTTTATTTTTACCGGTTTGCTTTTTTTAGCAGGCGCTATCTTTTTTATTATTTTTTTCGGGGCAGGAACAACTACGGGAGCTGGTACGCCAATTGGCAATCCTGTCATTAACAATGTGGTTTTTAGCTTGCTTTTTAAACTGGTGTCTTTGGAAATACCAAAAATGATTTTTGCCGATGGGTTTTGCAGGGAAATAGCTCGTGAAATTTTATCCACTTCAAACATGCCCAAGTTTCCACCCCCAGCAATGTTAAACAGCACTTTTTCCACTTTGAAATTATTGCTTTGATATAGGGGGTTGTGCAGTATTTCTTCAACAACTTTTTCGGCTCGGTCAGCTCCTGAAGCTTCTGCGGTATTTAAAAATGCCAAATTCCCCACCCCCTTCAAAATGGCACGCAGGTCGGCAAAATCTATATTAATAATCCCTGGACTATAAATCAAGTCAATCAGGCTCTCCAAAGACTCTATGAGGCTACGGTTAACGGTTGAAAATGCATCGGTAATGGCGGTATTGGCCTGGATAATCTTGAAAATCCGCTCGTTGGGTATGGTAATGGACACATTCAGCGATTTTCGCAGGTCGCGCAAAGCCTTTTGGGCAATGGCATACTTTTGCTTGCCTTCAAATTTAAACGGCAAGGTGAAGATGCCAAAGGTGATGCCGCCAAAATCTTTGGCAGCTTCGGCAAACACTTGGGTGGCCCCAGACCCTAATCCCCCGCCCAGCGAAGCAATGAAAATAACAATATCTTGACCGGAAAATAATTTAGTAATTTTTTCTTTTTCGCTTTCGGCTGCTTTTCGCGCCAAATCGGTATTCAGGCCGGTGCCGAGCCCATGGGTCAATTCTTGGCCGAATAAAAAATATTTTATGCCCTGGCGTTTTTTAAATGCCCGCACATCCGTATCAGCCACTACAAAGGTGGCTTTGCCGAGCGACCGGCCGATTTCCGAAACAATAGACCCCCCACCTCCGCCAATGCCAATCACTTTAATTTTGGCTTTAAAAAACTGCTCTGGCGAAAACTCCTGCTTAATCTTTTTTTTCTTAACCAAAACTCTTTTGAGCCTTTTTAATGCCTTTTTTATTCTTTTTAGCGCTTTTTTGGGCTTTTTCTTCAGCTTCTTTTTCATTACATACATTCTACCTGTTTATGTATGAATTTCAACTACCTTCACCCGTGCCATATGGCCGGAAATGATTTCTACCAGAGACGGACTGATATCAAAATATTCTGCCAATAGTTTAATGATAGCGGCATTGGCTTTGCCGTCAACGGGCGCGGCTTTCACGTGAACAATATAATTTGCCTCATCAATTTTTTCTATCTTGTCTTCTCTGGCCCCCGGCTTGGCTTTTATTATTATTTTCATGTCTTTATCTTTTATGCGAACAGTTACATTGTTCGCAATCATCTTCGCATTCGCAACAGTTATAGCACAGCCATTCTTGGCAAATGCACCTATCTTCGGCCTTAAGAAATGGCCGGTGGCATTTTTTGCATCTGACAAGGACTTTGACAATTCTATTGGCCACCCAACTTAGCGGGGCTGGAGTCCACTTAGCGGACACATTATGGGTTTTATACATTGAGCCGTGGCCCGGAATAATCCATTGTGACATTTGCACAACCAACTTCCTGGATTGGTCAAGCTTTTTTAAATCACTGGCGTATGGGTCCACCTCTGGATAGTTTTCTTTCCAAAAAACATCCCCGCAAATGGCCACCACTCCATCATCAGTTTTTACAAATAAGGTGAGGCTTGTATAGTCGTGCCCCGGAGTTTTTATGATTTGGATGTTTTCAGTAAAGCGCTCCTGCCAGTCTTCCATTCCTCCCTCTTGGTTCCATAATCCCGCGTAGTCCAGAATTTTCGCCTTGCTGAACATGCCCACATTTTTATAATGGTCAATGTGGGAATGAGTAATACAGACAACCGTTACATCATCAACAAAAAGGCCTTCTTCTTTCAATTTATCAACCAATATTTTTTCATCCTCCAAAAAACCGGGGTCAACAATCATCACCATAGCATTATCCTGCACCAACGAAATAGTGGCAGAGACCTTGCCTCTGTGTTCTGCAGACAAGTAACCTGGCGAGAGCACTTTGACTTTAGCTGGCATAGTTTTAAAAACTGCCATTGGCAGTTCTTAATAATTACTCGTGCTTTCCCTCTTCATATTTTCGCCATGACTCTGCCACGGCGGGGTGCGTTGCGTCCAATTCCGATAAAATTTTCTCCCGCAGCTCTTGGGTTGAAACCTCTTCCACACTTTCAAAGGTGGAAGCAAGGGATGCTGAAATTACTTCGGCGACTTTACTGGCTTCAGAATCAGCAAGCTCTGCCTCTAGGGCGGCTTGCGAGACTCCGTGCTTTATTTTTTCTGCATCATAGGGGGTGCGTGTTCCGTCTTTTTTTGTTACAAATGTAGCCATAGTATTTTTTATTGAGCCCATTTACACCCGACCTTGCTTTCCATTGCCTGCTTTTCAGCCAGTAGTATCTCCTGCTTATATTGTACATCAGGTTCATACGAACTTGCAACTGCCAAACCCTCTTTTGTCAGCTCTGCACCAATATTCTGGGTTCCAAGAAATATGGCGCGCAGGCATCTGCCATATTTATCAACATCAGTAACATCTTTTTTTAATACCACCTGTTTATTCAAAACCAATTCTTCCAACCTGGTTTTGGCAGTTTGATAACAGGGGTAATTTTTCTCGTCAGCATCAATTCCCAATAATCGTACATGGTAGCCACCCTCAACCACTACCGTATCACCATCAATGACTTTGGTGACGATAGAATTATTGGCGGCGCCGCAGGAGGCTACGGTCTGCGGCGCAGGATTTTTCCAATTCTGCTCCACAGATTTTTGAGTGATAGCCAAGTATAAAAATCCACCCACAATAAAAGCAGCTATGATGATTGCTGTAAATATTTTAGTTGCGCTATCCATAAAAAGCTTACGCTTAGCTGCAAAATGTGCGCGCGGAAGGAATCGGACCTTCGACCTCCACTTTATCAGAGTGGCGTTCTACCACTGAACTACGCGCGCATTTGGTTAAAATTTTACCAAATAAAAACACGACAGTCAACCTCAACCGCTCATTGTGTAACTTATATTGTAAGACTCCTCAAACTCTCAATACTATCGTTTATTTTCCCATTGGTAATCTCTTCTGGCGCAATACGGGTTTTACTGAAAATCTGTTGTTCGGTATTTTTCAGAGATTGTACTAAGGATTCAAAATTTCCGCCGGCTATGGGGTAGTTTTTACCTTCGTATCTTTTTTTTGCGTCAGCAATTCGTTCCAGCATCGGCAGAGTTCCATAGGGACTAATTCTCATGTCAGCGTAATTACATATTTTATATTCAAATGAGCCACTGGCTTCATTTTCCGTAGCCCGTGAAAACCCAACCTGACCGATATTGCGGAAAACCCGTGGCGGAAGATTAATCTCTTGGGCAATCATTTCCGTGGCCACATGTTCATCCGAACCATATTTTTTAATATACTCATCCTTGACGGCCTGCCAGTATTCTTTTCCTTCAGGTTTTACAAATTCCGGAAAATAATCCAGGTCGGATTTAATAATATTTCCCATGTCATGGAAAAGGCAAGCATAAATAATAGACTCTTTATCTAGCAAGCCGTCAAAGTTTTCTGCAATCATTTTTCCCACCGCTGCCACCCGCAGTTGGTGGAGTTGCAACGCTGGCATTATTTTATAGTCAGTATAAATCTGTTGAACAGTTTTCATATAGTTACAATAAACTGCTAATCTTTTTCATGTTTCTTAGCAAACGTGGTCTTACCAGAATGGGTATGCGCCACGCACATAATGACGTATTTTTTAGCTCTTGATTTCATAAAATAAATCACTGTACATAGGCTGTCATAATGAATTCATCTATTAACTTCCCCCTGTACTGAATCTGTTTTGGTAATTTTGCCACAATTTTAAAACCCATCTTTTTATAAAGACTTATTGCCGGTTTATTGTTGGTATATACTTCCAGCTGAATAATTTTAAGCTTTGGCCTTAAATCTTTTTTTGCTAGTTTTATAATTTCAGCCATTAATTGGGTGCCAAGACCAATCCCCCTATAATTATTTCTTACTGCAATACCTAATTTTCCTATATGATTTCTCCTCCATACTCCAAGCTCTATCCCAACAGTACCAATGACTTTTTTGCCATATTCAGCGATAAGAAAAACCCTATTTTTACTTTTCACACCTCTCAAAATATTCTCTAGAAACTTTACTTCATTTTTAAGAGTTATTTTTCTATTCACCAAAAGCATGGCATCTTCATCAACTAAGGCATTGATAAAATCCTGAAACTTTTTGGCTTTCTTTAAATCAGACTTATCAAGCTTTCTCACTATGATTTTTTTATTACCAAATGTTTTAATTTGCATATCCCTATTATAAAAGCCTTTGCATCACATAATAATATTTGTTCCGGGGCTTGGATTCTCCGCCAGAGGCGGATGCGTCCTTTGGCGCAGAACCTAGATAGATTAGTAACTGGGCTGCGGGACTAGGATTCGAACCTAGATAAGCAGATCCAGAATCTGCTGTCCTACCATTAGACGATCCCGCAATGTTTATAGTTCCAACTTACCCTTCAATACCTCTCGCCCATATCCTGATTTAAAAAACTTCTCTGCTTTCTTGGCTAATTTGTATGTCGCATATGCTTCATAATAAATCAATTCAAATGGCCTATTGTCGCTAGTGTATTTGCCGCCGATCCCAGAATTATGCTCCTTAAATCTTCTTTTCAGGTCATCAGTTGAGCCATAATACAAGCTATCATTCTTTTTACTTTTTAACACATATGCATAAAACATAGATATTATGTCCCCGCCTCTCCGGCGGGTCGCCGATTGAGGGACTCGCCTCTTCGGCGAGTTGCCGGGGAGGCAACTACCATTAGACGATCCCGCAAAACTACACCTTCAAATATTTCCTCACCACAATAAAGCTCGCAATAACTCCCAGACCCACTCCAGTTACCAGCTGAATGAAAATAACCAACCACAGGCTTGCCAGTAAATAGCTGAAGAGATTAAACCCGGGCATAATAACCGACAGTGCTGGCGCCAAAAAGTATGTTGAAATAAGTGTTACTAAAAAACAGAAAATGAATGAAACCAGTCCAAACAGCGCTCCTTCAATAATAAACGGCGCCCTGACAAACCAGGCTGAAGCTCCCACAATCCGCATGGTGGAAATTTCCTCTTTTGAGGCATCCACCACTAGTTTAATGGTGTTAAATACCACCAAAATAGCCACTAATATCAAGAAAATGCCAAGGCCCAAGCCCACGCGATTAATACCTGACGTAATAGCGAAAACCTTTTCTATAATATCCTTTTTCTGCGAAAAATCAACTTTTTCAATTAAGGCCGCATACTTTTGCTGGTTTAAGATATTAGCGATTTTTTCATACTCTGCAGTGTTCCCAGACGTAGTAATATTAAGCGAAGGTAAAAAGGGATTCTCCCCCACCTCGGTCAAGGCGCGCGAAAAAACATCGTTTTCGCCGTGCGTTTCATTGAACAAGGCCAAAGCATCTTCTTTAGAGACATATTCTATATTTTTAACTTCGGAAGCTTGAGCTAGTAAATCTTCTTTAACTTGCAACATATCCTGCTCTGGCGCATCTGAAACAAAATAAGCGGTGATATCAATTTTATTTTGGATTGCCTCCACCAAAAACCCATTAATTCCATGAATAAAAAATAACCCGGTGACCAATAGAATCGTCACTCCTAAGATAAAAATGGCCGCCAGCGACATGCCTTTATTTCGGTAAAAGTCGGTAAGCGCAAAATGGGTAACGCGTTTTAAGTTAGTCAGCATATATTAAATAATAAAACGGCCTTTGGCTTCGTCACGGATGAGCCGCCCGTTTTCTATGGTAATGACTCTTTTTCCTAATTTATTAATAATTTCTCGGTCATGCGTTGATAAAATAACGGTTTTCCCCGCCCGGTTTATTTTTTCCAACAATGCCAATACTTCATAGGCATTATATGGGTCTAAGTTACCCGTCGGCTCATCGGCGATAATCACTTCGGGATAATTGACCAGCGCGCGGGCAATGGCCAACCTCTGCTGTTCTCCGCCTGAAAGTTCATGGGGAAAGTTATGTATTTTTTCTGAAAGTCCGATAATATCCAACACTTTGGGCACTTCACGGGCAATTTCTTCGTTGTCTTTGCCACCAGCTTCCATAATATATGTGACGTTTTCATAAACGGTTTTATTGGAAAGTAATTTATAGTCCTGGTACACCGTGCCAATCTTCCGGCGAATTTTCTGTAGCTCTGCCGATTCCAACTGACTGATATTCTGACCATTAAAAAACACTTCGCCGTGGGTAGGATGTTCCAAACCCAAAATCATTCGTATTAACGTGGTTTTCCCAGCTCCGGACTTGCCGACAATAGAAACAAATTCTCCTTCAGCAATTTCAAAAGAAACGTCTTCAAGCACCATCACATCCGGAGGATATATTTTAGTTACGTTTTGGAACTTAATCATTATATTTTAACTCTGCTTGGATAAATTCTTCTAAATCACCGTCTAGCACGGCTTCCGCTTGCGAGGTTTCATATTGGGTACGTAAATCTTTTACCATTTTATAGGGATGCAGCACATAGCTACGAATTTGACTGCCAAATGAAGCCTGACTCCCCCCGCCCGATGGCGAGGCTCGCCCAGATTCCTGGGCGGCTTTTATATCTTTCATTGCTTTTTTTTGCTGCTCTTGCTTCAAGGCATACAATTTGGCGTACAAAATTTTCATGGCGTGTTCCCGATTTCTACCCTGTGAGCGCTCACTCTGCGAAGCCACTGCCAGTCCCGTTGGAATATGGGTAATACGAATGGCGCTTTCGGTTTTATTCACATATTGGCCACCCGGCCCCGAAGCCCGGAACGTATCAACCCGCAAATCTTCCGGTTTAATTTCCAATTCACTTGATTGCTCAATTTCCGGCAATACCTGCACCTGTGCAAACGAAGTGTGGCGCAGTTTTTGGGCGGAAAATGGAGATTGACGCACCAACCGATGCACCCCCGCCTCTTTTTTCAACATTCCATATGCGTAGCGTCCCGTGATTTCCAGTGTAACATTTTTGGTGCCAATCCGCCCATCCGGCCCGCCGCCCTCCCCAAAGCTTTGGTGTAAAACGGTAGCTTTAAAACCTTTCTTATCACAATATTTTAAGTACATCCGTAAAATCATGGTCGCCCAATCTTGCGCGTCTACCCCGCCCGCCCCGCTGAAAATTTCCAAAATGACGTTGTTTTTGTCATATTTTCCGCTCAAGAAAATCCGAAACTCTTCTTTTTCTATCTTTTTTTGCAAACCGGCAATGGCACTCTCATCTATTGGGCCTAATTCACTCAACTCTTTCAAATCCTGCAATTCTTTTTTGAAAGATTCAGCCACTGCCAATTCTTCCTTTAATGCAGCAATACTCTGGCTGACTTTGGCGGCTTCTTCTTGGTGACTCCAAAAATCGGCTGCCTCTGTTTTTAATTCCAAAGCTTTTAGCTCTTTTTCCTTGCCATCAACATCAAAGCCGGTCCACCAACCAGTGGACCTGTTCTTCTAGTTTTTCCAAATCAACATTTTTCTCTGCCATATATCTTATTTTTAACATATTTTTGGAAATAAAAAAACACCAGACTCTTGGAATCTGGTTTGGGCGATTTTCTTTGTTAAGCAGCAAGGTAGCCGTCAAGAAATTCATTCTGACTGACAAGCCAGTCATTGAATTTGCCGAGAACGACTTCCGCTTGGGCAGAGAGCATGGTTTTTTCTTGATTGGGCTGTTTTTTGTCGCAGAGATTCGCGATATCTGCAACGAAATCGAACCCTTTCACGATTGTTAGCTTGTCCAAAATCCGGCAAAACCGGAGGACAAGCCAATTCCACATTCTTTTCACCTGTTCCAGCGTGTGTAGCATGGTGCCTCCTTAACAAAGTGACGGACGATATATACTATACCAATACTACCACACTATCTTGCAGATGTATAGCCCCCTTTCACTCCCTTTTTTGAAAGCACCACCTGCCATAATTGAGTTTGGCGGGCACGGAACATTCCTGCGCAAAAAAGCATATAATATTTCCACATGCGATAGAATTTTTCGGAGTAATTTTTTTTAAGATCGGCCCACGCCGTTTCAAAGTTTTCAAACCAGGCCATCAGAGTTTTATCATAATCTGCCCCAAAGTTATGTAAATCTTCAATAATAAATAGCCCTTCAGCCGCTTTGGCAATTTGGGCAACTGAGGGCAACATGCCATTGGGAAAAATATACTTTTCAATCCATGGGCCGCTCGAAATAGACGAAGTGTTCCAACCAATTGTATGCAACAGAAATAACCCGTCATCTTTCAGTAATTCTGCAACTTTTTTAAAATAGGTGCGATAATTTTT
>ORMF011076515.1_pt1 | contig 12676 bp, 10 predicted proteins | sample 1779871 | NCBI WGS metagenome assembly ORMF01 (sample SAMEA104232316, study PRJEB22302) | groundwater metagenome | biome: forest; feature: aquifer; material: groundwater | place: USA | collected 2011-08-07 | depth 5.4 m | reverse complement strand
CGCCAGCGCGGGAGGCCCGTCAAGGTCGTGTGGCGCGATGGCTCGAGCACCCGAGGCGTGCTCACGTCCCCGGCGCCGGGGCGCCTCGTCGTCACGCCCGACGGCGCGGCCGCGCGTGTCGTCACCCCGGATCTGCTCGCGCCGGAGAACGTGCTCGCCCTCGCCGCCGGCGGCACGCAGCTCGACCGTGCCACGTACGCCGCGCGAGCGGGTGACCCCGAGGCCGCACGCGCCCGCGTCCTCGAGCTCGCCCCGTCGCCGGAACGAGACGCGCTCGCGCAGCTCGTTCGCCGGCGTCGAGTCGCGGCATTCGAGGTCGCGCTCGTGCGCGCGACCGCCTCGCCGGGGCACGACGTCGTCGCCGCACGGGCGAGCCTCGTCGCCCTCGCCGAGCTCGACCCGGAGGGCGAGGCGGCACGAGCGCCGACCTGGCGGCGCCTCGCCGGGCTCGCCGGTGAAGCGTACGTCTACGTCGCTCGCACGCGCGAGCTGTTCCGCGTCGACCCCGACGCGCTCGACCTCCCTCGATGGAGCCCGCTGCCCGATCTCCTGCGCGCGGCGGGGACGGGTCAGTGGGTGGCCGAGGCGCCCGGGCGCGGCGAGACCTACTCCGAGGCGTTCAAGGCGCCGAAGCTCGCCTACCCGTTTGCCGTGCGCGCTCAGCTCCGCTTCGACGGCGAGGGTGGGCTGGGCGGCGTCGTGGTGGGCCGGCCCGGCGCGTACGTCGCGATCGAGCTGTCGGGCACCGGCCGGTGGCGGCTGTGGGAGCCCAGCTCGCAGGGTATCGGGCGCTCGACGCCGTGGCGGGAGCTTCCCGGCGACGGCTCCCGCACGGACGGGCCGATCGCGCTCGAGCTCGTGGTCCACCAACGCAGCATCGAGGTCGCGATCGGTGGCGAGCCGGTCAGGTGTCACGACGAGATCACGCTGCCCGCGCCCACCGAGGCTCAGGTGGGCATCGTGGTGCGCCCAGGCCAGGCGATGCGCGTCTACCGGCTCACCGCCCACCGCCTCGTCGCCGTTGCGGCCACGAAATGACGCGACCGCGCGTCGCGTGCCTGGCGATCGCAGGATCGGACTCGGGCGGGGGGGCGGGAATCCAGGCCGACCTCAAGACCTATGGGGCGCTCGGGGTCTACGGCGCGTGCGCGATCACGGCTCTCACGGCCCAGGACACGCACGGCGTCCACGCCGTCCACGCCGCGCCCGCCTCGTTCGTCGCGCATCAGGTGGAGGTCGTGCTCCAAGACCTGGCGATCGGCGCAATCAAGATCGGGATGCTCGCCACCGCCGAGATCGCGCGAGCCGTGGCGGGAGTCCTCGCGCATCGCACGTGCCCGCCAATCGTGCTCGATCCGGTGATGCTGGCGCAGTCGGGAGATCCGCTGCTGGACGAGGACGCCGTGCGCGTGATCGCTCGAGAGCTGGGCCCCCTCGCTCGCCTGATCACTCCGAACTGGCCGGAGGCAGAACGCTTGGCGGGACGCGGGGAGACGGATCCCCGGGCTCTGGCGCGCGCGGTCGCGGTCGCAACGGGGGCGCGCGCCGTGCTGCTCAAGGGCGGTCATCGCGATGGCCCGGAGGTGCTCGATCTCCTGCTCGACGGCGAGCGGTTCCACGAGGTCCGCCATCCGCGCCGAGAGGCGTTCCGCGGGCACGGCACGGGGTGCACGCTATCGTCGGCAATCGCGGCGTTCCTCGCGCGCGGCTGCGAGCTCGCGGTCGCGACGGAGCGTGGGATCGCGTACCTGCAGGGTGCGATCGCGGCCGCGTATCCCGTCGGCCACGGCGCGGTTCCGGTGCACCACTTCTGGGCGTCGTGGGACACCTGAACGCCAGCACAATCCCGGGAAATTTCCGAAAAATTTGAACCGACCCCCAATCCTGGTATTCTTCCTCCCGGATCGGCCCCGCGGGGTAGTAAACCCGCCTGATCGGTCCTTGTGACCGCGGCGACGGTCGCGGTCGGGCACACACGCAGGGAGCGGCCACTCCGGACATCAACGGACCGCTGCCCGGCAGGTTCCCACGCAAAAGGAGGTGGTCAATTGAGTCACGCTTGTAGTCGTCACACCCGGAGGTGGCCAACCTCCTAGGAGAGCGGCCGGCGGGCCTGCTCTCCTGTAAGGGAAGATTGGCCCGACTGCATGGGAATCGGCTAGGCAACCCGCACACGCGGCACGCCTAGCCGGTTCTTTTTGGGGTCGCTCCGGGTCGCTTTACCCCCCGAACAGCTTCCCCACCATCCGTGCCACCCACGAGCGCGACTTCTCGGCCTTCTTGACCTTGTCGAGCTCCCCCGCGTCGAACCACAGCCCCTTGCACTTGGGGCACCGGTCGAGCGTGACGCCGTGGAGCACCATCCGGCCGAGCTTGTCCTTCTGGCACCGCGGGCACATCGACCCGGTCGTCGTGGCGCCGCGTTCGCGGTCGAGCTCGGCCCGCGCCGTGGCCAGGAGCTCGCCCGCCGTCTTGCCCGGGCCCGCAACCAGGGCGTCGAGCTCGCCGCCGTCGAGCCAGCAGCCTTCGCAGTCTGGGCAAGCATCGACGAGCACGCCGTCGAGGGGGCGCTTCTTCATCTCCGAGCGGCAGTCTTTGCAGAGCATCGCGGGGTCCTCCGTTCCACGTGAGCGGGAGTCGTCGCGGGATTATAGTCTCGGTATGGACTCGACCCCTGCGCCCGCATCTCCTCCGTACCGAGCCCGCTGGGTGCGCCGCCGCCGGCTGCTCGTTGCGCTCGCGGCGGTCCCGTTCGGCTTCCTGTTCGGGACCTGCATCGCGATCGACAGCCTGGGCGGCGCATTCCGGAGCGCGCCGTCCGAGCTGCTCTCGCCCGCGCCAGGCAAGGGTCTCTCGCCAGCGGCGCGCGCGCTGCTCGCCCGCGTCGCGCACGGGATCGACCCGGCCCGGGCGCTCGACGTGCACACCCACGTCGTCGGCATCGGGCGAGGCGGAACGGGTGCGGAGGTCAACCCGCGCATGCGGTCGTTCGCCAGCCCGTTCCACCACTACAAGTTCCTCGTGTACTGCAGCGCCGCAGGGATCGACGACCTGGAGCGCGCCGACGAGCGCTACGTCGAGCGGCTCGTGGAGCTGGCGCGCCACGCCGTCCCGCGCGCGCGCCACGTGGTGCTCGCCTTCGACCACCACTACTCGGAGGACGGCGCGATCGACCTCGTGCACACCGAGTTCTACGTGCCCAACGATCACGCGCTCGCCGTCGCCGGCGCGCACCCCGAGCTGTTCCTCGCGGGTGGGTCCGTGCACCCGTACCGGGCGGACGCGCTCGCCGAGCTCGACCGACTCGCGGCGCGCGGCGTGCGCCTGATCAAGTGGCTGCCCAACGCGATGGGGATCGATCCGGCGAGCGCGCGCTGCGACGGCTTCTACGCGAAGCTGCTCGAGCACCGCATGGTGCTGCTCACCCACACGGGTGACGAGCAAGCCGTCGACGCGGAGGAGATGCAAGGGCTGGGCAATCCGCTCCGCCTGCGGCGCGCCCTCGACGCGGGTGTGACGGTGATTGCCGCGCACTGCGCGAGCCGTGGGACGGACGAGGATCTCGATCGCGCCGATCGCGCGCGTGTCTCCAGCTTCGGACTGTTCCTGCGCCTGCTGGGGGAGGCGCGCTACGCCGGGCGGCTGTTCGGCGACATCAGCGCGATGACCCAGTTCAATCGCTGCGGCGAGCCGCTCGCCACGCTACTCGCGCGCGAGGACCTCCAGCCGCGACTCGTGAACGGCAGCGACTACCCGCTGCCGGCGATCAACGTGCTCGTGCGCTTGGGCGCGCTCGTCGAAGCCGGCTACCTGGATGCCGCGGACGCGGACCCAATGCGCGAGATCTACGACCACAATCCGCTCGCCTTCGACTTCGCGCTCAAGCGCGCGCTGCGCTCGCCCGCGACCGGCCGTGGGTTTGCGGACGTCGTGTTCCACGATCGGCCGGAGCTGGGGATCCTCGCGCGGTAGGCCCTGTCTCAAAAATTCGTACCATAAATCGGCGAGTCATAGTCGTCGCTGGCAAGGCGCGCCGACGCAGTCGTAGTGCCCCTACGATGAGGAGGCGCAACGCCGCCAGCGGCGACGAGGGCCGGCGAGTTGTGATACGAATTTATGAGACAGGGTACTAGTACCTGCGATCGCTCAGCGCGATTCGAGGAACTCGAGCAGCCCCTCGCGCTCCGCGCGAGGAAGCGCGCGGAAGCGCTCGCGAGCGGCGCGCGCCTCGCCACCGTGCCACAGGATCGCCTCCTCGATCGATCGCGCGCGACCGTCGTGCAGGAGGAATCGGTGGCCGTCGACGGCGGGCGTGAGCCCCAGCCCCCACAGTGGGGGCGTGCGCCACTCCGAACCGCCGGCGTCGCCCTCCGGGTAGGGGTCCGCGAGCTCGGAACCCAGGTCGTGCAGCAAGAGGTCCGTGTAGGGGTGGATGCGCTGGTCGGCGAGCGCGGGGTGCGCGGCGTCCGTGTCGGTAGTGTGGTCCGGCGTGTGGCACGCGGCGCATCCGATCGCCGCGAAGCTGCGGGCGCCCCGGCTTCGCGCGGCACTTCGGCGCGCGGCCGGCACCGCCAGCGACCGGAGGTAGAACACGAGGTCGCCGAGCTGGTCCGGGTCGAGCTCGGGGGATCCACCCGAAGGCGCCCGTTGGGCGGCGTGTTGCGTCGGCCCGTACTCCGTCGTCGGACGGAGCACGGAGGTGATACCGACGTCGTCGGCGAACGCGGAGGTGGCCTGGGCCTCGACGGTCGGTGCGCCGGCCTTCCAGCCGAAGCGCCCGAGCGCGCGCGCACGGGTGCGCACGTCCGTGACCCACCGCGCTCGCCCCGAGACTCCGTCGCCATCGCGGTCGTCGGGGTCCGCACGCGCGAGGATCGCCCCGGGCGAGATCGCCTCGAGCAAGCCCACGCCGAACACCGCCGGCGCGAGGCGCAGGGTCGCTCGCGTGTCGGGATCGAGCGGGCCGTAGCCGAGCTCGCGAAGCTCGACCTCGAACCGACGCAGGTCGTAGCGCGCGCCGTCGGTGTACGCGCCGGTGCTCGCCACCGGGCGCAGGTGAGCCACGCCCTCCGGCGGGACGCCGCTGATCGCTTCGGGGGCGAGCGCGCGGCCGTACGACGGGTCGCCCGTCCCGTCGGGCCGCGCGAGGCGAACGACGAGGGCGGCGGCTGCTCGGCCCGGGGCGAGCTCCGGAGCGCCGCGGCCGTCGCGCACGTGGCAGCCCGCGCACGCGCGCGCATGGAACAACGGGCCCAGGCCGTCCCGACTCGTGACCGACGCGGGCGCGGCAACCCAGCTCTGGCTGAACACCGCGTCGCCGAGCTGGAAGCGTCGGCGCTCGGGAATCGAGAGCCGCGGAAGCGGCCGCGAGAACGCGTCGCGCGTGACGTCCACCACGGTAGAGTCGCCGCCGAGCCGGTCGTCCGCCGCACCGCCTGGGACGGGGTCGACCGACGGCTCACCGACGAGCACGATCGTCGCCACGACCGCCAGCGCCGCGGTGGTCGCCGTCCAACGCCTCGTCACCGCGATCCGCTCGCGGGGTCGCGACCGTCCGAGCCCGCCGCGATGCCGAGGTCCAGCCCCAGGCACCGAGCGGCCTCGACGATGAGCCCGGTCTGCGCCTCGAGCGCGGCGATCGCCCGCTCGAGCGCGGCGCGCCCGGTGTCCTGGACGATCGCCTGATCGAACGGGCCCGGGACGTCCTCGATCGCGCGGAGGGCGCGATCGATCGCCGCATCGACCCGCGCAGCGAGCGCGGGATCGCGGGCGCGCACGAGGTCGGCCGGCCACGGACCGGTCGCGCCGGCGGCGCCGCGGTACGCGACGGCGATGCCGCGCGCGTTTCCGGCGTGGTCCGCGAGCGTCGTGTCGCTGAAGCACGACTGCTCGTGCTCTTGGTCGCGCTGCGCGAGGGCCACCGCAATGCGCTCGCCCGCGAGCTCGTCGCCGCCCAGCATCGCGAGCCCACGGAGCAGGTCGCGCAAGGCATCGGAGCCGCGAGCCTCGAACGCTGCGCGGTAGTTGCCGCTCACGTCGGGAGCCCAGGCGGCGGCCAGCCCCGCCAGGTGCTCGACCACGAGCGCGCTCGCGACGGCAACGTAGCGCCCGCGGCGGATGCCCACGGGGGAGGTGGGCAGGAAGTCCTCGAACGATCGGTCGCCGGGACCATCAACGCGACGGTCGACGCCCCACAGCAGGAACTCGATCGCGTGGAAGCCCGTCGCGATGTTGGACTCGCCGCCCGCCTCGTTCAGCGCGACGAGCCGCGCCGCGTCGATCGCGTCCTCGCTCTCGACGAGGCCGGGATGCCCTCGGTCCCCCGACTCGATGTAGCGCTCATCGATCGGCCACGCGTTGATCAACCCCTCGGGTCCGCGCTCGGCGACATCGATCGGCCCGCCGTAGAACCGGAACGCCTCGGTCGGCGCGTAGGCGCCGCGTGCCGCGGACCATGCGTTGCGCGCGGCCGAGAGGGTTGCGGCCGACGGCGCAGATGCCAGCTCCTTGCACGCCCTGGCCAGCACAGAGGCCGCCTCGTGGGCCGCCGCATAGCTCGCATGAACGAGCTCGGCGTGCCGGCGGACGACCGCCGATGTCGGGTCGCCGGGCAGGGCCGTCGGCGGTGCCGGCGGGGAGCAGGCGACGAGCGCCAGCAGGGTCACGGTGGCGATCGCCGGAAACGAATTTGCGTGCATCGCTAAGGACCTCGAATATCGGAGTGTTTTACATGTAAATCAACCTCCATACGAGTCAAGCGCCAAGTCGAGCGACCTGTCGATCGCGTCTCGACGCGGGCGTCCGGATCGCAACGGGGTTGAGTCCGCGCCCGGCGTCGGCGAGAATCCACGTTCTTGTGCGCGGTCGGAGCCAGCCCGCGCGGGAAGGACGACGACGTGAGTGTGAACATCGACCTCGGGGGGCAGCACGCGCTCGTGACGGGTGCGTCGCGGGGGATCGGCAGCGCGATCGCGGAGGCGCTCGGACGCGCCGGGGCGATGGTCGCGCTCCACTACCACGAGAACGAAGAGGCGGCCAAGAAGGTCGCGCGCCGGCTTCGTAACCTGGACGACCGCGGCGAGGTGCCTCTCCTGCGCGCCGACATGGGCTCGTCGCAGGACATCTGGCAGATGTTCGACCTGTACGACAGCGCGTTTCCGGCCATCGATCTCGTGGTTTGCAACGCCGGCGTGTGGAAGCGCGCGCCGATCGAGAAGGTCAGCGACGACGAGGTGCGGGACACGCTCGCCGTGAACCTCGAGGGCGTGATCCACACGTGCCGGCTCGCCGCGATGCGCATGATCCGCCAGGGCAAGGGCGGGTCGATCGTGCTCGTGAGCAGCATGGCGGGGGTGTTGGGCGAGGCGTACCACTCGCACTACGCGGCGTCCAAGGGGGCCCTGATCGCGCTCGGGCGTAGCCTCGCCGTCGAGCTCGCCCCGCACCGCATCCGCGTGAACACGGTCGCCCCGGGTTGGATTCACACCGACATGTCGCGAGAGGTGCTCGAGAGCCCGGCGGGCGACGAAGTGCGCCGGAGGATTCCGGCGGGCGACGCCGGTCAGCCCAAGGACGTCGCCGGTCCCGTGTTGTTCCTCGCGAGCTCGCTCGCGAGCTACATCACGGGCGAGGTGTTGTGCCCCAACGGCGGCGTGGCGCACTTCCGCTAAAAGGTGGCGAATGCCATGTGGCGCCTCGCGCTTCGCAACGTTGCGCGCAAACCCGCGCGGTCGTTGCTGTCGGTCGTGGGCCTCGCGGTCGCGCTCGGCCTGGTCATCGGCCTCGTGTCCTTTGCCTACGGCGTGCGCGCGCTGCTCGACGGGGCGCTGCGCCAGGTCAAGGGGCTCGTCGTCATCAACCGAGACTCCCCACAGCTGATCCTCTCGAAGCTGCCACTCACGATGCTGGAGGAGCTCGAGCGGGTGCCCGGCATCGCGGTCGTCGTGCCCGAGGTCTGGCACGTGGCGATCACCATCGACGGCGGCAAGCTCCTGCTCCAGTCGGGCTTGTCCAGTGGGGGCCTGGGGATCCTCGGCACCGACCTCGGGCGGCGTGCCCAGCTCCCCGGGGGCGGCGTATTCGGACGAGCGCTCGTCGAGGGTCGGTTCATTCGGCCCGACGACGTGCACGCCTGCGTGATCTCGCGCGAGATCGCGCAGAAGCTCGGGCGCCGGCTCGGCGACACGCTGGCCCTGCCCGGAGCCAAGCCCCTCGAGGTCGTGGGCGTGTTCGAGACGGGCTCATCGATCCTGGATACGGCGGTGATCGTCCCCGTGACCGTAGTGCGCCAGATGAAGGGGATCGGCGAAGAGTGGGTGACCAGCTACTACGTCGAGCTCCACGACCCGACAGGCCGCGACGCGATGGCCAAGGAGCTCGATCGGCGATTTCCCCAGGCGCGAGCCTTCACACCCGACGAGATCAACAAGACCCTGGGCGACGTGCTCGACAAGCTCGACCTGATGCTCCTCGCGATCATCGTGCTCCCGATCATCGGCGCGGCCGTGGCGGTGCTCAACACCATGCTCATGAGCTTCTCCGAGCGCGTGGCCGAGTTCGGCGTCCTTGCGGCGTGCGGCTGGCGCCGGCGGGACTTGGTGGTGCTCGTCCTCGGTGAGTCGCTCGTCTTGGGCTTTCTGGGCGGGCTCGTGGGCATGCTCACGGGCTTTGCGGCCACGCGTGCGGCGGGGGAGTACCTCGCGGTCGTTCCGGTTGCCCCGGGCTGGCTGTACCCGTTGTGCCTGGGCCTCGCGCTGGTCCTGGGCGCGGTGGGGGGGACGCTTCCCGCGTGGAAGGCGGCCCGGCTCGATCCGGTCGAGGCGATCCGCCGTGGATAGCCCCCTCGTGGAGGCTCAGGCGGTGGAGCGCCGCTTCGGTCGCGGGCTCACGGAGGTTCACGCCGTCCGCGGAGTGGACCTCGCCATTCGCCCGGGCGAGGTCCACGTGATCACGGGACCATCGGGCAGCGGTAAGTCGACGTTGCTGTACTTGCTGGGCTCGCTCGATCGGCCGAGCGTGGGCGCGGTGCGGTTCCTCGGGGTCGATGTCGCGACGATGAGCGAGCGCGACCGCGCCCACCTGCGGCGCCACCAGGTGGGTTTCGTGTTCCAGTCGCACCGCCTGCTCCCCGTGCTCACCGCGCTCGAGAACGTGCTCGTGCCGGCGATCCCGTCCGGCGCGACGGCAGCCGACATCGCGCGGGCGCGGGCCCTGCTCGAGCGCGTAGGCCTCACGCCCCGACTCGACCACCGTCCGGCCGAGCTGTCGGGCGGCGAGCAGCAGCGGGTCGCGCTCGCGAGGGCGCTCTTGATGCGGCCGCGCCTCGTGCTCGCCGACGAGCCCACCGGCGAGCTCGACAGCGCGACGGGGGCCGGCGTGATCCGCGCACTGCGTGAGCTGGCCCACGACGGATCGACCGCCGTGCTGATGGTCACGCACGACCATGGGCTTCTCGCTTCCGGGGACTGGCACCATCGGATGCGCGACGGTCGGATCGAGTCGTGCGAGCGCGTCGCATCGGCGCCGGGCGTGAATTGACCGGCGTCGGCACGCTCGCTATGCTGCGGCGCGCCTCGAGCGGCGCCTAATCCATGGCCACGACCCAGAACCGCGTGGGGGAGATCCTGCTGGCGCAGGCGATTCGACGGCGCGCGTCGATCCCACGCCGCGACCTCGTCACCGTGCTCAAGGAGCTGCTCGACCATCGCGCAACCGGTGGATCGGGAGACCTCGCGGACTCGCTCCTCGAGAAGCGCCTCCTCGGGGCCGACGCGCTTCTGGCGCTCACCGCGCTGGGCGAGGTCACGCATGCCGACTGCGCCCGGTGCGGCGAGCACGTCGCCGCAGGGCGGCTCGCATCGCCCACCGCACCGTGCCCGGCGTGCGGCGCCGCGTTCGAGCTGCCGCCGTTGCGTGAGGTGTTGCGGTCGATGGAGCAGACGACGATGCGGCGCAAGCGGCGTCCGAACGCGGGTGCGGCCGAGCCGATCTCGACGCGCCTCGCGGCCGCCGACGTCTCGCACGACGAGACGGCGGATCCGGAGCTGCCCGCGGGCGCGACGACGCGCCGCCAGCTGCTGCCGCCCGCCGCGCTCGACGGCAAGCTCGTCGCGATGGGTGCGTCGGACTCCGGCCTGCGCGCGGCACTCGGAGCGGGTAACCGTTTCGGCGGCTACGAGGTGCTCGAGGAGCTCGCCCAGGGAGGGATGGGTATCGTCTACAAGGCGCGCCAGAGCGGGCTCAACCGCATGGTGGCGCTCAAGGTGCTGAAGGACAAGCTGTCCACCAAGGAGGAGTCGCTCCAGCGGTTCCAGCGCGAGGCGCGCGCGGCGAGCCGAATGCACCATCCCCACATCGTGTCGATCATCGAGGTGGGGAACGCCGAGGGCGTGCCGTTCATGACGATGGACTTCATCGACGGGACGCCCCTCGACGAGATCATCGCCAAGGGGCCGATCGATCCCCAGCGAGCCGTTGGGCTCCTCAAGAAGATCGCCGACGCGATGCGCTACGCGCATGGCTGCGACGTGGTGCACCGCGACCTCAAGCCATCGAACATCATCGTCGATCGCGACGGCGAGCCCCACATCACGGACTTCGGGCTCGCGAAACGGCTCGACTCGAAGAGTCGCCTCACGGAGACCGGCGCGCTCGTGGGGACGCCGTACTACATGGCGCCCGAGCAGATTGCTGGAGACGGGCGCGTCAGCAAGAGCTGGGACCTCTACGCGCTCGGGGTGATTCTCTACGAGATGCTCACCGGCGAGCTCCCGTTCGACGGCGAGACGACGATGGAGGTCTACCACAAGATCCTGAACCAGGATCCGACGCCGCCGCGCGAGCTCGCGCCCGCCGTGCCCGCCGCGGTCGAGCACATCTGCCTGAAGGCGATGATGCGCGAAGAGGCGCTGCGTTACCGCTCCGTCGCCGAGCTGCTCCGCGACGTCGAGGCCTATCTCGAGATGCGTCCGATCTCGGCGCGCCCGCTGGGCGTGGTCGGGAGGTTCTTCCGGCGCTTCGAGCGCCACACGGCGCTCTACACGGTGATCCTCTGCGCGCTCGTGATCGCGACGGGCTCGCTCGCGATCCTCGGCCTGCGCTTGTATCGGCGATACGCCGACCGGCCCGCGGTGCCCGAGGTCGTGCGCTAGGCCGTGTCTCACAACTCGGCGCGGCTCCGCCGCGCCGAGTTGTGAGACGCGGCCTCCCGTGCCCGTGCCCGTGCCCCTGCCCTTGCCCGATGGCGCGAAAGTCGCTCGGGTGGCCCATCTCAGGTCCATTGGATTCGTCGGGCACGGGCGCGGGCACGGGCACGGCCACGGGAGGCCCTGCCTCACAACTCGGCAAAGCCGAGTTGTGAGACAGAGCCTAGGCTACACTCCCCTCGCCCATGCTCCGTTTCGACCACCCGCACTTCTCCGACCCCCTCGTGGCGCTGCTCCTGTGCTTCGCGCCGCTGTTCGGGGCGTGCGTGGGGAGCTTCCTCAACGTCGTGGTGTATCGCCTCCCGCGCGACCACCTCTCGATCGCCTGGCCGGGCAGCCACTGCTTCTTCTGCGGCACGATGCTGCGGTGGTTCGAGAACATTCCGATCCTCTCGTACCTCGGACTCGGCGGGCGCTGCGCTCACTGCCGCGCCACGATCTCGCCCGTGTACCTGCTCACCGAGGTGCTCGTCGCCGCACTGTTCTTCGCGCTGACCTGGGCATTCCTCGGCCAGCGCTTCGCCTTCGAGCGCTTCGCGGATCCCGGGTACGGTCCGGTCGTCCAGGGTCTGGTCCTGGCCGGCTACCTCGCGCTCGCAAGCGCGCTCGTAGCGGCGAGCTGGATCGACTTCCGCCACCGGATGATCCCGGACGAGATCTCGATCGGCGGGGCGATCGTGGCCCTCGCGTTCATCGCGCTCGTCCCGGCCGCACTGGCCGAGGATGCGCACCTCGCGTCGGTGCGCGATCCGCACTGGGCGGCCCTCGGCGGTGCGACGCTCGGCGCGGCCGTCGGTGCGATCACGATCTGGGTGGTCGGCGAGGTCGGGAAGCTCATGTTCCGCAAGGACGCGATGGGCATGGGCGACGCCAAGCTGATGGCGCTGCTCGGCGCGGTGCTCGGGTGGAAGGCGGTGCTGATCTCGATGTTCCTGGCCTGCGTGCTGGGCTCGGTGTGCGGCGGCTCGCGCCTCACGTTCGCCTGGGTGTGGAGGCTCGTCACGCGGGGCAAGGGCCCCCTCGATCACTACATTCCGTTCGGTCCGTGCCTCGCGCTCGGCGCGATGCTCACGCTCGTGTTCCGCTCAGAGGTCGTCGGGCTGTTCCTCCAGCTCGCGCTCCCGCCGCCGCACTACTAGTGCTCAGCACCGCCCGATGCCGACGCCACCCCGCAAGATCCGAAACCTCGACCGCGACCTCGCCCCCGGCGCGGTCGGCGCGCGCCTGCCGATCCACGTCGTGTGCGACAACCTCCGCAGCGCGTACAACGTCGGCGCGATCTTTCGCAGCGCGGACGCGTGCCGGATCGCAGCGGTCCATCTGTGCGGCATCACCGCGCGCCCCCCGCACGCCAAGCTCGACAAGACCGCGCTCGGTACGCCGGACTACGTGCCGTGGCGGCCGTGGGACCGCGCGGTGGATGCGATCCGTCACCTCCAAGGGGAGGGCGTGGCAGTGGCGGGAGTCGAGGT
>ORMF010312183.1_pt1 | contig 12679 bp, 9 predicted proteins | sample 1779871 | NCBI WGS metagenome assembly ORMF01 (sample SAMEA104232316, study PRJEB22302) | groundwater metagenome | biome: forest; feature: aquifer; material: groundwater | place: USA | collected 2011-08-07 | depth 5.4 m | reverse complement strand
ACTTATTCAGTGCTTCCCTACCTCTCGAAGGCCAAACGGGGCGTCCGCGTAAAAAGGCCCGCCGGAATCCCGGGGTGATCGGTAAAAATGAACCTGCAATTACTTGATATTTTTGATAAACGGGAATGCGTTATTCTGACCTTAATGGTCGGGCTGTCGCTGCTCGCGGCAGCGCTTGAAACAGTGGGTGTGGGAGCGGTTCTGCCTTTCGTTCGGTTCGCAATTGATCCGGACGCGATCCACTCTTCGGCGATCCTTGATTACGTCTATCGCCTGATCGGGTTCGGAACTGAGCGGGTATTTGTGCTCGCGTTGGCCTTAGTCCTTGTTCTTTTTTTTGTCGTAAAGAACATATTTTTCTTCTTTGCGCTATACGTGCAGCAAGACTTTCTTTCCCGAAAGCGAGCTAAATGCAGCGTCGAAATGTATCGGGGGTATTTGCTCGCGCCATACGAATTTCATCTGGGCCAGAACAGCGCGTTGCTTCTAAGGAATATAAATCGCGTTGACGAGATTTTCAGCGGATTGCTCCAGCCGCTGTTTCTGATTTTTACCGAAGCAGTTGTATCAATGTGTCTCCTTGGGTTTCTCGCGTGGTTGGAGCCCTGGCTGACACTCGGGGCTCTGGCGACAGTCGCAGTTCCATCGATCCTTCTATACAAATTTCTCGGCGACCGGCTCTCAGTTCTTGGGGCGAAGAACCATCGGCTGGCAGGATCATCTTCGAAGTCCCTTCTTGAGGGTTTGCGCGGGGTCAAAGAAATTCTGATTGCGGGCGCCGAACGGAAATTCTCGCACGACTTTGAACGAGATGCTCTCGCATTGGGACATGTGCGACGCAATCTTCAGTTGGCAAACAACGTTCCGAGGCTGGTAATCGAACCGATACTTGTCCTTGGTTTGGTTGTGATCATCGTTGCCTTGGTTTTGGGGGGGCGTGCCGGTCCCGACGCGCTACCGCTCCTCGCTTTGTTCGGGGTAGCTAGCGTGCGAGTAATGGCCGCAGTGAGCAAGATACTCCCTGGACTGCAGCAACTGCGCTTTCACGGTGTGCTCAATGAAACCGTGCTGAAGGAATTGCGGCAGTTTCAGACGGATCGAGACGCGTTGATCCGAGCAGTTCGACCGCAACTCACGGGTCATATCGCGTTTACCATTTCCGTCGAAGGCGTCAGCTACCGTTATCCGGGCGCTGACGGATTCGCATTGAAAGATGTCCGCTTCGGAATCGCCGCAGGCGCGCGCGTCGCGATAGTGGGACCGTCTGGCAGCGGTAAATCGACTCTCATGGATATTCTTCTCGGCCTTTTTGATCCAGTCGAGGGATCCGTCTTGATTGGCGGAATACCGCTTGAAGATCGTTTGGCGGAGTGGCGAGCCATTGTCGGGTACATTCCCCAAAGCGTATTTCTGATTGATGACTCACTTCGACGCAACGTGGCATTCGGCGTACCCGACAAGTTTATCGATGATCACGCTGTCTGGAACGCGCTGGAACAGGCGCAATTGGCCGAGGTAGTTCGCACCCTGCCGGATAAACTAGACACGGGGCTCGGTGAACGAGGGATTCGCTTGTCAGGAGGACAACGGCAGCGTGTAGCTATTGCGCGCGCCCTGTATCACGATCCATCGGTACTGTTCCTCGACGAAGCCACGTCCGCCCTTGATCCTGAGACCGAGCAGGAAATCGCCAACGTCCTTGACGGCTTAAGTGGGAAAAAAACACTCGTCGTGATCGCGCACCGGATGCGAACGGTTCGGCAATGCAAGCAGGTAATATGGCTCGAAGCGGGGCGGGTGGTGGATGTCGCGGCTTTTGACCAGATGTGCGAGCGACATCCCAGGTTTCGCGACTTTGCGGCGTCAGACTCGTTTGCGATCTAGGCCGGGCGCGACAAGGGAGGTGGATGGACAGATCAACGGCGGATCGCGAGCAATATTTCGGCAACTGCAGCGATCATCGAAACTTCGCCTGCGCGAATTTCCTGAAGAAACTCTTGGGCAGTCATTACAGCGTTTCAATGGCTTCGCGCCAACACGCCTTACGCTCTTGTCATCCCGCGGACTTTACGATACCAGTCAATCGTACGCCGGATTCCCTCCTCGATTGACACGCGTGCCTTGAATCCCAGATCACGCTCCGCCTTTGACGTGTCGATAAGTCGAAGCGGGATCATTGTTGGCTTCGATCTGTCGTAAACAATCCGGGCATTCGCATAGCCGTCTATCTCAAGAATCATGCGCAACATCTCGTCAACCGAATGACCCTGACCCAATCCGATGTTGATTGCGGTGTAGCTGTCGAGACGTTCCGCGGCGAGCATCATCGCATCTACCATATCGTCGACATAGATCGCGTCCCGCACCTCGCTTCCGTCTCCCCAAACCTCAATTGGATCCCACCGCTCGACTACTTTCCTTATCAGTGCCGGCAAAACATGCGATGTCGCGAATTCGAAGTCGTCATTCGGACCGTAGACATTTGTAGGGCGCAGAACAAGAGTGGTCATTCGACGAACGAGCTTTTCACCGTACATACGGCATAGTATTTCGGTAAAGCGCTTGGTCCATCCGGCGAAGTAGTACTTGTCGAATGGCTCACCCGAAAACATTTCCTCTTCCCGCACTGGGCGGTCCGACACGGGATAGGCAACGGTGCTCCCAAGCCAGAGGAACTTCGAGACGCCGGCCTCATATGCCGCTTCGAGCATCTGGGAGTTGATCAGCACGTTCGGCGTAACGTGGACCATCGGCGTCGCTGAAATAGTTGCGGCTCCGGAGGTACTGGCTGCGCATAGGAACACTATCTCGATGTCCCGCACAGCACGCCGGCAGTCTTCGCCTAACCTGAGATCGGTTTGAACATATTCGACTGCCGGATTTCTGTTTACGGGGGCGTGCCTGAAGCGCGTCGCCCGTACGCGCGCGCCGGCGACTGTGAGCCGGGAGGCAAGGTTGCTTCCAATCAAACCTGTCGCTCCTGCGACCAGGATCCGCTTTCCTTTGAAGGACACGATAGATTTTCCTGTCGCCAAATTAATCAAGTTCGCACAAAAAAGTCGTGCGCTTCGTAAATCGAGCGCGCGAGCCGCATTGTTTCGCGTGGAAGCGTACCGAGTATGCTTGCGCCAGCGTTCTCCTCGACATGGGGCCGGGACAGCATTCCAGGAATGGTCGTAGACACTGCGGGAAACGACAAACAGAAACGGAGCGCAAATTGTGCAGCCGTTTGCCCCGCATCCTGAGCGATTAGCTCCGAAAACAGGCGATGTGCCTCTGCCCAGCGGACACGCTGCTCAAGACCCCACTTGCTGCGATGGTCGCGCTCGTCGTACGCCTGATCCGCCGCATAGCGTCCAGTAAGGAACCCAAAGCTCAAAGGAGTTCGTACTATGACGCCTGTAGAATTTTCTTGGGCAATGGCGAATATACCTTCTGTATCGGCGCGCTGGTCCACCAGATTAAAGTTAAGTTGAACCGCGGCCACATCCAGATCGACCAGCGCACGTTGAGCGTCCTGCGGCGACCGGGCAGATACTCCCCACGCGCGAATCTTTCCTTCGGTTTTTAGCGCATTCATGGTGGCGATCGCCAAGCCATCCGGAACCAGCAGGTTCGAGGGTGGGCTATGCAACTGGTAAAGGTCAATGTAATCGGTCCGGAGGCGCCGCAAACTCCCTTCGATAGACGCGCGAATGTGTACAGGACTGAAGTCCTGTGAGCCCTCGCGATTCAGCATACCCACCTTGGAGGCGATGACGATACTGGAGCGTAAGCCTTCAAACACTTCACCGATGACGGCCTCGCTTTCACCGAGGCCATAGAAGTCCGACGTGTCGAAAAATGTTATTCCGGTATCCAAAGCGGTCCGCAACGCCGTAATTGAATCAGTTCGGTCAACCGGTCCGTAGGCGACCGATCCGCCCGCCGATCCGCCTATACCCCATGCGCCAAAGCCGATTTCCGATACTCGAATGCCGGTTCGCCCGAGAGGACGGGTTTTCATGTGGTGCCGCTCCCACCGAAATCGAGCCTATCTGGTATCGAAATCATACGGTAGCGCGCCTTTCATCAATCGTGAAAAAAGAGAGCATTGACCATGCTGATCCTTGCGTCTTTCGGAAGCGCAAGAAACATTTGAAACTGCGCGTTTGCGCGGCGAAAGCGAAGGATATGCTCCAGATACCGGCCCGAGCGAAGAAGGAAGATCAAGTCGAAGAGAATGGACTGTCGAAGGCGTACGTAAAAAGCCCTGCAGAATCCATGGATCCCGCTTGTACGCCATCCTTGTTGTAACGGTGCAACCCAGGGGAGTGCGACGCCAATCCGCGGTGAGGGCACCGGAAGGAAGCGGCTGACGGCGCGTTTCTCTGCGCCCTGTTTCTTAAGTGTATGGCGTGACCAGTGGGACGCAAGCGTTCGATCATATCGCTCGCTCGGCTGTTCATGAATGATATTGCATCTGAAATTCACCTTGATAATGCAATCGACCGCGGCAGCCTGATACAACAACGTCTCTTCCGCTCCGCCATCTGGAAATCGATCCCCAAGCCGGTATCCGAAAGGCGCAAGGTGATCGCGGCGCAGCGCGACCGTTATGAGGTTGCAATAGTCGGGGAAGGAGAGCACACGAGATTTTCTATGGAATGCTGAGGGCTGTGTCTGGTCACTGCTTCCTATGCCGTGGTATGTCACGGTAGGGAAAACCGCCATTACACTTGGATTATCAAAATCGGAAGCCAGTATCGAAAGCCAGGTATCGTCTCGTGTTCGACAATCCGACGCTGCGTATACGATCAACTCAGACGACGCTTCACGAAACGCTTTGTTGACCGCATCGTATGAGGGAAGTTGCTCAGGACCCTCGATTAGACGAACGCGCCTTCCCTCGGAAACTGCAAACTCCCGAAGAAAGTTCTTGAAAGGCGCGCTCGAGGCAAAGTCGGTAAGAAGGAGTGATACCTCGAAGCCCCCACAGGTGTTCAAAAACGAGAGGAAATTCTCCCGATACCAGTTCTCGAGTGCATTATTTGGAACATAGTGTGGCTCAAAAGTCGGGGTGACGATAGTCACCGTTTTGACTGATACGCACTGTGCAATCTCGGATTGAAGAGACATATGTAAATTTATTCCTGATCGGGGTAGCGGCCGTTGACAGCTTAGGCTGTCGATTCCCTAAAAACGAAAGTAAAGAAACTCTGTTAGTGTCCATAACGCGTATTGCCCATAGCGATGCGAGTTGTCTTGATTCGCAATTTTCATCTTCAATACTTCGCTGTATGCAATTGCTGCTTGCGTGACGAAAGCGGATATTTCAGAAAAGACGGAATTTTTGGGTCGTCTATCCGGGGGCAACGCTCGAGGGACAAGTCGTCAGGCAGTGACGAGGGGAGATCGAGAAACGCCGAATCGAACCCAGAGCAATAGACGTGGCTTGGATACGGGAGGTTCTCCAAGATGAAGTCCGCCTGCGTCCTCAAAGAAACTGGTTCCGCAGGGACCCATGAATGTCTGGATTCTCCGACTTAGCAATTTTTCGTAGTATGGATGGAGCTTTCTCTTTCCAAAATACTGCTCAGTTCCCAAGTTCGCGAACAGGCTGCCTGTGTTGCCGCGCACCTTGCGGATTCCAAATTTGATCGAGTAGGCCGCGGAAAGCAACTGATGACATGCGCGCGTCGTGGCCCCCGTGCTTGCAAGCTCTTCCGGCATTTCGTATCGATGGCTGCCACGGATAAATTTATGAACGCCATCGTTTTCGTCGAGAATATCAGTCAAGAAAGTGAAAAGTACCAGGAAGCGATAGTCGTCCCAGTCGCGATGCCACATTTGAGAATACGGATGCCTCTCCCGATGGGGGTATGACCAGAAACACCCGATGTCGTAGAGATTAGCCGGTGTGCCAAGGTATGAATCTGCGATGCCTTTTAGGCGGGCATTGGCTACAACATAGTGCTGGAGCAACGCCGAACGCAACAAGCTGTCTTTCGCATAGTGGGAGTAACTCTCGTTGGTAACGTCGTCATAGGACTTAAAATTGATGTGCTTGGACGCAGTCGCGACATGGCCATCATGTACAGGCAGTCGCGCTAATTCCGCAAACAGCTTCTGTGCGTCGTTTGGCGGCATGAGTTCATATGGCGCCGCGCCGTCGGTACGAAGTATTTCAAGGAGCTTCCGTTCCGACGCTTCTGGCTTCGGCGTAGCGACGCCGTCGGCATGCACGAGTTCGGGGAGTATTGCGTCCTCGTAGTGCTTTCGAAGGGAATTAAAATCCATGGCCCGAACATCTCGGGAAAAGCGTTCAATCAATGTGCTCATGTTCGGTCCGCGCAACAAAATCCGTCAATAATGGCCTGCGAGTTCTCGCTCAGAGGCATCGTTCCCGTAGAGATACGCCCCCTTTTTATTCCCGTACCATATTACTTCTCGGAACCACTCTTCCCAGCTTGCATATACGGACTTGCTTCGAAGAATCCGGTTTAGGCAGGCACGGCTCTCCAGTGGTATGCGTTCCCCGGTGAGGACCGCCCTGTAATAGTCCCAAATGTTGTGGGAAGTCTCCACTTCCACATCATTCTGCTGGAAAGGAAGCTTGACGAGTTGGCGGTTTAACCGGACGGCCTCGTGCAGGAGATTCTTGGGCAAGGATACCGAGTGCTCAGAGAGAATTTCGTCAAAAAGCGAGTGCGCTTCGGTATAAAAGCGGTCGAGCTTACCTTCGACGCATAGCTTGATCATGATGTATTCGTCGGCGGGCCAGAAAATGTCCAGCCACTCGCCCGAGTGGCAGTACTCTGCACCGCCCTCCTGGATGTCCCGTGCTTTGTCGATAAAGAAGCGCTTTATATCGGAGAGCACGGGATACCGATCGACCCGTTCCGACAAGAATGCTTCGAAAATCTCGCGATAGCTCACATCGGAGATGTCGTGCAGCAGCACGATGGGAATCTGCAGGACTTTGTCAAAGTGCAGCAAGGCGGTCATCCAGCTGAAGGCGCGCGTTCGGGCCCAATCCTCGCGCGGCATGGAGGCTGTCGCCACCACAAGTTGCTGCATCTCGGCGATTTCCTCTTCCGCGGTTTCCTTCAGCGCCCCGTGGATATTGATGATCTTTGTTTCGACCATCACCATGCCGTACTTCTTCTGATATTCGGGATCCCCCATCTCCGCATTGGGCAGTATCGAGAGATTGTTGAACTGGATTCGATTGTGCTGGCCATTGTCAATAACCCGCGCGACACCTTCGGTGAATGATTCGTAGGTCTCTCCGGGCATTCCCAGAATCAGATCCGAGTACGTTTCAACGCGATCACGAGTGAATCGCCGCTGAAGTTCCTGAAACGAGTCCGTCGAAATATTTTGCCGCTTGATAGCGACAAGCGTAGCCGAGTCTACCGACTGCAATGAAATCGCCACACCCTTGTTAAGGCCTGCATCGGCGAGCAATTTTTGCACCTTGTAGGCGCGTTCGGTTCCATTCTTAGTGTTCTGTACCGAGAGCGCCTTAGGATAGCCGAATCTGCTTTTTGTCTCTACAATATACCGTGTGATGTCATAGTCACGCGCGAGCATTCCGTAATTCGCATCACAGCAAAAAATGAACTCGATATTCTGCTTTGCAAACCAATCCACTTCCCTAAGCAGGCGGTCGAGATCGAACTGGCTCACTTTGGCGGCAGTTGCCGACCCCCAGTCGCAGAACGTGCACTGGAAAGGGCAGCCTCGATTGGTTTCCCACAGGATCAGCCAGCGTTCTTGCGGATTTGCCGCCATGAGCGGCTCAAAAATTCCACCGAGGTAGGGCGAGGGGATCGACGTGATGTCGCGGAGACGTTCGGCGCGTGGGTTTCCGACAAACATTCCGGCCGTATCCAGATAGCTGATCGATGCAACGTTTTGCCAGGTTTGCGACGGATAGTTTTCAAGAATGGAGAGAAATATCGGCTCGCCCTCGCCGTGAACAGCAAGGTCAACCCACGGGTTCTGTCGCAGGAAAGCCTCTGCCCGATCCGGTACCTGCGGACCGCCAAAAACGATCAATGTTTCCGGACGGGCAGCCTTGAGCTTGCGCGCGATTTCAAGAGAAATCCGGATATTCCACACATAAGTTGAAAAGCCAACCACATCGAAGCTTATGAGGCGTTCGACGGCCTTGTCCACCGAGATACGTGAATAGATGGGCAAGGCGAAGTTGTAGCGATCGGGATGGCTTGCGTGCTTCTGAACGTAAGCTTGCAGCAATCCGACTGCGTAGGGCAGATAGTTCTGCCCTGAAAAGCTGTTGTTTATCTGGACTAGTCCGATACTAAGCTGTGAGGTATTCTCAATACGGCTCGTTTCGCCCGAAATTGGCGCGGTCAATATTTTATTGTCGTGCCGAACGCTCTGGGTGTTGCTCATTGTGTCACCGTAGCGTGAGGCGAGTGCGCCGGCAAGCTCCTTCCGGCGAGAATTTGCTTTCCACTTTCTGCCGCATAGATATCGCCACGCGAAAATGCGCGCCCACTTCGCCCTGCACTGCGGTACTCGCGGGTCCAACTTTCATAGCGAGCCAAGGGAATGATGCGAAAATCAAAACTAATCCGTGTTTCGCTTCCGTCGTTTTCAGCGGGGGCGTGAATGCAACGCGAGTCAAATACAAGTAGTTCCCCATAATGCATCGGCAACGGGCGACAAGCCTCAATTACCTTGATGCCATATGTTGGGTTTGACGTCATCAATTCAAAAAAGAGGCTCCTGCCACGACGCGAATATGTTTCGGCGTCATTGCCGATCGATAGCGCAAATTCCTTTAGAGCACTGATCGAATCATCGAGGCTGGCCATTTCCAGCGCGGCACTACCGCGGCAGTCCGTCAACGGGAGCCAGCAGTTGATCTCGTCGTGAGAGTGACCAAGCATGCCATCGTTGTGATGGCCAAGATATCTGCCAGCCGCATCCCGGAATCGTTCAGGCAGGCGCGTCGGGAAATGGAACCGGATCGTCGGCGTTTCTTGAAACAGGAAGTCAGTCGGGAATATGGACTCCGCGAGTTGCGCGATCAATCCGAGGTAAAGCTCCCGAAACCGATCGCTGGTTTCATAGAAAGCCTTTGTGACGTTATTGAGCAGGTGGATATCGACGATCTGGTTCTCTATTGAAACATTGCGATGCAGGTCGACGAGCTCGCATTCGAAGTCTGTGAAACCCTTAACGACCAGAAGACGCCGCAACTCTGCCGCAAAATCCAGATTGCTCTTGGCGTACGAGATGCGCTCGATGCCATTTCCGATCATGGCAGGTCCGTCAAGGGTCAGCTTCTCATTACTCATTTTCCAGTCTCCGCATTGCGGGCGGCAGATTCGACTGCGATCCGTTCTCGCCAGTAATCGAGTAGATGCACGATGCTCTCATCGAAAGAGTATTGGGGTTTCCAACCAGTGGCTGTTAGGAACTTGTCAACGTTCGGAATCTGGAGCGTGACATCCGCGGGCCGCAACAGAGCCGGATCGACACGGGTGCGAATCGGAACTCGCGCCATGGATCTAAGGCGTTCAAGAAACTCTCGCACGGTCATTGTTGCCGTCCCGCCAATATTGTAGGCTTCTCCGGGTGCGCAGTAGAGCAGGGCATCCCAGTACGCCCGCATCGCGTCTCGCACGTCGATGATTGTGCGCACTGAATCCAGATTGCCGTGGGTGAGATCATCCTGCAGACCAAATTCGATTCGTGCGACCTGGCGTGCAAATGACGTCGCAAACAGATCGCTTCGACGGGGATTGAGATAGGCGAACATGCGGGTACGGATGATCCGCATCTTGTAGCTGACGAAATACGTGTAGCCAAGAAGGTCCTGCGCGACTTTGGAAACCGCATAAGGGCTTGCAGGCCGCATCGGCGCGTCTTCCCGGATCGGAATGTCCTCGGGAGCCACCTGGCCGTAGACCTCCGAGGTGCTGCAGAGTTGAATAATCGGGTCTAACCCCGCAAGTCGTACAGCCTCGAACAGGTTGCCCGTGCCAAGGATGTTGTTTGCGAGGACTGCGTGCGGAGTGATGAATGATGCCCGTACGTTTGCATGGGCCGCCAGGTGAAATATTGCGTCCGGCATTACTGCCCGCATTGCCTCAATTGTGGATCCGAGATCATTGAGGTCTGCTTCGTGGACCTTCGCACGATCCGAAATTGACCGGAGATTGTCCTGGGTCGTGCTGTGCCAACGTGCCAGACCATGCACTTCCACGCCAGGATGATTTTCTAGAATGTACTCGGCCAAATAGCTGCCGCCGGAGCCTCCAATCCCGGTAATTAGCACCTTCTTGAACTCTCGACTCACGTGGCTCACCCTTCTGCGGCGACAACATTCAAGAGTTCACAAAGCGCAAGTATGCGACTTATCTCGAGGTCCGGATAGTTGCCGATGTACATGCCGAAAAAATGGACGTGGTCCACTTCCGGGTATGCCTTCCAAGCCTCATCTCCGAATCTCTTCCTGAGATACGGCTGACGCAACTGGTTTCCGCCACCTGAGGTTCCCCGGCGAAATTCAACGCCCGCATCGCGCATGGCTTCCATCACGCGATTGGCCAGCGCCTGATCAGGCTGGCGCAGGATCAGCGTAAATGCATAGTTGCAACTGCCTTCAAGGTCGAAATCTGTACGGTAATAACGTGGGTCGAGATTGCTCAGGAAGGTCTCCAGGTTGGCACGGCGCTTCTCGTTGTTGGCATCCAGACGCTTTAATTGTTGCCGCCCCATAACCGCATTGATCTCACTGCTGCGCACGTTATAGGCGGGGAACGCGAAAATGAAATCGGGATTGAGGTCCGGGTAGCGCTCGATGTAACTGCGCTTGAGTGACTCGGATCGAGACTCGCGCACCATGCCGTGCGAACGGAACATCCGCACTGCCTCGTATAGTTCAGGGTCATCGGTACAAACCATCCCGCCCTCGATCGTACTCATGTGGTGTGCGTAGTAAAACGAAAAATTGGAGGCAAGCCCGAAGCTACCAAGTTTTTGTCCCCGGAACGTCGCGCCATGGGATTCGCAGACATCCTCGATCAGCGGAACCCCACAGGCGGAAAGGGTATCCAGTAGCTTCGGGTCCAAAGCGTTGTATCCGAGAACATAGGTAATGAAGACTGCCCGGGTCTGCTCAGTCAATTTGGAGATGACCTGTTCCGTATTCATTCCGAGATTTCGGGGATTGATATCCACAAAGACCGGGGTAAAACCGTTCTGAAGGACAGCTGCAATATCCGAGGCCCAGGTCAAGGTGGGCACAATCACTTCGCCGCCGCCTCTGAGTTCGCGCAGCGCTGCCATGGTCACCTGGTTTGCTGACGAGCCCGAATTCACGAAAACACTGTGCTTCACGCCGAGCCATTCCGACCACTCATGCTCGAACTCGGCGACCTGCTTGGATTGGGTGAGTATCGGGTCACCTTTGAGAAAATCGATTACGGCGTCGAGATCCTCGCGGGTGATATTGTTCTGCATCAGCGGCAAATCGAGGCGTACCGGGCGCGAGCCGGCCGGTGTCTTGATCATCAAAATGGTCCCTTGAATTCGATCGCTTTAAGATCGTCGCGCTCGTCCGGCATCCAGCCCTGCGGCGAGTCTTTGACGAGATCAAGCGCAGCGGCGGCTATGGTGCGCGCGTTCGGGTAAAAGAGATTCTCCAGGCTCGGTGTGGTGGGGCACGGCGTAGGGGCAAAGCCCATGCGCCGAATCTTGGGTATCGGACCGCCCTGGAGTTTTTCGATTACCGCGCTAATGATTTCTGCGCTGGCTCCGCATGTGGTCCAACTGTTGTCGACAACGACAAGCCGTCCCGTTCGATCCGCGGAGGCGGCGATCGTGTCTGTATCGAGCGGCGAGAGCCAGATCGGGTCGATGACTTCAGCGGAGACCCCCACGGACTCCAGGTAGCGCTGCGCTCGCAGGCATTCGACCTGCATGTAGGAAATTCCTACCAGCGTCACGTCGCTGCCCTTTACCGCGATTCGCGCCTTGCCAGGCTTTACTTCATATGGCGGCTCGGGCACCGCTCCCTTTTGATAGTAAAGAATGCGGTGTTCGATAAACATTACCGGGTTATTGTCGCGGACCGCCGCGGCCAGGCAGCCCTTTGCATCATAAGGAGTAGAAGGCGCGACAACCTTCAATCCCGGGACATGCATAAAGAACGAGTAAGGCGCCTGCGAGTGCTGGGCACCCTGGCCCCAACTTTTTCCTATGATGGAACGGACAACCATCGGAGCGTTCTCCTGCCCGCCGAATGTGTAATGAGTCTTGGCCGCGATGTTGACAATCTGATTCATGGCCAGCATCACGAAATCCATCCTGATATGGACATGAATCGGTCTGAGCCCGGCTAAGGCCATCCCGACCGCAGCACCCGACATGGCATCTTCTGAAAGTGGTGTTCCGAAAACGCGCTCCGGCCCGTATCGTTCTGCGAGTCCTCGAGTTGTTCCGAGAATTGCCTTGGGGTCGTCTACGTCCAGACCGAAAAGTATGACGTTGGGATCCCGCGCCATCTCCTGGTCTGTAGCTTCGCGGATGGCATCGACGTAGCTGATCACCCTATCCATGCCGATTCTCGCAGAATACGTGGCGATACAGTTCGCTGGCTTCGGGGAACGGACTTTTTTCAGCAAAAGCGATCGCGGAACGAATCTCTTCGTCGATT
>ORMF010465189.1_pt1 | contig 12681 bp, 15 predicted proteins | sample 1779871 | NCBI WGS metagenome assembly ORMF01 (sample SAMEA104232316, study PRJEB22302) | groundwater metagenome | biome: forest; feature: aquifer; material: groundwater | place: USA | collected 2011-08-07 | depth 5.4 m | reverse complement strand
GTCAGCGCCTGCATCTGGTCACGCCCGGTAAACAGTGCGAATTTCTTTGGATCGGTGGCGCGTATTTTCCCCAGCCGTTCGGCGAGGATGCTGAAAGTTTCTTCCCAGCTGATTTCCTCGAATTCGCCCGCGCCTCGCTCCGCCCCCGGCTTGCGCAGCAACGGCCTGGTCAGCCGCGCGGGAGAATACTGTTTCATGATGCCGGCACTGCCCTTGGCGCAGATCACGCCGTGGTTGAGCGGGTGTTCAGGGTTGCCGTCTATGTAGCGCACCTCGCCATTGCGCAGATGGACGCGAATCCCGCAGCGGCACGCGCACATATAACAGGTGGTGGTGCGCACTTCGATCTTGGCATCCGGCACAGGCGATGCCGCAGGGTCGTGCAGCGGGGATATTGTGCTCTGCGAGTCGCCAAAATTATGGGTTTTCATCAAAAATCTTATGGTGGTTGATTGCCCAATCGCGGCCATTCCGGGCGGAGCAATGGCCATTTTTGAAGGTGCGCCAGTATGCGCAAATGACAGCCCCGCCATCCATAGCCGTGATGAGCTATTAGGTCATAACCCATAAGGGGTATCGTGGTTTAGTGCCGAAAGTTTTAGCATGACTCGGCAGTCAGTTCAAGCAATTTATGAAAGCGAGAAGAACATGGCACTCGTAAGACCGCACGGCGGGGGCGAGCTTAATCCGCTGTTACTCAATGGGAGAGCCCTTGCCGACGAGTTGGAACGGGCGCGTACGCTGCCGCAAGTCAGAGTCAGTTCGCGCGAGAAAGGCGATCTGGTGATGCTTGGCATCGGCGGCTTTACGCCGCTTGACGGCTTCATGTCCTATACCGATTGGCAGGGTGTCTGCGCCGGCATGCGCATGACCAACGGTTTGTTCTGGCCTGTCCCCATCACCCTTTCCACCGATTACCTCACCGCAGATTCCATCAATACCGGCAGCGAAATCGCCTTGCTTGACCCAAGCGACGACAGCATTCTGGCGACGATGCGCATCACCGAAAAATACACCATCGACAAGGCGCACGAATGCGCAACAGTGTTCCAGACAGCCGACATCAACCATCCCGGCGTAAAAATGGTGATGGCGCAGGGCGATGTCAATCTCGCCGGTCCGGTCAAGGTGCTGTCGATGGGCGGTTTCGACCGGAAATACGGCGCGCTGTTCATGACGCCGCGCGAGACGCGCGAGCTGTTTGAAATCATGGGCTGGAGCAAGGTTGCGGCGTTCCAGACGCGCAATCCGATGCACCGTTCGCATGAGTACCTCGCCAAGGTTGCCATCGAGGTGTGCGATGGCGTGTTGATCCACTCTCTGCTGGGCAACCTCAAACCGGGCGATATTCCTGCCGATGTGCGCACCCATGCCATTGCCGCCCTGACTGAAAACTATTTCGTCAAACATACCGTGGCGCAGGCCGGTTATCCTCTCGACATGCGCTATGCAGGCCCGCGCGAGGCTTTGCTGCACGCGCTGTTCCGCCAGAACTACGGCTGCTCACACCTGATCGTGGGGCGCGACCATGCCGGCGTCGGCAGCTATTACGGCCCGTTTGACGCGCACCACATCTTTGACAAGATTCCGAAAGACTCGCTGGAGACGCAGCCGCTCAAAATAGACTGGACGTTCTGGTGCTATCGCTGCGGCGGCATGGCTTCGGCGCGCACCTGCCCGCACGGTGATGCCGATCGCCTGCTGGTGTCCGGCACCAAGCTGCGCAAGATGCTTTCGGAAGGCTCTGATGTCCCCGCCGAATTCAGCCGGCCTGAAGTGCTGGAAATATTGCGCTCTTATTACGCCGGTCTGGCCGAAAACGAAAAAGTAGAGATAAAGCTTAGCGGCCATTCTGGGCACTGAGATTTGAGTCACCCCCTCACACTTGCAGGGGGAGGGACAGGGAACGGGTTGTTTAGAAACTTTGTTTGTGATTTATTTTCCAGAGGAGTATAGCGAATGCCAACTTTTGTACGTACCGAAAAATGCGATGGCTGCAAGGGGCAGGACAAAACTGCCTGCATGTATATCTGCCCGCACGACCTGATGAAACTGGACAGGGACGGCTCTGAAATCGGCCTCGCCATGAGGGCTTTCAACCAAGAACCCGAACAATGCTGGGAATGTTACTCCTGCGTCAAGATTTGCCCGCAGGGCGCGATCGAGGTACGTCACTATGCCGACATCGTGCCGCTGGGCGGCTCGGTGCAGCCGATGCGCGGCTCAGACTCCATCATGTGGACGATCAAGTTCCGCAATGGCACGCTGAAGCGCTTCAAGTTCCCGATCCGCACCACGTCCGAGGGTTCGATCGACCCGTATGGCGGCAAGCCGATGCCGAAGATGGCCGACCTTGCCACTCCCGGCGTGTACACCAAGGAAGTCATGGGCGGCTATCGCGCCGGCAAGCCTGAAGAACTCATCCGCCGTAAATAGGCGATCAATCAACTCAAACTGGAGCATGCAAAATGTCTGAAGGAACTTTCGGTAATCCAAAAATAGTCCAGGAAGAACTGGATATCCTGCTGGTCGGCGGCGGCATGGCTTGTTGCGGCGCAGGTTACGAAATCGTGCGCTGGGCTGATGCGGTCAAGGCCGAAGCCGGCGCCGAGCTGAAAATCAAACTGGTGGACAAGGCCGCGATGGATCGCTCCGGCGCAGTCGCGCAGGGGCTGTCCGCAATCAACACCTATATCGGCCAGGAACAGGATCCAGCTGACTATGCGCGCATGGTCGCCAACGATCTGATGGGTATCACCCGCGACGACCTGACCTACGATCTGGGGCGCAACGTCGACGACTCGGTGCACCTGTTCGAGGAATGGGGTCTGCCGATCTGGAAGACCGATGCCGACGGCGTGCGCCACGACGGCGCCGAATCCATTAAAGAAGGGCTGCCTTTGCTCAAGGACGGCGGCAAACCGGTGCGTTCCGGCAAGTGGCAGATCATGATCAACGGCGAATCCTACAAGTGGATCGTCGCCGAAGCCGCCAAGAAGGCGCTCGGTTTGAACCGCATCGAAGAACGCATTTTCATCGTGCACCTGATCAACGACAAGAACGATCCGTCGCGCATCGCCGGCGCCGCTGGCTTCTCGGTACGGGACAACACCATCCACATCTACAAGGCCAAAGCGGTGCTGCTCGCGGCGGGCGGCTGCGTGAACCTGTTCCGTCCGCGCTCGGTCGGCGAGGGCACCGGTCGCGCCTGGTATCCGGTATGGAACGCGGGCTCCACCTACGCGATGGCCGCCGAGGCTGGAGCAGAAATGACCATGATGGAGAACCGTTTCGTACCCGCCCGTTTCAAGGATGGCTACGGCCCGGTCGGCGCCTGGTTCCTGCTGTTCAAGGCCAAAGCAGTCAATGCCTATGGCGAAGACTACATGACCAAGAACAAGGAAATGCTCAACGACTATCCGCCGTATGGCCAGGCTGCCGTGCCTGCATCCTGCCTGCGCAACCACCTGATGCTCAAGGAAATGAAAGATGGCCGCGGCCCGATCTATATGGACACCGTTTCGGCCATGGCCAAGCTGAAGGAAACACTTTCACCCAAGGAAGTGAAGCATCTCGAAGCGGAAGCCTGGGAAGATTTTCTCGACATGTGCATCGGACAGTGCGGCATATGGGTCGGTGAGAACATCGAGCCCGACAAGAAGAATTCCGAATTGATGCCGACCGAGCCTTACCTGCTCGGTTCGCACTCCGGTTGTTGCGGCATCTGGGTGTCCGGCCCGACCGACCTCGGCGCGCCGACCGCAGCCGACCCGGAAGACGGCGGCGTGCCGGCACACCTGCCGCGCGGCTGGAACTGGGGCTACCGCTCGATGACCACGGTCAAGGGCTTGTTCACCGCAGGCGATGGCGTCGGCGCCTCCGGGCACAAGTTCTCCTCCGGTTCGCACACCGAGGGCCGCATCGCTGCCAAGGCGATGGTCAAGTACGCGGTCGACAACAAGGACTGGAAGCCCGAGTTCGATGAAACGCCCGAGCAGATTGCCGAAACGATCTACAAGCCGGTGCGCAACTTCCTCGAGCACAAGGACTACACCACGGCCATCGACATCAACCCGCACTACATCACGCCGAAGATGCTGCAAATGCGCTTGCAGAAAATCATGGACGAGTACGTGGCAGGTATCGCGACTTACTACAATACCAACGACAAGATGCTTGCCGTGGCCGAAGAGAAACTGGAAATGCTGAAGGAAGACTCCCTGAAAATGCGTGCAAAAGACCTGCACGAACTGTTGCGCGCATGGGAGAACTACCATCGCATCCTCACCGCCGAAGCACACATGAAGCACATCCAGTTCCGTGAAGAGAGCCGCTATCCTGGTTTCTACTATCGTACCGACAAGAACTTCGTCGATGAGAAGAATTGGCACTGCTTCGTTAATTCCATCTACGACAAGAAGTCAAAGAAGTGGACCTGCTTCAAGCGCAAGCACGTGGATCTGGTGGATAAGTCGAAGCTGTTCAAGACTCATGCCCCCATTGAGCCTGCGACGGATAATGGCTGACGGAAAATTTGTCGGCGAGCAGGACTGGCACTGCTTCGTGAGCTCGGTATACGACAAAAAATCCAAAAAGTGGAACTGCTCCAAGCGCAAGCATGTGGACATGGTGGACAAATCCAGGCTATTCAAACCCGCAGCACATTAACCGTCTGTGAAAATCGCGTAAGATGACCGGGCACCGCGAGGTGCCCAGTTTCTTGCAACCCTGCCTTACATACTTGAAGAGAACAAGATGACCGATACCTACACGGCAGCCGACCTGCCATTCTCCGGCAGCCCGGTCGTGCCGCAGATGTGCGATGGCAACAAGACGATCCAGTTCCAGTGTCGCAAGGGGATTGCCTGCTGGAACGTCTGCTGCAGCAACATCGACATCTCGCTGACCCCCTACGACATCCTGCGCCTGAAACAGCGCCTGGGAATCACCTCAAACGATTTCCTGCTGCACTACACCCTGCCCTACGAGATGGAGCAGAACGGCATCGCCGGAGTGAAGCTGCGCCCGGTGGAAAATGGCACGGCCTGCCGGTTCATGACCCCCGAGGGTTGCAGCGTGTATGAAGACAGGCCGACGGCCTGCCGCTATTACCCGGTGGCGCTGCTATCCATGCGCAAGCAGGGCGAATATACCGACACACTATCCTACGCGCTGGTCAAGGAGGAACATTGCCTGGGCCACAAGGAGCCGAGGGAAATCACCATAGACGCTTACCGCCAGGAACAGGGACTGGGAAAATATGACGAGCTGGCGCGCGGCTGGCGGCAACTCATACTCAAGAAAAAGTCCTCCGGCCCCAGCGTGGGCAAACCCTCCAAACGCAGCCTGCAATTGTTTTTCATGGTCTGCTACGACCTCGACACCTTCCGCAGCTTCGTGACCAGCGCGGGCTTCAATGAACTCTATGATCTGCCCGCGGAAGAAACCAATAACATAATCGCCGACGACACCGCGCTGATGCTGTTCGGTTTTCGCTTTCTCAGGCAAGTTCTATTCGGCGAAAACAGCATTGCCTTGAAACAGGCAGCCGCCGAAAAACGCCAAGAGCGCATCCAGGAAAAGTCGCAACAAATCGAGCGCGAGGCCAGAGAAAAACGCGCGGCAGAACAGGACAGCATGTACGAAGATCCGGATGACTGAGCCAAGGTGTTTTGCAAGAGCAACAGGGTCAGTCACCGACTTTTAATGCTAAACTTCAAACCACTGCATGGTGCAGTAACCAACTACAGGGATAAATAACATGAACCGCAAAGAACTGATCGACGCACTGGCAACAGAAACAGGCAGCACCAAGGCTGACGCCGACCGCAACATCGCAGCACTGATTGACATCATCACTGGCACGTTAAAGAAGGGTGACAATGTTGCATTGGTTGGCTTCGGCACCTTTGAAGTACGCAAGCGCGCAGCCCGCACCGGCCGCAACCCGGCTACTGGCGCAGAGATAAAAATCAAAGCAGCCAAGGTTCCGGCATTCAAGGCCGGTGCTACCCTCAAGACTGCTGTGAACAGCGGCAAGAAATAATTGTTCCAATAGCAACCGCCAGGGGCGCCCTGGTGGTTGCGTTTACAAATGCCAGCTTTCTTTCAGATCAACTCTGAATTGATACAGCTTATGTAACTTTTAGCGCGGACTGCGCCGCGATATTTCTCTATACTGTTCGTTTTCATAACCAGAAATGAAAGCCAATAAAATTGCCTTAGTTGCCCTGCTGCTCTGGGTTGCTACCATTGCCGTATTTGCATGGTTCTTCATTCGCGGGAACACTACCGCAGGAACCGATGGCAGAACAGCGGTGGTGCTGCAGCCTGCCGAGCGTGATCTGGTCCTGGCCGAAATGCGCGGCCTGTTATCTTCAACGCAGGGGATTCTGGAAGGAGCAAATCAGGGGGATGTGAAGCGCATCATCCAGGCTTCCCGCGCTGCTGGCGTGGCATCTGCTGCTGATGTCAATCCGGCTCTGATGGCAAAGCTACCGCTGGAATTCAAATCGCTGGGTATGAGCGTGCACCGCGATATGGATGAAATCGCCAAGGCTGCGGAAGGTGGAACACCGTCAGCGGAAATCCTGAAGATGACCTCCAATACATTGACGAAGTGTGTTGCCTGCCACTCAGCGTGGCAGCTCAAGGCGGGAAATTAGTCGATTGCCTGAAACCGCCAACCGACAAGCCTGCCGCAGGCGCAGCCGCGCGCGTCGCATACCAGGCCTCACACTGTTGCGGCTGCATGATTATCCCCTTCAGAAAAGGCGATACAGCCAGTATTTCTCGTAGAGTATCTTGCCCATGTGCCAGAAACGATTTGGCCCGCGCATCTCAACTTGCGGCGTCGGCTCAGCGTAGAAATTCCCCTTGCCGATGCCGGCTCGGCCGCCCCCGGTCTCGATGAAGCACATGCCTTCACCGGTAAACTGGCGCGGCTCGCCCTTGCCGGTCCACGCACGGGCGATGTTGTGCGCCACGACCTCGGCCTGGCCATGTGCGAACACGCCAGCCTTGGGCAGTGGGCGACCCATCTTGAGGGGAATTGTGATGATATCGCCAAGGGCAAATACATTATCAAACCGTGTCTGAAGCGTGTGGCGGTCAACGGGAACCCAGCCGCTTTCATTGGTCAAACCTGCCTCGCGCACCACCGCTGGCGCGCGGTGCGGCGGGACGTAAAGCAGCAGGTCGAATTCTGTCGCGGCACCATTCGCGAAGGCAATGCGGCGGTTGGCGGCATCAACCTCCTTGACTTGGTGCTCGGGGTGATAGGCGATGCCGCGCGCCTCGATCATTCCGCGCACGGCAGCACCCATCTCGGGGCCGGCGACGAACATCGGGCGCGGTTCGGCAGCAAAGAACTCGATAGTTGTTTTCTCGCGAAGGCCGCGTTTGCACAGGTAGTCATCCACCAGCAGCGCGGTCTCGTAGGGTGCAGCCGGACATTTGTATTGCGGTGCCGCAGTCAGGATAACAATGCGCCCGCCCGAAAACCGGGCCAGTGCATCGCGGATCGCGGTCGCGCCTTCCATCGTGTAAATGCAGAGTCCGGCTCCGGCGAGGCCGGGAATGGTCTCCGGCGCATACTCCGCACCCAGCGCGATCACCAGCGCATCGGCACGCAGGGATTGCCCGTCGATTTCCACTTCCCGCTGGGCGGGATCAATCCGCGTAACGCTGCCTTGGCGAAACTCGATGCTGCGGCGAAGCAGTCGATCCAGTGGGCGCGTGAATTCCTGCGGAGTCCGCTGCCCCACCATCAGCCACAGCAGCGAAGGCGGGAAAAAATGCTGCCCGGCGCGATCCACCGCAATCACGCGGTCGGAAGCGGGCAACAACTTGCGCAGCGTCTCGGCGGCAACGATGCCGCCGATTCCCGCGCCCAATACAAGCACCGTGCGACTCATCTCATCCCCCTAGAAAACGATGACTTTGTCGGCCCACTGCGTCCATGCCGTAAGCTGATCCATGGTGCTGTGCGACGCGCCTTCGATCAGTTCCCCTGTGGCGATGCCGCGCGCATCAAGGCAACTGCCGCACGCACCGACTTCGCCGCCATTGCGCGCCACCATGCCCAGCATATCGCCGATGTTGTAATAACCCTGCGGCACTTTCTGTCCGCGTTTGGCGCATGCGGCCGCATCGCCGATAAGGAACAATTTGACTTCCGCTTCGCCTGTCTTGAGCAGCGAGCGTGCAAGCCGCAAGCCATTGTAGCTACGCTCCGTGCCATAAGGAGCATCGTTCAGAATCATCAGGTATTTCATAATTTCCTCCATTGACCGGTATTGGTTCGCGTATTCTTAAGAACTTGAGAATATAAGTCAAGAGGTATTCCAGATGACAGGTCGCAAATTACCTGCGACTTAATCCAGCCGAAATAAAGATCCTTGCTCAATGCCGAACACCTGATACAGCCTGGAGGCCGCAAAGAGCGACGGAATTAACACCTCAAAGGATTTCGTGGCAGGGTGCTCAGCCGGTACTCCATGCACGCGGGCGCTTCATGCCGGCAATCCGGCAAGCCTGTTTCACGTAACCGTAGGGAAACAGTTCGAACAGCTTGTTGCGTGATTCGGGTCCCAGGCGTTCCGCGAGGTGTTTGATCACATAGCGGGCGTCGGGCGCGCCTTGATTGTCCGCGTAATACTCGCGCATGAAGCGGATCACATCCCAGTGGTCTTCCGTGAGATTTATGTTTTCCTGACGGGCAAATTCCATGGCCAACTCTTCGCTCCAGTTTTGAGGATCGATCAAGTAGCCCTCGTCGTCAATGCCCGGCAATTGCGGAACTGCTCCCATCATTCACCTCCACAAAAATGGTTGCATTGGTATTGCCTGAACAATTTCTGTCCGGCCTGCATCATGGGTTTGGCGCGCCCGGCGGGATTCGAACCCACTACCCTTGGCTTCGGAAACCAATACTCTATCCAGATGAGCTACGGGCGCTTTGAAAGGGCGCACAGTATAACGCACCCCCTCCGCCCGCGCACGCCTTGCCTGAAATGAAGTTCGCAGGGATGGGCGACTTGTCGTCCAACTCGCAAAATAACTTTTCGCAGGGATGGGCGGTTTATCGCCCAACTCGCAAAACAACTCTTGCAGGTATGGGCGACTTGTCGTCCAACTCGCAAAATAACTTTTCGCAGGGATGGGCGATTTGTCGCCCACCGCGCAAAAATGCTATCGTGTGCACCATGGCTTTCACCAATCCCGACCCGGAGCAAATTTGCCAAATGTTGCGCAGCATCCACACCATCGCGGTGGTGGGGCTGTCGCCCAATCCGGCGCGACCCAGTTTCCGCGTAGCACGCGGCATGCAAGGCTACGGTTTCCGCATCATTCCTGTGCGGCCAGTAGTGCGTGAAGTGCTGGGCGAGCAGGCCTACCCGGATCTGGAAAGCCTGCCGTTCAAGGTGGACATGGTGGATGTATTCCGCGCTTCGGTGCATGTGCCCGCCATCGTGGAAAGCTGCATTGCGCTTGGCGTTCCGCGCCTGTGGCTGCAGGAGGGCGTAATTCACGAAGAAGCGGCGCAACGTGCGCAGGCGGCAGGGATTGCGGTGGTGATGAACCGCTGCATGTGGCGCGATTACTCTCAACTATGCCGGCAAACCAGATAAGCAAGACGCGCTGCACCTGGGCAGGTGATGATCCGCTCTACCGCGCATACCACGACGAGGAATGGGGTGTGCCACTGCACGATGACCGCGCGCTGTTCGAGTTCCTGATTCTGGAAGGTGCGCAGGCTGGGCTGAGCTGGATCACCATCCTGCGCAAGCGGGAAAACTACCGCGCCGCCTTCGATAATTTCGATCCCGGACACATTGCCCGCTATGGTGCGAGTAAAATAGAATTGCTGCTGCAAAATCCCGGCATCGTGCGTAACCGCATGAAGGTGGAAGCCGCCGTAAACAATGCGCAAAAGTTTCTTGAGGTGCAGGAGAAATACGGCAGCTTCGACGCATTCGTCTGGCAATTTGTCGGCGGCAAACCCAGGCAGAACCATTGGCGCGGCCTCGCCGAAATACCCGCGAGCACGGTCGAGTCGGATGCGATGAGCAAGGAACTGAAACGGCGCGGCTTCAAGTTCGCCGGCTCGACCATTTGCTATGCGCATATGCAGGCGACCGGGATGGTGAATGACCATACCGTGGATTGCTTCAGACACAAGGAATTGCGATGCTCCTGAAATTTACCAAAATGCACGGCGCCGGCAACGATTTCGTGATGATCGATGGCGTGCGCCAGCGCATCCAGCTAACCCCGGAACAGCTGCGCCTGCTGGCCGACCGGCATTTCGGCGTGGGCTGCGACCAGATCCTGCTGGTGGAAGCCGCGCAACACCCCGAGGCGGATTTCCGTTACCGCATATTCAACGCCGATGGCGGCGAAGTGGAGCAGTGCGGCAACGGCGCACGCTGCTTCGTGCGCTTTGTGCATGACCAGGGGCTGACGCACAAGCGCGAGATCGTGGTGGAAACCGCGTGCGGGCTGATCACCCCGCGCCTGGAAGAAAATGGCCGCGTCACGGTGAACATGGGCGCGCCGATTTTCGAGGCTGCACGCATTCCATTCAATACAGACAGCGATGCCCTCATCCAACCGCTGAAAGTGGCCGGCGAGATGGTGCAGATCACCGCGCTGTCCATGGGCAACCCGCATGCGGTGCAGGTGGTGGCGGATGTGGAACACGCGCCGGTCACTACACAGGGTGCGCTGATCGAACACCATCCGCATTTCCCCAAACGGGTGAATGCAGGCTACATGCAGGTGGTGGACCGCGACCACATCAAGCTGCGCGTGTACGAACGCGGCGCTGGCGAAACGTTGTCCTGCGGCACCGGCGCATGCGCCGCAGTGGTGGCAGGTATCCGGCGCGGCCTGCTGGACGAGTGCGTGCATGTTGCAACCAGAGGCGGCGTGCTGGACATCGCCTGGGCCGGAGAAGGCGCGCCGGTGCTGATGACCGGCCCGGCCATCAGCGTATTTGAAGGCGAAATAACTTTATAAACCGACAACATGAGAGCCCCGAGATGAGAGATGAGGACGTCGCGCTGTATTTGCAGAACAATCCGCAGTTTTTCGAGGCCTACGCCGACATGCTGGCGGAAGTCACCATCCCGCACCCCTATGGCGGGCGCACCATCTCGCTTTCCGAGCGGCAGATGCTGGCCTTGCGCGAGAAAAACAAGGATCTGGAAAAGAAGCTGCGCGAGATGGTGGAGTTCGGCAAAGATAATGATGCCTTGCAGCACAAGGTGCACCGGTTCACCCTTGCGCTGTTCGGCGCACGCGACCTGATGGCATTACAGGATGCCGTCACACGAAACTTGCGCGAAATTTTTGAGGTGCCGCATGTGGCGCTGCATGTCTGGAAAGGATTGCCGCCCAGCGCCGAAGTGCTGGCGTTTGCCGACCAGCAAGCACAACCGGTGTGCGCACACCACGCGGTACACGATACCCTGCGCTGGTTCGGTGAGGCCGCCCCGCACCTGCGCTCGTTCGCCTACCTGCCACTTAGAAGCCCCCGCGAGGGGAACGCCGCAGGGTACCCAACGGCTTCGCCGTTACCCTCGCGCAGTGGCGAACAATCCATCGGCCTGCTTGTGCTTGCCAGCGAAGATGCGCAACGCTTCTATCCCGAGATGGGCACGGTATTCCTGCAGCGCATCGCAGAAACCGTTAGCGGCGCGCTGCAACCCTTGCTTTAAATATGTCAGACGCCGCGCAGCTCAATCAGGACACCCTGCACGGCTTCCTCGCGCATCTGCACAACGAGCGGCGCTACTCTCCGCTCACTGCCGAGAATTATGCGCGCGACATCCGCCGCCTGTTTGAACTCGCCGGCCCGACCCCGCTGGGGGAACTGAAAAGCCACCACATCCGGCGTTACGTCGCGCAGCTGCACGGACAGGGACTGGGCGGCAAGAGCCTGGCGCGCATGCTGTCGGCTTGGCGCAGCTTTTATAACTACCTGATGCGTGACCACCAATGCAAGGGCAATCCCTGCGCCGGGCTGCGCGCGCCCAAATCGGCGCGCAACCTGCCGCACGCGCTGTCGCCGGACGAAGCGGTGCGCATGGTGGAGCTGCCCACCGCTGATGGCCTGCTGGCAGTGCGCGACAAGGCAATGTTCGAACTGTTCTATTCTTCCGGCCTGCGGCTGGCGGAACTGGTAAGCCTCGATGCGACGGCGCTGGATTTCAACGATGCCGCGGTGCGCGTCACCGGCAAGGGCAGCAAGACGCGCATCGTGCCGCTGGGCAGCCACGCCATCGCCGCACTGCAAGCCTGGCTGGCGATACGCGAGCAAGCGGCCAAACCGAATGAAGATGCGCTGTTCGTCAACCGCAACGGCCAGCGCATCAGCCCGCGCGCGGTGCAGTTGCGCATGAAGGAGTGGGGCGTCAAGCAAGGCATCACCAGCAACGTGCATCCACATCTGCTGCGCCACTCGTTCGCTACCCACGTGCTGCAATCCAGCGGCGACTTGCGCGCGGTGCAGGAGTTGCTGGGCCACGCCAACATTTCCACCACGCAGATTTACACCCACCTCGATTTCCAGCATCTCGCGAGCGTTTACGACAAGGCCCATCCGCGCGCGAAGAAGAAGGTCGAGGCATGAGCGGCGTTCGTTATTACAGCATGCGTCACCTGTCTCCCTATCAG
>ORMF011300913.1_pt1 | contig 12692 bp, 9 predicted proteins | sample 1779871 | NCBI WGS metagenome assembly ORMF01 (sample SAMEA104232316, study PRJEB22302) | groundwater metagenome | biome: forest; feature: aquifer; material: groundwater | place: USA | collected 2011-08-07 | depth 5.4 m | reverse complement strand
GGTGGCCGGGATAGAGGCGCCGGAGCTGGGGAGGTTTGACTGTTCCAGCTTTCATCTTTACGAGAGCCGGCAGGAAAAAGGCGGATCAGTTTACACAAAGCTGGCCAGTTTCCCCCTGCAACAGCTACCATGAGGAGAAGCGCGTGACGATCGCAAGCATTCTCGCGGCCTACCTGCTGGGATCAATCCCTTGGGGCTATCTTCTCGCGCGGTGGAGGCTGGGCGCCGACATACGCCAGCTCGGCAGCGGAAACATCGGAGCGGCCAACGCCTGGCGGCAGGGCGGCCGGGGATTGGGGTTGGCCGTTCTGCTTTTGGATGCAGGGAAGGGATGGCTGGCGGTGTGGCTTGCCTCGGAGGCGAGCAGCGGGTCTGCATTCTGGATGAGCCTGGCGGCGCTGGCGGCCATGGTGGGACACGTTTTCCCCGTCTTCCTGCGCTTCCAGGGAGGCAAAGCCGTAGCGACGTTCTTTGGCTGCTTCGCCTTTCTCGCTCCTCTGCCCACGGCCGCCGCGGCTGTGCTGTGGTTGATCAGTACGGTGATCACGCGCCACACCTCGGTCGGATCCATGCTTGCGGCAGGGACGTTTCCACTGGCGATTTGGCTGATTTCCCACCCCGGTTTTGAACCTCTCACCGCATCGCTGGCCGCCGCGGCGCTTGTGCTTTGGCGGCACCAGGAAAACTTCCGGCGGATCCACAACGGGACCGAGGCGCGCATCCGTTTCGGCAACCGGTAAGTGGCGGGCTGGTATCATAAGGGATTCTTATGCGATGGATAAGGTCAAGAACCTAGTAATCCAAAACAGCCGCAGATCCGTTTTCCCTGGTGTGAGGCGGATGATTCAAATGTCGATCCCGCAGCCGCAACATTCCATGAAAGAGGGGGTTCACAAAGATATGGCGGCCGCCATTGCGATTGAACACGACGCGGAACTCATGCTCCGGGTGCGGGAGGGCGATAGCACGAGCTTCGCGTTGCTTCTGGAGCGGCACCGCACTCCGGTGGTTCACTTTCTGTACAGAATGGTACAGAATCAAGCGGTAGCGGAGGAGCTGGGGCAGGAGGTTTTCCTGCGGGTCTACCGCTCGAGAGCCAGCTACGAGCCGACGGCTAAATTTACTACCTGGCTGTTCCGCATCGGGACCCATTTGGCTTTAAACTGGATACGCGACCATAGGAAGGAACGCGGCCAGGAAAGCCTGGACCAGGAGACGGTGGACGGAGTGGTCAGGCAGGTGGCCGACCGTCGCGAATCGATCGAGCAGGACATGGTGCGGCAGGGGGGGGTGAGGGAGGTCCGGCGGGCGATCGAAATGTTGCCTGTCAAGCAGAGGGCGGCGGTGTTGATGCACAAGTACGAGGAGCTGGAATATTCGCAGATCGCCAAAGTGTTGGAGTGTTCCGAGTCAGCGGTGAAATCGCTGTTGTTCCGGGCCTATGAGACTCTGCGGGTACGGCTGGCGCACTTAGCCCGATGAATAATCGCGCGGCAGCGGACGGAGGAAAGGGAGGAGGACGACGAGCATGATTTGCCCCATACAAGACCGGGAAAATGCCGGGATCCTTCTGGATTATTGCGACCGGAAACTGAGCGCGGACATGATGGATACGCTGGACAAGCACGTGGAGAATTGTCCGGGATGCCGGCAAGCGCTGGCGGCGCAGAAGATGGTTTGGGAAGCGTTGGACAATTGGGAACCGGCACCGGTTTCGATCGATTTCAATCGCAGGCTGTATCATCGGATCGACAAGGAAGCGGCGACGGCGTGGTGGCGGCGTATGTTTGAGCCGGTCATGCCGTTCTCGCTGCGGCCGGCGCTGCCGATGGCAGCGGCGTGCCTGGTGATGATTGCGGTGTTCCTGTTCCAGGCTCCGGGCGATCAGCAGTTGCAGAAACAAATGACGGTGGAGACCATAGACGTGGAGCAGGTGGAGAAGACGCTTGACGATATGGAAATGCTGCGGCAAATGGGCGGCCTGTTCCAGGAAGCGCCGACCAGCCGGCGGGCATTGTAGTTTTTGGGTTTTAGCATAGAATGCGCGTCCAGCTCATCATTGCGATCTTTGTTCTCGCCGTGGCATCGCCAGGGCTAGAGGCACAAAAGAGGGGTCCGGTTCCCAAGGCCGGACGCATGGTGCGTCCAATGCCGAAGGGGCGGAATTCCCTGGACCGGATCCGGAATCTGACGCCGCAAGAGCGGAAGCGGATGGTGGATCGTTTGCCGGCGGACAAGCAAAAGGCCTTTCAAGAGCGGCTGGAACGATTCCAACATCTGAGCCCGCAGGAGCAGGAAAAGCTCGCGCAACAGTACGAGCAGTTCCAGCAATTGCCCTCGGAAAAGAGAGACGCGGTACGCCGGGTCTACCGCCGATTCAACGAGCAGCCGGAGGAGCGCCAGGCTGTGCTCCGGGAAGAGATGCAGACCTTGCGGGGACTTGGGGACGAGGAGCGGCGGTCACGGATGAACAGCGACGAGTTCCGGAACAAGTACACCAGCCATGAGCAGCAGCTGCTGATGGACATGTCCAAGGCAATCCAGGAACCGGAGGAATAGGGGCGCGGCGGCGGTCCTTTCCGTCAACCCGGAGCCGGCGTCGAGGGTTCCGCGCGGGGGTCGGCGGTGACCTGTTCAATAGCCTGCCTCAATTGATCCGAGTTCATGGGTTTGGAGAGATAACCATCCATGCCGGCGGCCAAGCAGTGCTCGCGATAGCCTTGCGTGGCATGAGCGGTCATGGCGACGATGGGCGTGTGTCCGCCGTGGGCCTGCTCCCAGGCACGAATCACTGCGGTGGCTTCCAGGCCATCCATCTCCGGCATCTGCACGTCCATCAGGACCAGGTCAAAGGGATGGGACTGGAATAGGTCCACGGCCAAACGGCCGTTCACGGCCACGGTAATCTGGTGTCCTTGCCGCTCCAGGAGCCGAGTGGCAACGAGTTGATTGACGGGATTATCCTCGGCCAGCAGAATGCGGAGCTTGTGTGGTTGGCTGATAACCGGTGGGGCCGGAGCAGGCTCGTTCTGGTCCGAGGGTGGCTGACAGGTGAGGCGCAAGGCAACCTCTTCGATCCGCCCGGCCTCCATGGTGAAATGAAACCGGCTTCCGGCGCCGGGGCTGGATTCCAGCCAGACTCGGCCGTGCATCATCTCCACGAGGCAGCGGCAGATGGAAAGGCCCAACCCGGTGCCTCCATGCTGGCGGGTGGCCGAGCCGTCCACCTGGCGGAAGGCTTCAAAGATGGTCTGATGCTGCTCGCGGGGGATACCTATGCCGCTGTCCGAGACGGTCCAATGAATGGCGACCGTGTTGTCCTGCGGGGCCGGCGCTTTGAGCAGGCGGGCTTCCAGCCTCACCCACCCATGCGGAGTAAACTTAACCGCATTGCCGAGCAGATTGAGGATCACCTGCCGGAGACGAACCGAGTCGGCGAGAAGATGATCGGGAATATCGGGCGCAACGGATACCTGTAGATCCAACCCCTTTTGCCGGGCCAAGCCGGAGATAGCATTCTCGCACTCCTGGAGGCAGGTGCGCAAAGAGAAGGGCTTCGGGACCAGGTCGAAGCGACCGGCTTCGATCTTGGAAAAGTCGAGCAGCTCATTGAGCAGGGTGAGGAGCGATTCGGCAGACGACTTGGACATGTTCATGTAGCCACGCTGCTCGCCGGAGAGCTCGCCGTCCAGTGCCAGTTCCGTCATGCCGAGGATTCCATTCATCGGGGTGCGAATCTCATGGCTGATGTTGGCCAGGAACTCGCTTTTCAGGCGGTTGGCCTCCTCGGCGCGGAGTTTTTCGCGCTGGAGTTCGGCGGTTCTGGCCTCGACAAGAGCTTCGAGCTTGCGGCGGTGCTCGAGCATTCTGTGCATTCGGAGGCGCCAGATCTGCCGTCCCGCCATAGCCGTCAGAAATACCAATAATGAGGTGAACCAGGAGGTGCGCCAAAACGGGGTTTCCACTTGCACCTGCAAGCTTGCGGGCAAGGGGCTGGATTGGCCGGCCGCATTGATTCCAAAAACCTCAAAACGATAAGAACCGGGCGGGAGGTTGGGGTAGCGGACCTCGGCCTGCGTTGTTTCCACCCAGTCCTCGTCTTGTCCTTGTAGCCGGTAGCGGAATCGGACCGCCTTCCCGTTGAGAAAGGTCAGGGCGGCAAACCGGATCTGAAGGGAACGCTCCTGGAAGGGCAACCGCAGAGGTCCGGTCAATTCCTGCTCTTTTCCGCCGGCCAAAATCGCGGTGAGTACGGTTTTCGGGCCCACGGCGAGGGCCGGATTCAAGTCGCCGGTCAGGTGGGAAAGGCCTTTACTGGTACTGATCCAGACACTGCCGTCCTGATCGAGAAAGAAACCGTTGGAATCGCAATCTTCCCAGAGAAGCCCATCGGGAGTTCCCACATGGATCCAACGCTTGCCATCCCACACGTCAATTCCATTTTCAGTTCCGGCCCAAATCCGGTGCTTGCGATCTGTACCGAGGAAATAGGGTTTGTCGGCGACAAGCCCGTTGCTGGTGGAAAAGTGAGTAACGCTCAGCCTGTCCTGGTCCTGCTGGAGGCGGGAAACGCCCAGGGCTTCCTGGTATCCGATCCAAATGCTGCCGTCAAATCCCTCGGTGACATAAGTGGTGCGGTGATCGCGAAGGCCATCGGATTCGGCAACGCGCCGCCATTGTCCGCGCTCCAGATGCATCAACCCATTGGTGGAGGGAACCCAGATCGATCCGCGGTGGTCTTGCAAAGCCTTATAAAATCGTGTTCCCTGCGTTGCGCCTGGAGTTGGCTGGAGTTCAAATCTGACTTCTCCATCCAGGGACGTACTGCGGAACAGCCCGCCGATGCCGCTTACCCAAAGGCGCCGCTCGCCGTCCAGCAGCAAACCGTAGATCCTGTCCGCAGTGAGGCCTGAGCCGGCCCCGTAGCGTGCTACCAATTTCCCGTGCGGGCGGAACCGCAAAACACCGCCGCCGTTGAGGCCAACCCAGACATCACCCAAAGGGTCCGCCACCACCGCTCTGGCGCTCACTTGCGGAACAAGATTCTTCCAGAAAGCATCGGCCGGGCCACGCCGGTCCACACCCCCATCTGTCCCTACCCAAAGGTAACCGGCGCGGTCCCGGGCCACCTGCCAGGTGATCGACGAGGAGATGCCATGCGCCGTGGTCCACCCTTCCCATCGTCCGAAACCAAGCCAACGGAAGATTCCATCGCCGCGCACGCCCAACCAGACCGAGCCCTCGCGGTCCTGCACAACAGCGGCGATGCCATGAGAGGGGGCGCCATTGCCGGAGCCGGCCAGTTTCCACCCATTGGGTTGGCGGATGCCCAGACCATTCAAGGTCGGAACCAGAACCTGTTGTGTGGCAGTGATGGCCAAGCTGCGTGCCGGGAACTCGGAGTGGGGCAAGCCATCGGTCCGGTCGATGATCACGCCGGAAGAGGTGCGCTGGAACACCTTGGTGGGGCTGCGCAGCCAAAGACTTCCGTTTCCGTCCTCGAGCAGGCTGTCCCAGTCATCAGCCGGCAGGCCGTCCGCTTGGCCGACGGAGGAGATCCGGCCCGATTGCGGCTCCCTGCGGCATAGCTCCTGATCGCAGCCAAACCAAATTTGACCGGAGCGGCCTACCAGCAGTCCGCGGCTGCGGCCGCGAAAAATCCAGTGGATCTCCGGTTCAACCGAAGAAGGGCGGATTCGAACGAGGCCCTTTCTGGTGGAGAGGTAGATCCAGCCGGCCTCATCGGAGGCGATGTTGGAGGGGCCGGCAATCTCCAGCGGCTCACCCGTACTGAGCGGCTGAAACCGGGAGCCAGCGGCTAGCGATACGCCAGACCGGGTTCCCACGACCAGCACTTGCGCCTTTGTCTCATGAAGGGATTGAATATCCGCGCTCGGCAGCCCCTCCTTCAGTCCGAACCGGCGGAACTGGCTTCCGTCATAGCGGAACAACCCGTTTTGGGTGCCAATCCAGAGAAAGCCGATGCGGTCCTGCAACAGGCAGGTGGGGTTAACGTTGGAAAGCCCATCGGCTTGGCCATAGGAGGCAAACCGGTAGACTTGCGCAGGCAATGAAGGGGCGAAAACGGTGCCAAGAAGGGCGACGAGGAGGCCAAAAAGAACCGGCTTGGCGGATTTAGCCACGCGTCTCATATCGTCTCTATTGGGATCAACTGACCCGACTTAGGTAACATCTGAGCGGCGCACTAGGGTTCTGCCGTAGTGATAAGGCAAGGGTTATTCCTCACAATGAATTAGCCGGATTAGCCCAAGCAATGTCACGCTGGCGGCGCGGCAGGTTGCGTCCGATGTATGTTCAGCTGGGGCCCGCTAGCAGGTTCTGAAGATATGAATTTTCGTGGAGCAGCCGTTCAAAAGACGGCAAACGCACAAAGCCGGATCCGGATGCGCGAGATCGTCTCGGCGACGAGGCTGGGTCAAAAGGAGCTGGCCAAGGTGCAGGTTCTGGAGTTGTTGCGAGACGAACCGGAAAATGAGCAGGCACTTCTATGGGCAGCGGCACTGGCCGAGCACGCCGAGGAGGCCAACGGTTACCTGGAGCGTGTACTGGCGGTCAACCCAGCCAATCCTCAGGCGATCAACATACTCGCGGTGAACCGGCTGAACCCGGGGGCAGGCCGGCGGCCGCCGCCCGTTCAACCTGTCCAGCCTCATCCGCAGCCACCTGCGGGGCTGGTGGAGGCAGCGCCAGTGGAAACAGCCGCGTTAACAGACGCGGCGGGGAGGCTCCCCCCCGCGGGCGGAAAGCTGCTTGAGTTTCGCGAGATGGTGCGCCGGGGGTGGAGCTGCCCGGTGTGCAGCTTCGAGGCGGGGCAGCCGCATCATAAGTGCGACCACTGTGGATGTCTGCTGGGGCTGGACGATTTGCAGGCGGTGGCGGAAAACCGCGGAGTGAATGAAAAATTACTGCTGCAGATTGCCGAGCGGCTGGAGCAGAAGGCCGCGGCCGAGCCGGGCGCGGAATCGTTTGTGAATCTGGCGCGGGTGCTGCTGAATCTGAACCGATCGGCGGAGGCGTTGGGGTGGCTGCGAAAGGCGGCGGATGCGAATCCATTGGATTCCTCGCTGCCAATCGTGGTCAAGAGACTGGAAAGCCGGCCGTTGGTGATGGCGGTGGACGATAGCGCGACGCTGCGGCGGATCCTTTCGATCATGCTGGAGCGAAAGGGTTACCGGGTGCTGACGGCGGACGATGGGATGCAGGCGCTGGCGCGGCTCGATGAACAGATGCCGGCATTGATCCTGCTGGACATCACCATGCCGCGCATGGACGGCTACCAGGTTTGCAAGATCATTAAGCAAAGCTCGTACACAAAGAACATTCCGGTGGTGATGCTCTCGGGCAACGACGGATTCTTCGATAAGGTCAAGGGCAAGTTGGCGGGAGCCTCCGATTATGTCACCAAACCGTTTGAGGATGAGCAACTCAGCCGGACGGTGAAGAAACATGTCAGGACAGAGGCTGAAAAGAATTGAGAGAGGACGGCACGATGACGCGGACGATTTTGGTTGTCGATGATAGCCCATCGGAGTTGAAGCTGATGCAGTCGGCGCTGGAGGGGTCTGGCTATCAGATCCTGACGGCATCCGACGGAGATCAGGCATTGGCGCAAGCCGAGCAGCACAAACCGGACTTGATCGTGCTGGATGTGGTTCTTCCGAAGAAGAACGGTTTTCAAGTCTGCCGGCAAATCAAGAGCGCGCCCGGGACCAAAGCCATCAAAGTGATTTTGGTAACCAGCAAGAATCAGGAGAGTGATCGCTTCTGGGGGATGAAGCAAGGCGCGGACGAATATTTGATCAAACCGTTCCAGCCGAAGGATCTGCTGGCGAGCGTGCAGCGGCACCTGTAAAGAGGAGTCAAGGCAATGGCCGACGGGGACTATTTGGAAAAGGCAAGTGAGGGATCGGTGGAGGACGGGCTCGGAGGCCTGTTGGCTGATCTGCTGCAACAGTGGGAAGAGGAAGAGGGAGTCCCACTGGAGGCGCAGGCGGAGGGCGACCCGGATGGCGCCGTTGGCGCTTTTGTGGGGGAGGCCGCGGCACCCGGGTCGCCCTTCGAGCCAGCCGAAGACGGAATCGAGACTGCGCCGCCGGTGGAATCGACGCTGGCGCAGCTTGCCGAAGCGGTGAATGCGGATGCGCCCGAGCCGCCGGAGCAACCGGCATGTCCGGAAGCTGGTTTGGCTGAACTGGAAGCGGCGGCTGAACTGGAAGCGGCGGTCGAACTGGAAGCGGCAGCCGAACTGGAAGTGGCGGCCGAACCGGTGATGGAACCGGAGTTGGCGGCCGTTTATACCGGAACGGTTATTGGTCGAACGCGCGCGGAAAAGAACGCGGACCTGTTGGAGATGGTGCGCAGCATGTATGCGGCGATTCAGCAGCGCCGGTCCGAAGGCGGAGTGGCGGGCAAGGACGGCTATGTAGTGGTGCGCCTGGCAGACCGGCAGTACGGCATCTCCATCCGGAACGTGCTGGAGACGGACCGGATGCCTCGCGTAACGGCCGTTCCGCTGGTTCCGCAATTTGTCCCCGGGGTTGTCAATCTGCGGGGCGAGGTGCTGCCGCTGGTGGATCTGCGGTTGTTATTGGGACTCAAGGCCGGGGAGGGAGAACGCATGGTGGTGATCCGATCCAAGGATGGGGGAGGAGCAACAGCGCTGCTGGTGGACGGCCTGGCTGGGATCGCGTGGCTGGACCGACGCCGGCTGGACGCAGGCAATCCGCCGGCAATCGGACCAACGGGGGGAATCCGGCTGGAAAATCTGGTGACGGCGAGGGGTTTGCATCGGGACCGGGAGCTGGGAATCCTGGATTTGGACCGGCTCTTTGCCAGCAAAGAGCTGACGGAGTTAGGCACGGTATAAGGGATCGGGCCGCATGAGGGCGAGCCCGGGCACGGAGAGGGATGAAATTGTGGAGGGATGATTTTGTATGTTTAAGTTCAAGATTTGGCATAAGCTCAGCTTGATTGCTCTATTGATGGGCGTCCCGGTGGTGGCGCTGGTGTTTCTGTTTGTGCAGTCACAGAACCGGCAGATCCACGCCACGAAAAACGAACTGGCCGGACTGGAGTACCTGACACAGGTGCGGAGTCTATTGGAGAACGTCCCGCATCACCGGGCCGCGGCCGCAGCCGCCTTGGGCGGGGACGAGCAGTCCAAAGCAGAGCTCGCCGCTCTGCAGACGAAGATCGAGGAGAACCTGAAGTCCGCTGGGGCGGTGGAAAGTAAGTATGGCGTTGCGTGGAGTACCACCGAATCCTGGACACAGATCAAGAAAGACTGGGCCTCCATCCGGGAGAGCGGCCAAGGGCTGGACGCGAAGACGAGCATGGAGCAGCACAACAAGATGATGGCGGACCTGCTGGGCCATGTACAGCTGGTAGGCGAGCGCAGCCAGCTACGCACGGACTTCGAACTGAACACTTTCTATCTGGCCGATTCACTCATCAACACGCTGGGCTGGTCGAGTGAAAATGTCGGGCAACTGCTGGCGCTGGGCAACTGGGTTTCGACGCGGACGCGGACCACGGCCGAGGAGTCCGCGCAACTCATCTACCTGACGCGGCAGATTCAGCAGGCCGGAGAGCAGACGCGCCGCAACATGCAGACGGCGATCAAATACAATCCCCGGGTGGCCTCGGAGATCTCGGCCGTGATGAACACGACGGTGGACGCGGCCAACCACTTCGGCAACTACGCGAGCGAACAGCTCCTCAAGGGTCCTGGCCTGGCCGATCTTCGCGCGTTCAGCGACCGCGGCAAAGAGGCACTCCATCAGTACTTCCGGCTGTATGACCTGACGGCCACCACGCTCTCGGACCAGTTGTCGCGGAGAGCGGAAACATTGCAGACGGACACCTACAAGCAGTTGTTCCTGGCCGGTGTGGTGCTGCTGCTGGTGGCCATCGCCGTCTACCTGGTTTCGAGCGGAATTGCGGGGCAGATCACGGCCATTAACAACACCTTCACCGAGGTGCGGTCCGGCAACTACGGGGCCCGTGTGCAGGTCAGTTCCCATGACGAGCTGGGAGAGATGTCGCGGTCGGTCAACAGCACTTTTGACAATACCCTCGCGCTGATTCAAAGCAAGGACGAACGGGATCAGATTCAGCGCAGCATTCAGAAGCTGCTGGAAGAGGTGAGCGGAGTTGCGGAAGGAGACTTGAGCAAGGAAGCCGAAGTGACGGCGGACGTGACCGGAGCCATTGCGGACTCGTTCAACTACATGTTGGCCGAGTTGCGGCAGATCATCAGCTCAGTGCAGGAAACGACGCGGGAAGTAACCAATTCGGCGGCACAGGTACAGACGACGGCGGAGAAGCTGGCGCAGGGCAGCCAAGCCCAGTCCGTGCAGATTGTGGAGGCCTCGCAGGCGATTGGCGCCATGGCCGCCTCCATACAGCAAGTAGCCACGACGGCCAACTCAGCCGCGGTGGTGGCCGAACAGGCCTTGTTCAGTGCGCAGCAAGGTTCGCTATCGGTGAACAAAACCATTGAAGGAATGAACAGCATCCGCGGCCAGGTGCAAGAGACCTCGAAGCGGATCAAGCGGCTCGGGGAGAGCTCGCAGGAGATCGGAGAAATCTCGCAACTGATCGGCGACATCGCCGACCGTACCAGCATCCTCGCGCTGAACGCCTCGATTCAGGCGGCGATGGCCGGCGAGGCCGGGAAGGGATTCGCGGTCGTCGCCGAGGAAGTGGAGCGGCTGGCTGAACAGGCGGCGCATTCCACCCAGCGCATCACGAGGATCATCAAGTCGGTCCAGGGCGATACGAATGAGGCCATCTCGGCGATGGAAGGGACCACGCGAGAGGTGGTCGCCGGATCTCAGCTTGCCAACGAAGCCGGACTGCGGCTCGCGCAGATCATGGATGTGTCCAAGCGGATTTCCGAACTGGTCCGAACCATTTCGGAGGCGTCCAAGCAACAGGCGGAAGGGTCCGAGTTCGTGTCGCGCAACGTGACCGGGATCTCGTCGGTAACCCAGCTCACCGCCGAGGGCGCCAAGCAGGCGGCCGACAAAATTCGCTCCCTGACCAATCTTGCCGCCGAGCTGAACCAGTCCGTCAGCCGCTTCAAGCTGCCCGAGGTGCACGCCGCCTAACCGCCAGCCGCGGAGGAAAAAGAGATGGCCAATCCAGTCGCAAACGAGGTGTTCGGCAGTTTCCTTGAGGAGGCGCGGGGCCACATTCCCGAAATGCGCGAGTGTCTGCGCACGCTGTCAACCGATGCCTCCAACCAGGAGGCGCTGCGGGAACTGCATCGCATGGCGCATAATGTTCGCGGCGCCAGCAACGTGATTGGAATGCCGGAAATCGGGCAACTGGCCGAAGGGTTGGAAGACCTGGTCAGCCAGATCGCTGACGGCATCATTCCGCTGGACACCGAATTGCTGGGGTTGATCGGCGAGGGGCTGGATCAGATTTCGGCCTCGCTGGAGGTGGCAAAGGCTCCGGTCCCGGCTGCTCCGGCAGCCGCTGCAACAACTCCTGCGGGCGGTCTGGACTTTGCCGCGGAGCTGATGGATGGTTTCCTCCAGGAGGCCGATGAGCATCTCCAATTGGTAGGTCCATGGCTCGGCGAGTGGGAGCAAACTCCGGGCCGCAAACCGTTGCTTCAGGATATCCGCCGGAGCATTCACACCATCAAGGGCGCCGCGGCGATGGTCGGGCTGCCGGCGATCAGCAAGCTGTCGCATCGCATGGAGGATCTGCTGGATCAGCTTTACGAGGGGACAGTGGAGGTGACTGCCGAGACACGCCGGATACTCTACTGCACCTATGATCTGCTGGTGGATCTGGTGAGCTCGCGCGGCAATGCGGAGCCCATGCAGAGCGCGCTGGAGGCCGCCTACGCGCAGTACGAGTCAATCACACAGCGCACGAATGCGGAAGCGCCTGCGCCGGCACCAGCGAGTCCGGCCGAGTCCGCCGATGCGGTGGAGGCGGGCGCAGATGCCGCGCGCATGGTCCGCGTACCTCTGGAACAGCTCGACATGCTGATGCGGTTGGTGGGCGAGATGTTCGTGCAGCACTCCTCTTTTGAACAGCAGCTGGCAACCTCGAAACGAGAGGTAGAGGAACTTTCGCTCAGCCAGGAACGTCTGCGCCGCATCAGTTCCGTTCTGGAAGACGAGCAGACCAACTGGCTTCCGGCCCTGGCGCCGGCCCCTGGCAACCAGCCGGCGGATCTCTCCGGCAATCGCGAGGAGTTCGACGCGCTGGAGTTTGACCGTTACACTCAATTGCACATGGTCACGCGGGACCTGGTGGAAACCGGCAGCGATCTCAACACGGCCGGCTCGCAGCTGCGGAATCTGCTGGGCGGCTTCAACGGCTATCTCACCCATCAGGAGCGGCTGACACGCGAAATCCATGACAAGCTCATGCGGTTGCGCATGGTGCCGATGTCCACACTGGCCAATCGGCTGGAGCGCACGGTTCGCGTCACGGCGGCCAAAACGGGCAAACGTGCCGAAATTGTGATGGAGGGCCTGTCCACGGAGCTGGACAAGAAAGTGCTGGACGAGCTATCGGCGCCGCTGGAGCACCTGCTCCGGAACTCCGTGGATCACGGCATTGAGGACCCGGCTACGCGTCTGGCCGCCGGGAAGCCCGAAACCGGGCGGATTCATTTGCAAGCCTATTATGAAGGCGCGGACGCG
>ORMF010850752.1_pt1 | contig 12692 bp, 12 predicted proteins | sample 1779871 | NCBI WGS metagenome assembly ORMF01 (sample SAMEA104232316, study PRJEB22302) | groundwater metagenome | biome: forest; feature: aquifer; material: groundwater | place: USA | collected 2011-08-07 | depth 5.4 m | reverse complement strand
GAGGTCAAGCTCGACGGGGAAGAACTCCTGATCATGAAGGAGTCCGACATCATGGGCGTGATCGGGTAAGGCGACGACAGAAAATGCAGAAAGGGCGCGGCTTCGGCCGCGCCTTTTTTATACGCGCAATATCAGTTGGTCGCCTTGCGGAAGCGCAGCGTACGCGGGCCGACGAGCAGCAGAACCGCGTCGCTCTCGCGCCGCCAGTTCGTCACCTGCATCAGCGACGACAAAACTTCTTCATCGCCGCGCGCGCGCTCGGGCGGGCAGGAATGATCGGTCTTCGGCCCCGTCATGATCGTGATCGTGTCTTCGACCACGACGATCTGCCCCTGCACGCTGTTGCACCACAGGTCGATCACCACCGCGCCGTTCGCCGCGATTTCCAGCATCGGCACCCGCTTGGAGCCGCGCATGGGCGGCGTGTCGAGCAGCAATTCCTGATCGAAGGGAAATTCCCTGGCGATGTCGCGCGCGGCGGCGCCCGAAGCCGGCGCGAGCAACAAAAGAGCCAATGCCAAGCTACCGGCCCGAGGCAACCCGTTGCACGATTCCAAGCTCATCCTGTTCTCCGCAGGCGCGCGACGCTCCTCACATGTTCGACAGGCTGAGCCGGCCCGGGTCAAGGCCGGCCTGCCGTTATCCCAAGATTCCGCAGGCTATTCAAAAGTTTCGGCGGTGTGGCCGGCCACGTGCTCGCGAACCTGTGCCGGAACGCCGCAGGAATACAGGGCATCATCAGGGTGTTATACTGCGCGATTGGACGGCAAAAAATATCGGCATCAGGGAGGAAATATAATGCAACGTGTGTTCGCTCAATTCATTGCAGCGGGAGCCGTCGGCCTGGCCGTCAGCTTCGGCGCGACATTTGCCAAAGCCGGGACGATTATCGACGACTGGGCCAGCGTGAAGGCCGAACCCGCGCCGGAATTGAAACCGGCCACCATCGAGGCAAAGACAACGGCGCTGCTTGTGATGGACATGCTCAAGGGCTCCTGCAACGAACAGCGGCGTCCGCGCTGCGTGGCTTCCGTCCCCGCCGTCGCCAAGCTGATCAATGAGGCGCGCGGCAAGGGCGTGACGGTGATTTCCACCGTTACCGGCACCAACACCGCCGCCGATATCCTTCCCGAAGTGGCTCCCAAGGATGGCGAGCCTCTCATCACCGGCACCAATGCCGACAAGTTCATCAAAACCGACCTTGAAAAGATCCTCAAGGACAAGGGCATCACGACCGTGATCGTGGTCGGCACCGCCGCGCATGGGGCCGTGCTCTACACCGGCAGCCAGGCGGCACTGCGCGGCTTCAAGGTGATCGTGCCGGTCGATGGCGCGACGTCGGAAAATCTTTTCGCCGAGCAGGCGGTGGCCTGGTTGTTCTCGAAAGCCCCCGGCGTCTCCGCGCAGACGACGCTGACCAAGATCGACATGATCAAATTCTGAGGGCACACCATGATGAACCAGCAAATCATCGATCTCTACGATCGCTTCACCCACGGCTTCATAAACCGTCGCGACTTTCTTGACCGGCTTACCGCGCTCGCGGGTTCGGCGGCGGCGGCGGCGGCGTTGCTGCCGCTGTTGCAGAACGACTATGCCCAAGCGGCGATCGTGGCGGAGAACGATCCGCGGCTCGTGGCCGAGACCGCATCCTTTGACGGACCGGGCGGCAAGTTCTCCGGCTATCTCGTTCGCCCGACATCGAAAGGAAAACGGCCCGCCGTGCTGGTCATTCACGAAAATCGCGGCCTCAATCCTCACATCAAGGACGTGGCGCGGCGGCTGGCGACGGAAGGCTTTCTCGCTTACGCCATCGACCTGCTCTCTCCCCTGGGCGGCACGCCGGACGACGAGGAAAAAGGACGCGAGTTGTTCGGAAAGATCAATCGCGCCGATCCCAGCGCCAACGTCGCCGCTGTTTCGTTCCTGAAGAAACATCCGGAATCGACCGGCAAGGTCGGCGCGGTCGGTTTCTGCGCCGGCGGCGAATTGCTCAATCAACTCGCCGCTGCGAGTCCCGAGCTCGACGCGGCGGTGGTCTATTACGGGCGACCGGTCGCGGCAGACAAGGTGCCAAGCATCAAGGCTTCGCTGCTCCTGCACTACGCGGAAAACGATTCCGGCGTGAACGCCGGCGTTCCAGCCTTTGAGGAGGCTCTGAAAGCGAACAACAAGAAATACACGAAGTATCAATATCCGGGCACGCAGCACGCCTTCAACAATGACACCGGCGGCGCGCGCTACAACAAGGAACAGGCGGACATCGCCTGGGGCCGCACGCTGGCTTTCTTCAAGGAAACGCTCGGCGCTCCGCCGAAGGCGTAACACGGCTGCAATAAATGGATGGCGCGCCTATGCGCGCCATCCTAAGATGAGACTGAAATGGCGGTAAGAAAACCGCCGACGGGAGGGTGCAATGGCAGACGCGGCAACGGCGGCAATCGGCGCGCTTATCATGATCGGCTACATCTTCTTGATTGCCGCCAAGCTAGACGCGCCGCCGCTGTGGATTTGCACCCTTATCGGCCTTGCTTTGATGCTCTGGGGATTCTGGGGCGACGACTGGCAGCCGCTGTTCAAGCGCGACAGGAAATAATCGGCAACACGCCAGGTCCTTGCGTCCGGATCAATTTTTCAGCGTATTGATCAGCCAATTCGCCGTGCGCAGCAGGCGTGCGTCGTCCCCGCGCTCGCCGATCAATTGCACCCCGAGCGGCATACCGCCCTCGCCCTTCAGCAGCGGCAATGACATCGCCGGCAGACCGGTCAAGGTCCATAGCGTGCAGAACATCGGGCTCCCGGTGGCCTCACCCTTCGGCGCGACGCCGGCGGTCGCCGGCGTGATGATCGCGTCGTATTCCTTGAATATTTCGGCGATACCGGCGGCATAGCGGCGCGCGGCGTCGCGAGCCGCCAGATAGCGGACCGCGGTCACGGCGCATCCTTCGGCAAGAAAATCACGCAACGTCTTGCTTGATACGTCGCCGCCGCGCTCGACCACGGCGTTGAGATTGTGCGCCATGTCGGCCGCCATGATCGCACGCTGGTCGTCCCAGGCGGCCGCATAGGCGTCCGGCAGATTGACCACGGCCGCCGATTCTCCCAGGCGATTGAGGAGGTCTTCGAATGCCGCGCGGGCTTGCGCATCGGTCTTGTCCCAGACCGGTGTGCGTATAAATGCGAAACGCGGCGGCAACGGCGGCTCAGCGGCGACCGTCTCGAGAAAGGCCGGCGCCGCAACCGGGCGCGTGTCGCTATCTTGCGGATCGTAGCCGGCCAGCACTTCGAGGATGAGCGCGGTGTCGGCGAGCGTGCGCGCGAATACGCCGACGTGATCGAGGGCTTTCGACAAGGTCAGCGCGCCGTGACGGGAAATCGTGCCGTGGGTCGGCTTGCAGCCATAGACGCCGCAAAATGCCGCAGGCCGGATCATCGAGCCGTTGGGTTGCGACCCGATCGCGAGCGGAACCATCGCCGCCGCCACGGCAGCCGCCGAGCCCGACGACGAGCCGCCCGGTGTCCGCTCGAGGTCGTGCGGATTGCGCGTCGGGCCGGGGTGAAAATAGGCGAATTCGGTGGTCACCGTCTTGCCGATAATCACGGCACCGGCCGCGCGCAGCCGCGCCACCACGGTGCTGTCGCGCATCGGCCGGCGGCCCTTGAGCAGCGGCGAGCCGCATTCGGTCGGATAATCGGCGGTATCGAAGATATCTTTTACCGCGACAGGCAGGCCGTGCAGCGGACCGATCGCCAGACCGCTGCGGCGGCGTTCGTCGAGCCTTTTGGCCTGGGCCAGGGCATCGGCAGGATCGTGATGCGCGAATGCGCGAACGACGCCGTCGAGCGCCGCTATGCGTTCGAGACAAGCCCCAACATACTCCTCCGAGCTGATGTGGCCGCCGGCGATCCGCTCAGCGGCTTCGATCGCCGTCAGCGCCATCAGCTCGGCGGTGTCCGTCATCAGTTTCCGTAAAGCTTGCGTGGCAACCAGAGCGCGATGTCCGGGAACACATAGACCAGGACCATCGTCAGGAACACCAGGCCTACGAAGGGCAGCGCGCCGTTGAATATCTGCGCAAGCCTGACGCTCGGCGGCGCCACGCCCTTGAGATAATAGGCCGCCATCGCCATCGGGGGGGTGTTGAACGAGGTCTGGATGTTCAGCGCCACCAGGATGCCGAAGATCAGCGGATCGATGCCGAACGTCTTAAGCAGCGGCAGGAAGATCGGAACGAAAATGATGATGATCTCGGTCCATTCCAGCGGCCAGCCGAGCAGGAAGATGATGACCTGGGCGACGATCAGGAACCCGGTCGGGCTCAGATTGGCGGCAAGAACCCAATGCTCGATGACCTCGTGACCGCCCAGGTACGAAAAGACCGATGAAAAGGTCCATGATCCGATGAACAGGTAGCACACCATCGCCGACGTGCGCGCCGTGAGATAGACGGCCTCTTTCAGCCGCTGGAACGTCAGCGAGCGATATCCGGCGGCAATGAGTATCGAACCTGCGGCCCCAACAGCCGCAGCCTCGGATGGCGTTGCCAGGCCGAACAGGATGGCGCCGAGGACGGAGAGGATCAAAATCGCGAGCGGAAAGAATGAGGTCAGCAGCGCCCAGGATACCTCGGCGAAGGGAATTGGGCGTTCGAGCTCCGCCGGCTTCGGGCACAGGCTCGGATTAATAAGTGCTCGCACGATCACGTAAACGATGTAAAAGCCCGCGAGCATGAAGCCGGGGATGAATGCCGCGGCGTAAAGCTGCACCACGGAAACCGAAGTCGTCGCGCCGTAGAGGATCAGCAGGACGCTCGGCGGAATCATGATGCCGAGGCACCCGCCCGCGCAAACCACGCCGGCCGCGAGCTTGGTGTCGTAGCCGGCCTTCAGCATGGCGGGGAAGGCGAGCAGGCCCATCAGCGTCACCACCGCGCCGACGATGCCGGTCGCGGTCGCGAACAGCGCGCAGGTGATCAACGTGGCCACCGCGAGCGAACCGGGCACACGGCGCGCCGCCATCTGGATCGAATAAAAGAGCCGGTCGAGGACGTTGGCCCGTTCGACGATGTATCCCATGAACAGGAATAACGGCACCGCGGTCAGCACGTCGTTCGACATCACGTCGTAGGTATTGGTGACCAACAGATTGAAAATCCTTGGTCCCATCGCGTAATAGCCGAAGAACACGCCCATCGCCACCAGGGTGAAGGCAATCGGAAAACCCAGAAGGATGATGACGATGAAGGAGGCGAGCTGAATCATCCCGATTTCGGGATTGGTAAACATCATCGGGCCGCCCCCGCATGGACTTCTGCTTCGATTCGTTTGCGGTCCGCTGCCTCGGCGAGGATGGCGGATTCCATTTCCTCGACGTCATGCAGCCGCTGCGGCCATTCGCCTTTGCGAAGGCAAACGACACATCTCACGATTTCAGCGAAGCACTGCAACAGCATGAAAAACGCAGCGAGGGGGATCAACGTCTTGTGCGGATATACCGGCGCTCCCGTCGGGCTATAGATGCTGACTTCGTGGATGGCCCAGGAATTCCGGGCGTAGAAATACCCGTAAAAAAACAGCGCTCCAAAGCCAGGAAGCATGAAGATGATGTAAAGGACGAGATCAATGGATGCCTGCACGCGCACCGGCATCAGGCGATAGATGACGTCGCCGCGGACATGGCCATTGCGCGAAAGAGTATAGGCGCCGGCCATCATGAACAGCGCGCCATACATGAAATAGCTGACGTCGAATGCCCAGTTGGTCGGCGCGGACAAGACGTATCGCACGAACACCTCGTAACAGGTGCCGAGCGTCATGATGATGATGCACCAGCCGAATGCCTTGCCGATGCCCGCGCTCAGGCGATCGATAAACAGGAGAATTTTTTCCACAGAGAATTCTCGCCGATTATGCAAGACGAAACTCGCCGAGGCAGTGCTGCCCCGGCGAGTATTGTGACTTGACTAGACCTTCATCGGACCGAAGTAATGCTCATAGGCGGATTTGAAATCGGCTTCGTTGTTGATCGCGTAGAAGCCGACCCGCTTGCCCCAAGCCTTCTGGCTTTCAAGGATCTTCTTGATGAGCGGCCCCTGAGCCGGGTCAGCGGAGATCTCTTCGACCACCTTGTCCCAAGCCGCGAGCTGAGCCTTGAAGATCGACACCGGCGTGCGCTTGACGGTGACGCCATGCTTGGTGATCAGGGTATCAAGATCCTTCGAATAGATGTCCCAAGCCTTCCAGCCGCCGTCGGCCGAAGTCGCCTGCGCGGCGATCTTGAGAATCTGCTGCTGCTCCTTGGCCAGAGCCTCGAACTTCGGTTTGTTGTAGACGACTTCGATGGCTTCCGAGGCCTGATGGTAGGAGCCCAAATAGTAGTTCTTGGCCACGTCTTGCGCGCCGAAGCGGCTATCCGAGGTCGGATTATTGAACTCGAATGCATCGATCACGCCTTTTTCCATCGCTGGCAGAATTTCCGGTCCAGGCAGCTGGGCAACGCTGGCGCCCATCGCCTGCATGACGTTGGAGGCGAGGCCGACGGTGCGGTACTTGAGGCCCTTGAAGTCATCCGGTCCGTTGATCGGCTTCTTGAACCAGCCGAGCGGCTGGGTCGGCATGGCAAATGCGAAGAAGCCCACGACGTTGAGCTTGAGCGCGTCCTGCGTCAGCTCGCGATAGAGCGCATCGCCGCCGCCGTAGTAGAACCAGCTCATGTACTGGTCGGCGTTGGTGCCGTAGACAGGACCGGTGCCGAACAGCGACGCAGCGCGGTGCTTGCCGTACCAGTAGGCCGGCACGCTCCAATTGGCATCGAGCACGCCATCCGACGTTGCGTCCATCACCGAGAACGGCTTCACGACGGCGCCGGAATTGAGAAAGTCGATCTTCAACCGGCCAGCGCCCATCTCATTGACCTTGGCGACATAGTCTCTGCCGTAGTCGCTGAGAATGTCGGTGGGGCCGAAACCGCTCTGCATCTTTAGAGTCACCGTCTGCGCCCGGGAAATCTGCGGCATGGCGATGGTTGCCGCTCCCGCCGCACCGGCCGTAAGCAAGAATTTGCGGCGGCTTGCCGTCGATTGCGATTTATTGGATTTCATAATTTTCCTCCCAATCTGCTAGTCGTTGGCAGCGTGTAGGCGCCTTATTTGACGCCTGATTGGCCGGCCGAAACCGGCGTTAGCCGCAGTTTGGCCGGATTGGGGGTATTCGACAAGTCTTGTGCGACGCTTCCAAACTCGACGTTAGGCGTAGTCCATCATTCGTCCGTGCATCCGATTATTGGGGAACAGGCTGATTTTGCCGCACAAGTCCTAAAAACAGACAGACCAGAACACCCTCCCCCGTCACCGAACAGGAGCCGTCCGTGCAGAGATTATTTTCGACGCTGTCCATTATCTGGCGGCTGTCGGCGCCTTATTTCCGTTCCAGCGACCGCTGGCCGGGGCTTATTCTGCTCGCTTCGGTGATCGCCATCGAGCTGTCGCTGGTCGGCATCGATGTGCTTCTCAATTCCTGGAACAACCGCTTCTACAACGCGCTGCAAGACCGGAACTGGGACGCGTTTGTGAGCGAGCTGTGGTTCTTCTGCTGGCTTGCCGCGGCCTTCATCGTGCTCGCGGTCTATCAGCTTTATCTCAATCAATGGCTGCAGATCCGCTGGCGGCGCTGGATGACCGAGCGCTATCTCGGCCATTGGCTAGCGGGCGCCAACCATTATCGCATGCAGCTTCTCGGCGACGCCGCGGACAACCCGGACCAGCGCATCGCGGAAGACATTTTCATGTTCGTGGACCGTACTTTGTCGATCGGCATCGGCCTGCTCAGCTCCGTGGTGACGCTGGGATCCTTCGTCTTCATTCTTTGGGGCCTGTCGGAAACAGCGCCGCTTATTCTTTTCGGCAAGGAATTCCCGATTCCCGGCTATCTGGTCTGGGCAGCATTGATCTACGCCGTCGTCGGCACCGGCTTCACCCATCTCATCGGCTGGCCGCTGGTCAATTTGAACTTCATGCAGCAGCGTTTTGAAGCCGATTTCCGCTTCAACCTGGTGCGCGTGCGGGAAAACTCCGAGCAGATCGCTCTCCTCGAGGGCGAGAAGGCGGAAACCGGACGGCTGCTCAACCGCTTCGGCAACGTGGTGGCAAACTGGTATGCCATTATGACGAGGCAGAAGCGGCTCACTTTCTTCACCGCGGGCTACCGGCAGGTTTCCGTGGTGTTCCCCTATATCGTCGTCAGCCCCGCCTATTTTTCGGGCGCCATGCAGCTCGGCGGGCTGATGCAGACAGCGTCCGCCTTCAACAGCGTGCAGAACGCCCTTTCTTTCTTCGTTAATACCTACCGGTCGCTGGCAGAGTGGGCCGCGGTGATCGAGCGGCTGGATGGGTTCGATGCCGCTATCGCCGCCGCCAGCGCCGTCGCGGTGACCCCGCCGGTTATTGAGGTGCAGACGAAGCCTGGCCAGGATTCCGTCGAGATCGGCGAGCTGGCGGTGCGGCTTCCCAACAACAAGCCGCTGGTGGAGGTGGACAGCCTCAGCATCAAGGCGGGCGACCGCGTGCTGGTCAACGGCCCCTCGGGCTCAGGGAAATCGACCCTGTTCCGCGCCATTGCCGGCATATGGCCGTTCGGTTCCGGAACGATCACCGTTCCAACCGACGCCAAGGTCATGTTGATGCCGCAGCGCCCGTATTTTCCGGTCGGCAAGCTGGCGTCGGCCATTGGCTATCCGGCCGAGCCGGGAACCTTCGAGTCCGCCAAAATGGCGGACACTTTGCGCGCGGTCGGCCTGGGCGGGATGACGGAACGGCTGGAGGAAGATGGCCACTGGAACCGCATGCTCTCGCTCGGCGAACAGCAGCGGCTCGGCCTCGCCCGCGCGCTGCTGCACGCGCCCGACTTCCTTTTCCTGGACGAGGCCACCGCCTCGCTGGACGAGCCGGCGGAAGCCGACGCTTACCGATTGCTGCAAGAGCGCCGGCCACGGATGACAATCGTTTCCATCGGGCACCGCTCTACGCTCGGAGCCTTCCATCGCCGCCGCCTGACGCTGGTGCGCGACGGCGACCGCTATCGCCTGCGCGAGACCGCGCTGGAACCGGCGGCCGGATAAAACGAAAACGGGCGGCCGCTCCGCAGAGCCGCCGCCCGTTATTTCTTCGCAGAACCTTCGCTTATTTTATTTTACGTTCGCCATCGTCAGGTCGGCGCTGAGCTTGGCAATGAAAGACGAGCCGCACCAATTCGAAGATCCGGTGGTGGTGAAGTTATTGACCGTCACGGCGGGCGTCAGGGACGCGCCTTGATCAGCGGTCAAAGCGTTACACTGGGCCTTCGACAGATCGGTGTCGTAGTAGCGCAGATCGAGCGTGAACACCTTGTAGGTAAAGCCGACGCCTGCGTTCCACGTGTTGTAGTCCGGCAGGTCCCAACCCCTCGTTCCGGTCACGTCAACGAAGACGCCGGGGACGAAATTGGTCCGGCCGAAATTGTAGTGACCATATTCGCCGGAAAGGTAGGTGCCGATATCCTTGCCGAACAGCGGAGTGGGCGACGTGACCTTGGCGGTGACCGAGGTGTAGAGGCCGCTGGCGCCGGAGTTCAGCCAGCTTGGGCTGTAGTAAATGTTGCCGCCAAACGTGAGGGCATCATTCACCGTCCAGCTGGGCTTGGCGTAGACTTCCCAGAAATCGGCGTTGCTGAGCGTGGTGTTGCCGGACGGCACGACAACGGTGGTGCCGTTGATCGCCCGTTCACTCGGGTAATAGTAGTAGATGCCGCCGAGATCGAGGGCGAGCGGCCCAAAGGTGGGGCGGATGCCGCCGTAGAAGTCGATTTCCGCGCTGGGATCGGTCGGCAGACTGACTGCCGTACCCGCGATGCCGGCGTAGAGCTGCAACCTGTCATTCACGTTGTAGCGCGGCTCGAAATACACGGTCGCGCTCGGGCTGCGGTCTGAATTCGAAATGCCGCGGACGTTGTAGTCGGACATGATGCCGCCGCCGAAGGCGAGATCCCACGGCGAGACGTAAACCGGTTTGACAACCTTGCCGGCTTTCGCGGGCATATCAGCGGCGAAGGCCGGCGCGGCGAAAGCCGCGAGCGCCGCTAGTGACGCAACAACTTTCCTCATTTTCAGTCCCCTCTGTCTTGGACGCCCGCGGAAGTCCCTTTTCCCCGCGTTTCGAGGGAAATTCACACATTATCACAGGTATGGCAGCAAGGTGAAAGCTGCGGCATTTGCTGCCTTTTTGGGCGAATCCGGCCTGTGGAAAACAAATGATTGGCGGCTGTGACGGAAAAGTCACAAAAAGTCGCGCCGCTACGCTCGCCCGGCGCTTCCAACGCAGTTTGAGGCGCAATTTGGCGCCAATCCCCGCCCCCGTGTCTGGATCAGACGATCAGCCGATAAGCCGGCAGGGTCAGAAAATCGACGAACTTGTCCGCCAGCGAAAGGGAGCTAAATAATTCTATCGCCTCGGGAAATCGTCCTTCGGCATAGACGTCCGGGCCAACTTCCTGCTCGACGCGCCGCATTTCCTCAGCCAGCGCGCGCCCGAAAAATTCCCGCGTGACCTTCACCCCGTTTTCCAGCACCGCGCCGTATTTGATCCATTGCCAGATCTGCGCGCGGGAAATTTCCGCGGTGGCCGCGTCCTCCATCAGATTGTAGATCGGCACCGCACCGCGGCCGCGCAGCCAGGCTTCGATGTATTGCACGCCGACGCGGATGTTCAGGCGAAAACCTTCCTCGGTTTTCGTCCCCTCGTGAATTTTCAAAAGATCCTCGGCCAGCACGCGCACATGCAGGCGCACGCGGGACACCTGATTCGGCTGCGGCAACATGCGGTCGAAGACTTCCCTGGCGACCGGCACCAGATCGGGATGCGCGACCCACGTGCCGTCGTAGCCGTCGCGTACTTCGCGCTCCTTGTCCGCGCGCACCTTGGTGAAGGCCAGATGATTGGCCTTGGGATCGCCCTTTACCGGAATCTGCGCAGCCATGCCGCCCATGGCGAAAGCGCCGCGGCGATGGCAAGTGCGGACCAGAAGCGCCGCATAGGCGCCGAGGAAAGCCTCGCCCATCACGACCTGGCCGCGGTCGGGCAGCACGTAGGCCGGATTTTTGGCGAAGCTCTTGATGAAGGAAAAAATGTAGTCCCAGCGGCCGGCATTCATGCCGACGATGTGGTCGCGCAGTTCCCAGAGAATCTCATCCATCTCGAAGGCGGCGGGCAGCGTCTCGATCAAAACGGTCGCCTTGATCGTGCCGGTGGGGATGCCGAGCCGCTCCTGTGCGAAGACGAAGACTTCGTTCCACAGCCGCGCCTCGAGGCGACTTTCGAGCTTGGGCAGATAGAAATAAGGCCCGGTGCCCTTGGCGATCTGCGCCTTGGCGTTGTGGAAAAAATACAGGCCGAAGTCGAACAACGCGCCGGACATCGGCGTCCCGCCGATCACCACATGCGCTTCGGGCAGATGCCAGCCGCGCGGGCGCAGGATCAGCACTGCGGGCTTCGGTCCCACCTCATAGCGCTTGCCGCTTTCCGGATCGGTGAAGCCGATGCGGCCCGCCCAATAGTCCTTGAGATTCACCTGGCCGGCGATGTTGTTGGCCCAGGTGGGCGAATTGGCGTCTTCGAAATCCGCCATGTAGTGGGTAGCGCCGGAATTGAGCGCGTTGACGATCATCTTACGATCGACCGGGCCGGTGATCTCGACACGGCGGTCGAGCAGATCGGCGGGAACCGGCGCGACCTGCCATTCGTCATCACGGATATGTTTTGTGGCCGGAAGGAAGTCCGGCAATTCGCCCGCGTCGAATCGCTGCTGCCGCTCCGCCCGCGCGGCCAGCAGCGCACGCCGTTTGGCGTCGAATTTGCGATGCAGTTCCGCCAGGAAGGCGAGCGCCGAGGGCGTGAGGATTTCCTCGGCGCGCGCTGCGCGCAGCGCCTTGATGCTCAGACCGGGCGGCGTGATTGCCGCCGGCTGCCGGCGGAGACGGATGCCGGTGCGCTTGGTGCCGCCGCGCCGCGCCGCCGCAGAACGCGGCTGCGCGGTTACGCGCCGGCGAGCGTGCGCGGAGGATGGCAAGCGGCGGGCATCGCCGGATTTCGGCGCGGCCTTGGCTTTTGACGATTTGCGCTTGAGGGAAACTTTAGGCCGGCGGCGCGGCGTCTTTGCCGGCTTCTTGGAGCGCGCGGCGCGCGCCGCCGCGGCGCGCTTGGCCCGTCCCTTGCGGGGACGCGCCTTGCGCTTGCCGCGGGACTTCTTCGGCGGTCTAGCCTTTGTTGCCGTCATTGCCTCCGTCGGTATTGCTGTTACCGAAGGGCAATCCCATGCCGCCGAGCATCGAGCCGAAGCTGCCCATTGTGCTGGGGGCGGCCGCAGGCTTCTTAGCCGTTGCCTTGCGGGCGGTCTTCTTCTTCGGCGCGGCGCGCTTCTTCGATGCGCTCTTCTTGGCGCTCTTGCCCTTCTTGGCGCTGCGCGCAGCCTTCTTGCGTGCCGGAGCCTTCTTCATCTTCTTCCCGCCCTTGCCCTTGCTCTTTCGCTTGGTCGCTTTCGCCATGTGACTATCCTCCTGTTGAGATTACGTTTCGGCGCTTCGCTCCACTTTGGCGGGCTTTAACCCGCCGAGGCGGCAACGGCCCGCCTCTGCTCCGGTTCGCGCCCCGCCGGCCGTCCCGGCG
>ORMF010553205.1_pt1 | contig 12693 bp, 9 predicted proteins | sample 1779871 | NCBI WGS metagenome assembly ORMF01 (sample SAMEA104232316, study PRJEB22302) | groundwater metagenome | biome: forest; feature: aquifer; material: groundwater | place: USA | collected 2011-08-07 | depth 5.4 m | reverse complement strand
AGGGGAATATGGCTATCCTCGAAAATCGTGTTGACGGTGACGGTGAACTGCTGCTCACAGTCCTTGCACTTGTACACGCCGGGACGCACTGGCTTCTTGCTGGTCGGCTTCGCGGTGAGCTTGTACGCAGTCTCGCAGTTGCAATGCGGGCAAACCGGGCCATTGGGCCAGCGCAGATTCTCTAGGAACTCGCGGGCCTTGTTAGCGTCTTGGAAGTGTGGGGTTTCGGCCAGATTGAGCATCGGGATCACCTTGACTACACCTCGACCTTACGCTTTTTCTTCCGGTTTGTCAAGTATATAATTGCGCGGCCAAATCTTTGAAGAATAGGGACTTATGGGCAAAATATAGAAAGCGAAAGAGTTAGGGTAGAGCCGATTATTTATGTTATCAAGGAGCAAACGTCGATTGCGAAAGCAATAGCTTATTATAGCAGAGCGAGGCAAGATGTTTGGTGTGAGGTTCCGAATGGCCGACCTCTAGCGATCTGTGTCTAGAAAGACACCGCGAAGACGCCGCAAGGAATTTGCCGCGCGCGTTTGCGCATTGGTTGTCTGAAACGGAGAATACCTTTCAGCGCGAGAAGACCACTCCGTGTGGCCGGCCCGATCCCTTCCAGCCGTGCGGCCACTGCCGTTCCTCGAAGTTGAAACCAGCCTTTCCCTCCGTGTCATGAAAAGTGTCGTCCATGGAGAGGGCGCCGGTTGCCTGGTCCAGCTTCACCATGAAAAGGCGAGGCTCCCTGCCAGTCACCACCACCCGCTGCGTTTTGGCGTCCCATCCCGTCCAGTGTGGCTCGTAGGTAGCGCTGATCTTCAGGCGCGAGACCTCCACAGGCTTCACCCCATTCGTTATATCGAGCACGATCAAACCGTGAGTCGCCGGCACGCTCTGAATCAGGTAATGCCCAACGATGGTGGGAACACCGCACCAATTGCCGGGAAAGGTGTACACCAGTTGCGACTTGGGCTCGTCGGTTTTGACGCCGGTGATGCGCTCAATCCCGCAGCTGAGCGTTTGCACAAAGATCGATCCATCCGGGCCCAGACGTGGCTCCTCCGGACTGATCTGGCCGTAATGATTCTCCCCCACATCGAAGAATGCGGTCTTGAGCAGTTTGAGATCGGAGAGACGCCATAGCTGATAGCTTACGCCGCGAAAAATATCCTCGAGGTGCATCGAGGAGTTTGTGGACACGACCCGGTCCAGTTGGGGAAGTACGACCAGGCCGTAAGGCGTAAGCAGGCTATCTGGAAACGCCGTGTCCGCATTGCTGCTGGCGCGAATCACCTTGCCCTGATCATCAATCTCCACCAGGCCGCCGCTGGTTCCCATGGGTCCTTCGCTGTGACCGTGATGCGCGTGCTGGAAGGTGGCAAGCACGTGCCCGTTGGGCAGCCGCAGGAAGGAGTGCGGATGCATGTAGCCCGCCATGTCGGTAAACGAAGTCGCAACCTTCGGATACAGCGGGTCGCGCACATCAAAGATAAACGTTCGGCCCGCATCATGATCGTTGGCAAAGAGCATTCCGCTGGCGGGCATCGTGTATTCCGTGTGATGTGCGTACATCGTCTGCTGATCGGTCGCGACAGTCGTCACCAGATGTCCGTACGACGGCGACGAAGGATCAGCATCGATTACCGCGAGAAAGTCGTTGCCCTTCAGAGCCGCGTCGCCGGTCCAGGCAAACAGGTAGTGCCCAGGCGCAATCGATTTCTGGTCCTGAGACTGCACCGGGACGTTGACGACGCAAAAGACCAGGGCGAAAGCGAACAGGAAACGCGGCATGCAGGCTCCTATGATCAACAAAAATCCTTTCGTTGCTGGGACGAAAGCGTATTACTGAGAATAGGGACAGTATAAAGGCTAGTGTTTGTAGGGACGAGCTGGCGCGTACAAAATTCTGCGGCTCTACCTGGATAACGGGCTACACGGGAACTGCTTCATCTTCGATTGATCAACGCCGCCACATAACCCGCGCCAAACCCATTATCAATATTCACCACGCTGACGTTCGACGCGCACGAGTTCATCATCCCGAGCAGCGCCGCCAGTCCTTCAAAAGCCGCGCCATAACCAACGCTGGTCGGGACCGCCACGACCGGAACGCCGACCAGCCCTCCAACCACACTGGGCAGCGCACCTTCCATCCCGGCGCAAACGACGATCACCCGCGCCTTGGCTAGCGCCCGGCGATGTGCCAGCAAGCGGTGAATGCCGGCCACGCCGACGTCATAGATATGTTGGACTTCGTTCCCCATCATCTCGGCTGTGACCACCGCCTCCTCGGCCACGGGGATGTCACTGGTTCCCGCCGACACCACCGCGATCATGCCTTTGCCATACTGCTTGCGATCGCGCTTCAGAATGATGGCCCGCGCCAGCGGCCGATACTCCGCCTTCTCCACCTCCGCCGCCACCGCCGCATACTGCTCCTCGGTTGCCCGGGTCGCCAGCACGTTGCCGCCATGCTTCGCCAGACGGCTGAAGATGTCCGCGACCTGCCGCGGCGTTTTCCCCTGGCTGAAGATCACTTCCGGCATCCCCTGGCGCAGTGCGCGATGGTGGTCCACTTTAGCAAAGCCCAGGTCCTCAAACGGCAGGTGGCGCAGCCGCTCAACGGCCTCGTCTGCCGATAGCTTTCCCTTTCGGACCTGTTCAAACAATTTGCGCAGCGCGGCAGAATTCATGTGGGCCCCTGGGATATCGGAGTTCAGATTGTAGATTGCCGGGAATGCAGAAGTCAGAAGTCAGATTGCAGAAGTGAAAACCGCCTTGGATTGGGCAGCCTGCTCAACCTGGGTTGGGGTGACTTCTGCAATCTGCCTTCTGACTTCTGCAATCGAAATCAAGTCCTTTCAGTAACTTACATAGATTACTCCAGTGGTTCTACGCCCTTCGGAGAGATTGCCGCCACTCCCGCCCCGCCCTATAATCGCTTCACTCTGGTTCTGGATTCTCCGTCAGGTTGCAGGTAGGTAGGGCCGAAGGCGCAAGTGTGCCTTCCGGTCGAGCCAACACCTATATGCGAACGCGCCTGCAAATCGCCCTGATGGCAAGCACGGTAGCCGCGACCGCCTTTCTTTCCATGCCCTCAGTGTGGGCCGAGTCCGGTTCCCGGCCGCTGTCCATCACCACTACCACCGACGAACTCGGCCGCAAGATCTACGTGAACGACGAGAGTGCAGGCAAGTCCGCAGCGACGGCCCCTGCTCCGCGGCGTTCCGGTCTCTCTTATTGGAGTTCGACCGAGCATCGCTGGAAGCCGGTTCCGACCAGCGGCGCCGCTATTCGTGCCGCCCGTTCGGCTGCGACCGAAGTCAACAGCTACCTGGACGGCAGCTCCCATCTCAATATCCGGAGCAATCGCGTTTTCACCGAACAGGAAATCGACGCGGCCATTGTGCAGGCAGCCTCGCGGCACAATGTCGATCCGAACCTGGTGCGCTCCGTCGTTAAGGTGGAGTCGAACTACAACCCCAATGCGGTTTCGCGCAAAGGAGCCATGGGGCTGATGCAATTAATGCCCGGCACGGCGCGCTCGCTGAACGTGACCAATCCTTTCGATCCCGCCCAAAACGTCGACGCCGGGGTTCGGCATCTAAAGAGATTGCTGGAGAGCTACGGCGGTAATGTCCGCCTGAGTCTGGCAGCCTACAATGCTGGTGCGGGAGCGGTGGCGCGGAGCGCGGGTGTCCCGCGTTTTGCGGAAACCCGGAACTACGTGCGCCGGATTACGAACCTGTACTACGGTGGTGACCCGGGCTCTTACATCATCGGCAACCCGGTGCGTGACCCGGTGCGGGTGCAGCGCGACGCGCGCGGCGTGCTGTACATCAGCAACACGGATTAACCTGCGCTTCCCGCGTGGGCGGGGCGGCGCAAGGCGAGTTCAGAACGAGTAAGCAACTTGAAGACCCAGGCTTCTACGACCCTAGTCCGAGGCCAACGCGCTCTGCGCTTCAGTGCCGCTCTGTTGCTGGTGCTGCTGCCGGCTTGGTCTGCCTCGGCCCGAATTCGCCACAACGACGCCTGGGCCCGCCAGCACTTCGCGACTGCCGAGCGCATGCGCGAGGCTCTCAACGGACGCCCCGCCGACGATCGGACCCGCCGCGAGTACCAGCGTGCGATTGACGCCTACCGGCGCGTGTACTTCGGCGCCCCAGCTTCCTCCAAGGCCGATCCCAGTGTGGTTGCTACCGCCGAACTGATGGTCGAAATGGGCCGCCAATTCGACGACAACAAGATTCTGCGCGGCGCTATCGAGCAATACCGCTTCCTGCGCAAGGAATATCCCGGCAGCAAGTATCGTTTCGACGCGCTTTTTACGATCGGGGAAGTGTACAAAGACGACCTTGACGATCCTGAAGAAGCCCGTGCGACCTTCGAGAACTTCCTCCACCGCTATCCGCGCAACCGCCTGGCCGACGACGCACGTGCAGCGCTAAAGGAGCTTGACGCCGACGCGGAAGAGATGGAGCGGGCGGCGCGCAAGTCCGCGCCGAAGTCCCGCACCAGCGACGACGAAGCCGCCAACGTCTCGGCCCCGCGCCGCAGCAAACTGCCGCGCGTGACCGGTGTGCGCCACTGGTCAGCTCCCGACTACACACGCGTCGCAATCGACGTCGAGCAGGACGTGAAGTTCGAATCGCAACGGATCGCGCACCCCGACCGCATCTTCTTCGACCTGCGCGATACCAAGCTCGCTTCTACCCTGGTCGGCAAAACCTTCGACGTGGACGACGGTTTCCTCAAGAAGATTCGGGTCGCCGAATTTCAGCCCGGCCGCACCCGGATCGTGCTGGAAGTGGATGACCTGGCGAGCTACAACGCCTTCCTGCTGCCGAACCCGTACCGCCTGATCATTGATGTCCACGGCAAGCAAAGCCGCGCGACGGTCCTGGCGAAAACGCATCCTGCTTCCGACGCGCCTAGCCCAGCATCCGATTCGGCCCCTGACGATGATTCTCGCGAACAGGCTTCAGAACGGGCTGCCGAACCCAAGGTCACCGAAGCACAAGCGCAGAAGCCGGCACGAGCTTCCGTCCGATTTTCGAAAGTGCAACCTGCTCAGGATGAAGCGTCAGACGAGTCTGCCGATGCGCCCGCCACAGCGGCCAGCACCGGCCAGCCAGCGCCTGGCATCGGCGTTGTGAAAACCACCGTCCCGGTCCCCGGATCGAATCGTAAGATACCGAAAACCATCGTCGAAGCCGACGACCGCGCCCCCACGACCGTGGCGACGCTTGAACCGGACAGGCTTCGTCCCGAAGTTGCGCCGGCGCAACGAACTGCGATCGCCTCGACAGACGAATCGAAATTCTCGAAAGCGGACGCCCGGGCAGCTCGCAAGAAGAAATCGCGCTCCAGTGCTGCCGCCGACACCGCCGATCTGGAGATCCGCGAGGCCCGCCCCACGGCCGCCGGCGACCGTTCTCTGATCCGCGCCCTGGGCCTGAAGATCGGCAAGATCGTGATCGACGCCGGTCACGGCGGTCACGACACCGGCACCATCGGCCCCAACGGACTGCTCGAAAAGGACCTGGTACTCGACGTTGGCAAACGCCTCGGCCGTTTGCTCGAGTCTCGCCTGGGCGCCGAGGTGGTCTACACGCGCCAGGACGATACCTTCATCCCGCTCGAAACCCGCACCGCCGTCGCCAATCGTGAGCGCGCCGACCTGTTCATTTCGGTCCATGCCAACTCCAGCCGCGACTCCGACGCGCGCGGCGTCGAGACCTACTACTTGAATTTCACGTCGTCGCCGGAAGCGCTCGAAGTGGCCGCCCGCGAAAATGCGGTATCGGAGAAATCCATCCACGAGTTGCAAGACCTGGTGAAGAAGATTGCTCTGAAAGAGAAGATCGAAGAATCGCGCGAGTTTGCCAGTGATGTGCAGGAATCGCTCTATGGCGGACTCTCCCTGCGCAACGCCGGGGTCCGCAATCGCGGCATCAAGAAGGCGCCTTTCATCGTGTTAATCGGCGCCAACATGCCCTCCATCCTGGCCGAGATTTCCTTTGTCTCGAACCCCTCCGACGAACGCAAGCTACAAACCGCCGAACATCGCCAGCGCATCGCCGAATCGCTCTACCGCGGCGTTTCCAAGTACGTCAGCGGCCTGAGCGGCGTCAAGGTCGCCAGCAGGGGATCTAAGAGCGAGGGCCAGTAGGGCCAGTTCTCAGTTCCCGGTTCTCAGTTCTCAGAAACCCGCCTTCGCTCGATCCGCATCGTACCAGCGACTCGCCGGCCAATCCGGCTGGAAACTTTCCGCGCCTCCCAGTAGTCTAAGTAGATAGGATTCTTGCGCTCTTCTCCGGAATGAACCGCACTCGGCCAATTGCTGTTCTGCTCGTGCTTTTCGTCTGCGCTGCCGCTCGGGCTGCTGAAGCGCCCGCGCCGGCTCCAGTTCTGCCCGCGCAGTTTGCCGGCTGGCAGGTGAAGGACTCCGTCACCAAGAGCACCGATCCCGCCGTCGCGGACGAAACCAACGCCCCCGTCCTCCAGGAGTACGGCTTCCAGCGCCTCGAGAAGGCCACCTTCACCCGCGACGACGGCCGCAAGCTGGCCATCAAGGCCGCCGTCTTTGCCGACGCCAGTGGCGCCTACGGAGCGTTTACCTACTACAAGACACCCGTCATGCTGAACGAGAAGATTGGCGGGCAGGGCTCGTCTCTGAACAACCGCGTCCTGTTCTACCAGGGCAACATCCTGGTGGACGCGGCCTTCGACAAGCTCAACGTGATGTCGGCCGCCGAACTGCGCGAACTCGCTGGCCTGCTGCCGGCGCCTGCGGGCAGCGCCCGCAATCTGCCGCCGCTGCCCACGTATCTGCCGAAGCAGTCGTATCAGAAGAACACAGCGAAGTACATCCTCGGTCCCGTCACGCTCGATCGCGTCGGTTCGCCCCTGCCTACTCCCATGGTAGATTTCAAATCCGGCGCGGAAGTAGTCATCGCCAAGTATCAGGCCAAAGCAGGCGACTCAACCCTGATGCTCATCGAGTATCCGACACCGCAGATCGCCGCTGAAAAATTGCGCCAGATCGACGCCGCGCACCAGGCGACCACTCAGCCGCCGGCGGGCGCACCCGCAATCGTGGATGTCGCGCCGTTTTTCGACCGGCGCACCGGCCCCATCATCGTGATCGCCGCCGGTCCGCTGGCGATCAGCGAAGCGAATGCGCTGCTCGGGTCCGTCAGCTACGAAGCCGACGTCACCTGGAATGAAAACACCTATCTTTCCAAGAAAGACAATTTGGCGAACCTGCTCTTCAACGTGATCGTCCTGTGTGGCGTCGTCATTGGCATGGCACTGGTCGCGGGACTCGCATTTGGAGGCTTCCGCATCCTCATGAAGCGCATTTTCCCGGACCGCGTTTTCGACCGTTCCGACGACATGGAAATCATCTCTCTGCACCTGGGCGAGAACCTCGAACAGGCCTCTCGGAGGCGGTAAGTCATTCAATCAAATGTCCTTAGTATGGGAAAAGGGTGCTCTTGTCTCATTTTGGAGCGGTTTGCCGACTTGTGGACGCTCTATGTAAGTAGTTGAAAACAAAGCTATTTAATTCATAGATTTTGCTTGACACCCCCCTTTTAAGGCTCATAAGATTTCGGCAGAAAGTTCTGATGGACTTAACCTCCGTTGGAACTATTCTCCCTTGAAGAGAAGGCCGCCCACGTTGCCGGGCGGCCTTTTCGTTTTGAGGATAGTTCTCGGGTGGCAATGGCGAGTTCTCAGTTCCCGGTTCTCAGTTCTCAGTGAAGGCGAGCTGCAGCGACACTGGTATTACTGAGAACTGGGAACTCTTCTGCTCTTACGTGCGTACTGGATATTGAGGAGAAGCTATGTTCTGCGATCAATGTGGCACGCAGCTGCAATCAGGACAGCAAAATTGTGCGCGCTGCGGCAAACCCGTGCTTGGACCCGTCGCGTATCGGCGCAACCGCGTGCAGGAGCATGTTCGGCTGGTCGGCATTCTCTGGATGGCCTACTCGGCCCTGAGCGTGGTAGGAGGCGTCGTGCTGGTGGTGGTCGCGCAGACGTTCTTCGGTGGCGTCATGCGATTCCCCAACGGACCACCGCCCGAGTTCATTGGTTGGCTGCGTCCTTTTCTCACCTTCATCGGCGGATTGGTCCTGGTCGAAGCCGCCGCCGGGTTCATCGCAGGATGGGGCTTGTTGCAGCGGGAGCCGTGGGCACGCGTAGTGACCCTGGTCGTCGGCTTCATTTCGCTGTTCAACGTTCCGCTCGGGACGGCCCTCGGCATCTACACACTCTGGGTGCTGCTGCCCACGCAATCCGACGACGAATACCAGGCATTAGCGAAAGCAGCGTAAGCCGAAGGGAACTCGGGTTCCCCTGTGGCCCGCTGTGTCCCCTGTGGTGGATGGCTTTTGGGTTTCCGCTGCGCACCACGGTCATCCCCACCCGATTGCGCGAATCGCACACCGGTCTTAGAATCGAAACAGGCCGACGTAGCTCAGTTGGTAGAGCAGCCGATTCGTAATCGGCAGGTCACCAGTTCAACTCTGGTCGTCGGCTCCATACATTACATTCTGAAGTTTGTACCCTTCCGGGACGCTCATCGCAACCGCGCGGGTACCGGCTCCGGCAGGAATGCCCGGCGAATAAGCTCGAGCGCGATCTGCTTGTCGGACCACTCCGGATGCTCTCGACGGATGCACTCCTTCGCCAACTCTCGGGCAAAAAGGCTCATTTCCAGGGCCATGAGCAGGCGTCGTTCTCCCGGCATCCTCCGTTGAACTTGGAGCTGGAGATCCAGTGCCGCCGGGCTGGTGTCGGTAATGGGCACGGTCAAAATGTTACCACGGCGGTCTAACGCGCGAGCGTTAACACGCAGCGTCCGTGCCACCGACTAAACTTCCGGAAACGGAAGCTTGCATCCACGCCTGCTGCTCTCCATGCCCAACTCAAGCGCCTGCATGATGCGGAGCCCGTGTTGCGGAGAAACGTCCAGAGGCGCGCCGGAAACAATCGCGTCGCGCACGTTCTGGTAGTAGCGACGGTAGTCGCCGGTTTCGGTAGGAATCGGGGTCTGGGTGATCGTGTCGCCTTCCGCTATGGAGAGAGTCCCCCAATTTTCGGCTGGCTCCTGGCCCCAGTTGGGTTGGTCCGGCGTCTCGCCGCGTTTGAGGGCTTCCTCTTGCGGATCGGAACCATACTTCACGAACGATCCCCGTGTCCCGTTCAGCCGAAAACGCGGGCCGGGAGCGCAGGTCAGCAGGTTCGATCGAAGCAGCACTCGCAGCCGGGGATAATGCATCACAACGTCGAAGGCATCATCGACGACGGCGCCGTCGCGTTCGGCGCGCAGTTCCGCCGTCATGGCCTCCGGCGGGCCGAAGAGCGCAAATGCCTGGTCGAGCAAATGCGGCCCCAGGTCGAACCACAGACCGCTGCCCGGCTTGGACAGTTCTCGCCAAGCTTCCGCGTTGAGCATCGGACGATATCGTTCCATGTGCGATTCGAACAGCACTAAACGGCCGAGTGAGCCTTCCTGCACGATGCGGCGCACGGTCAGGAAATCGCCATCCCAGCGGCGGTTGTGATACACGGTGATCAAGCGCTTGTGTTCTTGCGCCAGTCGAACCAGTTCAGCCGCCTCTGCGGAAGTGGTGGTGAAGGGTTTGTCCACCACCACGTGGCGGCCTGCCTGCAAACATTGCCGGGCGAGATCGAGATGGGTCGGATTCGGCGTGGTCACGACGACCAGTTCAATCGAGTCCATGGAAAGCAGCTCGCTCACGCTGCGGACGACACGCACATCCGGATAAGCCGCGCGCGCGCTGTCGCCAGTGCGCTCCACGATCGCCGCCAGTTGCAGGCCAGAAACTGCGCGGATCATAGGCGCGTGAAACACGCGCCCGCCCAACCCGAATCCGATCAAACCGACCTGAAGTGGTGGCATGGTTGAAGTCTCCGCCTCGTACAACATGCAGGAGAATCGCAGACGTTGCGGCATCGAACGACTTGCAAGAGTAGCAGGATCATCAGACTGAAATGCACTGTTTTTCGGTGGCGGATCGATCTCGTACCGTTGGGAAGCGGCTCGTCGACTCTAGCTGTTAGCTTTTTTCGAGTTGCGTTTCTCTACCACTGTTGTGCCATTTCGTACCCAGTTCTCCACAGTTTCCACCGCCTTGCTACTTGCTTTCTCGGCCACGAGTTCCAGATAATTAACATAGAAAGTTGCGAACAGCCGTGCACCGATATAGCCGAGTAGATCTGCTGCGCATCTTGCGGATCACTCCTCGCCAGCTTCAGGCGTGGGAGAAGGCTGCCCTCATCACCGTCGGCGAGAGTTGCTCGTTTTCCGATCTGCTGCAAATCAAAAAGGTGCGGGACCTGTGCGCGGAGAAAGTGCGTCCGGCCGTAATCCGCCAGTCGCTCGAAGCGATGCAGAAGCAGGTTGCCGGCATGGTGAATCCGCTGCTCGAAGCGGGCGCCTACCAGACCGGACGGCGCGTTGCCTTCCGGCATCAGGGACGGGTGGTCGAGCCCATCGCCGGGCAGTTCATGTTTGATTTCGCGACCCAGGAAAAATTAGTGGCCAGTTCGCCGCGTACCGGGCCGGAACTGGTCGTCACCGACGTTGCCGAGTTGTTTGCGCGCGGGATCGCCCTGGAAGAAGAGCCCCGCACACAGGACGAGGCCCTCGCTGTCTATTCGAAGGTTCTGGAAATGGACGCTAATCACGCCGCCGCGCACATCAACCTTGGCACTCTTTATTACAACCGGCAGGAATATTCGGCAGCCGAGCGGCACTACCGCTCCGCCATAGAAATCGATCCGCGCTACGCGCTCGCCTACTTCGACCTGGGCAACGTGCTCGACGAAACCGGCCGCGTCCAGGAAGCCATCGCCACCTATAAGACCGCCATCCAGCTGGCTCCTACCTACGCCGACGCGCACTACAACCTGGCGCTCGCCTACGAGAAAATCCGCGAGCCCCGAAAGGCGCTGCAACACTGGCGCTCCTACGTGAGGCTCGACACCGCCGGGCCGTGGGCCGTCCACGCCAAGCATCAGATCCAGCGTATCTTGCAGGCCGACGGCCTGAAGCTGGTGTACGCCCGTAAGGCGAACTGAAGGGATTGAGACGCGGCAAGCCGCGTCTCTACGCGGCGTGAATCCCCGACCCAACCCCTCCCGGTTCCCCAGTCGCCGTCGCCTTCAATTGTAAAAACCACGTCAAAAACCGTGTAGGGACGTGGCTTTGCAGCCGTTTCGGTGCTATAGTTCCCGCCTAATCCTGCTGTGATTCGACGATCGCCGTCTCCGGCCCGCAATAATTTCTGAGGCGAGGTACCCGAAAATGAAAAGCAAACCGTTTTGGTCTTCCATGAGCAAGGCTTGTGCGGTTTTCGCTGTGGTAGCGATGATCGCGAGTGTCTCCTGGGCAGCTGGTTATAAGCGAGTCTACAGTTTTACAGGAGGCGTCGACGGCAGAGATCCGGCGACCCACTTGACGTTCGACAGCGCCGGGAACGCCTACGGTACCACCGCAGGGGGCGGCGAATTTAACTTCGGCGCAGTCTTCAAATTAACGCCCTCGGGCGACATCTGGGTACAAACCGTGATCTACAGCTTTGCCGGAGGGAACGACGGACTCGATCCGCACGGCGGCGTAGCCCTGGGCTCGGACGGGAGTCTCTACGGTACCGCGGTCGCCGGCGGAAATGCCGGAATCTGCGCCGGCGACGGTTGCGGCGTGGTCTACAAGTTGACCCCCGCAGGAGATCTATGGTTCCAGACAACAATCTACAACTTCAAGGGCGGCAACGACGGCTGGGGTCCGGGAAGCCGCGTTGTCTTCGATGCTGCCGGCAACCTGTTCAGCACCACTCCGAACGGAGGCAGGCATTCAGCCGGGACAATTTACATGCTCTCTCCCACCCCGAACGGAACGTGGCGGAAGAAGACCATCCACAGCTTTACTGGGGGCAAGGACGGGGCCACTGGTTCGCTTGGCGATCTGCTCTTGGACGCCGCCGGAAACATCTATGGCATAGCCGAGCAGGGTGGCGCGAACGGCGCTGGTACGGTGTACAAGCTTTCTCCCACACCGACGGGGCGATGGACGTTTACCACGCTGTATGCCTTTAAGGGTATGCCGGATGCCGGCTTTCCCTTCGGAGGCTTGAATTTCGACGCGGCTGGCAATCTCTATGGCACGACCTATTTTGGCGGCACAGCCGGAATGGGCGCCGTTTACCAACTGACGCCGGGCCCCAACGGCACGTGGCAGGAGAACGTACTTTACAGCTTCCAGGGCGGCACTGATGGAAGCCTTCCCACCTCGACTCTCATCTTCGACGCGAACGGGAATCTCTTTGGCACGACGTCGGCCGGAGGGCGCCCGTCTTGCGACTGCGGAACAGTGTTCAAACTGATTCTTTCCGGAGGCGCTTGGAAGGAGAAGATCATTCACTACTTCGGCAAGGGCTTCGACGGATATGCTCCGAACTATGGGCTTACCTTCGACGCCGCCGGCAATCTCTACGGCGCCACCCCAGCCGGCGGGACAAGCCGCAAGGGCATGATCTTCAAATTTACGCCGTGAACCGGAGTTGATCGATTCGTAGAGACGCGGCTTGCCGCGTCTCAAGCGTGCACCGGAAGACGCGTCGCGGGCAAGGTGAGGGAGACGCGGCAAACCGCGTCTCT
>ORMF011417150.1_pt1 | contig 12694 bp, 9 predicted proteins | sample 1779871 | NCBI WGS metagenome assembly ORMF01 (sample SAMEA104232316, study PRJEB22302) | groundwater metagenome | biome: forest; feature: aquifer; material: groundwater | place: USA | collected 2011-08-07 | depth 5.4 m | reverse complement strand
AAGTTTGGCTTGGCTGATTTCATCGCTATTCCTGTGCAATCACTAAGTGAGAATGGCGATCCTGTCAAGCAAAGTCGCGCGCGAAAATTTCGCGCTAATGCACGAAGTAGTCCTTGAATCCGGTGACCATCAAATTCGCCAACCCTTCATTGTAACTTTCCACGTGGCCGTAGTGCGTGAGATTGGGCACGACGACCAAGCGCAGCGCATCGGCGTAGGGCTTGAAACGCTTAAAGGCAAAAACTTCGCGGCGAAATTCCAAACCTCGTTCGCCGCCTTCGATCCAGTGGCCTTTGTCGTACTCGCCGACGATGTGCAGCAGCTTTTTGCCGCGCAGACGGTTTAGATCGGACTTGTAGGTGATGAATAGTTCGTCGTCGGGCAAGCCGGAAATTGTTTTGATTTCCGGAATGAGCACGTCGTGGGCGCTGTGCTCGATGTCTTGTAGGAAGGGTTTGAACTGGGGCCGGCGATGATTTTCCAATTCGAACCATTTTTCGACGCTGCCCCAGGGTTGATTGGGACCGACGTAGCCGCTCTTGGCATAACCTTTGGGCGAACGGCGGCTCAGATCGGTAAGATTTCGAAACGGCGCAGCGCGCTCTTCGGGCGATTTCTTGGCGCAGGCGAGATCCCATTCCTTGCGCACCCAGGCCGGCATGCCGGTGCCGTAGCCCAAGCCGCCGATCAATTTATTTTTGAGCCCGTATTGTTCCATCAAATAAAAATATTCGCCGCCGGTGGAATGACCCCACATGAAGAGCGCTTGGCTAAGATTTTTCTCGACCAGCGCTTTGACCGCTTCGGTGCACATTCTAAACGTGTAAACCGCTAGGCGATTTTTTAATTCCGTGTCGCTGGGAATTTCGCCGATGATAAATTCCGGCCGGCGCTCGGCGATGGAGGGCCAGGGTTTGCGGCTGTAATGGCCGGGGAGGGAAATCGCCAGCACGAGAATTCCCAACGACGCGATATGCTGGGCGACGCCGACCCGGGCCTGCTTGGGATCGTGTTTGCTCAAATCGGGATATTCTTCCGGGCCGTCGGGAGTAAAAATAAATTCATACTCATTAGCCGCGCCGCCGTGAATCATCACGACTGCCATATTCGGGATCGAAACTTTCGCCGGTGTGAATAAGCGGCCGTGAATGTCCCAGCGAAACGATTCGCCGGGTTTTTCTGGATTGGGATAGCGCTCGATGGTCTCTCGAACTTCCGTGACCGCGACGGCAGTGCGGGGAAACGGGTCGGGAAAGGTTTTGTAATCGTCGAAGGGCAGATGGTAAATGAAACCGTCGGTAAGGCCGGCGCCGGTGGTTAGCGCGGCGATCAATTTATTGCTCGCTTTTTGGCTCATGGTGCATCCTATCTGATGATTTTGACGTCTGCGAAGATTTATGTGGAGCCGGCGGGGAATTGTCAAACGCTTGATGGCGCGGCCGATTGCCGGTAAGAAACAGAGAACATCGAACAGGAGGCAGGCCAATGGCAGAAGCAGTCAATCGTCCATCCTATCAATCCGTCGACAGCAAGGTCGAAATCATGGATACGCCCTACGACCGCTGGATCGCGTCTCAGGGCATCGACATCGTGCGCGGCTTTTTTGTCGAAGATCTTTATACCATACCGCTCAAATGGTGGGACCGCATCGGCGGCAACGGCGTCTGCATCATGCTCGACGGCGCCGGCTACATGGACGATGCCTACGTCATCGGCATTCCGGCGGGAAAAAAATTAAATCCCCAGCGCCATATTTACGAAGCCTTGGTTTACGTTCTCTCCGGCCGCGGCGCGACCACGGTTTGGCAGGAAAATGGCGCTAAGCAGACCTTCGAGTGGCAAGCCGGCAGTTTGTTCGCGTTGCCGCTCAACGCTTGGTACCAGCACTTCAACGGCCAGGGCGATCGGGAAACGCGCTTACTATCGGTAACCACGGCGCCGCTGATTTTCAATCTATTTCGCAGTGCCGATTTCGTTACCAACTGTCCGTATTCTTTCACCGAGCGCTTCAAGGGCGAAGAAGGTTTCTTCACCGGCAGCGGTAAGCTATACAGCGACCGGGTGGTGGAGACTAACTTCGTCGCCGACGTGGTCAATATCGAGCCGGTTGAGTGGAGCGAGCGCGGCAAGGGCAACGCGACGATCTTTTTCGAGATGTCCGAGAGCATGATGGGTTCGCATGTGTCGCGCTTTCCCGTCGGCATTTACAAAAAAGCCCATCGCCACGGGCCGGGCGCCCATGTGTTTATTCTCACCGGCAAGGGCTATTCGCTGCTCTGGCCGGAAGGAAAAGAGATGACCCGAGTCGATTGGAAGCCCGGTTCCATTGTCGTGCCGCCGGAGGGTTGGTTCCATCAACATTTCAATTCCGGCGCCGAACCGTCGCGCTACTTGGCGCTGAAAATATTGAGCCGCAAGTACAAACTGCAACCCGGCAAGATTCAGTCCGACGTGCCGCTGGCCTACGGCGGTTGGCAAATCGAATACGAAGACGAAGATCCGCTGATCCGCAAAATCTTCGAAGAGGAGTGCGCCAAGTCGGGCGCCCAGGTAAAAATGGCGCCGCTGGCCAAGCGCGCCAATTGACAAGGGAAGGCAGTTTCTTAATAATACCGGGAAACTTCGCTACAGTGTGGGTCCAAGGAGTCAACAATGCTGAAACCGATTGGCATCACCGAAGGTCACTATGAGTGCCGCTCGCTCGACGAAACGCTGCCGATTTTTACCGATCTGTTGGCTGCGGAAGTGGTCGAGCGCACCGACAAACAGGCGGTGGTCAAACATCCCAATACCAAATGGCGTCTGGTGATTCATGAAGGCGGGGCGGATTCTAAGAACAAGCCGCATAGCAATCACTATGGCTTTCGCGTCGCTAGCTCCAAAGAGATCCCAAAAGCCTGCGAATATATTTCGCAACACAAGGAGAAGTATAAAATCCGCAGCGTGACCAAACCGCATGAAGCGCATTATGCCTATTCGATTTACTTCAAAGAGCCGGGCGGCAATGACTTGGAGATCGAGTACTACAATCCTGCGGCCGTGAAGCATGGCCGGCGCATCGCGGTGACCCCATGGCAAACGCTTCTCCCGGAAGAAAAGTTTCAAGGCAGGGGTTACGTGCCCCAAGCGATGACCCACGGCACACTCAACTGCGACGATAAGGAAGTCAGCGATAAGTTTCTCGCCAATGTGCTCGGCCTGCCGATCATCGGCGGCGGCAGAACTTCGACCTATGTCAGCGTGCCGGATTACGGCCCGTGGTACATTGTCGTGCTGCCGACCACGCACCGCGATTATCTCTCCGAGGCGAATCGTTTCACGCTGCTTGTCGCTTCTCCCGAAGAAGTGGAAGAGGCGCACAAGGAGTTCTCCAAAAACGGCAAACAACTCGGCATCAACGACGTGCGCGAGCTACAAACCAACGGCCGCGCCCATTTTCTCTTGAGCGACATCAATAAGAACTGGTGGGAAATCACTTCCTAGAAGATTTCCATGGTTGACGAAGCGCAACGCCGCCTGCGGGAAACTGCCGGCGGCGTTTTTGTTTTTGGCCGCAGGGGCAAATTTTCCGCGTTGATCATTTTTGTTCGCTGGACTTGCCTCCTGTTACACACAGATGCTCTGGCGCCATCCGGCTCTCTTAGCCGTTGGCGCTATTTGGCGGGTTTGGCGACTCCCGCGAAATTCAATTGCCCCGTTAATGAGCCGTTTCTGGCACGTGGGTTGCTCGTTTTATCAACGTTTCCTGACGTTCTCTATGGACCCCTCAGCGGATATTGCAATTGGCTCGGCCCAAAGCGTACGTGTCGTGGGTAGAAGTCATCATTCCGCGACTCCCGCCCAAGAAGCGATATGGCTTTCCAATCAGCTTTATCCGGGTAGCCGAAATTATCACCTCATTTGGGAAGTTCGCATCGCCGGCCGTCTCGACGCGGAGAACTTGATAGAATCGCTGCGCTGGATGGTGTGCCGACATGATGCGTTACGAAGCCATTTCATCATCGAGGGCGATCGTTTGGTGCAAGTAGTTGTGCCCGAAGTCGACCCCGACTGTTGTTATGAAGACGTTGAAGATTTGTCGGCTGAGGCCATCGACGCCAGGATACGTCAGACAGGACTTAGCGACTACGATTTGACGGCTGGCCCACTTGTTCGCTTTCGCTTGCTGCGTTGTGCGGAGGAGCGCCATTGTTTGGTTGTGGCCGTGCATCATCTGGTTTTCGACGGCGTTTCCTGGCCGACCTTCGTGGAAGAACTCAGTGCCCGCTATAGCGGACAAGGGCCGGCGCGGTTGACGGTGTCGTATGGCGATTTCGCGCGCTGGCAGTCGGCGAAACTCGCGGCGGGCGTGTGGTCCCAGCAGGAAAACTTTTGGCGCGAACGCATTGAGACCGGCACCAGCATCGATCTTCCGCTCGATCGTCGACGCGGCGCCGCCAAGAAACTGGGAGGCGGGACTGAGGAGCGAATCCTGCCAGGGACGCTTGTTGCAAAGCTAAAACGATTGCGAAGCGACCATGGGACGACGCTGTTTCGTCTGCTGCTGTCGGCCTTCGTGGTTTTTCTCTATCGTCTGACCGGGCAGCGCACGCTTTTGGTCGGAACTACTTTGAGCGGGCGAAGCAAAAAAAGCCATGCAGGCCTCATCGGTTTGGCGAATAATGCCGTGGTCATGCGAGCGGCGGTCGACGGCACCGATTGTTTCGCCCAAGTCGTTGAAAAAGTGCATCGGGAAATTTCCAGCTGCGCAATCAACCAGGACTTTCCCTTTTGCGAAGCGCTACGACGCTTCATGCCGGTGCGCGATTTGAATTCGGCGGGTCTCGCTAACGTGGCTTTCATCAAATTGCCGTCATCGTCGCCGGAACCGATACGGGTGGGAGAAACGGTTTGGACTGAGCAGCGCCATTTCGCTAAAGCCTCGTTACGCGACTTTAGCATCACCGTGCAAGAACGCGGCAACGCCATTCGTCTGGTCGCTGAGTTCGACGCCACCCTATTAGACGCCGCGACGATAACCCAGCTCTTGGACGGTTACTTCCGGCTGCTGGAAGAGATCGCGATCGATCCGCGGCGTAGAATTTCCGAGTTCCCTGTTTTTCCGCCGCCGGTGCCTCTACAAGTGCCGGCGGTCGCGGTACCCGGTCTTGGCACGAATGTCGGTAACATCAGTCCGTCGGTAAATGTTGACGAGACGATTGCGGCGAAGTTCGAGAGTGTGGTGCAACGTTACCCCGAGCGGTCGGCGCTTAAGACGAAATCAATTCGTTGGTCTTACCGAGAGTTGAACGAGCAGGCCAATCGCATCGCCCGGCGCTTGATAGATTCGGGAGCCGCGCCGGGCGCGATGATCGCGTTGCTATTCGATCATGACGCAGCGATGATCGCGGCGATTCTCGGAGTGCTCAAGGCTGGTTGCGCTTACGTACCGCTCGATGAATTTTGGCCGAGCTCTCGCATACGGTCTATCGTTGCCGATACCGGAGCGAAGTATCTTCTAAACGACTCCCATTGTGCCCCACTTGTACGCCAAGCGGCGGCTGCGGGTGTAGTTCCGATCAATGTCGATGAGCTTGACGCGACGCTTTCCATTACTAATCCGTGTTCGCGCAGCAACCCGGAGAGTCTTGCTTACGTTCTTTTTACTTCCGGTTCGAGCGGCACGCCCAAGGGCGTGATGCAGAGCCAACGCAACGTGCTTGGCCATATTTGGACCTATGGAAGCCAACTCGGTCTCACGGCCGACGATCGCTTGTCGCTGTTTTCGTCCTATTGTTTTGACGCCGCGGTTATGGATATTTTCGGCGCGCTCTTATCCGGCGCGACGTTGCTGCCGATGCGCTTACGGCAGGACGGCACCCCCCCCACCCCCCCCCTCATGGCTGGCGCAGCGCTTACGGTGTATCACTCAACGCCGAGCGTGTTTCGCGCTTTGTTCGAAGACGGAGGGGAGCACTCATGGCCGTCGATTCGGCGCGTCGTCCTAGGCGGCGAACAGTGCCTCAAGTCCGATGTCGAATTATTCAAGCGCAATTTTTGTTCTGGGGCAATCTTGGTCAACGGCTTCGGTCCCACCGAGTCGACGTTGGCGCTGCAATTCTTTGCTCATCACGATGTGAATTTCGAAGGCGACGTTGCGCCGATCGGTAGGCCAGTCCCAGGGACGGAAATATATTTGCTCAATCAATCGGGCGACGCAGGCACAATCTATGGGGAAATCGCCATCAAGAGCGAGCGGATCGCATTGGGATACTGGCGCCAGCCTGAGCTGACGGAGCGGGCGTTTTTCCCCGACCCGGCCGGGAGTGCTGCGCGAGTCTATCGCACTGGAGACTGGGGACGGTTGCTGCCGGACGGCAATGTAGCATTCACCGGCCGGCGCGATTTTCAGATCAAACTGCGCGGCTATCGCATCGAGCTGGAAGAAATCGAAGCGGCGCTGCACCGCCACCCGAAAGTGCGCGATGCTGTGGTCGCCGTGCAAGAAACTCGGGCCGGCGACAAAGCGTTGGTGGCATACATTGTCGGCAATTTCGCGGAGCCTTCACTGCTGGGCGAATTGAAAACATTTCTCGCCAAGACACTACCGGAGCCGATGGTTCCAATGCAATTCATTGAGTTGGCCGCGTTGCCGTTAACAGCGAACGGAAAGGTTAACTGTGCCACGCTTCCTCTGCCTGAAGAGATCGTTGCGACAGCCCATGAATTTGTCGCGTCGCAGAGCGACGAAGAGGCGGCCCTTGTGCGTATCTTTGCCAAGCTGCTGAAACGGGCGCAGGTGGGCGTACACGACAACTTCTTCGACCTAGGTGGCCACTCACTCGTCGGCGTAAAGCTCATTGGCGAGATCGCCCGTGAGTTCGGCTGCCAACTGCCTTTGACTTCACTGTACGAACAGCCCACGGTGGCGCAGATCGCCTGCCTCGTTCGTCAGTGCGTTAAGGCGGTGGTTTCGCCATTGATCGCGGTTCGAACCGGCGGTACCAAGGCGCCATTTTTTTGTGTCCATGGCACCGCCGGCTATCTTCCACTGACGCAATACTTGGGAGCGGATCGACCGTTCTATGGCTTGGCGCAGCACTTCGAAGGAAGAAGGGTGCGTTACACTCGGATCGAAGAGATTGCCGCTTATTATTTGAGTGAAGTGCGCAAGGTTCAGCCTCTCGGTCCTTATCATATCGGCGGCCATTCCGTCGGCGCCTTCGTTGCGTTTGAAATGGCTCAACAGTTACGCGCCGATCATCATGAAGTTGGACTGCTGGCGTTGCTTGATCCGTTCGCGCCGATGGCGTCAAGTGACGATTACGCGGTTGCTATTGCCGAGCGGTTCGACAGTGCCGGTTTTAAATCTCTTCATAGCGACCTCAAGCGGAAACTCTACTGGCTCCGACAGGGTTGGTCTGACGCTGTGCTGCATCGCTGCAAGTCGGCTGCTTGTGCGCTGCTTGGTTATTTGAATTTGCCGCTGCCGGTGGCGTTGCAAAGTTTTTACATGGAACAAGTGGTTTTCGGCCGAATCTATCGCGAAGCCTACGCACGATACCGTCCGCGGCCCTATATGGGCCGCGCGGTCTATTTCGCATCAGACGATGAGCGCGAGCGAATCTCCGCCTGGGCTGCTTTAGTGCCCACGGGGTTGGAGGTTTATTCTGTGCCCGGCGACCACTTGACCATGTTGGTCGAGCCCAACGTGGCTCATTTGGCAGAGGCCTTGCGCGAGGTCCTCAACTCGTCGGATAGCTGGGGAATCTCAGCGAAAATCGATAAGCAGCTCGGCATCGACGCTGTGGGCGAGCTGCAACCCAACGGCCGCGCGCATTTTCCTTTGAGTGACATCAACAAGAACTGATGGGAAATTACTTCGTGAGACCAACAGATAAAATCCGTTTGAAACGCCGCCGGCAGCGATCCTGTCAGCGGCGTTTTTGTTTTATTCTAAGTTACCCCGCCTCTTGAGGCGGAAACAATATTATGGGGCTTCCAAAGGGGGTGACAGCATCCCCTTTGGTGAAGGGCGGGGTTAAAACCCCGTCCGCGAAGTGGCTTCGTTTATTTGAAGGCGTGAAGCATTGCGGCCGGTATCGGTTCTTAGCGAAAGCGCGGGATCACATTCTTTGCAAACGTTTCCACGGTTTCCGCAAAAACTTTCCGTGCCGGCGTGAGCATCAGGTGTCCGACGCCGGCTGCCTTCAACTCTTCGACCCGCTCGATGCATTCTTTGGAATTGCCGGCGATGGAAAAGCGCCGGACCAAATAATCGTTGACTAAGTCCGGCTCGACGCGCTCTTCCATCGGTTTCATGACGTTGAAGCCGGCCATGAATTGTTTCACGGCTGGCAATTCTATCGGTGGCACTGTTTCGTAGGTAAAGCGGAAGTTGTGGTGGGCGCGGTTGGCGATGCGATTGCGGACGATCTTTCTCGCTTCATTACCGTCGTCGCGGACGCAGAGCATGCCGGCGGCGATGATCGAGATTTCACTTTCTTTGCGTCCTGCTTGGTTCGCGCCTTCACGGATTTTTTGTTTTGCCCAATCGTAGACTTTTAAGTCGAAGCCGGTGCCGAGGATTACTCCGTCGGCGCTACGGCCGGCGAGCTGTAGACCCTTGGGTCCTTCGGCGGAGACGTAGATCGGCGCAGGTTTATTGATCGTAAAGCCGATGCCGACTTTGCCGGTCGGGAAAGTTGCGGCATCGCCGCGCACGAGATCGCGGATTAGTTTAATGCCGGCTTCGAAATCTTTCATCGGCAGCGCTTTCAGTCCCTGGCTATAAACCGGCCCATCGCCGGTGCCGAGGCCCATGATGGCGCGGCCTTTGGAAATTTCATTGAGTGATGCGGCCGCGCCCGCGATCACCGTCGGATGACGAAAAACCATATTGGTCACGGCGATGCCGAGCAGCAATCGCTTGGTGATCATGGCGCAGCTGGCTAGGGTTTGAAATGAGTCGATGGAACTTAAATGGCTCTCGCCGAGAAAAATGCCATCGTAACCAAGTTCTTCGGCGCGCACGGCGCGCCGGTGAACCTCGTCGATGTTTTTGACCCCGCCGTGGACGCTGTGTAGGCTGAATTTCATAGGGGCGATAGGGGCGAAAAATCTTTCGCCCCTACGAATCACGGATTAAATGCCACCAGGCCGCAGCCGGTCGCCCACGGCACTACCGGTTCGTAGGCGATCAATTCGGCTTTCCAGCTCTGCACGGCGCCGGCGAGTGCGATCCAGGTTCGAATTTCATGGCCGCCGGAGCCGGCTCCGACGCTGATCTCATCGTGGGGGTAGGCGGTCAATTGTGTGTAGTCGCGGGTGATCAAATTGTCCAAGAATTTTTTGTCGAAGGGAATATTGATTTTCCCATGCTGTGCTTCGCCGGGCCAGTGCGATAGGCCGCCGGTGGCCATGAGCGCGATACGCTTTTCACTGCGATTTAATACTTGGCCGAGAAATTCGCCGAAGGCGAAGCAGCGTTTCGCCGTCGGCATCGGCGGCGTCAGGGCGTTGATGATCACCGGCACCACCGGCACGGACATGTTGGGATTTAAAAAATGCAGCGGCAAGTAGGTCGCGTGATCGAACAAGAGCTCGTCGGAGAACAGCGGGTCGAAGCCGCTGTCGAGGCAGGCGTCGATCAATTGCGCCGACAGCTCGGCGTCGCCGGGCACGCGGCCTTTGGGTATGCGCAACCATTCTTCAACCGGGCCGTCATAATGATCGGCCCGGCCGATGCAGAAAGTCGGCATGCTATTCAAAAAAAAGTTTGCCCAATGTTCCACCGTCAAGGCGACGATAGCGTCCGGCTTCGACGCCGCGAGCCGTTCGCCGAGCTTGCGGTAGCTGCCGAGGAATTTGTCAGCTTGTTCTTTCGGTGCGGCTTCGGTCCAGGCGGTCATTCCCGGCGCGTGGCTGGCGGCGCAGGCAAATACGATCGGCATAACTCACACCAGTCCTTTCAGCGCTTTGGCGTAGTCTTCGTTGGAAACCTTGTTGAGCAGGGTGAAGGGCCGCAGCAACAGCGAGTGCACGCCCATGGTGTAGAGCGCGCGCACATCGATATTCAAGATCGCCGCGCCTTCTTGGTCTGTGAGATCGTAGGTTTTCACGAAAGCGCTAGCGTCCTGGCGAAAGCGCTCGCGCCGCTCGGCATCGCGGTTGACGTGGTAGATCAGCTTTTGCACTTGATACAGACTCATGACGCTCAATCCAATTTTTGCTGCAGCCAAGTAATCACGGTCTTAAAAATATTAGGAATCGCGCCCATGTGTCCGCCGGGGAACAAGCGAATGGTTTTGGGATTCCCATGTTCGAGCAATAGGTAGAAATCTTCCAGCGGCACCTGCTTGTCTTCTTTGCCGTTGACGATCAACAGCGGCGCGCAGGGTTTGTCGAGCAAGCCTTGATCGAGCAACGACAGCGCGGGCATTACCGCGCAGAGTTCGTCAAAAGTTTTCTTGCCGAATAAATTGGCGCGCGCTTCGATGAGGTCGAAAAGGTACGAGTCGGCATGGCGCGAACGCTCCTGCCATTGCGCTTGGAAAAAATGGTGAATGCCGCCGCCCCAGTTGACGGCGGCGCGCAGTTTGTCCGGCGCGAGATGAGCGAGCTTGGTCGACCAGTGGCCGCCGAAGCTGGCGCCGACTACGGCGATCTTGTTGCCGTTGACTTCGGGACGCTTCAATAAATACTCCAGCACTGCAAGATGAATTTGATGGGCATCGGGTCCAGCGAGCATCGGACATTCGCCGGTGCCTGGGCTGTCGATGATGAAGCAGCCCCAACCTTCTTTGACGAAATTTTCACCGAAGGAGTGGCGCTCTTCTTTCCAGTTGTCGATGCCGCCCCAGTGCATGATCATCGGCGCCGGCAATTGTTTCGGCAAACGTAAATGACCGACAATCGCTTTGTCCTGAAACGGAATCGCTACACGCTCGACCGGAATGTCAAAATATTTCGATGCGGCGAGAAACATTTCGCGGGTTTTTTGATAGCCGCGATGTTTGCCCGGCGTGCTTGGAAACGGATGGCGCGCGATGCCATAGTAGCCGTAGGACTTCAGAAAAGCATCCTTCGCTTGCGCGCCATTACCGGACTTTTCGGCGGCGCGCGCCTTGTCTTCCCATCGCTCACCCAACGCGTTCCACGCCGCAGCCCAAGTTTCGCCGTCGAAGTTTGGCATTTGTGCCAGCGCTTCTTCGGATTCGCCGCGGTCGGCGTGAAGAAACGGCGCACGCTGGCCGACACGGCTGCGAATATCGTCTTTGACTTCGGTTAAGGTGCGCGGTTCGCTCATGGAATCATCCCTTCGAATTCTTGCTCGGCATATCTAATGCCTAAAAGTGTTTGAGGTCAATGAGCGCTCGGTTCGGTCATGGGAGAATTTGCGCTTTTCGGGGTTGACCTTTGCGATCCACCATGTCATCCAAATACTTCGATTGGTCTTTACAGAAATTCTCTTTTCGATATAGTTTTCCACAACCAGCGCGGAGTGGACTCATGGCAACCATCATTGACGGCAAAGCCGTCGCTAAAGAAGTTCAAAAACAAATCAAAGAAGAAGTCGACGGGCTTGAACGGCGCTGGAACATGGCGCCGGGCTTGGCTGTGGTATTAGTCGGCGACGATCCGGCGTCGCATATCTACGTGCGCAACAAAGAGAAGGCGTGCCGGGAAGTCGGTATCAAATCTTTCGAGCATCTGTTGCCCGCGACGATCTCCGAAAGGGATTTGCTCGTTTTGGTGCATCAGCTCAACAAAGATAAAGATGTTCACGGCATTTTGGTGCAGCTGCCGTTGCCGCCGCATATTCATGCGGAAAAGATTCTCGAAGCGATTTCACCGCACAAGGATGTCGACGGGTTTCACCCGGTGAGTCAGGGCATGCTGGTACTGGGCGGCGATGGTTTCAAACCCTGCACGCCGATGGGCATCATGAAGCTCTTGGAAGCGGCGGGCGTCGATCCGAAAGGGAAGAATGCCGTGGTGGTCGGCCGCAGCAACATTGTCGGCAAACCGGTGGCATTGATGTTGCTGGAAAAACACGCCACGGTGACGATCTGTCATTCGCGGACATTGAGCCTGCGCGACGAAGTCGGCCGCGCCGATATTCTTGTCGTGGCCATCGGCAAAGCGGGCCTGGTGCGCGGCGATTGGGTGAAACCCGGCGCGGTGGTGATCGATGTCGGGGTCAATCGTTTACCCAACGGCAAACTTGGCGGAGATGTCGAATTTGAAACCGCTAAAGACCGGGCCTCGGCGATTACCCCGGTGCCGGGCGGTGTCGGGCCGATGACGATCTGCATGCTGCTGTTCAATACCTTGAAGGCGGCGAAGGATTCGCTGCAGCGGGAACGCTAAACAATCGATTTCTCCACCGGCACACGTGGCTGCTGAACTTAAGAGAACGCCGCTCTACAACGCGCACCGGCGTGCCGGCGCGAAGTTGGTCGATTTTGCCGGTTGGGCGATGCCGGTGCAATATCAAGGCGTCATCGACGAGCACTTGGCGGTGCGCCGGCGGGCGGGCTTGTTCGATGTCAGCCATATGGGCGAGATCGAAGTGCGCGGCGCCGGCGCCTTGGAGTTTTGCCAAGCGCTGACCGCCAACGATGTCGCGCGCCTTGAGATCTTTCAGGCGCAATACAATTTGCTGCTCAACGAGCGCGGCGGCGTGGTCGACGACGTGATCGTTTATCGCGTT
>ORMF010570288.1_pt1 | contig 12696 bp, 10 predicted proteins | sample 1779871 | NCBI WGS metagenome assembly ORMF01 (sample SAMEA104232316, study PRJEB22302) | groundwater metagenome | biome: forest; feature: aquifer; material: groundwater | place: USA | collected 2011-08-07 | depth 5.4 m | reverse complement strand
TGAAGGAAGTAATAAATCTTTTACAAAAAGGCGTTATCAAACCGGTTATCGATTCAGTCTATCCTTTAAACGAAGTTAACTCAGCATTATCTAGATTAGGTCAACAGAAATCGTTCGGCAAAATTCTGATCAACTGTTCAATCTGAATTTATTTATTTCATTCATCAACTTTTCCGCTTCAATCCTCGCAGCTTGCGCGAAATCGATTCCGCTGGAGGCAAAAATTATGCCTCTGGAAGAGTTAATAATGGCATTCTGGCCGTTTTTATCTACTCCTGCTTTAACTGTTTTTTCTACATCTCCTCCCTGAACACCGATTCCCGGAATTAATATGGGAATATCGCCTGCAATACGTCGTACAATCTCAAGTTCAATAGGGTAGGTAGCCCCGACTACCAAACCGCAGTTACCGTTGTAATTCCATTCTTTTTCAATGTGTTCAGCTATTATTTGATACAGTGGTTTTCCTCCCATTTCCAGATCCTGAAATTCTCCTGCTCCTACATTTGAAGTCCGGCATAAAATTAATATACCTTTGTCTTTTCTTTCCAAAAATGGTTTTAGTGCTTCTTTTCCTAAATATGGATGAACAGTAATTGCATCTGCTCCTAAATAGTCAAAAGCAAACTTTATATATCCTTCATTGGTATTGCCGATGTCCGCGCGTTTAGCGTCCAAAATAATCACAACATCGGGATATTTTTCATGCAGAAAGTCACAGGTCATCTTCAAAGCTTCTATACCTGCTTTTCCGCGCGATTCATAAAAGGCTGTATTCGGTTTATACGCGCAGACCAAATTACAAGTTGCATCAATGATTTTTTTGTTAAATGTTGACTGCGGATGTTCACCTTCAGCGATAGTTTTGGGGATTTTATCTATATCGCTATCCAACCCGATACATAACAGGCTATTATTTTTTACAATTATCTTATTAAGCTTATCTAAAAAGCTCATCTATTTGAAAATAATAAATAAATTCCGATTGTCGAAAAAATTAATCCGAAAAATGTCTGCAGAGTCAATTTTTCTTTAAGAATTATTATCCCCAAAATAGCAACCAAAATAACACCACCGATACGCATAGCAGGCATAACAATAGAAAGTGAACCTATATGTAAAGCTTTCATCGAATAGGTACTAAATATAGAAATAAGTATTCCTCCAATAAATGCGTAAAGAATATTTTTTGGGTTATTATCTATTTTTCCATTAGATAAAAATAAAATAATAGCTGTTAAAAAAGAGCCTAATTGAAATATTAAATTTGCAAAAGTAGCTGTCGACAGACCAGAACCAAGTTTTCTAAAAAGATCAGATACTCCCAAGAAAGCAATCGCTAGTAATGAATAAACAATCCAGTTCATTGATGAGCTTTCCCTACTATATCTTTCAAGTTTTTAATTCCCTCCTTATCCATATAATCACAAAGGTCCTTTTTTAATTCGTCATAGACTTTCATTCCTTTTAAATATGTCGCTGTTCCGACTCCAACAAGACTTGCTCCTGCTAAAATAACCTCTATTACATCCTGCCACTTTGTCACTCCTCCCATACCTATAATTGGTATTTTGACCGCTTCAAATATTTCATAAACACATCTGACTGTTACCGGCAGAATTGCCGGACCAGAAACGCCGCCTTTCTTAGCACCCAAAACCGGTTTTCTTTTGTTTATATCAATTATCATTCCGGGGCCAACGGTATTTATTGCAACCAAACCATCAGCACCAGCCTCCTCACAGGCTTTCGCAATTTCTACAACACTTCCCACGTTTGGAGATAACTTAGCTAGTACAGGGATTTTTTGTGATATTTTCTTAACCTCTCTAACTATTCCGTTTGCCGCTCCTTTTTCCATACCCAACGACTCTCCGAATTCGTCTTCAACATTTGGACAAGAAAGGTTTAATTCTAAAAATGCGGGGTTAAGAGGAACTACTTTTTCTACGAGATTCAAAAATTCTTTAATTTTTGTCGCAAACAAGCTTACTATAATTGGGATTTCTTTGTGCTCTTTCAAAAATATAGCTATTTCTTCGCTTCCTTTTTCTATACCGGCATTTCTGAGACCGACGGAATTAATCATACCGCAATCATATTTCCATACCCTCGGAAGCGGATTGCCTTCTCTTTTTTCAAATGTTAAAGACTTAAGAGTCACTCCTCCCACTCCTGCCTCTATCGCGCGTTTATGCTCGGGAATTTCGGTGATTATACCGGAAGGAAGAATAAAAGGATTATCAAACTTGATGTCGCAAAAATTAATACTTAGATCCGTCATTTTAATCAATTATAACAGATGTTGCGTCCCGAACCAGCCTTAATCAGTAATTCCCCGTCTTCAAAAACTTTTTGGCTTCTTATATATACTCTTTTTATTTTTCCGTAAACTTTCCAACCGTGGTATGGACTCCATCCGCATTTGGTGTATAAACTTTTATTTTCTATCTGAAATTCTTCATCCGGGTCTAATTCTACATAAGTATTTTTATCCTGCTTATAGTCGAATATTTTTTGAGGGGAAGTATTCGTCAATCTTATTAAATCCGTAGTTGATAACCTCTTTTGTCTGACTGCAGTATATAGAAGCGGTAACATTGTATCCAGTTCCGGCAGTCCTGATGGGGGATCAAAAGCTTTTTTCTCTTCTAATGTATGCGGAGCGTGATCACTTGCAATGCAATCAATCTTTGAAAGATTATCCCAAAGATAATCAACATCACTCTGATTTTGCAATTCCGGTTTCACTTGAAGCAATCCGTTTAAATTCTCCCCGTCTTTGTTAGTTAGAAATAGATGATGAGGGGTTACGTCACATGTTACAGGCAAATTCAGTCGTTTTACATCGATGATTTCTTCAAGATCTTTTCTTTTGCTTATATGAGTAATATGCAATTTATTTCCGTATTTTCGGCATAAATCAAGAGCATAACCTATCATCTCATTTTCAGCATGTACGACTATTACTTTATTTTTCTGCCATGATTTAAATACTTTATTGATTTTCCCTTCATCTTCGATCGCTAACTTACCAGTTGTCATATTTAAATATATTTTTAATCCGATTACTTTGTTTGAAACGTTTTCAAATTCATTGATATTATTGCCGTCCGTCCCAAAATACAATCCATAATCACAAAGAGCTTTTTGTTTTGCTATTTCGTTTTTTTCCCTCAATAGCTTCTCTGTAAGTATAGGCTCGTTATTATTCGGCATGTCAAAAACGGTGGTTACCCCACCCGCTAAAGCAGCCTTTGTTCCGGTGAAAAAGTCTTCCTTATGTGTTTGTCCCGGGTCACGCAGATGTACGTGGATATCAATAAGTCCTGGAAACCTGATTAGCTTACTCATTATGGTAGTAGTATTAAATCAAGTAAAGCCATCCTTACATAAAGACCATTTTGCAACTGGTCTCTGAAATATAGTGATCTTGGATCATCATCAATATTCTCATTCAACTCGTTAATTCTAGGTAAGCAATGCAGAATTATACTTTCTCTCTTCATCTCTTTTATAATTGACTTATTAATAATATAACTTCCTTTTATCGTGTTATAAAGAGATTCTGACATATACTCCTTCTTGACGCGTGTCACATACAAAACGTCTGCTTTGGGAAGCAGAGTATTAAACTCGTTATATTCCGAAAAATTAACTTTATGGTCCCTTATAAATTTCCTGATATTTTCCTGTATTGGTACCTGTTTTGGGGTAGCCAGACTGAGAGTGATATTTTTATATTTAGTCAAAGCCATTATCAATGAATTTGTCGGTCTGTAATGAGCCAGATCCCCGATGATCAAAATATGCAGTCCGTCAATTTTTCCGAATTTTTGTTTTATCGTATATAAATCAATAAATGCCTGGGTAGGATGCTCACCTATTGCTCCTTCACCTGCATTGATAACTGGTTTAGGAGCATATTCTGCGGCTAATTTTAGAGAGCCGGCGTCAGGATGCCTGATGACAAGTACATCTGAATATGCCGAAAACACACGGACCGTATCTTTGAGGGTTTCCCCTTTAGCTACAGAAGTATTAGACATTCCGCTTAACGGAATTATTCCGCCGCCCAATCGCTGCATTGACGTAATAAACGAAGAATATGTCCTGCTGGATGGTTCATAAAACAAAGCTGACATCATTTTTCCTTTCAGCCGTAAGTCTCCTCCCTTCTCTTCAACCAATTTCTTCATCTCGTTTGTTTTCTCGAACAATAAATCTAGATCATCACGACTCCAATTATCAACGCTTATAACGTCTTTTCCAGAGAAATTATTTTTCATAAACGTATTCCTCCCATGATTTAATATTTAACTTGTCTAAATTATATTTGTAAAGACTGGTTACGTATAAATTTGCAATTGTAGCTTTTGTAAAAAGGGTGATATTAGCATCCACTGCCGCTCGTCTGATCATATAACCGTCTGTCACTTGTTTTACCCAGGCTTTCATATCAATATCAGCCCTGTCAGATAAATTGATGACTATCCCTGCTTTCTTATCTTTGATTATATCAATAACGTTAGGTCTTTTCCCTTCGAAAACTTTATGAACAAACTCTGATGGAATTCCGTACTGACGCAAATACAATCCAGTTTTCTCTGTTGCATAAAGCTTATATCCCATTTTATAAAGAAGCCGCGCGGCTGGTAGAAGTCTCTGTTTTGCCTCATCTCCACCGAAAGAGAGAAGCGCACTTTTTTTGGGGTAGCTGATACCGGTTGAAAGCATAGCTTTAAGATACGCCTCATAAAAATCCTCTCCAAACGATGCTACTTCTCCGGTGGAAGCCATTTCTACTCTAAGGACCGGGTCAACCTGTCTGAGTCTTGTGAAAGAAAAATGAGGAACTTTGACACCGAAATATGAGGGTGTCTCAATTATAATTTGGGAAACTTTTTTTCCGAGCATTATTTCTGTTGCGAGTTTAATAAAATTTACTCCGAGCACTTTTGATACAAACGGAAAACTTCTTGATGCTCGCAAATTTGCCTCAATTACTAAAACTTCCAGGTCAAAAGGGGAACGTTCATTTACTAAATATTGAATGTTGAATGGTCCGTTTATTTTCAGAGAACGAGCGATCTTTTCAGAAACACTCCTTATCTCTACAAGTGATTTCTCACTCAAAGAAAACGTAGGTAACACTAGAGTTGCATCTCCTGAATGGACACCTGCATGTTCTACATGTTCTGAAACGGCAGCAATTTTTATTATTCCCTTTTGTGCTACAGCATCAAAATCAATTTCTTTCGCACCCCTTATAAATTTGGAAATGACCAACGGAAACTCCGGGTTAACAACAGAACTTGAATGATCAAGGTAAGCGGTAAACGATTCCTTAGAGTAGGCAACAAACATTGCTCTTCCGGATAATACGTAAGAAGGTCTTATCAGAACAGGATAACCAATCTTATTTGCAAAAAACAAAGCTTCTTTTTTACTAGTCAGTTTCTTCCAAAGAGGCTGTCTTATTTTTAGTCTGTCAAGAAGAGCTGAAAATTTTTGCCTGTTTTCCACGCGATCAATCGTAGAAGGATCATTGCATAAAAACTTTACGTTTTGACGTGCCAATTTGGGGGCAAGTTTATTAGGTATCTGACCGCCTACAGATACGATTAATGGACATTTTTCTTCATCAACTATATCTAGAATTCGCTCCAACGTCAGCTCTTCAAAATAAAGTTTATCGGAAATATCATAATCAGTAGAAACCGTCTCGGGGTTACAATTTATCATAATCGTTTTATAACCCATTCTTTTTGCGACTAAAACAGAATTTACAGCACACCAGTCGAATTCTACGGATGAGCCTATCTGATACGGGCCGCTACCAAGTACTGCTACCTGTTTATTCCCACCCGGAGAAATATCATTTTCTGTTCTGTGATATGACATATAAAGGTAATTGGTTTTTGCCGGGAATTCACCTCCCAACGTGTCGATCTGACAGATCTTGGGAATAATATTCAATTTTTTCCTCATACTTCTGATCCAGTCCCAACTTCTGTTATAAATTTCACCAATCTGGACATCTGTAAACCCGAGTTTCTTTGCAGTGTCAAGAGTCTCTTTGTGTGGATCTTTTTTTGCTTCATTAAGCATTTTTTTATAAAAATCAACGATACTTTTTATCCTTTCAAGAAACCATATATCTATTCTGGTTTCACGATTTATTTCCGTAAGCGTCTTCCCGTAATAAATATTGTAAGCAATGTTATAAAGCCTGTTCGGGGTTGGTTCCAAACTCTTATATCTAACTATAGCCTTATCTTTTATGATTTTGCCCCTATCGAGATCATCTGGTATAACACCTTCATAATCCAAATCCAAAGAGCGTATCGCTTTCTGTAATGCCTCTTCAAAATTCCGCCCGATTCCCATAACCTCACCTACACTCTGCATTGCAGTTCCAATCAGTTCATCATGATCCTTGAACTTAAGAAAGTCCCACCTTGGAATTTTTACGACTACATAGTCTAAAGCCGGCTCGAAAAATGCGCTTGTTGCGCAAGTTACTTGGTTGGGAATTTCGCTCAATGAATATCCTAAAACCAGTTTGGCGGCTATGTATGCAAGCGGATAACCTGTAGCTTTAGAAGCCAAAGCGGAGGACCTGGAAAGTCGTGCATTCACTTCGATAATACGGTAATCCCCGTTTTCTGGAGAGAGGGCAAATTGGATATTGCATTCACCAATCACTGGAAGTGATTTCACGACTTTAATTGCTATCTCCCGAAGGAAGTGATATTCTTGATTTGTCAATGTCTGTGACGGTGCAACGACTATAGATTCACCTGTATGTATTCCCATCGGATCAAGATTTTCCATATTGCATACAGTAATAGTATTATCATAACTATCCCGTACTACTTCGTATTCAATTTCTTTCCATTTGCTTAAGTATTCCTCAATTAAAACTTGTGGCGTAAGTCCGAGAGCCTTCTGGACAATCTGGTCAAGTTCTTCAAAATTATACGCAATCCCCGACCCGAGTCCACCGAGCGCAAAACCCGCCCTGACAATTACAGGAAAATGTAATTTGTTTTTTATATCAGGAAGCTCGGATAAATTTTTACATAAAACGCTCCGAGGAACTTTTAGTCCTAAACTTTTTATCTTTTTCCGGAAAAGCAATCTGTCTTCGGTCATTTCAATAGCAGATATCGGGGTTCCCAAAACCGCGACGTTGTACTTTTTAAAAACTCCCCTCTTTTGGAGTTCCAATCCACAGTTTAATGCTGTCTGACCGCCAAATCCGAGTAAGATACCGGCTGGATTTTCTTTTTTGATAATCTTTTCGACAAAATATGGCGTAACCGGCAGAAAATATACTTTGGATACGAAATCGTGGGAAGTTTGAATCGTTGCTATGTTGGGATTTATAAGGATTGTTTCAATCCCCTCTTCTTTTAAGGCTTTAGCCGCCTGGCTGCCTGAATAATCAAACTCACCGGCTTCACCGATTTTTAACGCGCCTGATCCCAATAGAAGAACTTTTTTACCTTTTAAGTCATTTTCAACCATTTCTTAGCCTCCGCAAGAAAATATTGAAATAACCATTCTGTATCTGTCGGTCCCGGAGCAGCTTCAGGATGAAATTGACAGCCGATAAACGGCAGGTTTTTATGCCTGATACCTTCATTTGTATTGTCATTTAGGTTGGTAAACCAGGGAATCCAACCTTCGGGTAAAGTTTTTAAATCAACGGCAAATCCATGGTTTTGCGACGTAATAAAACAACGGTTCGTCAGAACATCCTTAACCGGCTGATTCTGTCCACGGTGGCCGTACTTAAGCTTAAAGGTATTAGCTCCGCATGCCAAAGCCAAAATCTGGTTTCCCAAACAAATTCCAAAGATAGGAATCTCACGCTTCAGCGCTTCGCGGACAACTTTAATTGTTGTTTTAGCCTGCTTTGGATCACCTGGACCATTTGTTATAAATATGGCGTCAAAATCGTATTTGTTATCGGAAGAAAAGATATCATAATCCCATGGAACCCTAATAACGGTCGTACCTAGTTTTTTCCAGATTCTTAACTGATTTTCTTTCAATCCGCAGTCAATCGTTAGAATGCGGAAGCTGCCGCCTTTATAGACTATCGGTTTTTTGCATGAAACATACGGTAACAGATTCTCTGAGTTGATATCATCAAAAAACAACCCCGCGGTGCGGGGTTGTTTAAATGTAATTTGGCCTTTCATAACGCCAAATTCACGGATAATCTTTGTAAGGGTTCGGGTATCGATGTTCGTTAACGCGGGAATTCTTTCTTTTTTTAACCATAAATCCAAAGTCATCGCAGCCTGAAAATGACTTTTATTCTCAATATATGAAGATACGATCAATCCCCTGATCTGCAATCTACCTGATTCCCAACTATCCCTTTTGGGTACTCCGTAATTGCCAATCATTGGATAAGTCATTGTGAGAATCTGTCCGTAATATGAGGGATCTGTAAATCCTTCAGGATATCCTGTCATTCCTGTGTTAAAAACAACTTCACCACAGACATCAATATTAGAACCGATCGAATCTCCTTCAAAAACTCTTCCGTTTTCAAGTACTAAATATCCCTTACCCATAAAAAATCCCAGTTGAGGAAACCTCAGTTAGGCAAAGAGTGCGTACCTCTTTTTCTTTTGAGTAGTTTCAAAGCAATAACAGACCTTCTGAATAACGTTTGTGCTGAATTCAATGCTTCTCCTGTTGGCTTCGATTTTAAAACTTCTTCCGCTTTTTTCCTTGCTTCTAATATCTCTTTTTCATTTATTTCCGAAGCGTTATATGCTTCGGTTACCAGTATCACAGCCTTATCATGCGTAACTTCAAGAAATCCCCCTCCAATAGCAAGATATAATTCCTCGTTTTTCCTTAGAATTTTAAGCTCTCCTTCAACTAATCGTGTAAATAAAGGAATATGCCTCGGGAGAATTCCTATCTGTCCTGTACTTGACGGTACAGTTAACATTTCGACCGAGTCGGAAAAAGCTATTCTTTCTGGAGTAATGATTTCAAGTAAAAATGACGACATGCTATTTAACTTCTTCTATCCCGCCAATCATATAAAACGCCTGTTCGTTTTTATCATCGTGGATCCCCTCAAGAATTTCTTTGAATCCGCGAATAGTTTCTTCCAGCGGAACGAACTTGCCTGGTTTAGCCGTAAAAGCTTCAGCAACAAACATTGGTTGCGACAGGAACTTTTGGATTTTACGTGCCCTAGAAACCGTAACTTTATCTTCATCAGATAACTCCTCCATACCGAGTATTGCGATAATATCCTGTAGATCTTTATATCTTTGCAGTACCTTTTGTACGCCGCGAGCCGTATTATAATGTTCTTCGCCGACGATTTCCGGAGTCAATATGCGCGACTGTGACGATAATGGGTCAACAGCCGGATAAATACCCTGTTCTGAAATTGATCTATCCAGTGAAATACTCGCATCCAAGTGTGCAAAAGTTGTAACAGGAGCAGGATCAGTATAGTCATCAGCAGGAACGTATACAGCCTGGACGGATGTGATTGAACCTTTCTTGGTTGATGTAATTCTCTCCTGAAGCACTCCCATTTCATAGGACAACGTCGGTTGATAGCCTACAGCTGACGGAATTCTGCCCAGAAGTGCTGATACTTCACTTCCTGCCTGGGCGTAACGGAAAATATTATCAATAAATAACAATACATCCTGACCTTCAACATCGCGGAAATATTCCGCCATAGTAAGCCCAGAGAGAGCAACACGAAGCCTAGCTCCGGGAGGTTCATTCATTTGCCCGAAGACAAGTGCAGTTTTATCTATAACCCCCGATGCTTTCATTTCTAACCACAGATCGTTTCCTTCACGACTCCTTTCTCCAACTCCCGTAAATACCGAAACGCCTCCATGAACAGTAGCTACATTTCTGATCAGCTCCTGTATCAAAACTGTTTTTCCAACACCTGCTCCCCCGAAAACTGCTACTTTTCCTCCTTTTACAAACGGTGCTATCAGATCAATGACTTTAAGTCCTGTTACGAAAATTTTAGCCGTAACATCCTGGTCGATTAATTTAGGCGCATCTCTGTGAATAGACCATAGTTTCGCATTTTTTGGTTTTGGTTTATCGTCCACCGGTTCTCCAACTACGTCAAATATTCTTCCCAAAGTCTCTTTACCTACAGGAACCGATATTGGCTCTCCCCTGTCATAAACCTTCTGTCCACGTTTTAATCCGTCTGTAGATCCAAGCGCAATGGTCCGCACTCGACCCCGCCCTAAATGTGCCTCAACCTCCAAAATCAGTTTTTTACCTCCCAATACGGGTGAATCTGTTTCCAAAGCGTTATAAATCGACGGTACTTTTTCTTCCTCAAATGATATATCAACAACAGCCCCGATTATTTGTATTATTTTTCCTTCATTATTCATATTTTTTTGTTGTGTTAATTAATCAACAGCCATCCTAGCCGTCACCATATCTGCTATCTCAAAAGTAATTTTTTCCTGACGGGCGCGGTTATACATCAACGTAAGGCTATCCATAAGATCCAAAGCCGCATCAGTTGCATTTTTCATTGCAATCATACGCGCTGAATGTTCGGATGCCTCAGCTTCAAGAACTGCCGTTCTAATCTGGTTCTCTATGTAATGAGGAAGGAGATTTTCCAGAACCTCATTTATACTTGGCTCTATCAAAAATTCCCTGAAATTAATCCGTTTTTTTGAACTCGCATCACTGTCAGTTTTCTCAAGTGCAGTAATTGGTAAGATTCGTTTTATGGTCGGAATCTGCTTCATGACTGTAAAAAAGGTATTGTAAACGAGGTATACTTCTCTATATGTACCTTTTATAAACCCCTCAACGCAAATTTTGTTTATGGCCGGTATTATATTTCGCCAAGGAACATCAAAGGAAAAATCAGCGATTAATCCTGCTTTACTTCTGACTATATAAGACTGTCCCTTCTTACCCAAAATAACTGTTTCAAGGTTTTCCATGAGTGATGCCCACTTGTCGAATGTACGTAGTAAGCTAGTATTAAGACCTCCGCACAAACCCTTATTGGTAGTAATTAAAACAACCAATTTTTTGCCATTTTCGTTCCCTTCAGATAAAAGCGGGTGCACTGTCTTATCAATGTTAGCGGAAAGATCGCTCACCGCCTGATAAATTTTTTCAGCATAAGGTTTTCCCATTATTGCGTCGTTTTGCGCTTTTTTCATTTTTGACGCTGCAACCATTTCCATGGCACGCGTTATCTGGGCGATATTTTTGGCTGATTTAATCCTTCTTTTGATTTGTCTCAAGTTTGCCATAATTACTCTTCTTGAATTCTTCTGTTGCTTTTTTCAGCTTTTTTATTATTTCTTCACTTAAGGCTTTCTCTTTCTTTATTTGAGCAAGCAGCTTATGTTCATTTCCTTCCATAAAATCAAGAAATCCCGTCTCAAACTCTCCGATTTTGTTGATAGGTATATCATCCAAATATCCGTGGGAACCGGTAAAGAGAAGCACTACTTGTTTCTCAACACTCATAGGAGCATATTGTTTTTGTTTAAGAAGCTCAACCATCCTTGCTCCCCGTTCTATCTGGGATTTAGTTTTCTCATCCAAATCAGATGCAAACTGGGCAAAAGCAGCAAGTTCTCTGTATTGTGCTAAATCAAGCCTCAATTTTCCCGCAACCTGTTTTATCGCTTTTATCTGTGCTGATCCGCCTACACGGGATACTGATAAACCTACATTTATTGCCGGTCTGATACCTGCATAAAAAAGGTCCGGCTCGAGGTAAATCTGACCATCGGTAATGGATATGACGTTTGTCGGAATATAAGCTGACATATCTCCCGCCTGTGTTTCGATAAAGGGGAGAGCTGTCAGACTCCCTCCTCCGTATTTATCACTTAGCCTGCAAGCTCTTTCAAGAAGTCTGCTATGTAGGTAAAATATATCTCCCGGATAGGCTTCTCGCCCTGAAGGTCTTCGCAGTACCAGAGATATCTGTCTATAACTCCAAGCATGTTTTGTTAAATCATCATAAATCACGAGAGCATCACGAGAGCGATCCATAAAATATTCACCTATTGCACATCCTGTAAAAGGAGCCAAATATTGAAGTGATACCGGATCCGAAGCATTCGCGGCTACAACTACCGTATGATCTAAACTTCCGTGTTTTTTCAACGTATCAATCACTTGGGCAATCCTTGAAGCTTTTTGACCTATCGCTACATAAATACAAATAAGATTCTGATCTTTTTGATTAATCATAGTGTCAACGGCTATTGCAGTCTTGCCTACGCTACGATCACCGATAATAAGCTCTCTTTGTCCACGTCCAATAGGAATCATGCTGTCAATTGCCTTAATGCCTGTTTGCATTGGAGTATTTACCGGATGTCTTTTAGTCACACCAGGAGCTATCTTCTCAATCGGGTAAAAAGTTTTTGTGCTGATTTTTCCTTTACCGTCAAGGGGATTTCCTAGAGGATCGATTACGCGGCCAATTAGCTCTTCTCCAACAGCAACAGATAATAACCTGCCTGTTCCTTTTACCTGATCTCCTGTGTGTATCTTCAGGTAATCACCGAGTATAATTACACCTACTTCATCTTCCTCAAGATTTATTGCAACACCCAACACGTTGGAAGGAAATTCCACCATCTCAGAATAACTTACCTCAGTCAGTCCGGACACTCT
>ORMF012121388.1_pt1 | contig 12697 bp, 10 predicted proteins | sample 1779871 | NCBI WGS metagenome assembly ORMF01 (sample SAMEA104232316, study PRJEB22302) | groundwater metagenome | biome: forest; feature: aquifer; material: groundwater | place: USA | collected 2011-08-07 | depth 5.4 m | reverse complement strand
CTGCCAGGGGCCGGCGTGGAACACCGCGCCGCAGTCCGGGCAGACCGTCGGCTCTGGAAGTTTGCCCTTGGTTTTGTAGCTGTCCATTGCCGTTTCCAGTAACGGCTGGTCACGCCGGATGGGATGGAAGCCTGCAGGTTGTGGTTGTTTGGTCATGGTCGCCTCCTTGATAATGAATAATGCCACTCTTTCAGTATATTCCAAGCATAGCAGCTATTCAGGCAGCGGAGGAGTATGTTCCGCCTGCTATTTTAAATGCGCCTGGTTAAAGCGCAGGAAGCAGAGTTTCGAGTGTTTTTCATCATGGCATGTCAAAGCATGCAGCGCTGGTGTTTCTGGTCTTTATCGCTCCGTGCAACAAGCCAGCCAGTAAAGCCTGCCCCGTTATTTAGCGCAAATGCTTGCGTCTTGTTTTCAGGCGCCCCGATGCCTGGCAGGCGCGGCGATAGGCCTGCAAGGTTTTCTGGGCGTGGCCCAGCACGCTGCCGCTGGGATAGCTGCCAGCCGCGTTTGCCGTGCCTGCGGGCAAGCCGGTGAGCAGCTCCAGGCCTTCGCTGGCATGCTCCGCGGTGTAGATATGGAATAGACCCTTGGCGACGGCTTCGACAATCTTGTGCTCCAGCATCAGGTGACGGCGGTTACGGCGTGGAATCAGCACGCCTTGGCTGCCGTCCAGCCCGGCTTTTTCGCAGACGCGAAAAAAGCCCTCAATTTTTTCGTTGATCCCGCCCACCGGCAACATTTCGCCGTGCTGGTTGACCGCGCCGGTAACGGCGATACCCTGTTTGAGCGGCAAGCCGGACAAGGACGAGAGCAAAACATAAAGTTCGGCGCAGGAAGCAGAGTCTCCCTCAACGCCGTTATATTCCTGCTCGAACACGATGGATGCGTTAAGCGCGAGCGGTGCAATATGGGCAAATAGTGCGGACAGGTAATTGTGCAGGATGAGCACGCCCTTGTCGTGGATCGGCCCGGACATTTCCACCTCGCGCTCGATGTTGAGCAGGCCATCGTCACCGGCAAAGGTGCGCGCCGTAACTCGTTCCGGGAAGCCGAAACAGTAATCCCCCAGGTCTACCTGGGTCAGGCCGTTGAGTTGGCCCACCTTTTCGCCGTGCACCGTGATCAGCAAATCGCCTTCGGCGATGGCTTCCTGCAGGCGCTGGTCGGGATAATCGTGGCGCAAGGTGCGCGCATAAAGCGCAGCCTCGACATCCTGTGCTTCGACAATTGGTTTGGGCAGACGGCCGGCACGGGCGCAGTACAGCGCCGCGCTCTCCATCACCAGCGCCTCGGCGCGGGCGAAGATCGCGCTCTGGCGTGTCTGGTCGTTCACTTCGCGGTGCCCATCCTCCAGCAAGCGCGCCACGGCGGCGGCTGAAAAATGCGGCAGCCCCAGCTCCCGGCAGGTGTGGGCGACAAAGATAGCCGAAGCGCGGCGTGTTTCTGCGCTGGACGAAAAGCTTTCGGCAAAATCCACCTTGACCCGGAAGCGGCGCCCGAACTCCGGGTCTTCCTCCTGCAACTCGTAATACTGTTCACGCGAGCCGACCAGGATGATCTTGACTTCGACATCCACTGCTTCGGGCTCGAGCGAAACAGCCGCAATCGGCGCAAAGGCAGTACCCGGTTCCTCGATCTGCAGCCTGCCACTGCGCAGCAAGCGCCGCAGCTTCTCCCACACCAGATTATCGGCCAGCAGGTCGCGCAGATGCAGCATGAGAAAACCGCCGTGCGCCTTGAGCAGGCTGCCGGCGCGGATGCGGGTAAAATCAGTCACCAGTACATCGTTCTCGGACTGATATTCGATGCTGCCGAACAGCGAGCGGAACAACGGATTATCTTCGACGATCACCGGCGCGCCTTTCAGGCCATCGTTGTCCACGACCAGGTTAACCCGGTACAGGGACAACAATTTGCTCAATGCCTCCTGCCGGATTTCCTCATCGCTGTCGGAAACCTTGAACAGTTCCAGATGGTCGAGTATGTCGTGCATGACCTGTTCCAGATAAGTGTTGAGTTTGGCGGAATCCTTGATCTGCTTCTTCAATCCGCTGCGGATTTCCTGTAATTCGTGATCCAGCAGCGGCTTTACCACCTGGCGCCGTAACGCCGCCAGCGCCTCGTTCATCACCCGCTCCATCGGCCGGGTCTTCTCGAAATAACGGGTGATCTCGGCGCGCAGTTCCTGCTCGGCCTGCTCGACTTCGGCCCGGTGTTCTTTCGGCAAGGCAAGCACTTCGTCTTCGGTCAGCGCGTGGCCCTTTTTGCCCACCAGCGTGAAAACCATGCGTCCGTCCTCGCGGTGAAGAGTGAACTTGCGGGCTTCGGCAAACGCCTCGAGTTCGGCGTAATTCCTGGCCTCTTCCGCCTTGTAGGTTTTTTCGATGCGCTCGCTTTCGGCCTTGAAATCCTGCCCCTCCAGGCACCGTGGAATTTCCGTCTGCAGGGATTTTGTCATCCGCGCCATGAGCTGGCGCAACAGGCGCCCCTGCCCGGCAGGCAGGCGCAGAGTCTGCGGCCTTTCCGGCGCATCGAAATTGTGCAGGTAGCATAAGTCGGGCGGCACGGCCCTGTTTGCGGCGGCTGCGACCATCGCCTGCCGCAATAGCGACGAGCGGCCGCTGCCGACCTCACCCAGCACGAACAGGTTGTAATCCGGCTGATCCATCCCGAGGCCGAAGCGGGCAGCCATTTCCGCGCGCTCCTGTCCGATCCAGGGCAGTGCATATTCCACCAATTCTGAGGTGTCGGCGAACCCGAGGGTATCCGGGGCGATGGTGAGGCGCAGGTCGGCTGGTGTCAGTTTTGAGGTTGGCATATATTTATCCTGGAAACTGTAATTAGCCACGGATGAACACAGATTATCATGGATAAAACAAAGCGAGTGTAGCCCGGATGGAATGCAATGGAATCCGGGCCTGAGGTCTCCCCTCAAAGTTGCAGCGCGGGATGATCATAACGCAACCGTTCAAGGGCTGCACCAAGCTCGCGCGGCGGGAATGCTGCCATCCCGTGTTGTACAAGTTGCAACGCCAGGGTAATCACCGAGAGCGCCGGGCGTGAACGCCGCGTGTTGCTCTGGAACTGGAAGTCCAGTTGCTTGGCTTTGCCTACCTCACCAATCAAGCGCAGCACGAATGCGGCGAGACAGCCAACCAGCAGCAACACACCCAAGCGATCTTTCTGTGTGGATCGGTTAGCGGAGAATCCCAAACCGAAACGCTCGCTCTTCAAATCGCGGAACGACTCCTCAATTTGCATGCGCTGGGCGTACACGGCAACGACAGCTTGTGCGCTCAAGTGATCGAGCCTTGGGCTGACCGCCAATAACCATGGTTCACGTTGCGCACGAGCGCTCTTCAGGCTTTGTTTTGAATGCAGCCGTTTGCCGAACTTCCCCTTCTTGTGACGACCTTGTTTGATGCGCTTAATCAGCACCAGATGGCAAGGCACCGGATGATTGCGCACATAGTTGTACTTACCGAGTGACCTCGCTTTGGCTGTGGCACGTGGATAGAGTGTTTTGCAGCCAGCCCACGTATCAACATCTGCCGGACTAACCATGTCGCGGTTACGGATGCGACCGATCCAGTACCAGCCCATGCGATTGACCAACCTGAACCACGCACCACGGAAACCGGCATCGGTAATCAGAATCGGCACGCAGCCTGTCGGTAGCATGGCGGCGAGTTGAGTGAGAAACGCCTGATGCACGCTCGGTGATGTCGCACACGATTGTGGGTGCACCTCCTCATACAATGTCATGCTGCGGCCTTCGACGGCGACCGAGGCGCGCAATAATTGCCATTGGCGATCAGGTGACAAATCCGACCAGTCGATGACGATCAGCGGCATGGACATTCCTTCCAAACACTGTCGAACCAGTGCCTCGTACAGCCTCGGCAATTCAGTGTGCAACGAGTCGTTGCCGAGCAATCGATCAATGCGCTTGATGTTGTGCTTGACGGCGACAGCGCCGGACAGCCCGCGCCCCATATCGCTTAACGTCAGCCGGCTGCCCGTTACCACGGCTTCGACAGCAGCCAGCAGGCTGGCTAAGCGTTTTGCGTGAATTTCCGGGAAGCTTGCGGAAAGAATGCGGTGTAAGATTGTGATCGCATGCATGGTGGGTTCTCCTTCGCAGTTTGGTCGCTACGAAAGAGACAATAAACCTGCCATGCATGTGCTGTTTTGGTGCGGAAGGTACGCTTTAGTTTATTGAAATGCAACGGGGTTTTGAGGGGAGACCTCAGAATCCGGGGTGCTTTTTGGGTGCGTCCTCTACTCCCCGGATTTCGCTCCGCTTCATCCGGGCTACAGAACTCCGTAGGGCGCAATAACCAACGGGCATTGCGCCGTATGTGTTTTCATCCGGTGCAATGCGCTACGCTTATTGCACCCTACGCGAGCTCATGGTGCCTCCCTGCAAGGCTGCGCTAGGCTCTCTACCAACGCGTTAGCTGCTTCCAACAACACCTCCAGCTTGGGCAAGCTTGGGTAATCGCCCACAGCTTCACCGATCGCCGGGTACTCAAAGACCTTTCCGGCATAGTACGTAGCAGCCTTTGTGACTTCGGCCCGTTGTTCCAGCGTGAGAGTCACTTGAGCCGACAAGCCCTTCAATTCAGCTGCAGCAAGGATCGCTTCAAGGTTGTGCCCATATGCGTTTTCAGAAAGCTCCAACATGGTTGCTCCGTGAAGCGAAAGATATGCTTTCAACGCAAGCTCTATCGAGTGGCATGCAAGGTAGTAGCGTACCGGTTCGTAAGGCGCCTCTGGTGCAGGAAGAGAGGCGGCTGCTTTCTCGTAGGCATTGGCGTACATCCACAATCCAATGGGGCCCATGCGGCCGACGGCTCCAAAGATCGAAATTCTTTCGATTTCAGCGAACTGCTTTGCTCGCGATGGTTTGCGGGGTGGCTGGGGCATGGATGATGTGTGCGTTTGAGCGGCCTAACGTCTGAGTTCAGGGGCGCGCCGCCGATAGGCGGAGCGTCCCCTGCAACGATGGGTTAGCGAACATGTGCCTTCTTCTCAGCTTCAATTTTCCGAAGAATCTCTTTAAGCATTTTGCGCGTCGTGGGATCGGCAGTGGCGGCTCTTGCCTTCACGATCGCCTGCACTTTTTCATGCTGTCTGGAGTTCGCCGCAATTGACCACTGGGCTGCGCCACCGATCAACATTACTCCGATATTGCCCTTGGTATTGGCAAGCTTCATCTGGTCAATGACTCGTAAGACACAAGCCTCAGAGCCTGATGCCATAAACCGACCCCACAAGTAGTCCAATACTGCCGGACTATTGATGTCAGTCGATTCAATGTTGGGAGGAGGACTCGTCAACAAGGAAGAAATCATGCCAGCCTCATCTGGCGTGGCGGCCTCGGCAAAAGCTTTTAATGCGGCTTTGGACTGAGATGAATCGGCAACCCATAGTGCGGAATACAAGATGTGCAGCCCAGGACGGCCTCGGTATGGCGTGACCCACGCTTCAATTTGCTCTGGATTGGCTCGGAATATCTCTGCGAAGAATCCCGACAACGGGGCTTGAACGTCTTGATTACCGAAGTACCCTTTCGAGTCAATCGTCTTCAAAGCCCGCGCTACCTCTTCCGGTTTGGGGTGAAGATAGTAATAGGTTGTCCACTCCTCGAGATTCGATAGCTCGGGAATCTCTTGAGCGGAGGCGATCGCGGCAGTTGCAATGAAAAGGCCGACGAAAATGCGTGAGAGCAGATTCATGATCGCTAACGTAAAGTCGGCACCAATAAAAGTCTTAATCTTTTATCAGGGCGGCTGAATAACATACGAACCAAAGGGGCATGAGTCGATTTCATTTTTTTGCCCCCATCGCCAGCGCGCGCAGCCTGCCTTGTTCCAACTCCGCCGCATCCGGCGCCATCAGCCAGCCGTGCAAATTATCCAGCACCAGATCGGTCAGCACGTGTATCCAGTCGTTGCGATCGTTGAGGCAGGGGATGTAGTGGTATTCACCGCCGCCCGCATGCTGGAATTCTTCCTTGCCTTCCAGCCCGATTTCTTCCAGCGTCTCCAGGCAGTCGGCGACGAAGCCGGGGCAGACCACGTCCAGGCGTTTGAGCTTTTGTTTGCCCAGTTCATTCAACGTGGCGGCGGTGTAAGGCTTGAGCCACTCGGCTTTGCCGAGGCGCGACTGGAAGCTGAGGGCGTATTTCTCCGGCTTCAAGCCCAGTTGTTGCGCCAGCAGGCGTGCGGTCTTTTGGCATTCGCAGTGGTAGGGGTCGCCCTTGTCCAGCATTTGTTTCGGCAGGCCGTGGAAGCTCATCAGCAGTTTTTCCGGACGGCCATGTTTCATCCAGTAGTCGTTGATGCTGTTCGCCAGCGCCTTGATATAGCCGGGGTGGTCGTGGAAGTGTTTGATGGTGCGCAATGCGGGGGTATTGCGCACTTGTTGCAGTTCGCTGAACACGATGTCGCAGACCGTTGCGGTGGTGCTGGCGGCATATTGCGGATACATCGGCACGACCAGAATGCGCTGGCAATTCTGCTCCTTGAGCTTGTGCAGCACGCTCGGAATGGAAGGGTTGCCGTAACGCATCGCATAGTCCACCACGAACGGTGCCTTGGTGCGCTGGCTGAGATAGCCTTGCAGCAGCGCAGTTTGTTTTTCGGTGTAAACGCGTAGCGGTGAGCCTTCCTTCAGCCACACGGACGCATATTTCGCAGCGGATTTTTTCGGCCGGACGTTGAGGATGATGCCGTTCAGGATCAGCCACCAGATCGCCCTGGGCATTTCTACCACGCGCGGGTCGCCCAGGAATTCTTTCAGGTAGCGGCGCACGGCCTTGGGCGTGGGCGCGTCCGGCGTGCCGAGGTTGATCAGCAGGATGCCGGTCTTTTCCGGCGTGCCGTGGGTGAAGGCGGGTTCTGTCTTGTAGTTCATTCGTTGGTTTTAATCTGGAGAAACATTTCACCACGAAGCACACGAAGATCACGAAAGAGCATAGTTAGCATCCTCGTGCTCTTCGTGGTTGAGGGCTTTAATGCTGCGACAGCGCATTGCTGAGCAACTTGGCGGTGATGTCCACAATCGGCACGACTCTTTCATAATTCATGCGCTTGGGGCCGACCACCGCCAGCGTGCCAATAATCTGGCCATCGGCGGCGTAAGGTGCGCTGACCACGCTGCATTCATCCAGCCCGGCTAGGCCCGATTCGTTGCCGACAAAAATATGCACGCCCGGCGCATGGCGGCTGACATTCAATAGTTGCAGCAGATCAGTCTTTTGTTCGAACACGTTGAACAGCCCGCGCAACTGGTTCATGTTGGAAGAGAGGTCATGGATGTGCAACAGGTTGCGCTCGCCGCTGATGACGTAATCTTCGCTCTTGCGCGCAATCGCCGCATCACCCGCCGCCATCGCCGCGGTCATCAGCGCGGTCATGTCGTGGTGCAGCTGGCGCAGTTCGGCCTGCACGCGCTGGTGGATGTCATGAAACGCGCAATCGGCATAATGCTGATTGAGAAAGTTGCCCGCCTCGGTGAGCTGCGACTGGCTGTAATCCTTATGGGTGAACAGCACACGGTTTTCCACCTCGCCGTCCGGCATGACGATAATGAGCAGCACCTTTTTCTCAGACAGCCGCAAGAATTCTATCTGGCGCACCGTAATGGCGGTGCGTTGCGGCGTGGCCACCACGCCCGCGAATCGGGTAAGTTCCGATAGCAGGTTGGAAGCCTGCACCAGCAGGCGCGAAGGATTGTCCGGTTGAAAGTGGGACTTCAGTTGTTGTACGTGCGACTCATCCAGCGGCTGCGTCACCAGCAGTGTGTCGATGAACAGGCGATATCCCAGCGCCGTGGGCACGCGCCCTGCGGAAGTGTGCGGGCTGCTTACCAGCCCCATCTCCTCGAGGTCGGCCATCACATTGCGGATGGTGGCAGGGCTGACTTCCAGCCCGGAAAACTGTTGCAGTGAGCGCGAGCCAACCGGCTGGCCGTCGCTGATATAGCGTTCCACCAGGGTCTTGAGCAGGATTTGGGCGCGGTCATTAAGCATAAGTAGCATTCTACCACTGGGCTTTGGTTGCTTTGTCAATCAATGGGCAATATGGTTTAATCGCGCACATGAAATTTCCATTTAAAACCGTTGCCCTGATCGGCAAATACAAGGCGCCGGAAATCACCGTGCCGCTGCTGCGGCTGGCGGCATTCCTTTCCGGGAAAGGTGTTGCCGTAGTGGTGGACAGCCTTACTGCCGGGCATATCGAGCAGCATGATTACCGCGAGATGCAGCTGCACGAGATGGGTGGGACGGTTGATCTGGCCATCGTGCTGGGCGGGGACGGCACCATGCTGAACATTGCGTGTACCTTGGCGCCCTTCGATATCCCGCTGGTGGGTGTAAATCAGGGAAGGCTGGGATTTCTTACCGACATTTCGCTCGACACCATGCAGCAGACCATTGCCGCCATGCTGGATGGCAAGTTTGTCACCGAGCAGCGCCTGTTGCTTTCCACGCGCATTCTGCGCGATGGGGTGGAGGTGTTCAATGCGCTTGCGCTCAACGAAGTGGTGGTGCACCGCGGCAATGCCAGCAGCATGATCGAGTTCGAGGTGCGCATTGACGGTGAATATCTCTACAATCAGCGCGCAGACGGGCTGATCGTGGCGACCCCGACCGGTTCTACGGCCTATGCGCTTTCCGCCGGGGGGCCGATTTTGCATCCCGGCCTGGATATCATCGCGCTGGTGCCGGTGTGTCCACACACCTTGAGCAACCGCCCCATCGTGGTGAAGAGCGAATCGCTGATCGAGATATTGATGCACCGTACCAGCACGGTGCGTGTGCGTTTCGATAGCCACACCTATTTCGACTTGCAGGGCAACGACAAGCTGGAAGTCACGCGCTACCCGGCGCCGGTTTGTCTGCTGCACCCGGTGGGGCACAGCTATTACCATACTCTGCGCGAGAAGCTGCTCTGGAATAAAACTTTATAATGAGAGCCGTTACTAGCCTATGTTCCGTCATTCCCGCGCAAGCGGGAATCCAGTGCTTTTATTCAATAAGCACTTGGGTTTTGTCCCCGCGTTGCGGGGGCAATTTTGCTTTGACTGGATTCCCGCTTGCGCGGGAATGACGAATTTTTCAGCGCTCCCAATCTCCCAAATGTTGAAGTTCCTCAGCATCCGCGACTTCGTCATTGTCGATTCCCTCGAGCTTGATTTTGCCGTCGGCTTCACCGCGCTGACCGGCGAGACCGGCGCGGGAAAGTCCATCCTGATTGATGCACTGTCATTGGCGCTGGGCGAGCGCGGCGATGCGGGCATGGTGCGCACCGGTTGCGAACGCGCCGAGATCAGTGCGGGATTCGATACGGCTGGCATGCCGCATTTGCGGGACTGGTTGCGCGAGCAGGAACTGGAAGGCGACGAGGATATGTGCCAGTTGCGCCGGATACTGGATAGCAGCGGTCGTTCGCGCGGTTTCATCAATGGACGCAGCGCAACACTGCAACAAATGCGCGAGGCGGGGGAATTCCTGCTGGATATTCACGGCCAGCATGCGCACCAATCCCTGCTGCGCCCCGATGCGCAACGCGACCTGCTGGATGGTTATGCCGGGCTGGGGTGCGACGCGGAAGCGCTGGCGCTGTTGTTCCGCGAGTGGCAAGCCTTGCATCGCCGCCGCGCGCAACTTGAGCAGAATGCCGAAGCGGCGGCTGCCGAGCGCGAATTGCTGCTGTTCCAGCGGCGCGAGCTGGAAACGCTGAATTTCAGCGGACAGGAATGGACGGAATTGCAGGCCGATCACGCTCGCCTGTCGCATGCCGCCAGTCTGCTGGAAACGGCGCAGTTCGGCGTGGAAATATTGAGCGAGGCCGATACTGCCTGCCTCGCGCAATTGAATATGCTGGCGGCGCGCGTGCGTGCGGGCATGGAGTTTGATGCGGCATTGCAGGATACGCTTTCCATGCTGGAAAGTGCGCAGAATGAGTTGCAGGAAGCGGTGTACGCGTTGCGCCATTACCAGCAAAAACTGGACGCCGACCCCGACCGCCTGCGCGAGCAGGAGCAGCGCATGGCAGCCATCGTGGATGCGGCGCGCAAATACCGCGTGGCGCCGGAGCAGTTGCCCGAGGCCTTGCAGCGCATCATGGCGCGGCTGGACGAACTGGGCGGCGATGCCGACCTTGCGGCGCTGGCGCAGCAGGAAGCCGCTGCGCGTGAAAAATACCTGGCTACCGCAAAAAAATTGGGCGCGGCACGCAAGAAAACGGCGGAGAAGTTGTCACGCGAAATCACTGCTGCAATGCAGGCGCTGGCCATGCAAGGCGGCAGCTTCGCCGTGGCGCTGACGCCGTTGGCCGAGGGTAATATGCACGGCCTGGAGGCGGTCGAGTTTCAGGTCGCAACCAATCCGGATGCACCGCTGCGCGGATTGGCGAAGATCGCCTCAGGCGGCGAATTGTCGCGCATCAGCCTGGCGATCCAGGTTGCCGCCAGCCAGGTGGCAGCCGTGCCCACATTGATTTTTGACGAGGTAGACAGCGGCATCGGCGGGCGCGTGGCGGAAATTGTCGGGCAACTGCTGAAGCGCCTGGGGCAGCGCCACCAAGTGATGTGCGTGACGCATTTGCCGCAGGTGGCGGCGATGGCGGACGCGCAATGGCAGGTGAGCAAATTCGCGCGCAACGGCGCTACACTGAGCACCATCCGCGTGCTCGAACAGGCGGAACGTATCGAGGAAATCGCGCGCATGCTGGGCGGTGTGAAGATTACCGAGACTACACGCAAACATGCGGCGGAAATGCTGTCAGGGGGTTGAAAAACTACTGATGAAACAACTAGCCGCCTGGCTAGGCTGCCAGAAGGCGACAGCCAGGCCATTGGTTATTCGCTCGGCATTACTGTGTTGCTCAATGGCTCAAAATGCGGGGTTGCGTAGCGATAGGCCCCTGTGTAAATTCCGCCTTTTTCGAGTTGGGCAGCAATGGCCGCCCACCCCTGCTAAACCCGCTGCGCCATCTTGCGCCTCGTTCTGCCATCGCTCGTTGCGTTCTTCAACACCCTGCCAGGCATGGCGGCTTGATGTATCATGCCGCTGTTTTCTGATCAGGTTTCTTTACCATGCGCACTAAACTCATCGTTGTTTCCCTGTTGCTTGCCTCGTGCAGCGATATGTCCATGCCCAAGCTGGCGTTGCTCACCCCGCACAAGATTGAGATCCGCCAGGGCAACATGGTTACGCCGGAGATGCGCGAGAAGCTCAAAACGGGCATGTCGCGCCTGCAGGTACGCTCTGTTTTGGGCACGCCTCTGATTAATGATCCTTTCCATGCCAGCCGCTGGGACTATGTGTATCGCCTCGAACAAAAGGGCGCGCTGGTCGAGCAGCAGCGCCTGACGCTGTATTTCGATGATGACCGCTTGGCGCGCATCGACGAAAGCAGCATGCCTGCGCAAAGCGCGCCTGCACTGGAGGAAGGACCCGCAGCGCAAACCAAAATACCCGTGCCGGTTGAGCCGGATGCGAAAAAATAGTCAAGGAGCTGCGATGAACAGAATCAAAGTCGCAATCGCCGGCTGCACCGGGCGCATGGGGCGGGCATTGCTGGAAGGTGTGTTGCAGTCGGATGATCTGGTTTTGCACGCTGCGCTGGAACATCCTGCCGCCGCGCAGCTTGGCAGGGATGCCGGAGAACTGGCTGGTGGCGCAGGTGGCGTGAAAATCACGGCGGATGTGGCTGCTGCACTGCAAGGCGCGGATGCGCTGGTTGATTTCACCCGCCCGGAAGGCACACTGCATCATCTCGAGGTTTGCCAACAGCTTGGCGTGAACATGGTCATCGGCACCACCGGTTTCACCGCACAGCAAAAAGCGCAATTGGGCGCTGCGGCGCAGCGCATCGGCATCGTGTTCGCCCCCAACATGAGCGTGGGCGTCAATCTTACCTTCAAGCTGCTGGAGATGGCATCCAGGGTGCTGAGCCACGGTTATGACATCGAAATCATCGAGGCACATCACCGCTACAAAGTGGATGCGCCGTCCGGCACTGCGCTGGGCATGGGTGAAGTGGTCGCCAGGACATTGGGTCGCGATCTAGCGCAGTGCGCCGTGTACGGGCGCGAAGGCGTCACCGGTGAGCGCGATCCTTCCACCATCGGTTTTGCCACCGTGCGCGGCGGCGACATCGTGGGCGACCACACCGTGCTGTTCGCGGGTACCGGTGAGCGCATCGAGATCACCCACAAAGCCAGCAGCCGTGCCACGTTTGCGCTCGGTGCGCTGCGCGCAGCCCGTTTCCTGCAAACCAATCCGGCGGGTATGTACGACATGCAGGACGTGCTGGGCCTGAAGTAATTCCAATCCCATTTTAAATGCCCGTTGCTCAAGATCGGGCATTCTCAACCTGATCGAAACCGGACATTCCTGCTTTACGCTAATAACTTGTTGCCAAATGCCCTTTGACAAGATGATCGGGAACACGGATAATCGCGGGTTCTGTTTGGAGGGATTCCCGAGCGGTCAAAGGGATCAGACTGTAAATCTGACGGCTCTGCCTTCGAAGGTTCGAATCCTTCTCCCTCCACCAAACGTTTTGATTTTGCGGTGTTATTGGTTTGACTGGGCTGGGTGTGGTGATTGTGTGCTTGGGCGCATGTTGTTGGTGGTTAAAGCGTGCGGGTGTAGCTCAATGGTAGAGCAGAAGTT
>ORMF010894501.1_pt1 | contig 12699 bp, 14 predicted proteins | sample 1779871 | NCBI WGS metagenome assembly ORMF01 (sample SAMEA104232316, study PRJEB22302) | groundwater metagenome | biome: forest; feature: aquifer; material: groundwater | place: USA | collected 2011-08-07 | depth 5.4 m | reverse complement strand
TCCCGCCGCGTCAACTCAAACGTTGGGTCGCTCGATAGCGAAATCGAAACGAGCCTGGTTGAGTCGGAAAGATACTTGAATGGTGGGAATGTCGCGCGTGCAGTTGCCGCTTGAATGTTTGGTGGGGCGGAGGCGCGGCTTGCGTGGTCTCTGAAAGATGTTGGCGAGGCGCAGCTTGGGTGGTGCTAACCAAGGGCAACCCAACAAATCGTTGGACGCGAGCGGAGTCAGCGGGCTTGTCATCGACAACTTGTCCGTAACGTGGTTGTCTCCCGCCGCGTCAACTCAACTGTTCGCGCGCTTCGCTCTTTAATAAAGACAACCGAACGCGAGGCTTGTCGCCAGGGCGCGCGGCGTTCGTGGCGGTTCAGATGCTTGGTCGAGACGAGTGGGGTTCGCCGCCGGCCGCGCTTACTCGTTCCGGTTAACGAAAAACCAGTAGCGCGTTACAATGAGGAGCGCTCGAACAATTCGTTGGACGCGAGCGGAGTCAGCGGGCTTCTCATCCATAACTTGTCCGTAGCACAGTCGTCCGCCGCCGCGTCAACTCAACCGTTGGGCGTCGTCCATAAGGCCAACCGGCTGCGGGCGTTTGCCAGACGAAGTTTGTTTCGCGGGCCGCGCAATAGCTCTTACAAAAGTGAGGGATATCAATGGGTTTCAAACATGTTCGCTGCGTGATGACACAATCTCAGTCTCGTGTCTTCTTGGTTAGCTTGGCCATAGCCTTTGTCGTGGTTGCTTGCACGAGCAACGCGTTGACCACGGAACGCGCGCAAAAAGCCGTGGCCTCGGTTTGCTCGACAAGGCTCAAGCCAGGGTGGACGGTGACAGTCGTTGGAGTCCAGGCAGATCCCCAGGGTAATGCGTCGAGGGCAGACTTAACCTTCGCAGATTCGTCAGGATCCGTTTATGAAGGCCATGCGTCATTCGTGCACTATACGGATGGCAGGTGGGTGCTCACAAAGGTCCAGATCACCTACCACGACATCGGCTCCGGTGGCGCCCCCACGTCGATCTTCGAGGGGAATGTTGACGTAAAATGAGCCACCATGGGTCGCGACGCCCAACAAATCGTTGGACCGGAGCGGCGGTTGCGCGTTTTGCATCATCATTGGTCCGGTGAGACTTGAATGAATTCGCGCCGCCCGGTCAACTCAACCGTTCGCGCGCATCGCTTTTTGAAAGACAACAAACGAGCGCGAGGCTTGTTGCTATCGCGCGCCGCGCGGCGTTCGTGGTGGCTCACTTGATGGATCGAGACGAGCGGGGCTTGATTGCTGGCCGCGCTTCCCGTTCCTGGTTAACGAAAAACCAGTGGCGCGTTACAATCAAGGGCGCTCGAACAATTCGTTGGACGCGAGCGGAGTCAGCGGGCTTCTCATCCATGACTTGTCCGTAGCACAGTCGTCCGCCGCCGCGTCAACTCAACCGTTCGCGCGCATCGCTGTGTCAGAACGGCGAGCGGTAGCGACCCGATCATAAACTCAACTTGAATGGATGATCCCATCGCTACCGCTCCGGGTTCTGACACGACACAGGCCGCGCGGCGATTCGTTGAGCAAATGCGGCTTGGTACTTCTACAGTTGAATGGATTCGTGAGCGCCGCGCTTGCTCGCTTCCGTTAACAGAAAACCAGTAGCGCGTTACAATCAGGGGCGCTCGAACAAATCGTTGGACGCGAGCGGAACCAGCGAGTCTCTTATCGACAACTTGTCCGCAGCTCAGTTGCTCGCCGCCGCGTCAACTCAACCGTTGGGCAGATTCGCTCATTACAATTCCCTTTGTTCCCGATTCGAAAGGAGACCATTTAATGCGATACGCTCAACATAAGTTGATACTTCTCGCCAGTTTCGTATTGATGACTTTATTTGCATGTTCCAATTCTCCGTCCGGCAAGAAAAGTCATTACCCCGTTAAGAATGTTTTGAAACTGGAAATGGTTTCGGTTTCAGCTCACTCAATCAAAGTCACCGGGGAGGATCTCTGGACATTCGTGCCAACTCTGAGAATTAGTAAGGTTGACACTACCGCACTACCGCCGGGAACTGATGATTTGTGGGTCTGGGTCTCATATGAGTCGGGAACGCCCGATCCGAAGAGTATCGCAGATGCCATGTTATACAACCTGTCGATTTCTGGCGGGGAGCCTAAAGGTGGAACGATCTCAGCTCATGCAATCTCGCCCCTAGTAAACGATAAAATATTTCGCTTTCAACGCATTGACTGGCCTGTGAAATTCGAGCCGACGCCGTCTGAAAACGATCCCGCCTTCATAATGTTCTCCGTGTTAATGGCTCCAGATAAGACCCAGGAACGCTGGCAAGCATCGAACGCAAAAGAAATAAGTTTCTTCATTCAGGGCTACGATGAGAAGACATTCACTGATTTGGTTCAAAATATCGGCAGGCCGCCGCGACCTCGCGGCGTGGCTGCTGTAAGCCTGTGCGGCTTTGACCCAGAATTCGTTGTATACAGTAGTCCCTTGACGCTTACACTTGATGGAAAAAGCGCCACGCCCTTGCAAAAATAGAGACGACGGGGCATCGAATTCGAATAGCCGACCAAATCGCCCTGTCAAAACTAGTCGGCTGGTTTGCTCAGGCTGGCTAGTAGCGGGCTTTCGAAACTGAGAATGGAAAGCAAGACTATGAAATTCCTCCGCGGCGTCTTGATCCTCGGTAGCCTGTGTTTAGCGATTTACGGATCCGTGCGGCTCAATTCTCCCGCCGCTCAGTACTTGAGCGCGTTTGGCTCCATCGACACAACTGGATATGCACTGATGTACGGAGGCTTGTTAATCTGCATCTTCGCGGCGCTCGTGTTATCGCCGCGCACTACATCTGAGCCCAGCGCTTGGCAGGCGAAGATCATAGGTGGCATCGGTTTTGTAGGCGGGGTGATTGTGCTATTCATGACTTTGTTCATCACAATTCCCACGTTGATAAGCTTTGCCTCGGGTACTCTGGCGGGGAATAGCGAACTACGCGAACTGCTCCGTCATAGTCCAGTGTATAGCCTCTCGACATACGCCTCAGTTCCGATAGCCATCGTTCTTTCAATCGCCTGGATTATTGTGGGCAAAGGCCTGCTTCGCAGGCGCGCCAGCGCACGCGGTATGGCTGTGTTCTTGTTCTCAATCGGGATCATTGTCTCGGCGATACAGTTCTTGCTAATGCTGCTCGTGTTTTTCGTAACCAACCCAATATCTGGAGATGGCTATTCCTGGACATACTACCTTTCTCGACCTGCTGGTCGCTATTTCTTTTATTTGTACTCACAAGTGTTCTCCCCGTTGCTTCGCGTCGTAATATCAGGAATCGGGATCAAGATGCTGAATGCAGACAATGTCATTGCTGCATTTCAAGTTGAAGTACCAAAAACAGGGGTCTAATCCGGGGGAGGCGTCGAAACCCAAACAGCTTTCGGGCGCCGCCGAATGAAGAGTAAGGACATCGAAACCGGCTCGTTACTCGGAAGGACTGCCCAACAAATCGTTGGACGCGAGCGGAACCAGCGGGCTTGTCATCGACAACTTGTCCGTAACGCAGTTGTTTCCCGCCGCGTCAACTCAATCGTTGGGTCGCATCGCCATTCTCTTTGACAGCTAACGTAAATCGAAACCACGCTCCGCGCATCGAGGCTTGCGTGGTTTCTGCGACAGGAAGAAAATCAGTTGCGTGGTTCAATCGACGGGCTACCCAACAATTCGTTGCAGGTGAGCGCGGGATGGCCTCTTTCTCAACTAGCTTGGTCCGGCGATGCTTGCGTGTCACCGCCCGCGCCACCTGAACTCAACCGTTCGCCCGCTTCTGTTTGGGTAAACACTCATGAGACTCCTCTCGTTCTTGGCCGTAACTATTCTCTTGCAGGTGCTGCTCTGCGCCGGCGCGCGTGGCCAAGGTATCTGCGTTCACGGAGGTTTGGTTGTATCGCGCGTTGCCGGACGTGTTGTGGCTCAACTCGACAAAGGCGAAACGCCTCTCCACGACATCACGGTAAAGATCCTCAATCGTAAGGGTCGCGTGATCGCAAGGTCCGTGACGCGTGACGATGGTCTTTTCAATTTTGATGACACCCTCAAACCAGGAAAGTACGTTCTCGACGTAAGTTATAAACGCTCGCTCGCAACTTACACAGGGTCGTTGGAGGTGACACGCTCCAAACCAAACGTGCCTCGAAAAAACATCGTCGTCACTCTCGGGGCGGATTTTGTTCATCCTTGTGGCGGTACCCATGCTGAACTAAGATGATCTTTGTTACCGTGTCGCATTTCTGGCTCGCGCGGGCGAACAAATCGTTGGACGCGAGCGGAGTCAGCGGGCTTGTCATCGACAACTTGTCCGTAGCACAGTTGCTCGCCGCCGCGTCAACTCAACCGGTTGGGCGTCTATCGAGCGGCGAAACGGGGTTTCAGGATGAGGACTTTCAACCTTTGTTGCAAGGCTCAGACATCCGTGCCGCATTCTGCCAACGAAGCGCCGAACCAAGCGGAACAATAGTATCTGTGGCGCCAGCCGTGGCTTATGGGTTGATTTGAATTAACCTAAGATCGCAGAAGGAGAAGCGTTATGCTGTGGTGGACCCTAAGACAATTGCGATCAGCAGACCCGTTGGATCGCGAACTAGCCGCACGAAAGTTAGGGTACTCAAAAAATGTCAGAGCAATTAAGCCGCTCATAGGCGCGCTCAAGGATGCTCATCGCAAGGTACGTAAGGCCGCGGCTGAGGCACTGGAAGAGTTGCGGTATGAACCACAGGGTATAGCCGAAAGGCCGTGGATATTCGTCGCCCGTGAAGCGTGGGACAGTGCTGTTAGTCTTGGAGCGATCGCTATCGAACCCCTGATTGTTGCGCTAAATGATCATTCTACTTACACGACCGCAGCTAAGGCAGCTGAAGCCTTAGGGGCAATAGGCGACGCGGGAGCCGTTGAGGCATTGATTGCCGCCCTCAAGGATTCTGCCTCTTTCAGTGTAGATACGCGTGTGAATGCAGCAAGAGCATTGGGAAAGATTGGTGACCCAAGCGCGATTGCGCCGCTGACCGCTGCACTAAGAGATCCTGCGTTAGATGTGCTTTCAGCGGCAGCGAGCGCACTCGACGCCCTGCGCTATGAAGTAAAGGACGCTGCCCAACAAGCTTCGATATTCGTCGCTCATCAGGATTGGGAAAATGCCACCAAACTTGGCGCTGTTGCTATCGAGCCGCTCATCGGAGCATTCAAGTCGTTGTACGGCAGGGATTCAGAGAAAGCAGCAGAAGCGCTTGGGAAAATAGGCGGTCAGCGAGCCGTTGGTGCGCTAATCGATGCGCTTAAGGACCAAGATGAGCGAAAGTGCCGTGTAGCCGCAGAGGTGTTAGGGGAGATAGGCGACGCACGCGCAGTTGAGCCGCTTAGCACAGCACTCAAGAGCTCTGAATGGCAAACTCGCCGGATAGTAGCTGAGGCGCTGGGAAAGATACGTGACCCACGTGCTGTCGCGCCTCTGGTCGCAGCTGTGAAGGATCCCGATTCTGAGACTGGTATTGTCGTGGCAATGCAATTGAGAAAATTTGGCAAAGCGGCCGTCGAACCTCTGATTGGTCTACTCAATGAAGCTGATGAGTGGATGCGTAGATACGCAAAGATGCGTGGACTGGTATCACCCACTCTGAGTGAGTTGAGACGACTTTCACGTTTGGAATCATTCAAGCCGCTTCATCGCGAACTTGAGACCTATGAAAAGATGACCCGTGTCTACAACACCGCGCGTTCGTGTGCAGCAAGAGAACTGGGAGAAATAGGTGACCCGCGAGCCGTCGAGCCGCTGATTGCCACTCTTGACGCAGACGTTGATACGGCGGCAAGTGCGTTGGGGGAGATGGGTGATACACGAGCCGTTGAGCCACTTATTGCTGCCCTTAAGGATTCTGACTCTTTTCGTCCCGATACGCGTTCGAGTGCAGCCAGGGCACTTGGGAAGATATGTGACCCACGAGCCATAGAGGCGCTAATAGGTGCGCTCGAGGATTCTGACAAGAATGTGCGTACGGCAGCAGCAGATGCGTTAGCGCTACTTGGAAATCCGACCGTCGAGCCGTTGGTTGCCGCCAAGAATAAATATCTACACGAGGCAGAGGAACGAGCTGTAACTTCTATCAGAGTTTCACAAGATGAATTCGCGATGGAGATGACCGACCAAGATTTGATTGGTGTGTTACAACGACTTTGCAATGCTTACGTAGTTAATGACCGTTCTTTGATTGCAGAATTAGAACCACGCGCAACCGCAATTGGAGAGTATCTTCATCAGCGTGGCGGAATAAGCGAAATGCGACGGATATTCGCCGAACTCGGCGGTGTTCGGGGTGCACGAACGCTTGAGATGCACTGGGGCGGCATAGGCGATTGGAGGGGATAGGGCAAGGGCACGACGACGCCCAACTGACCGCATGCACCGTAGCCGCAAACTGCACGGCACGGTGATGCGTGACGTTAGGCCGCTAAACCATGCTGCACCGCTAAGGAGCAAACCTATGACTGTTCGACTTGAACACGCTAACTTCTTCGTGCGGGACATCGATGCCACGATTCGCTTCCTGCAGACAGCATTTCCCGAATTCCGAATACGCTTCGATGGCAGGGATCCGGCCGGCACGCGGTGGGTGCATATCGGGACAGATGACACTTACATTTCCTTGGCCCAGTCAACCGTTGAGCCTAAGGAACGCTGGACGCGTTACTTAGGTATTCCGGGCGTAAGACACCTCGCTTACGAGGTTGACGACGTCGAGGCGTTACGTGAGCGACTCAAATCGGCGGGTTATGAAGACTCGACGGTTTCGAACAACCACCCCTATCGGAAGCGCGCATACTTCTACGATCCCGATGGTAACGATTGGGAGTTTATCCAGTATCTGTCAGACGATCCGGCGAAGCGACACGATTACACGTTGCCCGACAGATGACATCGAGCGAGGCGGCCTAACAAATCGTTGCAGGTGAGCCGCGATTGCGTGCCCTTCATCAAGTCTTTATCCTCTCAGGTTGTTGCGACTCGCGCGGCCACCTGAACTCTGACGTTCGGCGTTAGTGACAGTAGTGCCGGCACTATGACTCCCTCGGGGGTGATAACTATGATTTGCGCTCGATGTGGCAAAGAGATTTTGGCGGAGACAGATGGCGAAAAGCAATGGTGCTCATGGTGTAACAATTGGGCACTCGGGGGCGCGCGCATCTCTGAAAACAAAACAGCTCGCCACGAGGAATTGAGGCTGAACCCCTATTTGCCGGACCGCCGAAGCGCTGACCGCAAGCTTGGAGGTAAGGACTGGCAACAAATATTAACCAAACTAGCGATCACCCAGGCGAAACCCGAACACCACAGTCCGGGGAAGTTAGGTTCTCCTTATCACAGCCGTGAGACATATTCAGATGTGATGGCGATGGTGATACGTCTGTCGGAATTGGAGGGACAGTACTACAACACCATCAACGTGTATCCCACATACATTGAGGCATTTCTACACCTACCCGGCAGTCACAGCGAAAAGTTTTATCGCGTCGACGCTTCAAAGTGGCAGCACGAAATTGACTACGAATGGGACTAATGATTGCGAACCGAGTCGGTGGAATGATCGACGCCGAACAAATCGTTGGACGCGAGCGGATTCAGCGGGCTTGTCATCGACAACTCGTCCGTAACGCAGTTGTCTCCCGCCGCGTCAACTCAGACGTTCGGCGTCACCTACGTTGAAAACAATCGAAAGAGGAGAAACAAATGAGAATTCTAATTCTACTTTTCGTCACAAGTTCTTTCAGCTTAGTTTCCCTTTCCGGTGTTACAGCTCAAGGTAGGATCAAGCCGTCCTCACCCACGTCTCCATCTCAAACCGGTAGTCCTTATTCAAAGGAGAAGGATGCAGACCTGTGGAATGCGGCGAGAAGAGGAAACCTAACGGCTTTGACGGCTTTGTTGGCCGAACGCGCTAATCCAAATGCGCAGAACGCCAACGGCCTGACCGCCCTAATGATCGCTGCAAGTCTGGGACATTCGAAAGTCGTTCAAGCTTTGCTCTCTAAAGGTGCAAACGCAAACGCAAAGGACGACCAGGGCAGGACAGCTCTTATGCTTGCGCTGTTCTATGACTATAGCGACATTGGCGAAGCCTTACTTGCCAAAGGGGCTGATGTAAACGCAACAACAATTCACGGCAACACACCCTTGATGCTGGCTGCGTATCGGTCAAATACCTCTGCTATGGAATCTATGCTGGCGAAGGGAGCAAGCGTGAATGTGCAAGAAAAAGACGAACCCACTGCCCTGATGTGGGCAGTACATTACGCAGATATCAAGATCGTAGAGATGCTGGTGGCAAAAGGAGCCGAACTCAACGTGAAATCAGGCGGTCTGACCTTGGGGAATTACGCGTACATGAGAAATGACGATCCCATCAAAAAACTATTGCGTGACAAAGGTGTTTCTGTGGAGCCACCGCGGTCCCAGCTTGAGGGACTCTTGTATTTCGGCGCTGACGCGCAAATCGTCAAAGTAAGATTGGACGAACTAATTGATGAAACGTCAGCCCAAGATGTGCTGACGGGCGTAGTAAATGTAAATGCGAAAGATGAAAAGGGTTTAACCCCTCTGATGCGAGCGGCCTTTGGAAGTAGGATGGCAACTCTAAAGGCTTTGGTATCTAAGGGCGCAGATTTGAACGCTAGAGGTCCAAAGGGGCTAACAGCTTTGCTCTTCGCTTTACTGAATAGCCAAACGGTCGCTGCGAAGCTCCTGATAGAAAGCGGTGCGGATGTCAATGCTAAGAGCGATGACGGAGTAACTCCGTTAATGACTGCGGCCGCAATAGCCGATATTGAGTTGGTCAACATGCTCTTAGCTAAAGGCGCCGACGTAAATGCGAAGGATAATAACGGTCGAACAGCTCTTCAAGTAGCGAAGGAGAGAGGAAGGGCTCCGATCATCAAGCTGCTTGAGGATGCGGAGAAGAAACAGAAAAACTAGCTAGGTCACCCGCATTCTGACAAACGCCGAACAAATCGTTGCAGGTGAGCGCGGGATAGCGCTTTTCTCAACTAGCTTCGTCCGGCGCGGGTTGCGCGCCACCGCCCGCGCCACCTGAACTCAACCGTTCGGCACTTATTGATTTGCCAATGACACGAACCCGTCAACTAATCTCGAGCGGCCTGTTGATTCTTTCAATCGCAGGCGTTGGATTGTCGCGCGATTGGCGTGGGATTGTACCTCTTCACTCGACGCGAACTGACGTCGAAAGGCTTTTGGGTCCTCAACCGACACCGCCTAGTTTTGGCGGTACCAGAATTTACAATCTGAACAGTTCGTGGGCGATCTATTTCCTTCCCGAGGGCGAGGTTTGGTTTAATTTCGTAGACCCAAAAGCAGAGGAACCAAATTGCATGGGCAACCTCCCGCTTGGAACTGTTCTTAGCATTAGCATCAAACCATCTCACGCCATGAAGATGGCCGATATCGGTCTCGACCAAAAGAACTTGAAATTATTCAATGCCTCCAATCAGAAGCAGCTCGATTTCAAAGGCTATTTGGATGCGACTAATGGTTTTGCAGTCGTGCTTGAACGCGGCGACATTTACTACATCGAATACTTTGGCGAGGCGAATGACAAACGTCTATGTCCGGCGTATTTTCACAACGTCAAAAAACAGTTTGCCTGGGTTGAAATGTATATCGACTATTTCCCCGACGATAAACCCTTTCAATGACGACGTGCCGAACAAATCGTTGGACGCGAGCGGAGTCAGCGGGCTTCTCATCCATAACTTGTCCGTAGCACAGTCGTCCGCCGCCGCGTCAACTCAACCGTTGGGCCGAATGGCTATCGCACTCACAAGACATGAAAGGAGAAATCAATGAAGTATGTCATTCTGTTTTTCGCCAGCACGGCACTTGCAGCTACTTTGTCTCTTCAAACTAAAGCTCAACAACCTAATAAATCTGCCGGCACACCGAGCGCTCCGGATTCTCTCAGTACTGTCACTGAGAAGCTTCGCAGCGCTATCGGTGACTGTCCATTTAACTGCTCGGTTAGGGTGGAAGATGTTGCTTGCGTCTTCCGACCAGCCCTTTGGGCGGGATTGCCGGTGACCTTTCGCGTAAGCTGGAGCCAAAGTAAAGACGGTAAGGCACGCGCATTTGTGATGAAGGACGGTCACTTTTCAGAACTAGTCGATGACAAAGATGCCCGCCTGCTCGCCGGGAATATGACCACAATGGAGCGCGGCTACGGCATCACGTTCAAAGGTCCCGACGACGCATTTGCAAAGGGCGCACCCTTTTACATCAGTGACCTTGCTTTTGAGTCGCCGACCGTCTTTCATTTTACAGTTGCATCGAACCCAGCCGTCGCAGCCGATCGCGGCGCCGTCGCCATACAGGAAACTGGTGAAGGGTACAATATGGGCGTGGTAGCAGACGCAGTGAACTCAGACACAAAACCGCAGCGCCTGACGAAAACTTTGACGACGCCGTTGGATCAGAAGAAGAAGACATATCTTTTTCTCGTTGACAGTCATGGCTGCGTCTTAAGTAACGACCTCTTGCTCGACTCACGTGCTGGCTCGAAGCAGTAACCGTGCACACTCGGCCCAACAAATCGTTGGACGCGAGCGGCGGGAGCGTGTTTCGTAACTTGATTGATCCGGCGGAGGGTGCCTTGATTCGCGCCGCCGCGTCAACTCTGACGTTCGCGCGCATCGCTGTGTCAGAACGGCGAGCGGTAGCGACCCGATCATAAACTCAACTTGCGTGTTCGATCCCATTGCTACCGCTCCGGGTTCTGACACGCACGCCGAGCTTGCTCGCTTCCGTTAACAGAAAACCAGTAGCGCGTTACAATCAGGGGCGCTCGAACAAATCGTTGGACGCGAGCGGAGTCAGCGGGCTTCTCATCCATAACTTGTCCGTAGCACAGTCGTCCGCCGCCGCGTCAACTCAACCGTTATCGCGCCGAGATCAAAAGGTAAGACTGACTCATTGAGTCGCAGCTTGAATGCTTTCGCTTTTAGCGCAAGACTTGTCGCTGATGAAACTTGTGTGGTGGGGCGGCCCGATAACAAGTCATTGAACCGGAGCGGATTCAGCGGGCCTCGCATCCGCAGGACTCGGATGCTTCTCTCGTTGTCTCCCGCCCGGTTAATTCCACCGTTGGGCCGCTTGTCGTGATCCCAAAAATGTTGGACCAATCACAGGAGGATCAGATATGAATACTTCTATCAAGGTTGCGCTATTAGTTGTCTGCGGGTTTCTTGTCGCGTTGTCCGGCTCTTTCGAAGCAACGAGTGCACAAAAGCGACCAAGGCTTCAAGTATCCGGCAAGTGGTCGTGGACCCAAGGATCTCCATATCATGGTTACTTCACAATCGAACAGAATGGGAATTCTTTCACTGGAACTCTAGATGATGTTGGGGAACAAACGTACCGAGACGACATCGTCGACGGCAAGATCAAAGGCAGCGTCATCAGCTTCACCCGTTCGGGCAAATACGGCACTCAGTATTGGCGCGGTGCCGTCATCAAAACGAACGATACTCTGGAAATCAGACGCGGATTCTGGAGAAAAGAAGGCCAGACAGAATGGTCAACTTTCTCGGCAAAGAAAATCGAATAGCGTTTGTACCAAGGCCCTTGCTTCAGATCGATCGCACGCGCGTCGGCACATTTTATGGGCCGGGCTCCCCGGCGCACACAGGAGGATACGATGACCCCCCAAACAGACTCACCCACATGTCCCGGTTGCGGGAAAGTCGTCGAGCCTGATTCCAGGTTTTGCAAGCACTGCGCTTTTGACCTTACAAAACCTAATGAGTCTATTGATCCCACTCTTAAACGTCTCACAACAATAACGAAGATTCTCCTCGCCGTTGGTTTCGGCATATTACTAATAGTAATCGGGTGCCTGGCTTGGTATAACCTCAACCAATCTAATTCCGTTAACACATCCTCGTCGGAACCGAACAGACAATCATCTCAATCGTCGCCCCCCGCCGCGGCAAATGCAGGGCCACCTGACGACCTCATTAAGTCTCAGGTAACCAACATCGTGAAGCACTCGCTCACCAACAACAATTATGGTTATACGACCACTTCGGTTTGGGTGGGACTGGTGGAGATCGTACGAAGGGGTGAGTTCCATCCAAACGAGCGCTTCGTTCTGCTACAAGTTCGCACGAAAGGTCAAAAAGAAGAAAAGTACAATCCGGCAGCTTACGGCGGACTGTCCTGCGATAACAAAAACACTCTCTGCGAGCGTACGTGTATGTTTGACGCAACTAACGAATTCAGAATCTATCGCAACGACTATGGTGACTGGTTATCAGAAATCGCGGTCCCATGGCAGTTTGGCCTCCGCGAGTCGTGTGGTGAACGTCTTACTGAATAAAACGCTCTGAACTCAGCGCGCTGCCCAACAAATCGTTGGACGCGAGCGGAACCAGCGGGTCTCTTATCGACAACTTGTCCGTAACGTAGTCGCTTCCCGCCGCGTCAACTCAACCGTTCGGCGGCTCACGTGCTAACAATTATTGAAGGGTTGGTTGTCGCTGATCTCGGCAGTTGAGTCTCTGAGGAAAACAGTTGCGTGTGGCGAACGTTGCGTGGTTTAGTTCCTGTCGGCCGAACGGCGGTGTGTGTTGCGGGGGTGCCTCCGCTCCGCGTTTCATT
>ORMF010894404.1_pt1 | contig 12700 bp, 4 predicted proteins | sample 1779871 | NCBI WGS metagenome assembly ORMF01 (sample SAMEA104232316, study PRJEB22302) | groundwater metagenome | biome: forest; feature: aquifer; material: groundwater | place: USA | collected 2011-08-07 | depth 5.4 m | reverse complement strand
TTCGCGGTTCCACAGCGCGTGCGAAGGCAGGTGGACGCGCTCCGTGAACCTCCGCAGGGCCGCCAGGTTTTGGAGTGCGCCAGTCCTCTGGCGCTTTGGCTTGCGCAGGGCGGGCGGATCCAAAAGCGCCAGAGGACAGGCGCAGTCCAAGACGCTGGCGCGTCCATCGGGCGGTTCGCGGTTCCACAGCGCGTGCGAAGGCAGGTGGACGCGCTCCGTGAACCTCCGCAGGGCCGCCAGGTTTTGGAGTGCGCCAGTCCTCTGGCGCTTTGGCTTGCGCAGGGCGGGCGGATTCAAAAGCGCCAGAGGACAGGCGCAGTCCAAGATGCTGGCGCGTCCGTCGGGTGGTTCGAGGTTCCTCAGCGCTTGCGAACGAGTGGCCGGGCTTCGGAACAAGTCCGTGCAAAACAAGGCGCCCCTGTTATCTTGCGGGCAGGAACTCTGAACCTGCGGGTTGCCCATGCCGACCGCCACAAAACGCCGACCGCGTGCACGAGGCCTCCGAGTGATCGGCGTGCTCGCGGGTGCGTTGGTGCTTCCCCTGGCGCTCGGCGCTCAAGTCGCCATCAACGAGATCATGTATCATCCGGTCGAGGAGCCGGCGTTCAATCCCGATGGCACGCCGGTCGTGGAGCTGTACGACGACGTGCATGAGTTCGTCGAGTTGCACAACGTCAGCGGCACGGAGGTGCGCCTGGGTGGGTGGAAATTGACGGGCGGCATCGAGTTCACCTTCCCGCAGGAAGCGGTTATCGCGGCCGACGGCTTCCTCATCGTCGCCAAGGACCCAGCGCGGCTGGCGAAGGTCAACGCTTACCAACTCACGCCCGGCACGCTCTACGGTCCATTCGCCGGCCAGCTCAGCAACGGCCGCGACACGATAAAACTCCGCGACGGGGCAGGGGAGGTCGTCGATTCGGTGAGCTACTCGGCGGGCTTTCCGTGGCCGATCGGCGCGGATGCACTCGGCGCCGACCAGGAGTGGACGGGGCTTGATCCCAAAGGCTACCAGTATCGCGGGCGCTCGCTCGAGCGCGTCAGCGCTTCCTGGTCGGGCAACGATCCCGCCAACTGGCTGGCCTCGCCACTGCGCGGCAATCCGAGTCCCGGCCAGCCCAACTCCGTGCGCCGCGCGGTCCCCAAACCGGTGGTCGTGAAGGGCAGTCATAGCTCCACGATCCAGGCCGCCCCGCCCGTGCGCAACAGCGGGCCGATGCGCATCGAGTGCCGCTTCTCGCACACGAACAACCTGCGGGACGTGACGCTCGAGTATTTTGTCGATAACATCAACTCGACGACCGAGGTGCCGATCAGTCAGCCGATGACCGTCGAGGGCGACGCCCAGGAAGGCCGCTTTGTCGCCGTGATCCCGACGAAGCCGTTTCGCAGCATTGTCCGCTACCGCATCCGGGCCGACCGCGGCGACGGCAGCGAAGTCGTTTCCCCGCGGGCCGACGATCCGTTGGGCTGGCACGCCTACTTCGTCGCCCCGGCGCGCACGTCCGGCAACCGCAGCTACGAGTTGTTCATCTCGACTCGCAGTTGGACCAAGCTGATCCAGAACATCGAGCAAGAGCCGCGTCGGACCACGATGCCCGATCCGCCGGGCCGCCCGCGCGCGTCCTGGAACGCGACCGAGCCGGCGGTGTTCGCCTCTGACGGCGAGGTGTGGGACGTGCAAATGCGCCATCACGGCAGCCGCTACCATCGCCAGGTGGACCGCCGCTCGTTCAAGCTCAAGTTCCCGCGCTACCATCGCTTCGAGGACCAGGACGCCGTCTTCCTCACGGACAAAGACGAGGCCACCGTCGCGGGCCACGCGATGTTTCGCGCCGCCGGTCTGCCCAACTCTCGCACCCGCTGGGTGGACCTTTACATGAACAGCGACTTGAAGCGCGTGCGGCTCGAGGAGGAAGAATGTAACGAGGATCTCCTGGAAAAATTCTACCGCGCGCGCCACGAGCTTGATCCCAGCCAGCCGCTCGAACTGCCCGGCGACCTGTTCAAAGCGCAAGGCTTCGACGGCGGCGGCTCGGAAGGTCCCTACGGTCGCATCGACGGTCGGCAGCTCGAACCGCTCCCGCCTCACTGGACCGACCTGCAGCGCTACGAGTGGAACTACAACTCGCAAAACCATCCCTGGCGCGGCCACTCTCACGTGAAGGAGTTGATCGACGCCATGTGGGCCACCCGCGGAGACACGCCGGACAGCGTCAATCCCGATCCCGACCTGGCCGCCCTCCGCAGCTACGTCGAACGATACTGGGACGTGGACGACCTGCTCACTTACCTGGCGACCTACACTTGGATGGGCGTGTGGGACGACGTCTTCCACAACTATTTCCTCTGGCAAAAACGCAGCGGCAAATGGGCGATGCTCCCCTGGGACTTCGACGCCATGTTCTCGGCGGGCGGCCCGGACGGACCGGGCACGGCTTCGATTTTCTCCGGCGAAGTCGGCGTGGAGGACAACAGCTTCTGGGGGCCGAGCTATTTCAAAGACACTTTCTTCAAGGCCTACCGCGAGGAATACAAGCAGCGTCTGTTTCTGCTCAACAACACGGTGTTTCACCCGGAGCATTTCACGGAGTTGGGCTTGGGCAGCTTTCGTGAGTTCGCGGCGGGCCGGTTCAAGTCGATCAACCAGCAATGCGGCCTCGGCGTGTTCCAGCGACCGGAGCGCCCCGTCAATCTCGCGCCGGCAAACGGCCAGTCGATCTTGCCCGCGGCGTCCCTGAACGCTTCAGCTTTTCAATTCCGCGGCGCGCCCGTCCCGCAGCACGCCTCGACGACGTGGCTCATCCGCGCGGCGACCGGCAAGTACACGGAGCCGGTCTTCCAGTTGACCACCCGCGACCATCTCACCGAACTGCCGGTGCCGTTTGAAAAGCTGGAGTTCGGGCGCACCTATTTCTGGAAGTGTACTTACACCGACGCGAATGGCCACCCGTCGCTCGCTTCCGACGAAACGTCCTTCCGCTACGGCGACACGCCCGTCGCCAACAGCGCGGTCGTGCTGAATGAAATCATGGCGGCCAACGATTCCGCCGTGGCGAACGACAGCCATTACCCGGATTGGATCGAGCTGCACAATCGCTCGCCGCTGGCCGTCAGCCTCGCCGGCCTGAGCTTGAGCGACGATTTGCTTGTGCCAAAGAAATTCATTTTCCCAGCCGGCACGACCCTCGAACCGCTCGGCTTCCTGGTGGTGTGGTGCGACACGCGCATGAACTCGCCCGGACTGCATACGGGCTTCGCGCTCGACGACGGCGGGCAGGCGGTCGTGCTCATCGACTATTCCGAAGGCCAGGCAAAGCTGCTCGATCAAATCACGTTCGGCCTTCAGGTGACCGATCTCTCGGTGGGCCGCACCAACGACAGCTACGGCGAATGGACGCTGACGCTGCCAACGCCCGGCCAGCCGAATCAGCCCATCAGCCTCAGCTCGCCGGCGAACCTCAAGATCAACGAGTGGATGGCCAGCCCCAGCACCGGTGACGATTGGTTCGAGCTTTGCAATCCCGATCCCGCGCCCGTCGCGCTGGGCGGGATCTACGTGACCGACGACTTGGACCATCCGCTCAACTCGCAGATTCCGGCGCTGTCATTCATCGGGGCGAACGGCTTCGTGAAGTTCATCGCCGATGAACATCCCGAACGCGGCGCGCGTCACGTCAAGTTCAAGCTCAGCGCCAACGGCGAGTCGCTTGGGCTGTTCCTCGGCGAGACTCTCCCCGTCGATAGCGTGACCTTCAAGGCGCAACTCCCCGGCGTCTCGGAGGGCCGCCTGCCCGACGGCACAAACGCTGTGACGAGGTTCTCCGACTCGGCGTCGCCCAGCGACAGCAACTACCTGCCGATCACGAACGTCGTCATCAACGAAGTCCTCAGCCACAGCGCTCCGCCCATGCAGGACGCGATCGAGCTGCACAATCCGGCCGCCCAACCGGTGGACCTCAGCGGTTGGTTTCTGAGCGACCAGTTGAGCGAGTTGAAGAAGTTCCGCATCCCGGACGGCACGCGCCTCGCCGCCGGCGGCTTCGTGGTCTTCTACGAATACCAGTTCAATCGCGGCCCACTCAACTCCACCAGCTTCGCGCTCAACTCCGCGCGCGGGGACCAACTGTATCTGTCGGCCGCGGATGCCGCGGGCAATTTGACCGGCCATCGCACCGGCGTGAAGTTCGGCGCCGCCGAGACTGGCGTCAGCTTCGGACGCTTTCGCACCAGCGTCGGCGTGGATTTCGTGCCGCTCGCCGCGCGGACTTTCGGGGCGGACACCGCACGGTCGGGCCAGGAGTTCATCAGCGGCAAAGGCCAGCCGAACGCTGGCCCGAAGATCGGCCCGGTCGTGCTCTCTGAGTTGATGTTTCACCCGCCGGACCTTGTGCAGGGGACGGATTCCCTCGACAATGTCGCCGAGGAATTCATCGAGCTGCACAACCTCACAAGTCGCGCCGTGCCGCTCTACGATCCGCTGCGACCGGCGAACTCGTGGCGGCTGCGCGATGGAGTCGAGTGTGACTTGCCGCCCTTCGTCACGCTCGCTCCGCACGGCTATCTGCTCGTCGTGAGCTTCGATCCAGTGAAGGACCTGGGGGCACTCGCGACCTTCCACAGCAAGTATCCGCTTCCACCGGGCACTCAACTCGTCGGCCCGTATGAAGGCCGACTCGACAACGGCGGCGACGCGGTGGGCCTGTATCGCCCCGACGCGCCGCAAATCGAGCCTGATCCCGACGCCGGCTACGTGCCCTACCCCGTGGTGGACAAAGTGCGCTACGGTGACGCCTCTCCGTGGCCGTTCGGCGCCGACGGCAGTGGCGCGTCGTTGCAGCGGCTCTATGCCGGTGACTACGGCAACGATCCGGTCAACTGGTTCGCCGGCCCGCCCACGCCCGGCGCGAACCATGTCCTCGACTCCGACGACGACGGCATGTCCGACGACTGGGAGTTGGCGAACGGCTTGGATCGTCTCGCCGCCGGTGATGCGCTGCTGGATTCCGACGGCGACGGCCACACGAACCGGGATGAGTTCCGCCTCGGCACTGATCCGCGGAACTCCTCCAGCAGCTTGCTGCTTGAGGTGGTGCGGACTCCCAGCGCGACCGGCGATGTGGTTGTGCTCGCGTTCATCGCAATGCCCGGGAGGTCCTACACCGTCCTCGTGCGCGACTCGCTGGCGACAGGCGAGTGGACGACGTCGCAGGACGTCGAGCCATCGCCCGTCGCCACGACTGTGGAAGCCGTGGACCGAGTCGGCCCGGCGACGGGCCCGCGGTTTTATCGTGTCGTCAGCCCGCGCCTGCCGTAGCACGGCAGACTGCTACCGCTTTGGGGGAGACTTGGTGGATTACTCACCAACGCGCCAGGATTGAGGGAATCCGCCGAAACCATTGACTAAGATCCGCGCTTTTTTGCCGCTTGCGTCGGCTTCCCGTTTTTGCGTTACTGGCCATCCAATGAAGAAGCCGAACATGGAAATCATCTTCCGCATCGTCTGCCCCGCGCTGAGCCGCCTGTGGTTCTGCGCGCTGTTCGCCCTCGTCTCCGCCACCCACGCCGCGCCGCCGGTCGTCTCCAGCGTCCGCGCGGCGCAGCGGGCGGGCACGCATCTGGTGGACATCTACTACAACGTTTCCGATCCCGACGGGAACACCCCGCTCACCGTCTATGTGGCCGTGTCTGACAACGGCGGGACGAGCTACAACGTGCCTGTCTTCACGCTTACCGGGGCAGTCGGGCCGGGCGTCACGCCGGGCAATGACCGCCACATCGTCTGGAACGCTGCCACGGACTGGCCCGGCCGCTTCAACACCCAATGCCGCGTGCGTGTCATCGCCGACGACGGCACTGGGCCGCCTGCGCCGAACGGCATGGTGTATATCCCCGCTGGTGCGTTCCAAGTGGGCGACGCGATGACGGAAGGCGACACCGATGAACTCCCCGTTCACATTGTTTATGTCAGCGGGTTCTTCGTGGATAAGTTTGAGGTCAGCCGTGAACTGTGGCTGGACGTTTACACTTGGGCCATCGCCAACGGCTACGGGCTCGATAGCCGCGGCCTTTGGCGCGGCGCCAATCATCCTGTCTCCGGTATCCCCTGGTACGACGCGGTGAAGTGGTGCAACGCGCGCTCGGAGAAAGAACGGTTGACACCGTGCTATTATACCGACGCTTCGCAGACCACCGTGTACCGCTCCGGGAAGCTCAACATCAGCAATGCAAGCGTGAAGTGGGAGGTCGACGGCTATCGCCTCCCTACCGAGACCGAGTGGGAGAAAGGGGTGCGTGGCGGGTTGAACGGTAAACGGTTTCCGTGGGGCAATACCATCACGCATAGCCAGGCGAACTACAGCAGCATCTGGTTGTACAGCTACGACATCAGCCCCACCCGAGGCTGTCATCCCACTTACGGCTGCTTCACAAGTCCCGTCGGTTCGTTTGCGGCCAATGGCTACGGGCTTTACGACATGGCGGGCAACGTGCGGGAATGGTGCTGGGATTCGTACGACTCTACTTACTACGGCCAACCTTCTGCAACCGGGGACGATCCCCGAGGGCCGGCTACGGCTATGAGCAGACGTGTAAACCGGGGCGGCATGACCAGTGTAATAGAGGAGGCCCCCGCCTTACGGTGTGCCGCGCGCTACGGCATGGCACCGGGGGAGCCCCTTGAGGTCGACTCGGGGTTTCGTTGTGTGAAGGGGGGAAATTTTTGAGCTTTTACTCACTAATACGTTTCGGAGTGAGCGGTGTCAGACATGAGATTGGAGCGCAAGGAGCTCCGCTTCCGACGAAGCGCGAAAGGCGGTCAACGGTTTTCGCGTCCCGAAGCCGGTTGAAACCGGCGCTCCAGGTGGTGTTCCGACTCTTGTCGGTTGTTGTACTCTGCCTGCCACTGCGCGCAGACCAAAGCGTCGGCCAGTCCGGCCTGTTCACCGTGGACACGCGCTGGGGTTTCAGCGAGGGGTTCGGCATGTCCGGGTTTTTCCGGGTGGACACGCGGCTGTCCGGTAGCGCGAGTGAGGCGGCGTCCACCACGTTCACGCTCGACACGATGGACGCGGTCATCGGCAGCGCGCGCATCGCCGGTTACGTGTCGGACACACGCGGCGTGGGCTTGGCGGACGCGACGGTGTCGGCGCTCCAAAACGGCATCCTCCGCGCACAGGCGGAGGCGGACGGGAGCGGGTATTACCAACTGACCTCACTGCGGCCCGGGGCGTATCAACTTCGGGCGGAGAAGGCCAATTACCTGACGGGCCTCCGCTATCGTATCAATTTGTCGGCGGGAGAGACGGAGATTCAACACTTCGCGCTGGAGGGCAGGCCGTCCGCGCCGGTGGTGACGCCGGTGGATCGCGAGCCGGAGCAGCCAGTTTTGATTCCAGTAAGCAGCACTCAGTTGAAGGTCTTTTCCGACGGGGCATTCATGTCGAACGGCTCGGTTGATTCAACGAAAATGACAGTGGTGTTCACGCACGGGTGGTTAAGCAACCCGGACAAATGGGCCAAGGCGATGGCGGCGACCATGGTTGTAAGCGGCGTGGCAAACGCGAACCTGCTGGCGTGGGATTGGCACGAGGCGGCGAACACCGGGTTTGAACTCGGGCTGGCTTTGTCCGCAACGCCGCGTCAGGGCGAGTGGCTTGGCCTGGCACTGGCTCAAACGCTGGGCTCGAACTACAGCCTGCCTATCCATTTTATCGGGCACAGTCTCGGAACATTGGTCAACGCCGCCGCCGCGAATTATCTGCACGAGCGCACCGGCGGCGCGTTTGATCCATTGCGGACGCACGTCACGCTGCTGGATGACGCGGAGGCGGCGAACATTGGCGGCCGGATCGTCACGCTCGGGTACACGATTCCTGGTCTGAACAATCCGTTAACGGCCGATCCGAGCACCGCCATTCTCGCGCAAGTGTTGTCCGTTGGCTATGTCCTGCCGATTCCGCGGGAACGCGGGTGGATGGACAACTACGTGAGCTTCGCGGGTTACCTGCACAATGAGGCAGTGAATGCCTTGTTGGTGCAAGGGCCGACACGCATCACGCCGCTTCTAGACCTCCTTGAATTGCACGGTTACGCGGCGCGGTGGTATGGGCTGACCATCACAACACCGGCGGACAGTGAAGTTGGGCACCGCTACTCGTTTGAACGGCTGGGATTCGATGCGGTGTTTCCCACGCCTTCACCTTACCCGGCGGGAACGGTCTTCACCCAAACCGACGGCGGCCCTGAACTTAGCTTGGCTCGTCTGAACGGCGACGACGAAATCAGCGCTACGCTGCGCGATAACCTTCAGTTCGTCGGGCTGGGGTTGCAGCGTCCGCTGGACTACGCGGCAGGCGTGGCGCAGTTCACCGGATCAGCGTTTGTGGATCTGGCGATGGCGTTCCTCCCGCACACGCCTTCGGGAACGCCGGTGTTCACTGCTGCGGCAGGGAGCACACCGGCGTACTACACGGAGAGTAGGATTGAAGAGACGCCAGCGTGGTCGCTCCAAGTGCGGTTGCAGTCGTCGCCAGGTCCGTTCTTTGCCAATTCAAGCCGCGTGCAAAGCAGCGCTCTGGTCGCAGGGGCGCTGGTTTCGATCCAACCCGCGCGCCGGGAGGTCTCCGCGCGAGGCGACGAGCGGGGAGGCAGCGAACAACAGATGACCGGCGCTACCGAGGCAACGCCTTGCGTCTGGATTCCCGTCGCGATCCCGGCCAACGCGGCGGTGTTTTGTTTCGACTTTGCGTTCAACGGAGCGCAGGGCGAAGACATGCTGTCCGCGAGCATTGCCGGAACGAACGTGTTCGCCTTGGAGTCGCGGTTCATGCCGACGAACACGACTCTCAACAGCGGGCCGATTGACGTGTCACACTGGGCGGGGCAGACGGTGGAATTCTTCTTTGGACTTCTGGCCGGTACCTCAACCAACGCGGACGTGACGATAAGCGGGATGCGGTTTTATCAAGTGGAAGAACCCGCACTAACCGCCGAAGTCGCCAACGATGAGTTGCTGGTTTCTTGGCCTGCGACGGTGCAAGGTTACGTGTTGGAATCGCGCGGGAGTTTGGCGGCCACCGATCAATGGAGCGGAGTCACCGTCGCACCGGTGTTGGTCGGATTGCGAAACGTCGTGACGAACGCCATCGCAGGCGAGAGCGGGTTCTACCGACTGAAGAAACCGTAAGTTGAATTATTGTGGCTCGGACGGAATTCCGCACGAGACTCCAAACGGATTCAGGACGGAGCGCGGATTTCCAGTTTGGACGGCAACGTTCCCATCTGCGTTCCGTCCTGAATCCGCGTGGGAGTCTCGGCGTGTGCTCGGTTGCCGCTCTGCCAAGCAAAGAATTACCGGTGCATCTCGGCGTTGTCGGTCGCGAGAGGAGCGGAACGCCGGATTCATCCGGCAGGGCGGTGGTCAGCCGAGTCTGCTGCCGGATGAATCCGGCGTTCCCTTTCCCGGCGGGATGGTGTCGGCACCGACAACTTGAGGACGCACGGGGGAATTACCCCGGCCAGAAGAAGCTCTTGCCAGTAAATCTTTGCGGGCGTAAGAGAGGTCTCATGCAGATCTCACTCGTGATGACAGTGATTGGTCGGGATCGGCCGGGGTTGGTGGACTCGGTCGCGAGCGTCGTGGCGGAGCAGGGCGGCAATTGGCTCGAGAGCCGGATGTCGCGGCTGGGCGGGCATTTCGCGGGGATCGTCCGGGTGCAGGTGCCGGCCGAGAGCGAACCCGCGGTCGTGCGCGCACTTCAGGCGCTGGCCGCACAGGGACTCACCGTGGTGGTGCACTCCGATCAGGCCGGGGTGGCTCAGGAGCTGAAGCTGCTCCGCGTGCTCGAAATCGTCGGCCAGGATCGGCCCGGCATCGTGCGCCAGATTTCCCATGCGCTCGCCAGCTTCGGCGTCAACGTCGAAGAGCTGCACACGGAAGTGAGCAGCGCCGCGATGTCCGGCGAAACGCTCTTCAAAGCGCGCGCGACCGTGAGCATCCCGCCCGTGTGCAACCTGGCCGAACTCCGTGCGAAGCTGGAGCAGATCGCGGAGGACCTGATCGTGGATGTGTCATTTGGCGAGGTGCCAGCAGGCGGGACGGCGGCCGCTGCCTGATCTCACGCCAGCGGCGGCAACTCTTTATCCTAAGAAGAGCCGTTGAAACCACGAAGCACACAGCGCGGGGGAGCCGGAACCAACGTAGCGCAGATTTCCAATCTGCTGTACCGCCGATTTCCAATCGGCAAAGGTTAAGAACGGTCTGGCGCGCTGGGTCTGCCCAGGCCCGCAGGCTGGAAGCCCTGCGATACGGCAGATTGGAAATCTGCGCTACGACCCGCGGGCTCCGACAACTCCAGGCTGCGCCACCACCCGCGAATGTTTGCTTGCCGGTACAGACGGTTTGGGGGATAAGCACGAGTGGTAGAGCAAAGGCATCTTGAACCAGCAAGCAAGTGGAGCGGCCTATGGCACAAGCAAAGCAAGATCGATCCTCCATGCCTCGGCGGGAATTCCTGAAGCTGTCAGTCGGGACCGTCGGAGCAATCGGCGCAACCAGCGGTGTCGCGGCCCAAGCGGCGGCGCGGTCAAAAGAAAAGGCGAGCAGCGCGCGGCAGTCCAAAGCGGCCAAGCCGGCCACGCGCACGAAATTCAACGGCGAGTATTCAGTTGAGCATCTCAACCGCGTCGCGTTTCCGCTCGGCGGGCTCGGCGCGGGCATGATTTGCCTCGAAGGCACTGGCGCGCTGTCGCACTTCTCGCTGCGCCACAAACCCGAAGTCTTCAACGAGCCCCTCGTGTTTGCAGCGCTCTCGGTGAAGGGGAAGCAGCGCGTCGCGCGCGTGCTCGAAGGGCCGGTGCCGGCATGGAAGCTGTTCGGCGCCGGCGGCACGGGCAATGGCGCGGCGGGCCCCTCGTTCGGCCTGCCACGGTTCGGGCTCGCGACGTTCCTGCCGCGATTTCCATTCGCGACCGTCACGCTGACCGATCCACAGGTGCCGCTCGCGGTCGAGCTGACCGGCTGGAGTCCCTTCGAGCCGGGCGACGAGGACAATTCGAGCCTGCCGGTCGCCGCGTTGGAATATCGTTTCACCAACAAAACGCGCGCGCCGCTGGAAGCGGTGTTTTCCTTCAACGCGAAAAACTTCATGGGCGTTGGCCAAAACACGCAAGCCGTGAAAACCACGCCCGGCGGCTTCGTCCTGTGGAGCGCCGGCGCGAAAGACCGCGGCTGGGAGGAAGGCGCGTTCTCGGCGACGACCAGCGATCCGGCGGCGAAGGTGAACCACGCCTGGTTCCGCGGCGGTTGGTGGGACGCGCTCACCATCGCGTGGAAGGATGTCGCCGAGGGTGCCTGCGTTGAGCGTGCGCCGGTGAGCGAAGGAGGTGCCTCGCCGGGCGCGACACTCTCCGTGCCGTTTCATCTCCGCGGCGGGGAATCGAAAACCGTCGCGCTCCGCCTCGCCTGGTACGTCGGCCAGACGAACTTGCGCATCGGCAAAGAGCCGCCGGGCACGACCGCCGACTCGACCAAACCGCCGACCAGCACCCACAAGCCGTGGTACGCGGGAAAGTTCGGCAACATCACGGAACTCACCGACTACTGGCGCGAGCACTACGACGAATTGCGCGCGAAGTCGAAGTGCTTCAGCGATTGTTTCTTCGACTCGACGCTGCCACCGGAGGTTCTCGAGGCCGTCGCCGCGAACCTCACGATCTTGAAATCGCCCACCGTGATGCGTCAGGCCGACGGCAAGCTGTGGAGCTGGGAAGGTTGCTCGGACAACTCGGGTTGCTGCCACGGCTCCTGCACGCACGTGTGGAATTACGCGCAAGCCATCCCGCACCTGTTCCCGACGCTGGAGCGCACGTTGCGCGAGACCGAGTTCGGCCCATCGCAAGACGAGCGCGGCCATCAGACGTTCCGCGCCTCACTGCCGATCCGGCCCGTCGATCACGATTTCCACGCGGCGGCGGACGGCCAGCTTGGCGGCATCATGAAAGTCTTCCGCGAATGGCGCATCAGCGGCGACACCGAGTGGCTGCGCGGCCTGTGGCCCAAGGTCAAGAAGAGCCTCGATTACTGCGTCGCGACGTGGGACCCCGGCCACAAGGGCGTCGTCGAGGAGCCGCATCACAACACCTACGACATCGAGTTCTGGGGGCCGGACGGCATGTGCACGAGCTTTTATTTGGGCGCCCTCCAGGCTGCGGTGAAAATGGGCAAGACACTCGGTGACGACGTGCCGCTTTACGCGGAGCTGCTCGCGAAGGGCGTGAAGAAAACCGAAGTTGAACTCTTCGACGGCGAGTATTTCATCCAGCGCATCGAGTGGAAGAATCTGCGTGCGAAGAATCCGCTCGAAGTCCAGAGCTTCGGCGGCGGTTACTCGCCCGAGGCGCAGGCGCTGATGCAGAAGGAAGGCCCCAAGTATCAATACGGCACCGGCTGCTTGGCGGACGGCGTGCTCGGCTCGTGGCTGGCGCACGTGTGCGGCGTCGGCCAGGTGCTGGACCGCGCGAAGGTGGCCAGCCATCTGCGCGCCGTGCACAAGCACAATCTCAAGCACGACCTCTCGGACTACGCGAACCCGCAGCGACCCTCGTACGCGGCCAGGGCCGAAGGCGGCCTGTTGCTTTGCACGTGGCCCAAAGGCGGCGAACTGGCGCTGCCGTTCGTCTATTCGAACGAAGTCTGGACCGG
>ORMF012587118.1_pt1 | contig 12701 bp, 12 predicted proteins | sample 1779871 | NCBI WGS metagenome assembly ORMF01 (sample SAMEA104232316, study PRJEB22302) | groundwater metagenome | biome: forest; feature: aquifer; material: groundwater | place: USA | collected 2011-08-07 | depth 5.4 m | reverse complement strand
GCTGGGATTATGCCTGGGTGCCAGTAATTGGTCCGATCGTCGGAGGAATAATAGGCACAGGAATATATCAGTTTTTCCTATCTAATTTTTGGGAATTGACAAAGTAAAAAAAATTATAAGAGTATCTTTCCTTATCACATAAAACAAAGATTTTAAAATATGGCCGAACAAATTAATTTTTCTTCAAAAAAAACAGAAACAAAAATAGTAAAACCTGTAGATATAATTTACGGAATAGACGACTCGCCACCTTTAGTTCCTAGAATACTTTTAGGGCTGCAACAATTTGTTGTTACAGCACTTTATCTATCATTAATAACACTTTTGGCGGCTCAAACAGGGATGAAATTTCAAGATGCTCAATATATGATGAGCACATGCCTTATTGTAATGGGAATTGCGGCACTACTTCAATCTCATCCTGGAAAACATATTGGTTCAGGGTTTTTAATAGTCTCTTCACCAATAATCATCTCTTTTACAGGCGAATTAAATGCATTAAAAATAGGTGGTTTCGCACTTTTGGCGGGAATGAATCTTTTCTGTGGATTTATAGAAATTACAATTTCTTCAATAATTAAAAAGCTTAAAATAATATTTCCTCCGATAATTTCAGGTTTAATTTTTTTATTTATTGGTTTAGAAATATGTGTAACAGCCTTGAGAAATGTGCTTCCTACTACACCAGGCAGCATACACACAACATCGTTTTCACTTGGATTAATAGTATTTTTCGTAACCTTCGGGTTGATTGTCGCTATTTATATTTGGGCTCCCTTAAAGATACAGCTTTTCAGCATAATAATAGGAGTTACATTTGGGGCTATTTTAGCTAATTTCTTGAATTTATATCTCCCTGTAAATTTGGAAAACATTGCAAAAACATCATTTTTTGCGATACCTGATTTCAGATTTGAAATGGATTTCAGTTTTGGACTTATTCCGTTATTTGTTGTTATTGCTTTTGCTGAATCAATAAAAGCAGTTGGACTTTTTACAACGTCTCAACAAATAAATGATGCAAACTTTAGCAAAGCAGATTATGATAAATTTAAACCTGGGATACTAGCAGACGGTTTGGCAATGATATTCAGCGGTCTTCTCGGAACAAAAGCTGTTGGACTAAGCCCAAGTGCAGTTGGAGTATCGAAAGCTACGGGCGCTACAAGCAGAAATATTGCCTATGTAGCTGCAATTATATGCTTCGCACTGGCTTTAATGCCGAAATTCACATCGTTTATTCTCGCCATACCACTGCCTGTAATTTCAGCAGGAATATTTTTCCCTGGCTGCATATTAATCGCAGGTGGAGCACAACTAATAACTATAGACCATATAACATCAAGAAGAGCACTTATTCTAGGAGTCTCGTTATCCGCAGCTTTAACCACTGTCATTTTCCCTGAATTTTATGCACAATGCCCTAAATTCATAAGAGATTCAATGGTCTCTATGCTGTTTATGGGCACACTAACAGCAATCATACTTAATCTTATATTTAGAATCAAAATAAGTAAAAAGAAAAAATGGAAAGTTAACAAAAGACTTAATGGAATCGACAACTTTATTTCAGGAATAAAAAAAGAACTTCCAGCTCTGACTAAAAATAAAGCAGCCATAAAAAACATCATAAGCTCTACTGAATATATTATAAGAATAATAACGGAAAAAAATTCAATTGGTGGCAATATGCTGGTCCACACGAAATTCGATGACATGTCATATAAAGTTTCATTGTTATATCGAGGAGAACTCCCGAAAATTCTAAAAACCACTAATATCACAGATCAAGATTTAATAGAAGAGCTGATGGCAATAAAAGGTGTAATTAATAATTATGTAACTTTTGCACCTGACAATATTACTGTAAAAACAGTTAATAAAAGAACAAAAATTGAGTTAAAATTTGATATCTATTAACCGCAATATTTTTAAAAAGAGAAATATATGCCTACTCAAAACTACTCTGATGAAGAAAAAAACTATCTTTTAGTATTGGCAAGAAAAACTATTGAATCCAAAATCCTTAGGCAAAAACTAAAACAAGAAGAGCCGCTTGAATCTCTTATGGTAAAACTTTCATGCTTCGTTACTCTTCACACTGCAAATGGGTATTTACGAGGCTGCATAGGCAATATATTGCCTATTGAACCTCTTTATTACAATGTAATTCATAATGCAGAAAATGCAGCGTTCAAAGATCCTAGATTCATGCCTCTTTCATCGTTAGAAGAATTAAATGATTTGAATATTGAGATATCAATATTAACTCAACCTCAACCCATTAGAAATACAACTGAAATAATATTGGGCAAACATGGTATAATTTTAAAAAATAAAGGAAGAAGTGCTGTTTTTCTGCCCCAGGTGGCACCTGAACAAAACTGGAACTTGACGACGACATTGGATCACCTTTCTTTAAAAGCAGGATTATCCAAAAAAGAGTGGCAGGATGATAAAGCTGAATTCCAGGTCTTTGAAGCAATTGTTTTCAGTGAAAATAGTTAAACAATTAATTTTCATTTTCTGCATTAGGTACAAAATACTGAATATATGCGTTCTTCCTTAAATCTTTTACAAATGATTTATAACGTTCTTCTCTCTGCTTTGAGGAAAGTTTATTATCAATTTCTTCTTTTACATCTGGAAAAGGAGCTGAAACCGCCTCTTTTAGGTCATCAATTTTTATAAAATAATATGCTTCTTTCAGTTTAACAGGTCCTATTATTTCGCCTTTTTTACCACCCTTTACTACATCTAAAAAATCACTTCTCAATTCAGTCAGCTCTATCCATCCAATATCACCCTTTTTATCCAAATTAGGTCCGTCAGAATAAAGAAGAACTGCATCACTAAAAGATTCATTACCGCTATTTGCAAAAGAATTTTTAAGAGTCTCAGAAAGTTGGTCTATTTCTTTAGCATGAACGCCATTAGTTTTCAATGAAATGATGCTTAACTTAATCTTTGCAGGTGTAGTAAACTCATCACGATGTTCATTATAGTAATCAAAAAGATCTCTAGGCGTAATGTAAACAGGTTTAAATACTTTATTATAAATATAAGCATCAATGGCTGCATTTTCATAGGCATTGGCTTTAAACTCTGCCATGCTTTTCCCTTGAGAGGCAAAAATTTTTTCCAACTCCTGCCTAGAATCAACATTAAACATTTTTATAAGATAATCTAGATTTTCATTGACAAATCTATCAGGTAACTTAAACCCTTGTGCCTCAAAGTCAGAATAAATTAATTTCCTATCTATTGCAGCATTAAGTGCTCTCAATCTTATTTTTTCAATATTCTTATTCAGTTCATTGCCTGAATACATCAAAGGCAATCGTGACTCTTCATAGCCACATATTTCAAGCACGTCTGTTAAAGTAACAGGAGCTCCATTAACCGTAGCCAAAAGACCAATATTTTCTTCATTTTCTGTATGAATTTCGCCTGCAAAAATGGATACTGCTAAACATGAAGTAATTAATATTGCAAAACAAATAAAATAATTTTTAAACATTTTAGAGTTGTTCGTTTGTTAAAAAATTGTGTAATGTTTTTATCATAAACTATGATCCAATAGATGGCGGTCTGATATAAATTAAATCTGAAATATCCATTTTACTGTCCACCCAATCTTCTGTTAAAAATAATTCTACAGGAAAGTCATCTAAAACAATCAATTTGCTCTCTGATAAACCGATATTTCCTATCAATTTTAAAAGATTGGCATTGCTGACAAAAATCACATGATCATATATATCAAATTTTAGGGAATCATTAACTTCAGCGACAAAAGGTTTATCAAATGCAATAAACCTACCGCCTTTGAATAAAAACGTCGACATCATAATGCTTTTGCCAGCAGAGAAAAATAAAACGGCGATTTTTGCACAAGGCAAAGGTTTGACTTTCATAGCAATAGGAAGAGCTGAGGAAATTCCACAAGATTCTACGCTTTTATCAAAAATAACTCCTTTAACGAATGAAGAAGCCACACGAAGACCTGTGAAACTGCCGGGACCACAACCGATGATCCATCTATTAATATCCGATATGCCGATGTTAATTTTATTAAGAGACGAATAAAACTCCTCAAAAAAAGGAGTATTGCTCCTGCCATTCAATTGTTTGGAGTATCTAAAAATAATCTCATTTTCAGAAGAAACCGCAAAAGAAGAAAAATTGCAGGAAAGATCTATGGCACACGAATATTTGTAACTCATTTTTAATAGAACAGCTTAATTTTTAATAAAATAATAACAGATATGCCCATAACTAATTGGTTTTAGAAAAACTCACATGAAATCTGAATCCGTTTTCTCTAAAATTAACCAATTTTTGAGATAGCTTCGCTATAAGTTATCAGTAATTAAGCAAAGTACCAACAGAAACAAGCACAAAATAAATTAGGATTGCCAATATTATTATAGCTATTGCTAATATTATGATGTTTTTTTTGCTTTTCTTCTCAGGAAGAAAGCTGTCAGTTTCTTCGGATAACGAATCAAGTTCATCTTCCACCATAGGAACAGAATCAGAAACTTCTACTGTAATGAGTTCTTCTTTTTTATCAGCATCTAATGCAGCTGTCTTTAAATTTTTTAAATTAGGAACTTTTTGCAGCGGAATTTCTTTTGTTGATTTAATTTTCTGAGTTTTCGAAAAATCTACAGATCCAGGCATTGGCAGTTCCATATCAGAATCATCAGGTACAGAGTCCTGTTCACTCATTTTAAATTTTGACGATTCTACTTTTTTATCATTAGAGGCTGTTGAGACTGGTGCTGCATTCTCAGACGGTTTAACTTCAGCTGCAGAAGTAACAGGAGGTAAACTCTCTTTTTTCAGTTGTAACTTTGGCAGCGCCATTTTATTTTCTTTTGTTTCTTGCAAGCTAGTTAACTCTTCTTTATTTTCAGTTTCAGGTTTTTTAAAATTTAATTTTAGTTTTGTCATATTCGGTGAAGAACTGTTTCCCTGCGGTGTTGAAGCAGATAAATTTAACGAATTGTCACCATTTCCCTGACTTGAATTATTTTTTTCGTCCATATAAACCCCTGCCGTTAAAATATTTTTTTAAAGGAATATTTACACTCTCTCTAATTTTAAACAATTCTAGCTCAATAAACAACCTATTCAAATTTAACTTTGCATATTTTTAACTGATGTTACGCAAAACGATTTTTAAAAATGTTATTACCTTGAATAATATATTTTATGCCGTTAGGCATAGAATATGGGTAGAATTTATTGGTGTGAGTTTTTCTAAAATCAATTAGTTATAGGTATAATTCAAAAAAAATTTCACATAAAACAATAATCATCAATAGCTATTTATATATTCTGCTCTTTTCAAGTGCACACGTAGAATTGTAAGTTCAGCAGGAGTCACACCGTCGATTCTAGCAGCCTGAGCTATTGTCGCAGGCTTAATCTTAAGTAATTTAGCCCTTGCCTCATTACTTAACCCTTTTATTTTTTGATAATCAAAAGAACTAGGTATCTTGACCTGTTCAAGCAGATGAAGCTTGTTTATTTCACTATCTTCTCTGAGAAGATAGCCTTCGTAATGTGCAAAAATGCCCAACTGCCGCAAAACACGTCTGTCTACTTTATTATTTAAATTAAGATCCAATTGTTCGGCATTAAATGGCAGTGGTTCAGCTACATTACCATGCAGATCACGTAGGTGCTCTTTAATAGTCTTTCCGTCTACCTTATTTATTTTGGAAAGCTCAAGTGCTTTATTAAATTTATTCTTATAGACTAAATAAGAATTATATTTATCAAGAGATAAAAGCCCTATTTCGCGTGCAAATTCACACAGTCTTAAGTCGGCACAATCTTGCCTTAAATGCAACCTATATTCAGCTCGACTCGTAAAAAGACGATAAGGCTCCATTATATTTTTACTGACAATATCATCTATCATTACTCCTATATATGCTATATCACGTCCAATTTCAACAAATGTTTGCCCGTTTGCTAATCTTGCCGCATTAAGTCCTGCAATAAGCCCCTGTGCAGCAGCTTCTTCATAACCGCTTGTCCCATTAATTTGACCTGCCAGAAAAAGATTCGGGTATTTTTTTACGCTTAAATAACGATTAATTTGCTCAGGGAAAACAAAATCATACTCTATCGCATATGCATATCTGGAAATCTGAGCTTTCTCTAAACCTGGAATGGTTCTCAACATCTCCCATTGAACTTCAGTAGGCAGGCTGGTAGAAAATCCATTTATATAGTATTCGTCACAATGCACGCCTTCTGGTTCAAGATAAAGAGTGTGTGTCTCATGATGCGGGAAACGGACAATTTTATCCTCAAACGATGGACAATAACGTGCACCAATACCCTCTATTTTTCCACTGTACATTGGAGCTCTGTGTAGATTTTTACGCACAACTTCAGCAGTGGCTTCAGATGTTTTCACTAAATAACAATTCAAATCTTTTTTATCAGTTTTAGGATATGATTCTTCATTAAAAAAAGTAAAATTTTCTTCAAAAGCTTCAGTAGACTGTTTCTCCATTTTTTCAAAATCAATCGTCTTCCCGACAATTCTCTGCGGAGTACCTGTTTTAAGTCTGCCCATCGTTAGATTTAACTGCTTTTTTAACGCATCTGACAGTTTAAATGAAGAAAAATCGCCAGCTCTTCCACCTTGAAAATTATTCATTCCGTAGTGAAGCTTTCCACCTAAAAATGTTCCTGAGCAGATAACTATCGCTTTGCAGTAAAAACTGTCGCCAAATTGCGTTACAATGCCTTCTATTTTTCCATTATCTAGAATAAATGATTCAACTTCAGCCTGATGGAGGTTTAAGTTTTTAGTTTTCTCAAGTTCAAATTTCAATGCATGCTGGTAGATATATTTGTCGCATTGCGCTCTCGGCGACCAAACTGCAGGACCTTTTCCTTGATTAAGCATTCTAAACTGTATAGTTGCCGCCTCAGTCACACGTCCCATCAGACCACCCAATGCATCAATTTCACGAACTACATGTCCTTTGGCAATTCCTCCTATTGCAGGATTACAGCTCATTTGCCCTATATGGTCAATATTCATAGTAATAAGAAGTGTAGATGCCCCTAATCTGGCAGCTGCAGCGGCAGCCTCTGCTCCAGCATGACCTCCTCCAACGACTATTACATCATAATTATAAAAATCTTTATGCATAATTCACTCAAAACTCATAAACTTCAATATCATCAATACAATTGTTTAAGTTACACAAAGATTTTTCAATTACAATACCATTCAAAGGGTCACATGAAAGCATCACTGTATCATTTATGCATTTTGCTATAAAGCTTACAGCCCTTTTAATTGCATCTGTTAATGTCAAACCGTTAGTTAAACAACCCGCAACAACACTTGTAAATGTGTCTCCTGTGCCTGAAAAACAAGCTTTAACTTTCTTATTTGAGACACAATTGTATTTTGAGGAAGCTGAGTCATAAAAAACTGTGTATATAAGATCGTTCTCGCCTATTATTTCAATTCCTGTAATCACAGGGCTTTTCACGTTCAAATTTAAGAGTTTTTCTAAAAAATATTTAGCATCATTAAATGAAATTTTATCACTATATTCTCTTCCCAAAAGCATACATGCTTCTGTTAAGTTTGGAGTAATTACATCTGCTACTCTCAGAAGTTTTTTTATAGAGTCAACAATGTTACTTCCAATAAACGGAGAATAGAGTTTTCCATGATCGGCAAAGACTGTGTCAACAATAACTAATGTTTCCTTTTTACTAACATTTCTGATCAAATTTTCTACTATTTTAATTTGTTTACCTGATGTCAGAAATCCAGTGTAAACAGTGTCGAATTTCAAATTTAATTTCCTCCAATGTTTTATAGTCATCTCCATCATTTCATCCATCGGCTTCATCACAAATCCATTAATAGCTGCATGAGAAGATAAAACAGCAGATGGGATATTGCTCACTTGAATTCCCATAACTGAAACAATAGGTAAAATCAAAGACAAAGATGCTTTCCCATACCCTGAAAGATCATTTACTGCCAAAAGATTTTTAATATTCATAACACACTATACGTAAAGTTAAATCAAATACTATTTGGCATATTATATACATAAGAATTGAAAAGAAAATATAAAATGTTATTTTAGCGCCTGCAAAACTAAATATACTCATAACAAATTGGTTTCAGGCTTAAGAAATAATGAAAAATAAAAAAATTGGTGTCTATGCTCTTTTGATGATAAATCTTATTGCAATAGACAGTTTGAGAAATATTCCGCTTACTGCACCAGCTGGAATATTAGTAATAGGGATGTATATAGTAGGCATCCTTATATTCTTCATCCCTTGTGCTATTGCAACTGGCGAATTATCAAGCAAATGGCCTCTCATGGGGGGAATTTCTTGTTGGGTAGAAGAAGCAGCCGGCAAGGATATGAGTTTCTTTGTAATATGGATGCAATGGATATATAACCTCGTCTGGTTCCCTTCTATCACAGCTTTTGCAGCAACACAACTTGCTTACAGCATAGAATCTACCAACAGTTCGGCTTTAATATTATCTTCCAATCCGATATATATTACAATAATATGCTTGGCTCTATTTTGGTTAGCTACATTTATTAATAGCTTTGGGATGAAACCTGCCTCAATTTTGAGCAATTGCGGAGCACTAATAGGAACACTTTTCCCAATGATATTAATTATTATACTAGGTGCTATTTGGATATTTTCAGGCAATCCTACTCATATCACAAGCATAAAGGAAACAGTGCATCAAGGCAGTGTTTTAGGGCTTTTTGTGGTTGTACTGTTCAGTCTTATGGGCTTGGAAATGTCTGCAACTCACGCAGAAGAGGTGAAAAATCCGAAAAAGGATTTCCCAAAATCTCTTTGGCTCACCGTAATTTTAATTCCTATTTCATTAATACTTGCCAACATCGCTATTGCACTGGTTGTACCTCCATCTATGATAGATCCAACAGCAGGATTGATGCAGTCATTTGATGCCTTTTTCCGTTCATTTAACATCACTTGGATGGATGAAATAATGGCTCTCACGCTTTTCTTAGGGGCATTTGCCGGAATTGGAGCTTGGTCATTTGGACTTTCTAGGTATTTAAATAAAGCCGCACAGTCAGGGTATATGCCAAAGAGCTTAATAAAGACTAATAAATCGAATGTACCTGCTAATGCTATGTTTTTCCAAGCTGTTATTGTTTCATTTATAAGTCTTATTTATCTTTGGATGCCGACAATTCAGTCAGCTTATTGGTTTTTAAGTGATTTAACGGCTCAACTAGCTCTAATTTCGTATATAATATTTTTTATTTCCGCAATAATACTGCGGAAAAAATATGCTTGGGATAAAGACAAAAACTATTCATTTGCTCGTAAAAATATAAGTATTTTTTTCTACTACCTTGGAGTTGTAGGAAGTATTGCCGGCATAATAGCAGGCTTTATTTTGCCTGGCAACGATATGATGCCTTTATGGGAATTTGATCTTATGCTGATTATAGGAATCTTAATTACGCTTATAATTCCCTATATCATAATAAAAAAAAAGAGCCTCAAAAATAAGGCTCATGTTTAAAATGAACTAAATCTTTATTGTATTTTTACCAAATCAGCAGATACAGTCAAGTAAGGCTGACCAACTAAAATTATTCCCCAAGATGTTCCTTTTTCTACACGAATATTTTCTAATCGGTAATTCATTCTCTGTTCTACAGGGATTCCAGAATTATCCCACAAATTTTGAACGGCTTCTGAGTAGTTGACACCTATAACTTTAATAAAACATACATCCCAACCATAAGAAGTACCTGTGAGTGTAGAAAGAACCATCTCTTCTGGATTTATAGTTGCGGAATTTGCAAACAAGGAAAAACTAGCCAAAAAAAGCACACCAACGATAAAAAACTTTCTAATAACAGCCTTCATTTTAAAATCCTCCTAATTTTAATAATTTGAACTATTGTTTTAATGTTTGAGATTTAAGCTTAACCACATCTGCTGTAACCGTAATATAAGTCTGTCCTATCAAAATAACTCCCCAATAAGTACCCTTATCCACTTTAATATTTACAAGAGAACAGCCCACCCTGTCACTGGCTGAAATTCCTGAATTTTCCCATAAATTTTCAATTGCTTGTGAATAACTGAACCCTACAACTTTTATAAAACAAACACTCCAACCATAAGAAGTACCAACAGCACTCCACTTCACTACGGCGTAATTATTGGTGTCAGCCAGTTGCTGCTGAAAAGCATTTTGTCCAGGATAATACTGTGATCTATGCCTGCATGAAGATGATGATAAGGTTATTAACGAAAGAGATATCAAAATAAACAAAACTTTTCCTATATAATTTATTTTGAGAATCTTCATTTAAAAAATCCTTATTCAAAGTAAAATAACTAATCCAGCAATTACAATTCTAAGTATAGCGAAGCTATCACAAAAATCGGTTAATTTGCGATAAAATAGCTTAAAATTTAATATAAGTTTTTCTAAAACCATTTTGTTATGGGTATATATTCAGTTAGAATTACATTTAAACAGATGATTGGCTGATTATTTAAATTTTATTGAAAGTTAACAATATGAATCTTATACAGATATTTCACCCTACCCTAATTTGGTGTATCATAGGGATAATCATGCTGATTATAGAATTTATGATGCCTGGTTTTATTGTATTTTTCTTTTCAATGGGAGCATTCGCAATAGCGATAATCTATTATTTCACAGGAATAAACATCAATTTGCAGCTAATTTTATTCCTTGTAATTTCTATCATCCTCTTATTCACGTTAAGAAGTAAAATGAAAGCGATTTTTAAAGGAATTCGAAATGAGACAAACAACTCTACTGCAAATATAGACACATTTGTGGGCGAAACAGCCATCGTAATTGAAGAAATTAACCCTCCGTATGATGGGAAAATAGAATTTCACGGGACTGAATGGTCTGCAAATTCTTCATGCAAAATTCAACCAAAATCAAAAGTTAAAATAATAAAGCAAAATAATCTCACCTTCACTGTAGAAAAAATTTAATCTATACTCATACGCCTTGATTTTTAGGTTATCTACTGAGCAAGATTGAGTTCAATATTTTTTCAGAAACCGATTTTTAAAATACCCTTGGTATGCCTTAATTAACTGATGCTACACAAAAGAGTCTTTGTGATCTCACTGTCTTTGTGTGAAAATAAAATTTATCCGTGGTAATTAGGATAATTAGTTGATAGAATATTTCAAAATTTCTCTCAGCGTTCTTTAAATATCGGCGGTAGATAAAATAGTGAATGATAACTGCATAAAGTCAGTTAAGATTATGAATAATGTTTTATGGAGATTTGTTCATCGAAGATGAATAAATAAAAAAAGCTGAACAGAAAGGGGAGATGTAAAAACTGTTCAGCCCGTAGTGTGAAATTATATTATTTTAACCTTAATTTTGCGACCATTGACCATTCGCATATGTCCATGATGATCCGTCTGTTACATTCACCGTCATTGAATCCAATGTCCCATCGGAATTGAAACTGTAATTTGGTATTCCTGTTATTGTTGCGTCAGGCCACTGTCCAGAGCCGCCCCATTGGGTAAAGGTTCCGTTTTGTTCTACAAAAATTGTTCCAGTGTTATACCAATTATCCAACACCAAAATTCCAGAATTATGAGTAGAATTGGAATTCTCTCCACCAGATAAATTATAATTACTTGCATGAAAAGATATATTACTAACATTAGTTAAAGGAACTATATCTGCAGGGTTATATATATTAACTGTTACAGATTCATTTGCTGTTATTACATTTGTTATAATAAATGGTACATTGCTGTTGGAATTATAAAGACTGGCTATCATATATGTTTCTGGTCCTAGTCCATATGTGTAGTTTGTCCAAATAGTTTGAAATGAATTTTGATTAGCCTGTACAAAACCTCCAAAATAATTAAAAGTACTAGTAGATATAGAGTTGCCTTCTGTAGGACCCAGTGCAGTAGCTATTTCCAAATGCGTGTTTTGACTTTGGCTTGAATTGTAGATATTAAATCCTTGCACTCCGTCGTAATGTCCACAATGATGATAATTGTCTAATGGTGTCAGGACGTATGAAAAACTTTGCGATTGTGGATTGACGGTTATTGTATTTGGCATGTTGTTGACAAACCAGCCAGAGCCACCTTGTGCTATAGTTAAAGATTCATTTGTATGATTATTGAATGTTACATTAATATTCATGCCGGCAAAGGCAAAAATGGCTCCGCTGAACAATAGAGCGGCGATTAAAATAATTTTTTTCATTGCTATTTTCCCTTAGCTATTTATTTTAATTGGTTTATTGACAACAATCTATTGTACATTCACCAGTAAATTAAAGCAAATAAAATTATCAAAAAAAAATCAAAATTAATAGTTTACATAAATTATTTAACATGCAGTATTTAACATAACAAAAAAACATAATTATTCCAAAATAAACATCAAAGAAAGGTTTAAGGCAAATTAATTTGCCATTTAATGTTTACTTAAAAGCATTCTACATGCTCTACATGGTAGAAACAAATATAAAATTAGTGAATATAAGTTATGAAAAAATTATTCTCGACAGCTCTGCTGGAGATATACCAAAGTTATCCCAAAAATTGGTTAATTTACGATAAAACTGACTCAGATTTGATAT
>ORMF012629102.1_pt1 | contig 12706 bp, 9 predicted proteins | sample 1779871 | NCBI WGS metagenome assembly ORMF01 (sample SAMEA104232316, study PRJEB22302) | groundwater metagenome | biome: forest; feature: aquifer; material: groundwater | place: USA | collected 2011-08-07 | depth 5.4 m | reverse complement strand
TCGCGTTCGACGAAATCGTCATGCAGATCGACGATCAGACGCGCCGATTTCAGGCGCGGCAGGATGTCGGCGAACAGCAGCACGGTGTGCGGCTTGTGAAAGAACACGGTGCCGATGTCGTGTTCGTGCACAAAGCGCACGACCGTATCGAGGTGTGGCCGGAGGAGGGCCGCGAGGAGCCGGTTTTTCGCAAAGATATTGCCGGTAGCCCAGCGCGACATCTCACGCCAGGCCAGGCTGAGCTGGCCCAGCGGCGTACCGCCGCCGTTCCAACCCGGCAGCAGCAGGAACCCCGAAAACAGCGACGCATAGCTCTCGACGACGTCGGGCGCGGCCGCACGGCGTGGATCGCGAAAAAACGAGATGCAGAACACGTCGTAGCCTTGCCGCGCGTAGTCCTGCGCCGTTCGCACGTAAACCTCCGCCGAGCCGTTATGCGGCTTCGGGAGGAACAATTCGTCGGTAACGAATACGATCGAGCGGCTTGCGTCGGTCATCGATGATTCCGGTCGAGACGATTGCGGAAACGGCGCCGCCGATCGTTTCCTACCGGCGCAGGTTTTCACCGTATCGCGCCCGACTTTCGAAAGGGCTAATGACGGTGGGCTGCGGCGTCAGCAGCGGGTTGCCGGGCAGCGTCGCTGTCGAACTCCGCCCGGAGGCGGACCAGCCGACCAGTTTGCGGGTTGCGCCGTCCCGGCCGAACGCCAGCAGGAATTGCCGTGCGTCGCCGGTGTCGATGCGCCCCAGATATTGCAGGCCGCTGAGGTCGCGGGTCAGCCCGGTCAGCAGGCGGTGCGCGGCTTTGGCCCTGCCGGCAAAATCGATCAGGCCGAAATTGGCTTCCTTCTCAGCCCGGTCCGGGCCGTCGTCCTGCCAGTCGTAAACGATCGACAGCGGTATGCCGGCCGACAGGTTGAGCAAATACGCGCGGGCGACAAACTCGGCCTGCTGCTCCTCGGACAGCACGCCGGCCACCGACGAATAGCCCCATTCGCCGCTGACGACGGTGGGGCAGGCGCCGCGGCCGCATTGCGCCGCACGCGACGCGGCCGCAGCCCAGTCCTTCAGCACGCTCTCGGGTGGCTCGTCGCGGTACGGGTGGACGCTCAGCGCGTCGAAGCATCCGCTGCGGTCGGCCGCGATGAAGTCGCGCAGCAAGGACCATCGAAAACCCGACGCGGCGGGGCCGATGACCGCCGCATCCGGCGCCACGGCGCGGATCTGCCCGCATACTTCAGTGGCAAAGCCGACGTAATCCCGGAGGTCCGGCGGCTGACCGAAATTGTGGTCCGGTTCGTTCCAGACCTCCCAGATCGCCGCCGCGCCGTAGCGGGCCGCGGCGGTCCGGGCAAATCTCATAAACGCGGCGCGCGCCGGGCCCTGCTGCGGTGCCGCATAGGCGAGCGACGGGCTATCGGGCCGCCCCGGCAGGCGCCGCGCATAAAGCGGGTTCGAATAAGCCAGGATAAATAGCGGGGTGAGGCCGGCGTGCTGCAGGTCCGCGGCAAGCCGGTCGGCTGCGCGCCAGTCGTAAACCCCCCGCTCCTGCTCGGTCTCGGCCCACAGCAGATCGGTCCGCACGAGGCGAAAGCCGGCGGCCCGGATCCGCTCGAATTGCGTCGGCGCGTCGCCGGAGACGTGGATGTTGATGCCGAGCCCGTTCGGCACCGAGCCGTCGCCGAGGTGGCGGGCGAGCCGCGCGCTCGGGGCTGCGGATTTGGCCGCTTCGGCCGTCATCGTCCCCGCCTGCGGCGCTCGTAGCGCCTCGGGGGGGCCGACGATCGCGATCGCGGCGGCGGCGGCCGCCACGACGAATTTCACGCGCCAGGTGTTCGACCGCGCGGGCATGGCGATACCCCTAAGCGCCGAGCCGGCTGTGTTGTGCCAGGTGGCGAACGGCCGAGCGCACCCGCGCTACCCGTATCGTATCGAATACCGAAAAGCCCGGGATCACCGCCTGCGTGCCGTAGATGTGCAAGCCAAGCAGGATGGCTTCCGCGGCTGTCGTCGCGACCGCGGCGCCTGCCGCTCCGAACCGGGGTATCAGCCAGAGGCTTGCGGCGATACCGACGGCGGCGCTCACGCTCAGATACTTGACCTTGCGCACCATGTTCTCTTTCGAGACGAACAGCGAGCTGTAGGCGCTCTGTACGAACCGGATCGGGATGCCGACGGCCAGTATCTGCAACACGGGCACGGCCGGCGCGTACTGCGCGCCGAACAGCAGCGGGACCAGCGGTGCGGCGGCAAGCGCGGTCGCCACCGCAATCAGCGTTCCGAGTATCGCCATCGCCGGGACGCCGGCATGCAGTGCCGCCGCAAAGCTGTCGCGGTCGTGCTCGGCCCAGCGGCACAGCGGTGCGACCAGCAGGCGCATGTAGATGACGTTCGGGATCAGAAAGATGGCCGCGATCAGCAGAAACGCGGCGTTGTAGATCGCCGCGGCACTGCCGCCGCACAGCCATTCGAGCAGGATCACGCCGCCCTGGAAGTACAACAGGTAAAATATCGTCATCAGGGCGAACGGCGCCGCTTCCGCCGCCGTGTCCCGGAGCGATGGAACCTCGAGCGGGCGGGCGCCTTCGGGCGGCGGCGCGGGGTGCCCGGCCAATTCGATACGACCCGCCGACAGATCGCGGAGCAGCAGACCGCCGGCGCTGCCGGTCAAGGCCCCGACGATCGCAAAGCCGACCAGCACCCCGTCATATGCCGCCAGAGGCACCGCCAGTGCGACGCCGGCCGCGGCCGCCAGCCGGCCGGTCTGCATCGTCGTTTGCCAGGTCGCCAGGCGTTCGTACCGCCCCTCAAGCTGAAAGCGGCACGAGGCGAGTTCGACCGCTACCTGCCCGACCAGGATCGGGATCGACGTCACCAGAACGAGGGTTCCGACGCCGGTGCCGCCGATGTCTGCGCGTAGCGCGTAGCCCGCGACGATCAGCGAAGCCAGGCATGTCGCGATCCCCACCAGCATCGCCGAAGGCCGCAGCCATCGGACGGCCCCCCAGCCCTCACGGCCGAACGCCTGCAGCAGGGACCAGTTGACACCGGCCGACGCCAGCGGCGTGACGAGATTTATTGCCGCCAGCAATGCCGCGATCCGACCGAACTCGGCCACCGTCAGCGAGTGCGTCAACACCAGCTGCGTGACGAACGAGCAGACCGACGAAATCAGCGTTCCGGTGAACAGCACCGAGATGCCGTGCACGAACCTGCCGCAATTCAAGCTGCGGAGCGTCCGCATCAATGGAGCCGCTCCTCGCGTCGGCTCACCCTGCCGTAGAGCGACAGGTACGCCCTGACCTGCGGCTCCAGGGAGAAATGTTCGCGCGCGTGCCGGAGCGCGGTTTGGCCCATTTCGCGCCGCTGGCGCTCGTCGGTTAAAAGACGGCGAAGGCGGTCCGCATAGCCGCGCGCATCCTCGATGTCGACCAGATAGCCGGTCTGCCCATCGACGATAAGCTCGTCGGTGCCCGGGATGTTCGACGCGACGACCGGGATCGCACGGTGCATCGCCTCGACGACCGAGATCGGCAGTCCCTCCCAACGGGAAGGCAGCAGCATGACGCGCGCGCTGCTCAGGATATCGAGCGCCTCGGCATGCGGCCGTGCACCGCAGAATGTGACCTGGTCGGTCAACCCGGCTTCGCCGAGCCGCCGACGCAGCTCCGTCTCGTATTCGCCGGTGCCGATGACGCACAGCGTCGGGCATGCCGGCCGCAAGGCGGCAAGAATTTCGGGAAGGATCAGCGGGTTCTTCTGGTGATGGAGGCGCCCGAGAAACGCGATGTCGAAGCCGGGGCGCCCTGGCGCGATGGCAGCTTCGGCTTCCCGGCAGCCGTTACGGATGACATGGCAGCGGCCCTCGTCGGCGATCAGCCCTTCCTGCCGCGCGATCTGCGCATCGCTGTTCGAGACGAACACGGTGGCCATCGCGCGCCGGATGCAGAACCGTTCGACCATCTTCGCGACATGGCGGATTCCGGCCGGCTTTTGCCGGTAGTGAAATCCGTGGACCGTGTAGATCCTCGATCTGCCGATGTCGCGCGGCAGCATCGATACCGGCAGGCCGGCGCGCGCGCCGTGCGCATGGACCACGGCCGGCGGGGAGTTCCGCAGGTAATTGGCGAGCGATTGCGCGATGCGGCCGCTCTGGCGGCGCGTTCCGAACTCGAGTTCGAGCGTCCGCAGACCGCGCTCGCGCGCTTGCGCGATGATGTGCGATGCGCGCTGGCTGGCGATCGTGACCGCAACGCCGCGCTCGCTGAGTTCCTGCGACAAGGAAAGCACGGCCGTCGTCCCGCCTCCGAGACTGCCGTCGCCAATAACCTGCAACACCTCTAGCATCGGGTCTCTCTCAAGGTCCGGCAGCGACCGGGTTCAGGCCTGCGCGAGGCGTGGGCGCCACGCATCGTTGCGGTGCGCGGCGCCGAAACCCGCCTCCACCGCAGGCGGCGGGGGTGCGGCCGCGCTCGCGAGTGCGTCATCGACGAATTTGCGAAAGTTTCGCTGAAAGAGATCCTTGGAAAAGTTGCTGGCATGCGCAGCAATCGTGGCCGGGTCGAAGGCTGCCGCAAATTTTTCGAACCGCTCGATCGCGGCGATCAGCGCTTCCGGCGTCTGCTCGTCGAACAGGATGCCGGTGCGTCCGGGCACGACGGTTTCGCGAGCGCCGCCGCGGCCGAAGGCCAGCACCGGGCGCCCGGACGCCATGACTTCGACCGGGACGATGCCGAAATCCTCCTCACCCGGAAAGATCAGCGCGCGGCAACGCGCGTAGTGGTCGCGCAGCACCGCATCCTCAGCCCGGCCGAGAAACCGTATCGTCGGGCCGGCGAGCCGGGTGAGGGCGTTGCGCTCCTCCCCGTCGCCGATGACGATCAGCGGCTTGCCGAGCCGGTTGAACGCCTCGATCGCGATGTCGACGCGCTTGTAGCGGGTCAGCTGCCCGACATAGAGGTAGAACTCGTCGGGTTCGCCCGGCGCCGGCCGATAGAATGCGGTGTCAACCGGCGGGTAGATCACGGCGGCGTCGCGCCGATAGAATTTCCACACGCGGCGGGCGACGTTTTGCGAATTGGCGACAAAATGATCGACCCGCGCCGCCGAGGCCACGTCCCACTGGCGCAAACGGTGGGCAAAGAACGAAATCGCCAATCGCTTCAGTGGGCCAGCCTCTTCCCGATAGTCGTGGTACATGTTCCACAGGTAGCGCATCGGCGTGTGGCAGTAGCAGACATGTACGGCGTCGGGACGCGTGATGACACCCTTGGCCGGTCCGGACTCGCTGCTGATCACCAGGTCGTAGGCGCGCAGGTCGAGCTCCTCGAGCGCACGCGGCATCAACGGCAGATATGACTGGTAGCGTCGCCGCGCCTGCGGCAGCCGCGCGATAAAGCTCGTCTGCACCTTGTGCCGGCGGATCGTCGGCGAGATTGCCTCGGGATTGTAAATGTGGGTGAAGAGGTCGGCGTCGGGAAACATCTCGCACAGCGCCTCGACGACCTTTTCGCCGCCGCGCATATTCAACAGCCAGTAATGGACGATCGCGACTTTCATCGAATTTCCTTTATGCCGACAGCTTTCAAGGAATGCGTTCGGGTGTTGCCGCACGGCGCGACGCTATGCTGCGGCAAAGGCGGCCTGCCGGTTCGGGCTGAGGTGCGCGGCGGCCGGCGACCGCGAGGTCTGCAGATTGGCTCGCACGCTCATCCACGCGAAGATCGCTACCAGGAGCCCGTTCGGCTGCCACAGCACCGACTCGCTGACGCTCGCGACAAGGTAGTAGGCGAGGAACATCGCGATGAACGTCGCGAGGTTCCACGCGCCGGCCCTCGCCAGGATGGCGGTGCGCCCGATCAGCGTCGCAACCCCCGCTGCGAACAGCAGGAGGCCGACAAATCCGGTGTCGAGGATCAGCTGCAGGTAGCCATCGTGCGCATGCAGTTCGAACTGCTTTGTCCAGTGCCAGAAGACGGCCCCCGGCGCGTCGAGACCGAGCCAGAAAATACCGTAGCCGTAGCCCAGCCACGGGCGTTCGCCGATCATGCCGATGACAAAATCCCAGATATTCGTACGCCCGGAGAAGCTGCCGTCGCGGCCCAGCAGTTCGGCGCCGATCGCAACAATGTCCGAGCCGAACACGATTGCTGTCGCGGCGACCACGCAGACCAGCCCCGGGACGACGGATTGGACAAATCCGGCACTCTTTTGAAACAGATAGCCAACCGACAACACGATGATCGCCGTGGCGCCGGAGACGATCGGGGTGGCCGAGCGCGACAGCACAAAGCAGGCGGCGCAGCCGATCAAGACGGCCAGGTGCGGCAGGCGCGGCGGTTCGTCCAGCATGATGCGGAACGCGATCGGCAGCGCGCAGATCACCATGAACGAGCCGAGCTCGTTCTTGTGCGCGGAAAGCCCGCGCAGCTGTCCGTGAATGTCGAACGCGAGCGAGGGCAGCAGCGCGGCATAGATCAGCGAGCCGACGATGGTCAGTCCGGCCGCTACCTGCAGCATCCGCGCAAGCTGTCGCTCGTCGAAATGCAGTCCGGCCAAGGTGCCGACGATGACCGGGCCGAACGTCGCGACGGCGCGGCGCAGTGTAGCGTCGGGCATCGGCGACCACGCCATCGAGACAAAGCACCAGGCGCTCAGAGTCAGCAGCGGCAACCCGACAAATCGGAGTGCCGCAGGGCCGAAGCGCCACACCAGAAGCATCAGGTTGGCGCCGTAGATGCACAGCAGGATGATCTGCTTGGTCGCGTTGCCGGCCTCCGAGATCTTGTCGATGTCGGCGGCGCCCGCTTCGCCGATCGGCTGGCTGCCGAGCACCGCCGAGATCATCCCGCCGAGGCAGACGATCGAGAGCAGAATGATCGCGTGATCGATCCAGCCGCACCGCGTGCCGGCGTCCGACGGACGCCACCGGTTCACGCTTCGGCTCCGACGTAGCGCGGCAGGCGCGAGGGGTAGGCCCGGCGGTATTTCGAATAGGGCTTGCGGTAGATTTCCGCCTCGGGAAAATCGAGCGGGCCGAGCCGCGAAACATTCATGCGGCTGACGACCGCTCCGGCGATCTCGGCGCCCGCCTCGTTGAGCATGCGCAACGCCTGCTTGCTGGCGCTCCACGCCGTGCTCGACCAGGCGACGATCAGCACGGTGCGATCGGCCAGCGGTGCCAGCAGGCGGGCGTCCGAAACCGGCAGGACCGGCGGCGCATCGAGCAGCACCAGATCGAAGCTGGCGCGCAGCTGCGATACCAGGCTCGCCATTCCGGCGGAGTGCAGCAGCTTTTGCGGCGCCTGCTGGGCGTTGCCGGCCGGCAATACCCACACGCCGGTCGACGGGTCTTGCCGCAGTGCGGGGCCGACCTCGACCGTGCCATCGACGCACTCCGCGACACCCGGCACCAGGTCGAGATTGAAGGCGGCATGCAGCGTCGGTGCCCGCAGATCGCAATCGACAACCGCGACGTGCTTGCCCGCCGCGCTGGCCGCCGCGGCTAGTGCTGCGGTGGTGGTCGATTTGCCTTCCTGCGACACGGCGGACGAGACCAGCACGACCTGCCCGAAACCGACCATCGCCGGCTCGCCCAACCAACCGGCCGGCGTTCCGTTTGCGCCGCCGCCTTGGTTCAGCACGCTCGACAGCGAGGTATAAAGACCCGCAACCGCCTCGGCAAACAGCGGGTCGCCACCGCGGCGGCGGGAGTTGCCGCGCAATTCGGGGATCGTGCCCAGGACCCGCAGCGGGCCCAGATACGCATCGATGTCGTCGAGGCTGCGGATCGTTCGGCGCGCGCGGTATTCCTTGAGCAGCACCGCCGACAGGCCGACGCCGACCGCGGCGACCAGGCTGCCGATCAGGATCAGCGGCACTTTCGGCCAGGAGGGATGCAGCGGGACGGCGGCGCGCGAGACGATCCAGCCGCGCGCCTCGTTGAACCCGACTTGCTCGGTGGCCTTCCAGCGGTTGACGAAATTCTCGTAAATGGCGCGGCCCGCCGCTGCCTCGCTCTGCACCGCGTTCAGCTGGATGGCTTCGGCCTCGACCGCGTTCGCCTCCCGGCGGACGGTCTGCAGCGAAGCCTCCATCGACTGTGCCTGCCGCGTCGCCGCATCCAGGTTCATCCGCATTCCTTGCAGGATGGTCTGGGCGGCGGCCTCCAGCTGACCCTCGATGCCGCGCGACTCCTGGCCGTTTTCGGATGCGGCGCCGCGGATTTTAAGTGCCGCGAGCGCGCCGCGCAGCCGGTCGAGATACGGGTTCGTGCCGGGCGGCGCTTCCCACGCGAGTAGCGCAACGAGGCCGCTCTTGCGCACCCGCTCTTCGGCAACGGCAAGCCGGCTTGCCGCTTTTTCGCGCTCCGCGCCGACGACGACGATGCGCTCGTTGAGGGCGTTGAGTTCGGCCTTCAATTGCCCCAGGTCGCGTCCGCGCGCCTGCGATCCGGTGCGGAACTCCATCAGCTTGCGGTCCGAGCTGATCATGGCGGTTTGCAGCTCGGCGCTGCGCCGTTGCAGGTAATCGGCCGCACGTTCGGCGACTTCCAGCCGGTTGCGATAGCGCGCGTCGATATAGTTCTCGGCGACGGCATTGGCCACCGATGCGGCGATCTCGGGACTGCCGTCGGTGAACTGGATCTTGACGATCGTCGAGCGGCCGACCGGTGCGACCTTCAGATGGCGCGCGATGCGCTCGGTTGCTGTGCTGTCCTGGCGGTCGAACCCGGTCGGCGTGCCGCGCTCGGTCGTCGCGCCGGCGGACGGTTGGCCGACGCTGCCGGACCTGGCGCTATCGAGGTGCAGCGTATGCGCGACGCGCCGGAGTGCCGCCGGCGCCGTCATCAACTGCAATTCGCCGTCGATATCCGGCTCGCGCGTGCCGGCGGTGGCGGTGACCGCGTCCGTCCCGGCGATGTCGCTCTCGCGCGGCGCCGCCTGAACCGAGACCTCTGCCGTATATTGCCGCGGCGCGAAGTACAGATAGGTGAGGCCCAGGGCCGTCACCGGCACGAAGCCGAGCAGAAAGCGGCGCCATTCGCGCCCGACACAGCCGATTGTGCGATCGATGCTGCGGGCGGGACCTCGGATCGCTGCGTTCGTCTCGGACAGGTCGGGCTGCATGTTTTTCCGATCGCTCAACGGGATGCGGCCTGCTTCTCTACGCCGTCGGGGAGGTGCGCCGGCGGTGTCGCAATTGCTGTCGGGCGCGGTATCACCACGCACCCTGCTGGCGCAGCACGACGCCGACGGTGCGCGCCAATATCCGCAGATCGCCAACCAGCGAGATCGTCTTGACGTAGGTCGCGTCGAGCGCAACCCGTTCTCGGTACGACGTGGTGCTGCGGCCGCTGACCTGCCATAATCCGGTCAGGCCGGGCCGCACCGACAGGTATGCCGCCGCGCCGCCGAGCGGGACATAGAGGTCGCGGTACTCCTGCAACGGTACCGGGCGGGGTCCGACGAGGCTCATCTCGCCACGCAATACGTTGATGAGCTGCGGCAGTTCGTCGATCGATGTCGCTCGCAGGAAGCGGCCGACCGGCGTGATTCTCGGGTCGCTGCGCAGCTTTCGGGTCTCCCTCCACTCCGCCGCCGCCGCCGGATCGGACATCAGCAGACGATCCAGCGCGGTTTCCGCATCGGTCGCCATCGTACGGAATTTGAGGCAGTCGAAGGCTTGTCCGCCGCGCCCGACGCGCCGCTGCTTGAAAAACGTTGGACCGCCGTCGGTGCGTACGATTGCCGCCAGGCCCAGGAAGATCGGCGCCACGAAGACAAGCAGCAGGCCGGAGAGGACGATGTCGATGGCCCGCTTGACGTGCCCGCCGGCAGCTGCGGGGCCGCGGTCCCGGCTACGGTTGGGGGCGAAGAGCGCTTGCGGGAACCAGGCGGGATCGATCCGTGATGCCGACCCGGGAAGCTCGATCTCGCCAGCGTTGCTAATTTTCATACGACTAAAACTCGGCAAGAATGTCTGTGGTTTTGCATATATCATCCGCTTCGCCCAAGCGGCGCGGATTACAGAGTTAATTTGTCTGGAAAATAGTTAAAATTTTCTTTATTTACCTGACCATGAAGAAAAACAGAAAGGTGACCCAAAATAATATTTTGGCTCTATTTACGGAAATTGGGATGGATTGCCCGAGACAAGAAAAGGATTACCAAGGGTTGGCTATGTCACGGACGGCGGCGGCGCTGCCGGGGACCGGCAGACGCCGCGTTCCGGCTCGACGTAATCGGCGCGGCCGCGCCGAGCCGGAGCGGCTGCGCAGCGCGGGTAACGAATTGTTAGACCGGCCCGTAGTACCGGTTACGCTGGCGGCGGCGATGCGCTCGGGCACCTTTGGGCACGATGCCGCACCGATAACGACCGATTTGGATGCAAGCGAAGCGACGCATGACCAGTATCTCCAGAGACGGCGAATATTTCGAGATGGCGCTCGACGCTGCGGCGCTCGACACGGTGGCGGTACGCCGATCCGCTTCGGCCGAGGCTGACCGGTTGCGCCCCGTTCGCGGCCTGTTGTGGGCCATCTGCCTCGCCGCCGCGCTTTACGCCGTCGTCGGGATGGCTGTCTGGCTGGCGTTCTAGAATCTCGCGCCGGCGCTGCCTGACGCCACGCAGGCGCGCAGGTCAGACGGCCTGCGAAATCCCGGTTGCCGCTTTGCCGGTTGCGGGCCGGTTGAAGAGGCCGGCGGCAAGCCTGGCAGACCGGTCGCGCGCCGGCCGCTCGACGAGGCGGTAGGCCAGCGCCGCCAACCCGATCGCCGCGGCAAGATAGCCGAGCGTGACGGCGTCCATCGCGTATCCGGAAAATGGCACGAGCAATGCGACGGCGCCCTCCGGTAGATCGCCTCCCTCTTCCAGCAACCGGATTCCGGCGGCCTTCTCGACGACGTGCAGCGCCTGCAGCGTGCTGGTGATCACCAGCAGGTGGGTCAGGTAGATCGCGTACGACCACCGCCCGAGGCACTGCAGCGGAGCCGATTGCAGCAGCCGCGAGACGACCCCGCGCTCGGCGGCAAAGACGTACACGACGACCGCGAACACGGCCGGCGTGGCCAGCGTCAGGTACCCGCTGCCGGCACCGCAGACGAACGCCGCCAACCCGACCAGGACCGGGATTTCGAGCGACCGGCCGTGCGCCCCGCCAGACGCCGACGGCGTCTGCCGGACCGTCGCGGCCGTCCGCCTCACATAGACACGGTAGGTCAAGTGGCCGACGCAAAATCCCAGCAGATAGCGCAGCCCGCCGTAATCGTAGGTGATGTCGTTGACCGGGACATGCTGCGACAGCGCGCCGATCAGGAAGGCCATCGTTGCGCCGGCGATGATGGCGATCGCCACCGGATGTCGCGGCCGCAGCAGCATGACAAGCGCGAACGCGACGTAGCCCCAGAACTGGACGCTGACGCTCCAGCTCGGGCCGTTCCACGTCAGGTGGTCGTAGATGCCGAGCGAATGCACCAGAGCGAGGTTGGCGAACAGCGCGTCGATGCTGTGCGGGCCGGTAAACGGCTCATGCCGGAACGGCAGCCCGTGGCCCGCGGCGGCCATCTTGAGCAGCTCCAGGCCGGCGAAGAGGGCCAGCACGACCGCGTGCAACGGCCCCAGGCGGCCGAGGCGCCGCAGCAGAAAGGTGACGGCCGATTGCGGGCCGACGATCCGCTCGGCATAGCCGAAACTGATGACGAAGCCGCTCAGAACAAAAAAGAAATCGACGAACAGGTAGGCGTTGCGGACGATCGGGCTGGGGTAGAGATGGCCGTAGAGCGGCCAATGGTACAGGACACCGAGCAATGCCGCGACGCCGCGCCAGCCGTCGAGTGCCCGAAACCGCATGTTCCCGCCACCACGTCCAAAATCCCCGGCCACGATCCGTTCCGATCGGACGATGGCCGGTAGTTGAACATAATTCAATCGATATAACGGTTAATTGGCAGGCGGCGTGGTTAACGATTTATGTATGAGCTACGGGTTTATTTTTGGAACTCCTCGCCGGGGTGGCTGAGATTCCTCAACACAAATCGAACTTTATGCTACGCGCTGCCGCGAATTATTCGCGTGACATTCGAAGAGTTGCGAATTTTTTCTCCGATTATTCTGGCGCCATTTCACTGAGACTGCGCTGCATGTCAAGCGTCGGGGCTTGCAACAAGACGCATGAGCCAGGTGATTTTGCTTGATATTGTTCCCTTTATGTTCTAATTCACGACCGGCTTCCCCAGCGAGGTATCTATCCACTGATGCTCCCAAAAATGCAGCGGCTCCACCCGCGCGGCGCTTCAAACCGAGGTGGACGAATGGTGGAAGTGACGCCGCCGATGACGAGCCCAGCAGCAGCAGCTTGATCGCTGCGGACGGATGATTTTCCGCGTTCGCGATGGCCTCCGCCTGACGGACGAGCGGCAGACGCTTGGCGGTATCAAGTTCGCGATCCGCGCATCGACTGTCGTTAGCGCTTGATGCCGGACAGGCCGTTCTGGATCCCGGCGGTCGCCCAGGGAGCCCACGGCATGGTGAAGAACTTGAACCCCTTCTCGACGTAGAAGTTCGGGTCCATCCCGGGCGGGATGAAATACATCGCGGCAACGACGCCGTGCTTCGCGGCGGCCGCCGCGATTTTATCGAGCGCTCGCTGATAGAGGTCGCACTGGTAGTCGAGTGGCACCCCCAGCTCGATCGAAAGATCGGACGG